>Ga0208645_1000019_pt1 | contig 363794 bp, 318 predicted proteins | sample VirMetDEL_Sep_01_FD_184519 | JGI IMG/M metagenome (GOLD analysis project Ga0208645, IMG submission 184519) | Aqueous microbial communities from the Delaware River and Bay under freshwater to marine salinity gradient to study organic matter... | ecosystem: Environmental > Aquatic > Marine >...
CCAAACTATTGGTGATGGCGGGTCGAGCAACAGTCGGCAGTGGAAACCCAATCGAGCGGTTCTCATGGTCCGTCCACACCACCGAATCGCCCGACACCGCAAGCCGATGCGCCAGCGAATGACTCCACCCAAACCCCAGCCCGCCATCCACTTCCACCGCACTGGTGCGGTACAACCGTGTCCACTCGAACGGCAAGATTCCATCCAACGTGCCGTCGGTGAGGGTGAGCAATTCCTCCCCGGTAACCATCGACACCGGGCAGCCGTTGGTGACCGTCTTATCCGAAGATGCCGCCGCATCCCCGTTCGGGTTCCTCCCTGAAACCGGCACATCATCGACAAGCTCCTGCCTGACCAACACCGTCTGCTGAGTTTTCCTGCGAGCCGCCGACACCGGGTTCGAAACCACATGCTCCCCAACCTTCAACGGCGCAACCGGCACAGTCTTGATCGCTGTCGCCGGGCCACCGAGCAGCAAAGGTTTCACCGCTTCGACATGCGGCGCCAACCCCGGCTCTACAAGCTGCCTGGCCAGCAACTCCAACAACTCCCGCGCGCGCTTGGATTTGATAGCGCTCAGCACTTGAGCCCCCAGCCGCGCCACCACCCCCATCGCACCCAATACACGAATCAACAGCAGATTGATCAGGACCTCGCCAGTGATCTCACCCCACAGTTCATTCATCTGCGGCGGTGGCAGCAGGCGCATCCAACTGACCATGGCCGACAGGTAGATAAACAGCAGCGGCTCATCGCTGAGCACCAGCAAACCGTTGGCAATCGTGTCGTTGCCGAGCTTCAGCAGTTCATCGAGTTCGGCCTGGGAGAGGTAGGCCAACAGCTTTTCGCTGTTGGGCTTGAGGTCCGCCAGCAGGTCAGACAACTGCGTAACGTTGTCCCACACATTGAAGAGGGCTTTTCCAAGGCCGCTGAAAAACGCTGCTTCCAGCATTCGGCGCCGATCGAGGGGCTTGGCTTCGGCATAGTCTTTCCACTCATCCTGGAAAGTGCGGGCCCACTCTTCACGCAGGCGCGCCTCCAACCCCGCGATCACCGACTGATAAGACCCATACAGCGCCTTGACGTGATCCCTGGAAACGTTGGGGTAGAAACTGATTCGGTACGGCTGGTTGCGATCACACTCGGTGATTTCGAGAAGGCCGCTGGGGCCGATGGTCTTGTGGATCGGCTCGCCCAACGGGCCGCCATTGGGATCGACGCGCTGCAGCATCACCGGCGTGTCGCCGATGGGCACGAAGCGCGTGCTTTGGAACATATGCACCAGCGTCAGGGTGCCATTGGCCGGGCACGTGGCGACGGTGCTGCTGGGGATGATTGAGCGATTGATCGGCGCAACCAGCGCCACCTCATCGCCGACCTTGAAGACCTGCTCGACCTCCAGCGCCGAGAAGCGCCAGAAACTTTGCGCCCAGTCATCGAACGTATTCAGGCATTCGCGAAAGTCACGGAAGACGCTTTCAACGTCGACCGTCTTCACATCCATCGGGGTCAGGGCCAGCCTGCCAATGGCCGGGTTCAAGAGGCCGCCCCTTCAACCAGGGCTTTAACGAAAACAACCATCTGCAATCCCTCGCACTGTGTATTCAGGCGAGGGACTTTGCAGCGGTTTTCAGGCAGGGGCTGTAGAGCTTATCTTGCCGTTACGTGGGAGCTTTCAGCGGCTATCGTCCCTTTTTGGCGACGTATCAAAAAGCCTTCAGCGCTGCGCGAACGCCAGGTTCAACCCTGGCTGGCGAGAAGGTGAGTTGGCGAACCCGCGTTAGACTTACCGGTCCATATCCGCAACGCCTGGCCCATCGTCCTCAAGGAAGCCCCATGTCCCCACGCTGCCTGATCCTCTGCCTCACCTCATTGGTGGTGCTGGCCGGCTGTTCCACGTCACGCGGTCCGCAGCAACCAGCGCGCAGCGAAGCCGAGGTGAAGGCCGAGATCGTGCGTTTGCTCCCGGCGAAGGTTCCAGACCGCAACGGCTGGGCCCAGGACATCTACACCGCCTTTGACACTCAAAAGATCTACCCCAGTACCGAGAATATCTGTGCCGTATTGGCGGTGACCGAGCAGGAATCCACCTATCAGGTCGACCCGCCCGTGCCCAACATGGGCAAGATCGCCCAGGATGAAATCCTGCGCCGTGCCGCCAAGGTGCATGTGCCCGCTTTTGTGGTGCGCAGCGCCCTGCAGCTGCGCTCGCCCACCGGCAAGTCCTATGCCGACCGCTTGAGTGCCGCGCGCACGGAGAAGGACCTGAGTGGCATCTTCGATGACTTCATCAGCGTGGTGCCCCTGGGCAACACCCTGTTTGGCGGTTTCAATCCGGTGCACACCGCCGGTCCCATGCAGGTCAGTATCGACTTCGCCCAGAAACAGGCGCGGGGTTATCCCTACACGGTGGATGGCACGATTCGTCGGGAAGTCTTCACCCGGCGCGGCGGCATGTACTTCGGTATCGCCCATTTGCTCGGCTATCCGGTGAGCTATGACCAGCCGTTGTATCGCTTTGCCGACTTCAATGCGGGGTGGTACGCCAGCCGTAATGCGGCGTTCCAGGCGGCGGTCAGCCGCGCGTCGGGCACTGAGTTGGCGCTGGACGGGGATTTGATTCGCTACGGCTCATTGCTGCCCGGCACCACCGAACTGGCGGTGCGCTCATTGGGCGCGAAGCTGGACATGCGCAACCCCAGCATTCGCAGCCAGCTGGAACAGGGCGAACAGCTGGATTTTGAAGACACTACCCTCTACAAACGCGTGTTTGCCCTGGCCGACCAGGCCGCCGGCAAGCCGATGCCCCGTGCGATCCTGCCGGGCATCGTGCTCAAAAGCCCGAAGATCACCCGCAACCTGACAACGGCGTGGTTTGCCAAGCGCGTGGATGAGCGGTACCAGCGCTGCATGAAGCGCTGATCAACTGCGGCGCCGGACAAATGTGCGCCACAGCCACACCCACAACCACACCACCGGAAACGCCAGGATCACGAACGGCAGCACATAGCTGGCGCGTTCCAGGGCGTCTGCGGTGCCGTCCACCAGGTTGGTCCCCAGGTTGCTGAACATCCGGCTGAAGCGTGACGGTTGGTTGGCGCCGTCGGCAGAGCGGAAGTTGAGGGTGACGCGGTTGGTATCCAGGCGACGCTGCTGGCCGGCGGCAACCTGGGCGAGTTCCTGCAGTTCGTTTTCAATGCCCGCCTGCTCCTTGCTCAGGGCGATCAGGTCGCTGATGCTGATGTCCTTGCGCTTGGCCAGTTCATCGAGGCGCTGTTGCTGGGCTTGCAGGCGATCCTGGCGGCGACGTACATCGGCGACCGCGTCGGCCAGGTCTTCGGCGGTGGTGATGCGCTGGCCGAGTTTGCCGCCTTCAGCGGCCATGGCGACCATCGGTTCGACCCCGCTGGGCGCGATCCGCAGGATGATCTCGCCGCCGTTGCTGTCTTCGGTGATGCCAAGGATATTGCACGCGCCAAACCGCGCCGACTCACAGGCCTCGCGGGTGGCCTGCATGCGCGGCGCGAGCAGGGCGCCGGGCAGGGCCAGGGTCAGTTCGTGCTCATAGGCCAGTTGCGCACCGGCCCGGCCTTGTTCGCCATTGATCACCGTGGCGCGGGAGTGGTCCTTGGGTGAACAGCCGACCAGGGCCAGGCCGGCCAGCAGGATCAACAGGGGCGCGCGAAGCGATTGAGGGGTGCCGTCCGGATGGCGCATTGCAGTTCCTTGAGGTGTGCGGGGGACATTGGCGGCGATTAAAGCGGGTCCGGCGAATTAACGCAAAGTATCGTGCAGGATTTGCAAGGCTGATGGTGGTCGCGGAGTGGATTACCGTGCGCCTAAAGAAGAACGCGGTGTATCAGACACTCTGTAGAGGCTGGTTTTGGGGCTGCTTCGCAGCCCAACGCGGGACAAGCCCGCTCGCCACAACAGCGCTTTCTGCCGGGGGAGGCAGCGTTTAGACAAAGTTGTGTAGATACCTATGCTCATCGGGGGCAAGCCCCCACACATTTGGACTGTGTTTGTTCAGGGAAACCGCATAAAGAAAAGGCCTGGCTTTTCGTGGAGCCGGGCCTTTTCCGTGTTGCTCGTTTATCAGCTGCGCTCGAGGGCCAGGGCTACGCCTTGGCCGCCACCGATGCACAGGGTCGCCAGGCCTTTCCTGGCATCGCGCCTGATCATTTCATGCAGCAGGGTGACCAGCACGCGGCAGCCTGACGCGCCGATGGGGTGGCCGATGGCGATGGCGCCGCCGTTGACGTTGACCTTGTCCGCATCCCACTCCAGCTCTTTGCCTACCGCCAGGGATTGCGCGGCAAAGGCTTCGTTGGCTTCGATCAGGTCCAGGTCGCCCAGGCTCCAACCGGCTTTGTCCAGGCAGCGGCGGGTGGCCGAGACCGGGCCGATGCCCATGATTGCTGGATCCACGCCCGCGTTGGCGTAGCTGGCGATACGGGCCAATACCGGCAAGCCGAGGGCCTTGGCCTTGTCGGCACTCATCAGCAGCACCGCAGCGGCGCCGTCATTCAGGCTGGAAGCATTACCGGCGGTGACGCTGCCGTCTTTCTTGAACGCCGGCTTGAGCTTGGCCAGGGATTCGGCGGTGGTGCCGGCGCGAGGTTGCTCATCGACGGCGAAGGCAATCGGGTCGCCCTTGCGCTGGGGAATCAGGATCGGCGTGATCTCATCGACAAAACGCCCGGCCTCGATGGCGGCGGTGGCTTTCTGCTGGGAGGCGGCGGCGAAAGCATCCTGGGCTTCACGGCTGATACCGTATTTGTCCACGAGGTTCTCGGCGGTGATGCCCATGTGATAGTCGTTGAACGCATCCCACAGGCCGTCGGTGATCATGCTGTCGATCATCTTGGCGTGGCCCATGCGCAAGCCCGTGCGCGCAGCAGGCAGTACGTAGGGTGCCAGGCTCATGTTCTCCATGCCGCCGGCGATGATGACCTCGGCGTCACCGCAACGGATGGCCTGGGCGCCCAGGTGCAGGGCTTTCAGGCCCGAGCCGCAGACTTTGTTCAGGGTCAGGCTCGGCACGGCGTGGGGCAGGCCGGCGAGGATCGAGGCCTGGCGTGCGGGGTTCTGGCCGGAACCCGCGGTGAGTACCTGGCCGAGGATGACTTCATCCACTTCGGCCGGGTCCAGACCGGTCTGCTCCAGCAGGCGACGGATCACGGCGGCGCCCAGCTCCGGTGCCGGAATGGTGGCCAGTGAACCTTGAAAGCTGCCCACGGCGGTGCGGGTGGCAGCAACAATCACGACGTCTTGCATGGAATCTGTCCTCACTGGAAGTGCATTTCTGGAACGTGGTCCGGGACGATCAGTTTACCGGCGGTCTTGCTCACAATCTCTTCAACGCTGACGCCAGGTGCGCGTTCCTTGAGGACAAAAGCGCCATTTTCGATTTCCAGGTACGCCAGGTCCGTCAGTACGCGCTTGATGCAGTTGGCGCCGGTCAGCGGCAGGCTGCATTGGCTGAGCAACTTGGACTCACCGTCCTTGGAGGCGTGGGTCATGATCACGATGATGTTTTCCGCACCGGCCACCAGGTCCATGGCGCCGCCCATGCCCTTGACCAGTTTGCCGGGGATCATCCACGAGGCGATGTTGCCGTGTACGTCCACTTCAAAGGCGCCGAGCACGGTGAGGTCGACGTGGCCGCCGCGAATCATCGCGAAGGATTCGGCGGAGGAGAAGATCGAGGCGCCGATGCGCGCCGTCACGGTCTGTTTGCCGGCATTGATCATGTCGGCATCGATGGTGTCTTCGGTAGGAAACGGGCCCATGCCGAGCAGGCCGTTTTCCGACTGCAGCATGACTTCCATGCCTTCGGGGATGTAGTTGGCCACCAGGGTCGGAATGCCGATGCCCAGGTTGACGTAGAAACCGTCCTGCATTTCGCGGGCGACGCGTTGAGCCATTTGTTCGCGGGTAAGAGCCATTTTATGAGTCCTTATTGTTCGGGCTGGAGGCGGATTATTTGCGCACGGTGCGCTGTTCGATGCGCTTCTCGAACGTGCCGCAGATGATCCGGTCGACGTAGATGCCAGGGGTGTGGATCTGCGCCGGGTCCAGCTCGCCCGGTTCGACGATTTCCTCGACCTCGACCACGGTGATCCTGCCGGCGGTGGCGGCCAGCGGGTTGAAGTTCTGGGCGGTGTGGCGATAGATGACGTTGCCGAAGTGGTCGGCTTTCCAACCTTTGACGATGGCGAAGTCGCCGGTGATGGATTCTTCCATCAGGTACGGGCGACCGTTGAATTCGCGGGTTTCCTTGCCTTCGGCCACCGGAGTACCGACGCCGGTGGCGGTGAAGAAGGCGGGGATACCGGCGCCGCCTGCGCGCATTTTTTCCGCCAGGGTGCCTTGGGGGGTGAGGACCACTTCGATTTCGCCGCTGAGCAACTGCTTCTCGAACAGGGCGTTTTCACCGACGTAGGAAGCGATCACCTTGCTGATCTGCTTTTCTTCCAGCAGCACACCCAGGCCAAAGCCGTCGACGCCGCAGTTATTGGAAACCACGGTGAGGTCACGGGTGCCTTTGCGCTTGATCTCATTGATGAGGTTTTCCGGAATGCCGCACAGGCCGAAACCACCGGAGAGCACGGTCATGCCGTCTTCCAGGCCTGCCAGTGCTTCCTCGTAGGACGCCACGCGTTTATCGAAACCTGCCATATGCACCTCTTTTATTGTTTGTGGGCCAGCCAATGAATCGAGTGTTGCGCCGACGGATTGATTTGTTAAGTTGTTTTTTAAGGTTGATTGATTTAGAAAACAGCATAGTCAACCCGCCGCCCGGAGTAGCGCCATGACCGTTAAACAGATGCGTGCCTTTCTGGCCGTGGCCCAAAGCCTGAGTTTTGCCGCCGCCTGCGAGCGCCTGCACCTCTCTCAATCGGCGTTGAGCCTGACCATCAAAGGCTTGGAGGAAGGGCTGGGCGGGCGCTTGTTCAGCCGCAATACGCGCAACGTGGCGCTCACGCCCGAGGGCGAATCCCTGCTGCCCCTGGCCCGTCGGCTGATGGCCGATTGGGACAATGCCGAGGACGAGCTGCGTCAGCTGTTCACCCTGCAACGCGGGCGGGTGACCGTGGCGGCGATGCCGTCGTTTGCCGGCAACCTGCTGCCGCCGATCCTGAAGATATTCCGCGCACGTTACCCCCAGGTGAACGTGACGGTGCATGACTTGATCAACGAGCAAGTGCTGGAGATGGTTCGCGACCGCCATGTGGAACTGGGCGTGGCGTTTGAACCCTCGGAAGGCTCGTCGCTGGCCTTTACACCGTTGTACCTGGACCGCTTCATTGCGGTGGTGCCCGGTGATTCACTGCTGGCACAGTGTGCCGAGGTCGACTGGAAAACCTTGCTGGAGCACCCGTTCATTACGTTGCAGCGGCCTTCCACGGTGCGGGTGATGCTGGAGGAGCACCTGGGGGCCTTGAAGATGAAGCTGCCGGTGGCCTTGGAGAGCCATCAATTGGCAACCGTGGGCAAGATGGTCGCCAGCGGCCTGGGTGTCAGCGCCGTACCGGCCTTGTGTGCGCAGCAGATGCAGGAGGCGGGGGCGCATTGCATCACCTTGACCGATCCGGTGATCGAGCGGCCGATTGGCGTGCTGACCAAGCCTGGGCATGAACTGTCGGCGGCGGCGCAGGTGTTGTTTGATATTTTTCGGGATGAGGCGGGGAAGTGCAGGTTTCCGGCGGTGTTATAAAACAGGTATTAAAAAGCCCGCTCGAATAGACCAGCGGGCTTAAATTTAAAGGTGCACTGTTATCAGCAGTATCTATCAATCACTTTAACGTGCGATTGGCCTTTGAGGTTCTGCCATTCGGTATTAAGTGTGTGGAATACTTGCTCGATAAAGTTGCGATCGGCCGCGGCCTTCTTGCCGACATAACCCTGGCCACGGCGGTACATCTTCAGGCGCGCCGCCAGTTCACGGTTATTGCGGTCGAACTCGGCTTCTTCAGTGTGGGGCGCCAGGCAGTCAATTTGCACTTCGCCCGATTTGCCAATCCACAGGATATGGTCGTCGAGTGTGTCTTTCTGCGCTGCGAACATCTCAGCCAATTCATCGATAGTTGGTTGGTTGTTCAGATTCATGTGTAAGCCCCTTGACCAGTTGGCGATCTATCAGTTGATTCCGTTAAAACTGCTTAGTTGTCTCCGGCTTGGAAAACCGGGCGTCAGTGACGGTCTGCCGAATACGGGCAGGGTCTTGAACCTGATGCATGTAGTCTTGCTGATGAACTGCTACGCAATGGTTTCATAACGAAGACAAGCCGCATTTGAGCGCCTTGTACCGATCCTTTCGGGTCGGTCAGCTTCATCAATCTGCCTTGTGGGCAGTGCACATCCGGAAAAAACAGCTCGGCGGTCAGACGAGCTTGTTCAAAACGCTTGTTACCAACGCTCCCGATCCGGGAGACGTCTAGATCATGCAAGGACAAAAAGGTTACGTCAACGCTTATGTAGTGATTATTTTTGATCACTACATAATTCGTCGTGGCTATGGGGAGATACGGCAAATGCGTGACTCGAGCGTCATTTTTTGCGCTGGACGGTCGCTATGGCTGAGGAGGGGTTGACTGCAGGCGGTCTGCCAACAAGGGCAGAAGCTGTTCGCACGAGGTTTCGATCTTTACCTGCAACAACTCATCACCCCGGGTCTTGCCCAGGTTGATGGCGATCACCGGCTTGCCCTGTTCGACCATTGCCTTGCACAGGCGAAATGCGGAGTAAGCCATCAGCGATGAACCTACCACCAGCAGCCCCTCGGCATGCGCTACCGCCGCCATCGCCCTGGCCGCCGTCGCCGGTGCGACGTTCTCGCCAAAAAACACCACGTCCGGTTTCAGTCGCTCACCCTGGCAATGGGGGCAGCGGGGGACCTGGAAGCGCTCTTCAAACGCGGGGTCGAGCAAGGTGTCACCATCAGGCGCCTGTACCGCATGGACTTGCGCCAGGTACGGGTTATCGATTTCCATCTGGCGCTGGATCAGGTCGCGGGTGCTGTGCAACTGGCAATCCAGGCACAGCACCCGGTGCAGGCTGCCGTGCAATTCAATCACGTCATGGCTGCCGGCCTGGTCATGCAAGGTGTCGACGTTTTGCGTGATCAGGCCGCTGATGTGCTGGCGTTGTTGCAAGGTCGCCAGCGCCCGGTGAGCGTTGTTCGGCTGTGCGATACGTACCCTCGGCCACCCCAGCATCGCCCGTGCCCAATAGCGCCGCCGCGCCTGGGCAGTGGCGAGGAACTCCTGGTACATCATCGGCGCCTTGCCCCGGCGCACGCCTTCGCTGTCGCGGTAGTCGGGGATTCCCGACGACGTGCTGATGCCCGCACCGGTCAATACCAGGAAGCGCCGTTCGGCCATGGCGCGGTGCAGGGTGTCGAGGTGGTCCTGTTGATGTTCCAGGGTGTCGAGCATGGGGTCCCCTATTCGCCGCGGATGTACTGCTCCAACTGCTTGATCAGGTCTGCCTGTTCGGCGATGGCTTCCTTGACCAGGTCACCGATGGAGAGCAGGCCCAGCAGTTTGCCGTCTTCGACCACCGGCAGGTGGCGCAGGTGACTGTCGGTCATGATGTTCATGCACGCTTCGACACTTTTATGGGTATCGACGGTGATCACCGGCGAGCTCATGACCTCATGGACCTTTGTAGTGACCGACGATAGGCCCTTGAGCATTATTTTGCGTGCGTAATCGCGTTCGCTGATGATCCCCACCACCGTGCCTTCCTTGACCACCGGCAAGGCGCCGACGTTTTTCTCCGACATCCGCACCAGCGCCTCAAACACAGTGTGGTCCCATTGGATGGTGTGGACGTCCTGGTTTTTCTGGTCCTTGGCTTTGAGCAATTGTGCGACGGTTTTCATGGCGGCCACTCCGGTGTTGTTGTTATCCCCTACAGAATCCTAGACGGCACTCGCCGGGGCAAGGTCCAATGCGGCGTTAAACCCGTCGAAAAACGTCATTCGCCGGTTTTTTTCGCCTTTCACCCGGTTTTTTTCGGTTTCCTGGCGCGCTCTGGGCCAGTGGCGGTCTTGCGAGGGGCCGACTTGCGCTTCTTTTTCCACGGCGCAGCACCTCGGCCCGGCGGGCTGGCCGGCCCGCTGATGGTCATGCGCATGCCGTTGCAACGGGCCACTTGCTTGCTCATCCACGCCGCCTGCTTGGCGACGAATTCTTCCAGGCTCATCTCACCGCTTTGCACCATGTCCAGCGCTTGCTCCCAGATCGCGGTGGTGCCGGGGTCGGCAATGGCGCGGGGCACCGCGTCGATCAGGCTGAAGGCTGCCGGGGTGGCCGACAGCGCCTTGCCGTTCTTCACCAGGTAACCGCGGTCGAGCAGGCCCTGGATAATCCCGGCGCGGGTGGCTTCGGTGCCGATGCCGGTGGTGTCCTTGAGCTTTTGCTTGAGCAGCGGGTCTTCCACCAGTTTGGCGACGTTTTTCATCGCCTTGATCAGGTCACCTTCGGTAAAGGGCTTGGGTGGCTGGGTCCACAGGTCCTTGAGGTTGACCTTGGCCACGCCGTAATCCTGGCCCTGCACCAGTGTCGGCAAGGCCTGGGGCGCCGATGCTTCACGGCCCTTCGCCGGAGCCAGGGCTTCGGGCAAGGCACGTTTCCAGCCTGGTTCGATCACCACTTTGCCCACCGCACGCAACGCCTGGCCCGCACAGTCGAAATCCGCCTGGGTGCGATCGTATTCATGGTTGGGCAGGAACTGCGCCAGGTAGCGCGCGCGAATCAAGGTGTAGACCGCACGGTGCTTTCCGGTGAGTTGGCCGACGTCCTTGCCGGCGCCGGTGGGAATGATGCCGTGGTGCGCGCTGACCTTGGCATCGTTCCAGGCCCGTGAGCGGTGCAGGGGATCGATATGCGGCATCAGCTCATTGACTGCCGCATCCCCACGGCCCAATGCGGCGAGAATCTTCGGCGCCTCGCTGTGCTGGCTCAATGGCAGGTAACCACAGTCACTGCGGGGGTAGGTGATGACCTTGTGGGTTTCGTAGAGGGACTGGGCGATATCCAGGGTTTCCTGGGCGCCGAGGCCGAGCTTCTTCGAGCAGATTTCCTGCAGGGTGCCGAGGTCGAAAGGCAGGGGGGCCACCTCGCGCATGCGTTCGGTGCGCAGCTTGATCAGGCGTGCGCTGGCGGCGTTGGTCATGGCGTCGGCAGCGTCCCGGGCCAATTGCGGGTTAAGGCAGCGGCCTTGGTCGTCACAGGCATCTTCAGTCGCGCGCCATTGTGCGGTAAACGTCATGGATTGGTGGCGCAGGTCCACATCAATGGCCCAGTACGCCACGGGCACGAAGTCGGCGATGCTGCGGTCGCGGTCCACCACCAGGCGCAAGGTCGGTGTTTGCACCCGGCCCACCGGCAGCACGCCCTGATAGCCGGATTGACGCCCCAGCAGGGTAAACAGGCGACTCATGTTCATGCCGATCAGCCAGTCGGCGCGGGAGCGGCCCAGGGCCGAGTGGTACAGGCTGAAGGTTTCGGCGCCGGGCTTGAGCGCCGCCAGGGCCTTGCGGATGGAGGCATCGTCCAGCGCCGACAGCCACAGCCGCTGGATCGGCCCGCGATAGCGGCAATGCTCGACCAGTTCGCGGGCGATCATCTCGCCTTCACGGTCGGCGTCGGTGGCGATCACCAGTTCCTGGGCTTCCCCCAACAGGCGCTTGACGGCCTTGAACTGGCTGGCGGTCTTGGGCTTGACCAGCATCTTCCATTTTTCCGGGACGATCGGCAGGTCGGCCAGTACCCAGCGTTTGTATTTGGCGTCGTAGGCGTCGGGCGGGGCGGTTTCCAGCAGGTGGCCGATGCACCAGGTGACGGTGACCCCATTGCCCAACCAGCAACCGTCGCCACGGCGACTGGCGCCGAGCACGGCCGCGATGTCCTTGGCCTGGGAGGGTTTTTCACAGAGGTACAGCCGCATGGTCATCACATCAGATCGGGTTGATGCTTTGCAGGATGCTCAGTCAGAGGAATTTGAGCAACTATTATCTGTATGGATGTACAGTAATTCGTGTAAGGGTTGCGGAAATAAATGTGGGAGGGGGCTTGCTCCCGATAGCGCCATATCAGTCAACGCAACTGTGACTGAACCACCGCTATCGGGAGCAAGCCCCCTCCCACAAGGGATCTCCTGTGTTCAGGCGATCGGTTTAATTGTTGTCGAGATCCACATGCCGCGTTTCTTTAAGGCAAAACAATCCGACAATCAGGCTCACCCCCGTCACCACCACCGGGTACCACAAGCCATAGAAGATATCCCCGGTGTACACCACCAGCGCAAACGACACGGTCGGCAGGAACCCGCCAAACCAGCCGTTACCGATGTGGTAGGGCAGGGACATCGAGGTGTAGCGGATACGGGTCGGAAACAGTTCCACCATCAGCGCCGCCAGCGGGCCGTAGCACATGGCGGCGATCAGGATCAGCACCACGATCAGCACCACCACCATGACCTTGTTGACCTGGGCCACATCCGCAGAAGTCGGGTAGCCGGCCAGGGCCACTGCACCGCGCAGCGCTGCCTCGTCGAAGCCGTCGATGCGCACTTCACCCACGCTGACCTGCACCGGGCTGCCGGCCGGGGCGGCGGCGCTGCTGTAGGGCAGGCCTTGCTTGACCAGGAAGGTCTTGACCTTGTCGCACGGGCTGTCAAATTTTGCCTTGCCTACCGGATCGAACTGGAAGGTACAGGTAGCCGGGTCGGCCAGCACGGTGATCGGTGCCTGGCGGCTGGCCTGGTCCATCGCCGGGTTGGTGTAGTGCGCCAGGCCTTTGAAGATCGGGAAGTACAGCGCAGTGGCCAGCAGCAGGCCGAGCATCAGCACCGGCTTGCGACCCACCTTGTCGGACAGCCAGCCAAAGAAGATAAAGAACGGCGCGCCGATCACCACGCTGATAATCAGCAGCATGTTGGCCAGGGCAGGGTCCATCCGCAGGAACTGCGTGAGGAAGAACAACACGTAAAACTGCGCCGCGTAGAAGGTCACCGCCTGGCCGCCGTTGATGCTGAACAAGGCGATCAACACGACCTTGAGGTTTTCCCACTTTCCGAAGGATTCACGGATGGGCGCCTTGCTGGCCTTGCCTTCCTCTTTCATCTTCAGGAACGCCGGCGATTCATGCAGGCTCATGCGGATCCAGGTGGAGATGCCCAGCAGCACGATGGAGAACAGGAACGGTATACGCCAGCCCCAGACTTCGAACTGATCGCCGGTGAAGTACCGGCATGCCAGCACCACCAGCAACGACAGCAGCAAACCGAGGGTCGCGGTGGATTGAATCCAGCTGGTGTTGAGGCCGCGTTTGCCGGCCGGCGCATGCTCGGCCACATAGGTGGCCGCACCGCCGTACTCGCCGCCCAATGCCAGGCCTTGCAGCATGCGCAGCACGATCAGGATGATCGGCGCCGCGATGCCGATGCTGGCGTAGGTTGGCAGCAGGCCGACGCAGAAGGTCGCCACGCCCATCAGGATGATGGTCACCAGGAACGTGTACTTGCGCCCGATCATGTCGCCCAGGCGGCCGAACACCAGCGCGCCGAACGGGCGCACCACAAAGCCGGCCGCGAAGGCCATCAAGGCAAAGATAAACGCCGTGGTGTCGTTGACCCCGGCAAAGAACTGCTTGCTGATTACCGCCGCCAGGGCGCCGTAGAGGAAAAAGTCATACCACTCGAACACCGTCCCCAGGGACGAGGCGAAGATGACTTTTCTTGATTCGTTACCGGTGCTCGCGTTGGTGGCTGAGCCCAGGGTTTGAGCATGTTCTGACATCGGGAAGCCCTCACAGTGATTATTTATTGTTGTTCCACTGTCGGCGCCAGGTTTGGCGCCGCTATTCAGATTGCATGAACCAGTTCTTTCTCCGGGGCGAGACTCCTTGTGTTCGGCGAAAGGATCAGCTGCGCGGCTTTTTCCGCGATCATCAGCGTCGGTGAACAGGTATTGCCGGAGGTAATGCGCGGCATGACCGAGGCATCGGCGATACGCAGGCCGGGCACGCCATGCACGCGCAACTGGGCGTCGACCACCGCGTCTTTATCGCTGCCCATGCGACAGGTGCCGACCGGATGGAAGATCGTCGTGCCGATACGCGCGGCGGCTTCGTGCAGTTGTTCTTCGGTTTGCAGCGAATCACCCGGCAGGTATTCCACCGGCTTGAACTGGCTCAGGGCCGGTGCGGCGACGATGCGTCGGGTCAGGCGAATCGCGTCGGCGGCCACCCGCAGGTCCTCCGGGTGGCTGAGGTAGTTGGGCCGGATCAGCGGCGCATCCGCCGGGTTGACCGAGCGGATATCGATGCGGCCACGGCTTTGCGGGCGCAGGTCGCAGACCGAGGCGGTAAACGCCGGGAACCCATGCAGCGGTTCGCCAAAGCGCTCCAGGGACAGCGGCTGCACGTGGTATTCGAGGTTGGCCGAGGTCTGTTCCGGGCCCGAGCGGGCAAACGCGCCGAGCTGGCTGGGCGCCATCGACAGCGGGCCGCTGCGGTCATACAGGTAGCGCAGGCCCATGCCCATCTTGCCCCATACGGTACCGGCGATCTGGTTCAGGGTGCGGGCGTTTTCCAGCTTGTAGATCAGCCGCAATTGCAGATGATCCTGCAAGTTGCCGCCGACCCCTGGCAGTTCATGCAGCACATCGATGCCCAACGGCTTGAGCACGCTGGACGGGCCGATGCCCGAGCGTTGCAGGATGCCCGGCGAGCCCACGGAGCCGGCGCACAGCACGATTTCCTTGCGCGCCTTCCAGCTCACTGGCTGGCCGTTTTGACGCCCGATCACGGCCGAGGCGCGGCCGTTTTCCAGGACCACGCGGTCTACCTCGACCTCGGTCAGCACGGTGAGATTGGGACGCTGGCGAATCGGCTTGAGAAACGCCTTGGCCGCGTTCCAGCGCACCCCGGCCTTCTGGTTGACCTGGAAGTAGCCGCAGCCTTCGTTATCGCCTTGATTGAAGTCGCTGATACTGGAGATGCCGCTTTGCGCTGCCGCCTCACGAAACGCATCGAGGATCGGCCAGGACAGCCGTTGCTGCTCAACCCGCCATTCGCCGCCATCGCTGTGGAATTCCGAGCTGCCGGCAAAGTGGTTTTCGCTCTGCTTGAACAGCGGCAGCACGTCTTTCCAGGCCCAGCCATCGTTGCCTGCCGCCGCCCAGCCATCGTAATCCTGGGCCTGGCCGCGCATGTAGATCATGCCGTTGATGGACGAGCAGCCGCCGAGCACCTTGCCCCGTGGGTAGCTCAGCGCACGGCCTTGCAGGCCTTCCTGGGCTTCGGTCTTGAAGCACCAGTCGGTGCGCGGGTTGCCGATGCAGAACAGGTAGCCGACGGGGATATGGATCCAGGGATAGTTGTCGCGGCCACCGGCTTCAAGCAGCAGCACGCGGTGGGCGGGGTTGGCGGACAGTCGATTGGCGAGCAGGCAGCCTGCGGGGCCGGCGCCTACTACCACATAATCGTATTCAGCAGCTGCAATGGGCATCTGAGGTCTCGCTTGTTTTTCTTATTGGCTCCATCCTAGTTGTTAGTTTTCGTCTTAAAAATGTTAGTTTTTACCCAGCTGCTGTGCGTTTTTAAACAGCGCTGTCCAGGCCATGCAATGGAGGCGACATGTTCGACTGGAATGACCTGCGGTATTTTCTGGAGTTGCAGCGCAGCGGCCGCCTGCTCACCGCCGCGCAGCGCCTGAAAACCACGCATGCCACGGTGGCCCGGCATATCGAAGCCATCGAGAAGAGCCTCGGCACCGCGCTGTTCGTGCAGCACGCCCAAGGCTACGAACTGACCCCCGCCGGCGAAGCCCTGCTCAAACACGCCGAGGCCATGGAAAACGTCGCGCTGCTGGCCGAGGACGAATTGACCCACGCCGCTGCGCCCCTGGGCAAGATCCGCCTCGGGGTGGCCGAAGGGTTGGGGGTGATGTTCCTTGCCGGCCGCATGGGCGGGCTGTTCGAACGTTATCCCGGCCTGGAAGTGGAACTGCTTGCCGTGCCGCGTTTCGTCAGCATCCTCAACCGCGAGGCGGAAATCAGCATCCACCTCGAACGCCCCAGCGTCGATCAACTGGTCACGCGCAAACTCACCGATTACCGCCTGGCGCTCTACGCCAGCCGTGCCTACCTGGCGCGCACCCCTCCGATAGAAAAACGCGAAGATCTCGCGGCCCATTCATGGATCGATTATGTCGACGACCTGCTGTTCAGCCAGGAGCTGAAGTTCCTCAGCAGTTTCTGCCGTAACCCCAAGGTGGTGTTCCACAGCACCAGCGTCATCGCCCAACACCAGGCCGCGCGCTCCGGATTGGGGATTGCGGTGTTGCCGTGCTTTATGGCGTCGGGCGACCCGCAGTTGGTGCCGTTGCTGCCGGGGGAGGGGATCCAGCGCAGCTACTGGATCAGCTCGCGCCGGGAGTTGCACAAGTCGGTGCGGTTGCGGGTGCTGTGGGACTACGTGGTGGAATTGTGCGCGCGGGAGCAGCCACTGTTGCTGGGCGAATCCAACGGATGAAACCCTTCCATAGTGATCTGCGGTGTTGGTTGAATCGGGTTAATCCCTCAATTCGAATTCGGCACTGCCCAATCGCTCTCCATTTACCAGCACATGCACCGCATGCCTGCCGGGATAGTGCTTGCGTGTGGTCAACGCGCGAATATGCTGCTCGCGGCGGAGGTTCTGTCGTTCACCCGCGCCCAGCGTAAACGCCTTGAGCTTGAACACCTTGGCCGCGCTGTGCCCGGCGCTTTTGACGTAATCGATGGCGTAGTCCACCACCAGTTTTTGCGCCGTGGCGGCGGTGGATTCCAGGCTGAACGACAGGGTGATCCGCTCGCCCAGGGTGATCACCGCCGGCGTCACGCTCAGGTGATGGAGCTTCACCTCGGCCTTGGCGCCTGCGCCCATGATCGTCAGCGCGCGGGTGTTGCCCTGCTTGATCAGGCTGCGCAGCGCATGGCGGACGATCCAGGCGGTGTGCGGGTTATCCAGGTTCCAGCCTTCGATCAGGCTGAGCACCCAATCCGGGTGGTCCTTAGTGATGTCGTTGAGGTGGTTGGCCACGGATTTACGTACGTAGAGGCTGCTGTCGGCCTTGAGGTTGTCGAGGATCGGCGCACACAGTTCGGGGTTGGCCTGCACCTTGGCCAGGCGAAACGACCACGGCAAGCGCGGACGCGAGCCTTCGCTGGCGAGGCGGCTTACGTGATCGTTTTCATCCAGCGACCAGGTTTGCATGACCGCCAGGGTGCGTTCGAAGTCGTGGAGCAAGAAGGGTCTTATGGCGAACTCAGCCGAGCCGAAGGGGGTGAAGTATTTGAGCGCGGCCATGGAGCGCGTGAAGTCAGCCAGGCCGTAGCTCGCCACGTAGTGCGGCAGGCACAGGCTGACAAACCCGCTGTTCAGGCGCGGCGCCAGGGCGTAAAGCAGCTTGAGGGTCTGGGCATAGTCCAGCGGGATCACCGCGTGCAGGCTTTCGCTGACCCGCGCCACACGCTGCATTACCGATAATTCGGCGAGCCCGGCCTTGGCGTGCTGGAGAAACCCCTTGGCGTCGAACGCCGGGTACACCGCTGTCATCTCGCTGGCGATGTGTTGCAGGCGTTCGAGGTTGAAGATGTCCTTGAGGGCCGGGGCGCTTTGGTCGGTCATCGGTTATTCCGTCGTTAGAGAAACCAGCGGTATTCCCGCGCATGGATCTCTTGTTGAAAGGCCAGGTGATCCTGGCGTTTGTTCTCGCAGTACACGTCGACAAATTCGGCGCCCAGCTTATCGCGCACTACCGGCTGATGCTGCATGGCGCGCACGGCATCGAGCATTTCCACAGGGAAATCGGTGCCGCTGCTGCGGTCCTCGTTCAGTGGCGCGATAGGTTCTTGCCTGGCTTCAAGACCATGTTCAAGGCCGACCAGGATTGCCGCCAGCACCAGATACGGATTGGCGTCGGCACTGGCCAAGCGATGCTCGATCCTCAGGTTGCGCGGGTCTGACTCGGGGATGCGCACGCACGCATCGCGGTCTTCAAACCCCCAGCAGGCGCGGGTGGCCGCGTTGACCGTACCCCCCAGGCGGCGGAAGGCATTGTGGTTGGGCGAGAAGATCGGCATGCAGTGGGGCAGCAATTCCAGGCAACCGGCCACGGCGTGGCGCAGGGGTTGCTGCTGGTGCGCCGCGAGCAGGTTGTTACCCGCGCCGTCATACAGGCTGACATGCACATGCATGCCGCTGCCGGGAAATTGCAGGTAAGGCTTGGCCATGAAGCTGGCGCGGTAGCCGTGCTTGAGCGCCACGCCGCGGGTGCTGCGGCAGAACAGGGCCGCCCAGTCGGCGGCGCGCAGGCCCTCGTCGAGGTGGCCGAAATTGATCTCGAACTGGCCGGGGCCGAGTTCGGCGGTGATCACTGTGATGTCGATGCCCTGGTCCTTGGCGGTCTGCGCCATGTCGTCCAGCACCTCGCTGAAGCGCGACAGCCGTTCGATATGCAGGTTGGGCTGGTCGTCGGTGTCATCGCTGAGCGGGTCGCGGGCGAATTGCGGCAGGCCGTTGTCGAGTTTTTTGTCGAACAGGTAGAACTCCAGTTCGAAGGCCACCACCGGGTGAATGCCTTTGTGGTGCAGGCGCTCCAGCACCTTGGCCAGGACTTCGCGAGGTTCGAATTCGATCGGCGCCTCGGTGCCGTCCGAGGTGATCAACATCTGTCCCAGCGGCTGCGACTCCCAGCTCACCGGCTTGAGCGTGCCCGGTACCAGGCGGCGGTTGGCGTCCGGGTCGCCATCGTGGAAGCAGTAGTCGCCGATCTTGAACAGCCCGCCCTGAACCCCCAGCAGCACGGCGTTCTGCGGCAGCTTCAAGGGGCTGCCGGCGGCGACCTTTTCCAGCATCTCGATGGGGTAGCGCTTGCCGTAGAAATGCCCGGGGATGTCCAGGGCGATCAGGTCGACATAGCGCACGTCGGGATGGTTCTGGCGAAAGGTCCGTACTTCGGCCAGTAACGTGGAGGCTTGGCTTTTCACGGGTGTTGCTCCTAGTTGTAAACCCACAGCACGCGGGCGGGCAGGTCGGTGAGGTTGGCGTAGCGGCAGTGGGCGAAACTGGCCAGGTGGAAGCTGTCACCGGGGCCGAGGGTGACCGAATCGGCCTCGCCCTCTACCCACAGCGTCAATTCGCCTTCCAGTACAAATCCGGCCTGCTCGGCGCGGTCGCTCATGGTCTGTTCACCGCTGTTGGCGCCGGGTGCCAGCAGGCTGTCGAGCATCGAGAAGGCGCCATTCATGCTGGGGGACACCAGGATGTCGGTGATGCCGTTGGCGTAGTACACCGTACGACGTTCGTTGGGGCGGGTGACCCAGCTCACGGCCTTGGGTTTGGACAGGCTGTAGAAATAGGTGGTGGGCACGTCGAGGGCATGGCTGATGGCGGTGAGATCCGCCACGGTCGGACGCGACAAACCTCGTTCCACCTGGGACAGGAAGCCTACCGAACGCTCGATCTTCTGTGCGAGTTGGGCGAGGGTGAGTTTCTTGTGCTTGCGCAGGTCGTGGATCAGGATCGCCAGGGCGTCGAGTTCTTCTTGCTGGTTCATGAAATTTATATCTAATAATTTCATGAAAAATTACAGGATTAATTTCATAAGGGCAATGGGGGCACGCGTAAGTCCGCTCACCACAGGGAGATTTGTCAGGGTTCTGAAAAGTTGTGTAGATACCTATGCTCATCACAGGGGATCAAGGTTCAGCAGGCTGAATGATTTCATGCGCCTGCGGTCGGAACCTGGGTACGCATCATTCATTGAAGGAGCACCCATGAAGTCCAAAACCCTCGCTGCCTGTGTCCTGGTCGCCGCCAGCCTGTCCACCGCCAGCTTTGTCGTGCAGGCCGGCGATACCCCCCAGGAAACCGTGCAGCCTTCGAACATCAATACCCGTGATTTGAAAGAAGGCGACCGTGCCCCGGACATCCTGATGCGCAAGGAGTCGGCGGTCAGCGACTGGAAGAAACGCGGTCTCAAGCAGCCTGAAGCCGACAGCCAGTGGGCCCGTGTGGGCGACAGGTTCGTGCTGCTCAAAACCACCAACGGCACCATCCTGGAGATCACGCCCGTCAAGAAATGACCCGCGTTTTTTTTCGGCTCTTGCGGTAAGGTAACCGGCCATCAAGACCGTGTTACCTTCAAAGAAAGAGAGCAGGATGCTTGCCACAATAAGAAACTACCCCCGCGCCGTGAACCTGCTGTTGTCCGCCACGTTGCTGCTGACGCTTGCCAAAGCGATTACCTTTCCCTACCTGGTGATCTACCTCACCCGCCAATTTGCCCTCGACATCACCCAGGTTGGGCTGGTGATCGGCAGCTCGTTGATCCTTGGCTCGCTGCTCAGCGTATATGGCGGTTTTCTGGTCGACCGCATCAACAGTTATCGGCTGTTGCTGGGGTTGAGCGTGCTGTTTGGGCTGGGGTTTATCGGTACGGTGCTGGCGCAGAACATCTGGGCGTTCTACAGCTGCCTGATCCTGATCAACCTGGCCTACGCGGTCATCGATATTGCGGTAAAGGCCGGTTTTGCCAGCTTGCTGCCGGAAGATGCACGCAGCGAAGTGTTTTCCATCAAGTACACCCTGACCAATATCGGCTATGCCGCGGGGCCGTTCTTTGGGGCGATGGTGGCCAAGCTGGACATCAGTCTGCCGTTCATCTTGTCGGCGCTGTTGGGGGCGGGGTTTTTCCTGCTGTACTGGCGTTGGGGCGATCGCACCCTGGCGACCATCGATGTGACGCAAAAGCCGGTGCCGTTCCTGGCCGTCGGCCGCGTGCTGCTGCGTGACCATCGCCTGGTGTGCTTCACCCTTGGAGGTGTGCTCAGCGCCGTGGTGTTCGGCCAGTTCACCGCCTACCTCTCGCAGTACCTGGTCACCACCACCAGTGCTGAATACACCTACACCGTCATCAGCGCCGTGCTCACCACCAACGCCGTGCTGGTGATCGCCTTGCAGTACGTGATTGGTCGACGTATTTCCCACCGTTACCTCAGCCAATGGCTGATCGCCGGCCTGGGCATGTTCATGCTGGGCTTGATTGGTTTTGCGCTGTCCACCAGCGTGCTGTGGTGGGTGCTGGCGATGGCGGTATTTACCGTGGGGGAAATCATCGTGTTTCCGGCCGAATACATGTTTATCGACCGGATCGCCCCGGACCACCTGCGGGGCATGTACTACGGGGCGCAGAACCTGTCCAACCTGGGGGCGGCGCTGGGGCCGGTGTTGTGCGGGCTGGTGCTGGCCAGCCTGCCGGCCCACTACATGTTCTACATGCTGGGGGCGTTCATCGTCGCGGGCGGGGTGTTCTATTTCATTGGTTCGTCGTTGAAGGCGCGTCTTCCAGCGTGACCTTGCCCATGTTGTTGCTTTGCAGTTCGTAGCGCAGTTCTTCCACCATCTTTTCCACGTCTTGCGGGGTCTGCAGCCGGTTGGTGCTGATCCCCGTCACCACCAGGTCCACCCGGCCGGTGTCGGCGTCGTAGACCTTGAGGGTCAGCGACGCATCCCGGCACAGGGTGAACTCGCATGTCAGCGGCGCGAGGCCTTCTTCGATGCAATTTCGCAGTTGAGAGAGCGTAAACATGTGGGTTCCTTCAAGGTGTCGTTTTACGACGGCACAGGTTGAAAGCCCTGTACTCACACCTTGAAGGTTAGGGATTGGGACTGCGCGGGATAAGGCGAATTCGCACTAGCCGCACTAGTGCATTTGCACTTTTATCGGGTTTTCTTAACCCGCAATTCACCGGCAAACAGCCCGCGTTCACGGGCCCAGACAATCGCTGCACTACGGCTATGCACCCCCAGTTTCGAGTACACCGTGGCCACATGGTTACGCACCGTGTTGGGCGCCAATTTCAGGCGTGAGGCGATCTCCTTGTCGGCCAGGCCCTCGCAGATCAGGCCGAGTACATCGCGCTCGCGGGCGGTCAGGTCGGTGAAGGCCACGTTCGGCAGGTTGGGGCTGTTGACGCTCTTGGCATTGGCCAGTTTCTCGATCAGGGTCTGGCTGAACCAGGACGCGTCCTGCATCACTTCCTCGATGGCCGCCACCAACTCCAGCTCCGAGCGCTTGCGTTCGGTGATGTTCATCATCACCAGCAGATAGCAGGGCACATCCTCAATGATCACCGTGTCTGCCGAGACCACGCAGTCGATGACCTCGTTGCCTTTCTTGCGCACCTTGAGGTCCTGGCCATCGAGGTTGCCGGCTTTCTCCAGGGTGGCGAACAACTGCGCGGCCGCCTCCTGGTTGTCGATGAAGTTGATGTCTTCGATGGATTTACCGATCAGCTCTTCGCTGGTGTACCCGGTAATGGTCATGAACGCTTCGTTGACATCCACCACCTGCCGGTTGGCGGCGCTGCACACCAAGGTGGGCACCGGCGTCAGGCGAAACGACTTGGCGAAGCGCTCTTCACTCTGGCGCAGGGCGATTTCGGCCTTGCGGCGTGGCTCCAGGTCGGTGAAGGAAAACAGCATGCAGTCTTCCTCGTTCATGTCCAGCGGCTGGCCGGCGACGATCACCAGTTTGCTGCCGCCTCCGGGCAGTTTCAGCTCGGCCTGCATCTGCGGGATGGTCGCGCCTTCCCCCAGGCGCTGAATGGCCAGCTCCCTGCGTTCGGCATGCTCCAGCACGTCCAGTTCATACACGGACCGGCCGATTACCTGGTCACGGTTGTAGCCGGTCATCTCCAGGAAGCCCTGGTTCACTTTGATATAGCGCAGGTCGCTCAGGCGGCAGATCACCGCCGGCGCCGGGTTGGCGTTGAAGGTTTTCTCGAAGCGCTGTTCGGCGCTGGCCCATTCGGTGGCGTCGCTGAGGATCAGCACCAGTAATTCAGGCGTGCCATGGGAATCGCTGATGACCAGGCTGCGCAGGCGGTGCACCCAGGTTTTTTCTGCATCGGCGGTGGGCATGACCTCCACTACCACATCACTGAATTCATCGCCTGCCGCCACGCGGGCGAGGGGGTAATTCTCCAAGGGCAAGGGATGATTATTGCGATAGCGCAGGCTAAAGCGTTTGGCGTATTCCTGGGTATTGGCACCCAGTGCCGTGACGTCCTCCACACCGTGCATGGCCAGCGCGGCTTCATTGGCCCAGAGAATGGTCTGGTCGACTTCGGCCAGGATGATCCCGTCGGACAGCCCGGAGATAATCTGCTGCAGCTGGCGGCGGTTGGTTTCTTTGGCGAGGACATCCTGGGTCATGGTTTCTCCGGGTTTTAGACGCATGAAAGTACGACAGCCCGGTGTCAGGATAGTGCAGGGTAATTGCGCGGCGTGGGGTGCGAATGCACCAGATGGCCTGATGCCTTTGCGCGAGGATGAGGAGTTGAAGCAACAGGCCGAGTATAAAACCCGTGAAGTGGCGCCCAAGCAGCTGTCGCGTGCGACGTTGAGTTTCTTTGTGGGGCGAATGGCACTGACGATGCGTCGGGTGCCGTTGGCTTGATCGATTATTGTTGTGTTCAAAAGTGGTTAGGGGGGCCCTAACCACACCTTTCAAGTTGCCAGCCAACCTACGATCGGCACAATCATCAACGTACTCAACGCCATTGAAACTACATTGCCAATGTACGGATGAAAATGGGCAGGCAGTCTCGCCGCAATTGCACAGGCCAACGGCGGTGCGATCAGTGCACCCAGCAATGCACTTGAAGTCACCACCATCCAACTGCCACCGTGGGTCAACACTGCTGCCGGTACCACAGATACCAACGGTACATAGGTGGGATACCAACCCCGCTTTATCCATTGATGGCGCCAAATCACTACGCCAAAAGCCGACGTCAGTGCCTGCGCTCCCACCATGTGCAAAAGCAGGCCAGAGCCATAAGCCGGGCTCATGGGGTTGAGGGCATAGGCAAGCAACACGCCTGCCAACAGTCCGAGACTGGCCAGCTCATTTCCAAAAAAGGGTGCTTCGGAAAAGTCCGCCAGCACTCGGCGCAGGCTCCAGAACACTCCGTAACTGGGCGGGGTAACAGGTATCGGTCGGTCTGGAGCGATAGCGTCCGAACGCACCAGCGAGGGCACCCGACGACACAGTGCAAATGCGATGACGCTTCCGATAGCCATGCCCAGCACATTACCGACCACGGCTGGTAAACCCAGTGGCACACACACCAGATTGACGATCAACAAGCACAGTGGAGTAACCAGTAAAGCTCCCAGCACTGCACCATTGAGGGCGACCTTCCAACCGCTGCCAAACATGAGCACCATCGCTGCTGGCAATGAAACAAACGCCGCAAACGTAGGCTGCCAGGTTTCGGCGGTAACGCTCCAACCCCACAGGAGGTTGCTCAGCAACAGCCCGATCAACGAACTGCTCACCACCCAAGGCCACAATCCGGTGCCATAGCAAATGGAAAAGCCCTGCCAGGCTTTGCCACGTTTGTTTGCCCACCATGCCAGATAGGCACCACTCAATAGGCCCAGTGACGCGAGTTCATGCTTGTAAAAGGCAACTTCGCTTATATCCCCCACTACCCACCGCACCCACGCTACGGGATGGGGGAGGGCCGTCACCATCTCGTTGTATCCTGGCCATGAACCTTGATGACTGGATACAACCCATACCGCGAGCAAGGTAGCGATGAGTCCCAGTACAATAACTGTGATATCCGCTCGTGAGCGGGTTGGCGTTTTCCTGGCAAACAACGTTTCCATAGATTGCCCTCCTCTCAGCGAGGCAGGGCAGGGTGCTGGGAATACCCGAGCATCTGATCATAAAGATCATTGCGACGGTCCCGTTGCAGATCATTGAGGCTGTTCCAGATCGGCGCGCTGCGGGCGCTGGTGATGTCAATGTCGGCGAACAGGATCTCCTGGCGATTGGCCGAAGCCACAGCGCCGATTGGCCAGCCATTTGTCCCTGCAATCAAGGAGCATCCGAGATAACGGGCATCCCGCTCTTCACCAATGCGGCTCGCGGCCGCGATAAATACGTTGTTCACATGTGCAGCGGTCATCGTCAGGTACGACGCCATGCACTTTCCTGCCTCATCGAACAACGGCGGGGGTGTCCATACCCAATTGTTCAAGCTGCAAATGATATCGGCGCCTTGCTGGCTCAAAATGCGCGGTACCTCCGGAAACCAGATGTCCCAGCAGATCAGCAGGCCTATACGACCGATCGGTGTTTCAAACACTGGAAAGCCAGAATTCCCCGGGGTGAACCAAAGCTTTTCTAGGTTCCATAAATGGGCTTTTCGGTATTTGCCTATGAACCCGTCGGGCCCCAGCAATACGGCTGTGTTGAACAGCTGCATACCATCGATTTCGCTAAGACCGGCGACCAGATACACCTGGTGCTTGCAGGCAAAATCGATCCATTCCCGCACACTCGGTCCGTTCGGCACTGCCTCTGCATGATCAAACGCGTCCTGGCGGCTGCTGAAGAAATAGCCGCAGTTGGAAAGCTCCGGCAGCACGATCAGATTGGCGCCGCCGTTTACTGCTTCAGTCGCCAGTAGAAGACTTTGACGCAGGTTGTCGCTTCGGTTGGCTATGCCGACCTGTGGGTTGAACTGAATGACGGCGACGCGGGCAGGGCTTGTTGGTTCGTTCATGGGGGTGACCTCTTATTGTTATGCAACCAGGTTTGGTTGGATGTTTATAAGAGGTGACGAAATGTTCGAGGAGAAGTCGGACGGTTCCTGCTGCGTTGTAGTTAAATTCTCTAACGCTGCTTTAGCTGTTTGTGCTGAAACACCATGCCGAGCAGTGAGGCCCTAAGGTTAGAGAGGTCGTTGCTAAGTAATGGGCTGCTGTGCAGCCCAACGGGAGCAAGCTCCCTCGCCACAGAAACCGACTGTGCTTTTAGCGTGGCAGCACACACTCCAGTGACCGGTCCACCATCACACTGGCCATGTCCACCAAGTGCATGACCGAAAGCACCAGCGTGCGCGAAGGACCGTCCAGTTGATCACCTGCCGTCTGTGCGGCAACGGCGGCGCAACGCAGCACACTGCTGGCGTGGGCCAGGGCGTCTTCGAAGCTGAGGTCTGGGGTGGTGGTGAAAAATTGCCGTTCTGGGGCGGGTGGCGCGGGGACGAGTTTGTCCATTTTGAAGCTCCTCTAGTCAGTAGGAGCCGACACCATCGCTGCTAAACGATTTGGGGTGGCGGCCATGCGCAGGTTAGCAGACCGGTGACTAGGAACCCGGTGCACCCGAAGGTGCCCTGCGCACGGCCACCATGAAGCACGGGCCGAAAAAAAGCGCCCTGCAAAAGGTGGCGCTTTGCGCCTAGTCATATCGGCGGGCTGCTAAACCCGGTCACTGAATTGGCAGTGACCGCCGAAGACTAGCCACGTGATTTGAGCGGCGCAAGCGCTTGGGATTCTCTCGGAAACGTCCTGCAAGTTAAAGGGAAATGTCACGGCTGCGACTGTTCCTGCACTTGCCAAACCCCACCGATTCTGGGAAAACCCCAGCCTTTACGCCTTCAACGAGAACCACCATGAGCCCCGACGAACTCCAGATCACCGACACCCGCCCAGGCACCGGCAAAGCCGTGGTCAAGGGCGCGCTGATCACCACCCAATACACCGGCACCCTGGAAGACGGCACGGTCTTCGATTCGTCCTGGGAGCGGGGCAAGCCGTTCCAGTGTGTGATCGGCACCGGGCGGGTGATCAAGGGCTGGGACCAGGGTTTGATAGGCATGCAGGTCGGCGGGGTGCGCAGGTTGTTTGTGCCGGCGCACCTGGCCTATGGCGAACGGTCGATGGGCGCGCATATCAAGCCCAACAGCAATCTGCGCTTTGAGATTGAGTTGTTGGAAGTGCTGACGCGGGATGATTGAGTCGTTTCGACGCAAGGAGGCTGCATGAACATACTTCACGCAATACGCGACAGCTGGGGTTGGGCGGGCATTGACCCTGTTGAGGTCGTAGGCGCTACGGCGTTTGGCAATTTGATGGTCGAGGACGAACAGGGTCGCTACTGGCGAGTGTGCCCCGAGGCACTTTCCTGCGAAGTGATCGCCCAGACCCGTGAAGCCTTGGACGAGGTCTCCAGGGATCAGGCCTTTCTGCACGACTGGTACCTGCAATCGATGGTGGATCAGGCCGAGGAGATGCTGGGGCCGTTAGCGCAGGGCGAGGTTTACCATTTCGTTATTTCGCCGGTTTTGGGCGGCAAGTACGCCATCGACAATGTGCGTCAACTTGATCATATCGAGCAGCTTCGGTTCTGCGGTGATCTGGCACGTGAGATCAAGGATTTGCCCGACGGCGCGCAAGTGAAACTCAAGATTGTGGATTAGTCGCTTGTAAGGACAGCACCTCATGGATGTGGATTGCATGACTCAACTTCCTCTGAGCACCTTCCCCGATATTCGAGTCGTGGCGCTTACCCTGGCTGACGAAGCTGAGCTACAGCAGTTTTTTGAGCAGGCGCCGGATTACTTCATCGCGGTCAACGGCGAGCCTGCCACGCTGACCGAAGCGTGCGACGAATTGCAGGTGCAATTGCCGGCGGGGTGGGCGTGCAGTCGGATGCACTGGCTGGGTTATCGCGGTACGGACGAGGCGCTGGTCGCCGTGGTGAATATCGCGGCGGATCTGCTGGCTGATGGGGTGTGGCATATCGGTTTGCTGCTGGTCGATTCGCGCTGGCATGGCACCGGGCTTGCCCAGCAGCTGCATTCAGACATTGAACGTTGGGCCGTGGAAAATGGCGCCCAGTGGCTGCGGCTGTCGGTGGTGGTCGGCAATACCAAAGCCGAACGCTTCTGGCCCAAGCTTGGGTATGTATCCGTGCGCACGCGGGACGGGATCACGATGGGGCGGCAGGTGAACAGGGTGTCGATTCAGGTTAAGGCGTTGGCGGGTGGACAGGTTAAGGATTACCTGGCGTTGGTTGAGCGGGATCGACCCTGTACACCGTAAGTGTGGGATGCCCCGCTCGCCACAGGAATGCGGTCGACTGAAATGGCTGACCCTCCTTTGATCTTCGCCAGGTTCAGGATGACCGCTTCCTGAACCCTCCCTGAAGAATTTTCTTATTCACCATATGGAAACTTTCCTACGGTTTACTCTCCTTAAATCGGGGCGTAAGCTTCGCGCGTTTTCATCAATAGCGGAGACCCTCAGTGGGTACTTGTTCGAGTGACAGTTGTCGGCCGGTCTCGGTAACCGGCACATACTTGGCAAGATAACGCGCATTTTTTGATGCCGTTGTCTCGCCACCTAGCGAGAAGCGGCATCTCGACAGTGGCCAGTCCTGGCCCCTGTCCGATCCCTCTCATCGACGCTGACCAGCACCCGGTTGACCTCGGGATGCTACGGACGCGCCTGCCTTTTACGGCAGGCGGGCCGGGCTGACTGTGCCTATGAAGCGGGCACGGTGGGGCAGGCAGTACCTGCACGAAGGTTTTTTCCTCGCGCAGGAGTAACACACCATGAACCTCACTCTGTTGAAAGAGTTCTTCGCCGGCTTCCTGCGGACCCGGCATATCGCCCGGCATTTCCGCCGCCTGGCGATGCTCGAAACGGTCACCGATGCCAGCGTCAGCCGCGAAGTGCCGCCCACCCTGGCGCAGACCCTGGTGGTCGCGGCCAACAGCAGTGCAGTGCAATTGCTCGGTACGTTGGGCAGCCATACCGAGGGCTTGAACAGCCTGGAAGCCGACGCCCTGCGCGTGCAATACGGCCTCAATGAAGTCGAGCACGAGCAGCCGCTGCCGTGGTGGGTGCACCTGTGGCATTGCTACAAGAACCCGTTCAACCTGTTGCTGACCTTGCTGGCGGTGATCTCCTGGCTGACCGAAGACATGAAGGCCGCCACGGTGATTTTCTCCATGGTGGTGCTCTCGACCCTGCTGCGCTTCTGGCAGGAGGCCAAGTCCAACAAGGCCGCCGATGCCTTGAAAGCCATGGTGAGCAACACTGCCACGGTGTTGCGCCGCGATGATGCCAAGCGCGTCGAATTGCCCATCAAGCAGTTGGTGCCAGGCGACCTGATCGTGCTCTCGGCCGGGGACATGATCCCCGCCGACTGCCGCGTGCTCAGCGCCAAGGACCTGTTCGTCAGCCAGGCGGCGATGACCGGGGAATCGATGCCGGTGGAGAAGTTCGCCCAGCAGCGCGACACCAACACCCGCAACCCGCTGGACCTGGAGAACATCCTGTTCATGGGCACCAACGTGGTGTCCGGCGCCGCGACGGCGGTGATTCTGACCACCGGCAACAGCACATATTTCGGCGCATTGGCCCAACGTGTGACGGCCACCGACCGTGCGACCACCTCGTTCCAGCAGGGCGTCAACAAGGTCAGCTGGTTGCTGATCCGCTTTATGTTCGTGATGGCGCCGCTGGTGTTGTTCATCAACGGTTTCACCAAGGGCGACTGGACCGAAGCGCTGCTGTTCGCGCTGTCGATTGCCGTGGGCCTGACCCCGGAAATGCTGCCGATGATCGTCACGTCCACCCTGGCCAAGGGCGCGGTGTTCCTGTCGCGCAAGAAGGTCATCGTCAAGCGCCTGGATGCGATCCAGAACTTTGGCGCGATGGATGTGCTGTGCACCGACAAGACCGGCACCCTGACCCAGGACCGGATTTTCCTGGCGCGTCATGTGGACGTGTGGGGCGAGGAGTCCGACGACGTGCTGGAGATGGCTTACCTCAACAGCTACTACCAGACCGGCCTGAAAAACCTGCTGGACGTGGCGGTGCTCGAGCACGTGGAGGTGCATCGCGAACTGAAGGTCGGCACCGCGTTCCAGAAGGTGGATGAAATCCCGTTCGACTTCAACCGCCGCCGCATGTCGGTGGTGGTGGCCGAACAGGGCCGGCCGCATCTGCTGATCTGCAAAGGTGCGGTGGAAGAGATCCTCTCGGTGTGCAACAGCGTGCGCCATGGCGAGGTCAACGAAGCGCTGACCGACGACCTGCTGGCGCGCATTCGCCAGGTCACTGCCGCGTTCAACGAAGAAGGCCTGCGGGTGGTGGCCGTGGCTGCGCAACCGATGGCCCCGGGGCGCGACACTTACAGCCTGGCGGATGAAAACAACCTCACGCTGATCGGCTACGTCGCGTTCCTCGACCCGCCCAAGGAAAGCACTGCGCCCGCTCTCAAGGCGCTGAAAGCCCATGGTGTGGCGGTCAAAGTGCTGACCGGCGACAACGAGCTGGTTACCGCCAAGATCTGCCGCGAAGTGGGCCTGGAGCAGCAGGGCCTGTTGATGGGCAACGACATCGAGGACATGACCGACGCCCAGCTGGCCAAGGCCGTGGAAACTACCAATGTGTTCGCCCGCCTGACGCCCAGCCACAAGGAACGCATCGTGCGCCTGCTCAAGGCGAACGGGCATGTGGTGGGCTTTATGGGGGACGGCATCAATGACGCACCGGCGCTGCGGACGGCGGATATCGGGATTTCGGTGGACAGCGCGGTGGATATCGCTAAGGAAGCCGCCGACATCATCCTGCTGGAAAAGAGCCTGATGATCCTGGAGGAGGGCGTGCTGGAGGGCCGGCGCACCTTCGCCAATATGCTCAAGTACATCAAGATGACCGCCAGCTCCAACTTCGGCAACGTGTTCTCGGTGCTGGTGGCCAGCGCGTTTATCCCGTTTTTGCCGATGCTGCCGATGCACCTGCTGGTGCAAAACCTGCTGTATGACATCTCGCAGATCGCGATCCCGTTCGATAACGTCGACGAGGACATGCTCGCCAAACCCCAACGCTGGCAGCCGGGGGACGTGGGGCGGTTCATGCTGTTTTTCGGGCCGATCAGTTCGATTTTCGACATCACCACGTTCGCACTCATGTGGTATGTGTTCGATGCCAACACCCCTGACCACCAGACGCTGTTCCAGTCCGGCTGGTTCGTGGTGGGGCTGCTGACCCAGACGCTGATCGTGCACATGATCCGCACCCCGAAAATCCCGTTCCTGCAAAGCCGCGCGGCGCTGCCGTTGATGGTGATGACCGGCGTGATCATGGCCGTGGGCATCTTCCTGCCGATGGGGCCGCTGGCGCATTACTTCAAATTGCAGGCGCTGCCGTCGCTGTACTTTGTGTTCCTGCCGGTGATCCTGCTGGCGTACATGGCGCTGACCCAGGCGGTGAAGGGCTACTACATCCGTAAGTTTGGCTGGCAGTGAACAGGGACGGTTTCCCATGCAAGCAATCGACAATATCAACCTCAACTCTCTGGTCGATACCCTGGTCAGCCTCACCGCCGCGTTTATCCTCGGTGGCCTGATCGGCTTCGAGCGCCAGTACCGCCAACGCACGGCGGGCCTGCGCACCAACGTACTGGTGGCGGTGGGGGCGGCGATTTTCGTTGACATGGCCAACCGCCTCGGCGGTGCGGAAGGCGCCGTGCGGGTGGTGGCGTATGTGGTGTCGGGCATCGGCTTTCTGGGGGCCGGTGTGATCATGCGCGAAGAAGGCAATGTGCGCGGTCTCAACACCGCCGCCACGCTCTGGGCGTCGGCGGCGGTGGGGGCGTGCGCCGGTGCCGACCTGGTCCTCGAGGCGTTGTTGGGCACGCTGTTTGTGCTGGCGGCCAATACGCTGCTGCGGCCCATCGTCAATAACATCAACCGCCAACCGCTGGATGTGGTGTCGGCGGAGGTCACCAACGTCCTCTATGTGATTGCCCGGCGCACCCAGCAAACCGCGGTATTGGCGTTGCTGGAAGCCGAACTGGCGCGCTGTAACTACCCGGCCAGCGATGTCGATGTGCGGCCGTTCGGCACTGAGGAAGTTGAAATCGAAGCCACCCTGGCGGTGACCTCGGTAGACGGTGACGAGTTGGACGCCCTGGTGGCGCGAATTTCCAGGTCGACCCTGGTGGTTCAGGCCTTCTGGAGCCCCAGCACCACCGAGTAGCTTTGGAGAGTTCCGAGGAAAAGTCCTACATTTAGTCGAGATTATCCCTTCATTGGCAAAAACACGCGGTTGCTAAGGTTGCGCGCTTGCGCCTGTTCAGGAATCAAGGCGTGGCTTCACATGTTTACTGTGTTTTTCAAAAGGAGGGGCCTGTACTGCCTGAGGTGTTTGACTGAGTAATCAGTGCCGCTTGTCGGAACTGTTACTTTTCACAGGTAGTGGGGTCTCGAGTGATATGTAAGCGTACTGATCTTCCCAGGGGAGTCTTATGAGCAACAAAGCTTTAATCGTGGATGATCACCCTTTTATACGCGCTACCGTGAAGTATCTATTGAGGCAGGAAGGTTTCGATACTATCTACGAAGCGGGTAATGGCGCTGATGCCATGCAGATTGCTCGCGAAGAACGTCCGGACCTGGTCATTCTCGACCTGGCGATGCCCAAGCTCGGTGGGTTGGAGGTGATCAGCCGGATCAAGGCGCTGGAGTTGCCCTGCCGGATCCTGGTGCTGACCTCGTATCTGGCGGTGTTTTTTTCCACTCGCTGCATGCGCGCCGGGGCGATGGGTTTTGTTGCCAAGACCGGTGAACTGGATGAGCTGCAAAAGGCGATCAGGGCGATCAGGTCCGGCTACAGTTGCTTCCCCAGCCTGCCCACCAGTTCGGTGCGTCGCGACGACCTGCAATCGACCGAGCAGGAGTTGGTGGAGGCGTTATCCGATCGCGAATTGACCGTGCTGCAGAAGCTGGCCCTGGGCCTGGGCAACAAGGATATTGCCGAGGACATGCTGTTGAGCCACAAGACTATCAGTACCTACAAGACGCGGCTCAAGGAGAAGTTGCGTATGTCGTCGGTGGTGCATCTGTCCAAGTTCGCTCAGCGCAATCATCTGATCTGAAATGCTCACCTCCCGGCGGGTGAAACGCGCGGCCATCCTGCTGATGGGGCTGTTGCCCTGGGCGGTGATGGCCTTGGAGGAATCCCACGATCTGAAACTGCTGGGTCACTCCACTCTTGAAAATCCCTCGGTGGTGTTGGACGAAGCCGACTGGCGCTGGCTACGCGAGCGCCGCACGCTCCTGATGGGGGTGTCGGCCCCCGACTACGCGCCCTTTGACTTGAGCAACAATGACGAGCTCGAGGGCATCACGGCCGATTTTGCGGCACTGGTTGCCGAGGCGCTGAATATCACCATCGACGTGAAGCGCTACGACACCCGTGATGAGGTGATCGAAGCCCTGAAGACCGGCGCCGTGGATTTTGTGGGATCGGCCAATGGGTTCGAGGCGGCCGACCCGGAGCTGGTGCTGTCCCGATCCTACGCCAATGACCAACCCGCGCTGGTGACACGCGCGGGGGAGAATCAGGTGCTGAAGGCTGACCTTGCCGGCAAGCGCCTGGCGATGCTCTACCACTACATGCAGCCCGAGGCCGTCCAGGCCTTTTACCCCGATGCGCAATTGCTCTTGTTTGCCTCGACCTTCGAAGCCATTGGTGCCGTTGCGTTCGGCCAGGCGGATGTGTACCTGGGTGACGCCATCAGCACCCGCTACCTGATCAACAAGAACCACCTTAATAACGTGCGCATGGCGGACTTCTCCGCATTGGAGGTCAACCCGTTCGGGTTCGCATTCGCCAAGGACAATACCCGCCTGTTGGGCATCATCAATAGCGCACTGGCCGCCGTTCCGGCCAACCAGCAGATGGAAATCCTGCGCCGTTGGAGTGCTGGCGGCAGCGGGTTCCTGGAGGCGGAGCAACTGCGCTTGAGCGCAAGTGAACAGCGCTGGCTGGAGAAGCACCCGCGGGTGAAAGTGGCGGTGCTCGATAAATTCGTGCCGTTGTCTTTTTTCAACGAACAAGAGCAATTCGAGGGATTGAGCTCCGAGGTTCTCTCGCGTATCAGTCTGCGTACAGGCTTGCGGTTTGATGTGGAACGGGGCAGTTCGCTGCCGCGGCAAATTGAACAGGCCAGTGCCGGTCGCGTGGACATGCTGGCGGTCGTCACGCCCAGTGTCGAGCGGTCCGAAAAGATCCGCTTTACTCGCCCTTATCTGTCCAGTCCCTATGTATTGGTGGTGCGCACCCACGACGAGCATCTGGTGACCCTGGAAGATATGCCTGGCAAACGCATGGCGCTTATTCGCGGCAACAGCCTGGCCGGGCAAATCAGCCGGGACTACCCGGGCATCGGGTTTGTCGACGTGGAGAACCCGGAGCAGGCCATGGAATTGGTGGTCAACGGCATCGTCGATGCGACTGCGGTTTCACTGATGAGCGCGCGCTACATGATCGCCCGCAATTACCGCAAGCGGCTGCGCATCACCAGCACTGTCGGGAGTGAGCCTGCACGCATTGCCTTTGGGGTCAACCGCAGCCAACTGGAGCTGTACTCGATCCTCGACAAGGCGTTATTGAGCATTACTCCAGAAGAAATGGACGAGCTGACCAATCATTGGCGCAGCGAGATCATCATCGAAGACAACTACTGGATACGTCACCGCAACATCATCCTCCAGGGGTTTGGCTTGGCCGCGCTGCTGCTGCTGGTCACCCTGGGATGGGTGTTCTACCTGCGCAGCCTGATTCGCAAGCGCACCCAGGCCGAGCGTGCGTTGAGCGACCAGATGCGGTTCATGAGTGTGTTGATCGACGGCACGCCGCACCCGATCTATGTGCGCGATCGCCTGGGGCGCCTGATGGCCTGCAACAATGCCTACCTGGATGTGTTCGGCTTCAAGTTGGAAGACGTCATCGGTAAGACCGTGGTGGAAACCGACACGGGGAACCCGCCCCAGGCCCAGTCGTTCCACGCCGACTATTTGCGTTTGATGGCGTTGGGCGAGCCGCAGGTTCATGACCGCGTGCTCAAGGTGCCCGGCGGCGAGGTGTTGACCATCTACCAATGGATGCTCCCGTACCGTGACAGCAATGGCAGCGTGGTGGGCATGATCGCCGGCTGGGTGGATGTCAGCGAGCGCCAGCGCTTGCTGGGGCAGTTGCAGGAAGCCAAGGAGGAGGCCGACGCCGCCAACCGTGCCAAGACCACCTTCCTGGCGACCATGAGCCATGAGATCCGTACCCCCATGAATGCCGTGATCGGCATGATCGAACTGGCCCTGAAAAACGCCGAGCAGGGCGTGGCTGACCGCGATGCGCTGGAGGTTGCGTCGGTGGCGTCCCGGAGCATGCTGGAGTTGATCGGCGATATTCTCGACATTGCGCGAATCGAATCCGGCCACCTGTCCCTGAGCCTGGAACCGGCCAATCTGCACGAACTGCTGGCCTCAGTGGCGCGGGTGTTCGAGGGGCTGGCGCGGGACAAGGGCCTGGTGCTGCAGGTGGAACTCGACCCGTTGATCGACCGGCCGGTGCTGGTTGACCCGCTGCGCTTCAAGCAGGTGGTGTCCAATGTGTTGGGTAACGCGATCAAGTTCACCGCCTCCGGCCATGTGCGCCTGGGCGCCCAGGGTGCACCGGTATTGACCGACGACCAGTTGCACCTGCGGTTGTGGGTGGAGGACACGGGTATTGGCATCAGTGCCGAAGATCAGCAGCGTTTGTTCAACCCCTTTATCCAGGGCAGCAATAACGAACAGCCGGCGCGAAGCGGATCGGGCCTGGGGTTGGTGATCAGTCGCAACCTGTGCGAGATGATGGGCGGTCAATTGCACTTGAGCAGTGTGCTGGGCAAGGGCACGCGGGTGGATGTGACGTTGACGCTGGCGCTGACCACGGCCATGCCTGCCAATGTACCGGTCCCCCACGTTCCGCCAGCGCGCGGGTTGAATATCCTGGTGGTGGATGACTACCCGGCCAACCGCTTGTTGCTGGCTCGACAGCTGAGTTTCCTGGGACATCGCATCACCTTGGCCGAGGACGGCGCCCAAGGATTGTCACTGTGGCAGGCCGGGCATTTTGACGGCGTGATCACCGATTGCAATATGCCCTTCAAGGACGGTTACGCATTGGCGCGTGATATTCGCGCACAGGAACGCCAGCGTGGGCTGGCGCCGTGCCTGGTCCTCGGGTTCACCGCCAATGCCTTGCCGCAGGAAGCCGAACGCTGCCGGCAAGCAGGCATGGACGGTTGCCTGTTCAAGCCGACCGGGCTTGAGGACTTGCGCCTGGCCTTGGCGTCACGCACCGCCGACGTTTCAACGACTGAGGCTGGGCTTACGTTTGACTTAAGCTCGCTGATCACGCTGACGGAGGGTGATAACGATGCTCTCGACGAGCTGCTGACGCCGTTGCTCGGCAGCCTCAACGAGGACTGTGCGCTGTTGCAGCCGCTGAAATCCCAGGCTGATTTCGCCAGGCTCCATGACCTGGCTCATCGGGTCAAAGGGGGCGCGCGTATGGTCAGGGCAAAGGCGTTGATCAACTGTTGCGAGATCCTGGAAAGCGTCTGTGAACGACGTGACAGCGGGGAACTGGGCGCTGCGGTAGCGGCGCTGGAAGAGGCCATCGAAGAGTTGCATCACAGCCTGGGCCGTTACCGCAATCAGGCTTGACCGCGGAATGTGGTCATTCGGTTGATTTGGGAGAACTCCTACAAGAAGGGGGAACATGCCTGATTTTGTCTTCGGGATATGTCTGGAAAATGGGCCTCGCTCACTGACGAGCGCTGCCTGCCCAGGGGTTTGCCATGCCGAACAAAGCACTGACCATCCTGATTGCCGATGAACAACACCTGCAACGGTTGTATATCGAAAAAATGCTCAATCAGTTGGGGTACCACCGGATCGTGCCGGTACAAACCTTCGAGGAAGTCCAGATACTCACGGCCATCCCGGCCGAACCCTTCGACGTGCTGATCATCAATGCGGGGCTGACGGCCCAGGCCCGTGGGCCCCAGCCCCAGGTGCGCCATGTATTGGTCTACGATCACCTGGATGTGGGCGCACACCCCGGCGTAACGCCGGCGGTGCTGGTGCGGCTGCCCGGCGTGCCGGACAACGTCAATCTCGAACACTTCATGGACATCATCGATCCCCCCGAGGCCACTGCCGGCCTGCGGGTGTTGCCATGGCTGCGCGAGTTATCCCGCACACCGGTGGCGGGGGTTTAATCCCACTTCGGCGCGATGCCCTTGGGGCTGGTCAAGCGCTGGCCCCGTTCCAGCCCGGCAATGTGCGCCATGTCAGCTGCGCTCAAGGTCAGTTGCAGGGCCTTGAGGTTGCTTTGCAGGTTGGCACGCTTGGTTGAGGACGGGATGACCGCATAGCCCAATTGCATGGCCCAGGCCAGGGTCACTTGCGCCGGGGTGGCCTGATGGCGCTCGGCGATCTGCTGGATCACCGGGTCCTTGAGCACTTCACCGTAGGCCAGGGTCATGTACGAGGTGATCTGGATACCGTTGGCGGTTGCGAAATCCACAACCTGCCGGTTTTGCAGATAAGGGTGCAATTCGATCTGGTGGGTGGCGATGTGCTCGGCACCCACGGCTGCGATGGCCTGCTTCATCAGGGCGATGGTGAAGTTGGAAACACCGATCTGGCGTGTCAGGCCCAGGCGTTTGGCTTCCAGCAACTGCTCCATGAATTCGGTGATGGGGACCTGGTCTTCCGGCGATGGCCAGTGGATCAGGGTCAGGTCCAGGTAATCGGTCTCGAGCTTGCGCAGGCTTTCCTTGAGGCTTGGGATCAGCCGGCCTTCAGCAAGATTGGCGATCCAGATCTTGCTGGTGATAAACAGCTCGTCCCGCGGGATGCCGCTGGCGGCGATGGCCCGGCCAACGTCTGCTTCATTCTCGTAGATCTGCGCGGTGTCGATGACACGGTAGCCCAGTTCCAGACCGGTGCTGACGGAATCGATCACCACCTGGCCTTGCAGGCGAAAGGTGCCGAGGCCGAAGGCAGGGACTTTTGGCGTGAGGGTAGACATCGGTAACTCCAATAGAGCCGTAGGCAATGGCGTTGAGTATCCCCTCGTCGTTGCTCCGGAAACACCGTCGACGCCGAAAAGGACTCTTGCCTGCACGTCACGAATGGCCTGTGTGCCGCAGGTTCTCATGAGGCGCTGTACCTGCGGCAGCAGCGCCTCGATCCATCAGCCTTAAGCGCGCAGGCGCTCGGCAGCCGCACGCAGCAACTGCTCGGTGGCGGTCCAGCCCAGGCAGCCATCGGTCACCGACACCCCGTATTTCATCGACGGGCTCAATGGCTGGCAGCCTTCGAACAAATGGCTTTCGAGCATCATGCCGATCAGCGAGGTATCACCCTGCAAGCGCTGCTCCAGCACATCGTTGAACACGGCCGGTTGGCGCAGCGGGTCCTTGTTGCTGTTGGCATGGCTGCAGTCGACCATGATCCGCGGGGTGACCTTGGACTTGGCCAGGTCGTGTCTTACCCGCGCCACGCTCTGCACATCGTAGTTCGGCCCGTGATGCCCGCCGCGCAGCACCAGGTGGGTGTCGGGGTTGCCCGGGGTCTGGATGATCGCCGGATGGCCTTGGCTGTCGACGCCGAAGTGGCGGTGCGGGTGAGACGCCGAGCGCATGGCGTCACAGGCAATCGCGACGCCGCCATCGGTGCCGTTCTTGAAGCCCACGGGCATGCCCAGGCCGCTGGCCATCTCGCGGTGGATCTGCGACTCGGTGGTACGCGCGCCAATCGCCACCCAACTGAGCAGGTCATCGAAGTAGCCGGCGGCCATGGGTTGCAGCAACTCGGTGGCGACCGGCAGGCCCAGGCGCAGCATTTCGCGCATCAGCTCGCGGGACAGGGTCAGGCCGGCGGCCATGTCATCGCTGCCATCCAGGCGAGGGTCGTAGGCCAGGCCTTTCCAGCCGATCGTCGTGCGGGGTTTTTCGACATAGGCGCGGATCACCAGCAGCATCTGGTCGCCGACGTCGAGGGCCAGCTTCTTCAGGTTACGGGCGTATTCCATGGCCGATTCCGGGTCATGGATCGAGCACGGACCGACAATGACCAGCAAGCGTGAATCTTCGCCATTGAGGATGGCGCGCACGGCTTGGCGGTGGGCGTGGATCTGTTCGTTGAGGAACGGGCTGAGGGGCAACTGGTGCTTGAGCTCAAGCGAGCTGGGCAGGCGCTGGGTCAGGGCTTCATTGGCACTGTTCAAGGCAGAGAGGGGCAGAGCGGCGACGGAGGAGTTCATATTCAAGGTTTCCTGGGCAAGCGGCGGGCTATTCCCGCGCGCTCGGCCTACTGGGGTGTTCGACAATTCGCCGTATCGGCGACGTGTGTTGGTTTGCCACCGATAGGTGACCGATCGGAGGCGGCAGGCTGTCCCGAGCGGAGCTGGCTAAATCGCCATGCAGTGCACATGTCGTAGCGGTAATAGGTGGCGTAGTTCATGTCGTGATTCCTCTAAGTGTTCTTGATCAAGTTGAAAAGTTTATGGAGACCTGAAAAACAAAACCCCCGGTCGGGGAGCCGACCGGGGGTTAGATTTCTCTGGTAGGCGACCCCTTGGTAAGTGGGCGCCGATTTCAGGTATCAGGCGCGCCAGTGGCTAAACCAATACCCAAAATAAAAGCTGACCAGTGCGCTCGAACCGTTCACACGGGTAGCCGACACCGAGCGCTGGGCGCTGGCAGCAGGGCAAACCTGAGTGTGGGTGAGTTGCAACATGGTGTGTCTCCAAATGTATGGGGGAGCTTACTCGAGGCACGCAGGCAGATTCAATCAGTAATTTCTATTGCGGTGGGGGACTTACGGCTATGGGGGGAGTGCCGATATGCTGTTTGCACTTTGATACTGATTGCTTGGACGCGACCATGACTGCCTTCACCCTTGCTGCTGCTCAATCCATTTCCATCGCGGGCGATGTCCCAGCCAATATTGAACGGCACCTCGTATTTATGCGCACGGCGGCGGAACAGGGTGTGCAATTACTGGTGTTCCCCGAGTTGTCGTTGACAGGGTATGAGCCGTCGCTGGCCGCTGAATTGGCGATTGCGCCGTGGGACAAGGTGCTGGCACCCCTGCGCGAGATGGCACGTGAGCTGCGATTGACGGCGGTGGTGGGAATGCCGATCCGACTGACGCCAGAGGCGGGCGTGCTGATCGGTGCGTTGGTGCTGGGAGCGGATGGCTCCCTGGCGGTCTACACCAAGCAGCATCTGCATGCCGGCGAAGAGGCTGTGTTTGTCCCAGGGCAGGGCGGTGCGGTCCTTGAGCGTGGGGATGAACGGATTGCGCTGGCGGTGTGCGCAGATTTTTCCCAGGCCAGCCATCCCCGTGCCGCGGCGCGAGCGGGCGCCACGGTGTATGCCGCCGGGGTGTTGATCAGTGAAGGCGGCTACGCCACGGACAGTGCGCTGCTCCAAGCCTATGCCGCTGAACATGGCCTGCTGGTGTTGATGGCCAATCATGGCGGCCCGTCGGGTGGCTGGGCCTGCGCCGGTCGCAGTGCGATCTGGGCCGCCAATGGCCGTTTGCTTGCTGCTGTACCTGGCGTGGGGGATGCGTTGCTGATTGCCCGTCGCGATGGCGGGGGTTGGGTCAGCCACGTGATGGCTGTCTAATGGCTTTTCACCTGCGCGCTGCAACGGACCAGGACCTGCCCTTTGCGCGGAAGTTGACCCACGAGGCCATGGCCCGCTACTACGTGCAGTACGGGTTGTGGTGGTCCAACGACGGCTTTGATACGGCCTGGGCCGATCGGGAAAACTGGCTGATTTGCCGGGACGACAGTGTCTTGGGCTTTATCAGCCTGAGCCGCGACAGCCGGGCCCTCTATATTCGCGAGTTGCATCTGCTCGAGGCGTATCGCGGGTTGGGTGCGGGTGGCTGGGTGTTGGAGCAGATGGCGCTCAAGGCGCAAACGTTGGGACTGTTGCGTTTGACCGTATTCAAGACCAACCCGGCCAGGAGGCTCTATCAGCGCATGGGGCTCAGCATCGTAGGTGAAGAAGACTGCTTCTGGCGTATGGAGCGTGTTTGTCGCTCAAGCTAAAACGTGCACCCACTCCTTATAAGCGCATACTGGCCTCAGGCGCCGACTTCCTGATCGTTGTTCAGGCCTCCCGTCTCAGCAAGGATGATCCCTTCTTTCATGCCCAAAAGGACCGCTACCTTATGGGCTTCCCCACGCCGTCCCTTTTTGCGCCCAGCGAGCACTTGATAGGTGGTTGCCGGATCTACGCCATGTTCACGGGCGAACGCTTGAACTGACTTTCCTTGATGTTCCAGCCAGGCCTTGGCTTGTGCAGCGGTACGGATTCCGGGCATAGTTCAAAACCGTTCAAGTTTGTTTAATAAGAGATGAATGTGTCACCTCTTGGGGTGTGCCAAATAGGATCATACATCCAAATGAGTGGAATCGGTTCGCGTTTACGGCAAGAAAGGGAGCGACTTGGCCTGTCGCAAAAAGTGTTTGGTGAAATCGGAGGCGTTGAAGCCAACGCACAAGGTAAATATGAAAGTGGAGGGCGCGCGCCTAAAGCGGATTACCTGTCTCGTGTCGCCGAAAGAGGCGTGGATGTACTTTACGTGTTGACCGGCGCAGCCACGCCGATTCAATTGGAGAATCTGAGCCAGATTGAAGAAAAAGTCCTCGGGGATTATCGCGCAATGTTCAAGGAAGACCAGGCTGCGATCCGTCGCTTGACCTCGACGTTGGCCGAGCACTCGATTGCGATGAATGGAAAACCCAAGCCACAGCCCCAGGATTCCTGACCCTTCGCCCAGCAAATTGAGCCATCTGCCGCCCGGCGGATGGCTGTCGCTCAATCAATCTCTCTCTATATGACGCGTGCTATTAGGTCTGTGCCTTGGTTTTTTGCTAAGGTGTTCAGCAACCTATAAGACCATTTCGCGAGGTGTCTGCTTGATTAGGGTGCTAGTAGTCGATGACCATGATCTCGTTCGTACAGGCATTACACGAATGCTGGCTGACATCGATGGCCTGCAAGTAGTCGGTCAGGCCGAGTCAGGCGAGGAATCCCTGATCAAGGCCCGGGAGTTGAAACCCGATGTGGTGTTGATGGACGTCAAGATGCCTGGTATCGGCGGTCTTGGCGCGACGACCAAATTGCTGCGCAGCCATCCGGACATCAAGGTCGTGGTGGTGACTGTGTGCGAGGAAGACCCGTTTCCGACACGCCTGCTGCAGGCTGGCGCTGCCGGTTACCTCACCAAAGGTGCGGGCCTGGCGGAAATGGTCCAGGCCATTCGGCTGGTGTTTGCCGGCCAGCGCTATATCAGCCCGCAGATCGCCCAGCAATTGGCTATCAAGTCCTTCCAGCCCACCAGCGACTCGCCGTTTGATGCGCTGTCGGAGCGGGAAATCCAGATTGCCCTGATGATCGTCGGTTGCCAGAAGGTACAGACGATCTCCGACAAGCTGTGCCTGTCGCCCAAGACCGTCAACACCTACCGCTATCGCATCTTCGAGAAGCTCGCCATCAGCAGTGATGTTGAATTGACCCTGCTCGCGGTGCGCCACGGCATGGTGGACGCCAGCGCCTGACATGACCACACCGTTTGATCCGAGTGCCTTTCTCTCAACCTGCAGTGGCCGCCCTGGCGTGTACCGCATGTTCGACAGCGAGGCACGCCTGCTGTATGTCGGTAAGGCCAAAAACCTCAAGAGTCGTCTGGCGAGCTACTTTCGCAAGACCGGTCTCGCGCCGAAAACCGCCGCCCTGGTGGCGCGTATCGCCCAGGTCGAAACCACCATCACCGCCAACGAAACCGAAGCGCTGCTGCTTGAGCAGACGCTGATCAAGGAATGGCGACCGCCCTACAACATTCTGCTGCGTGACGATAAATCCTATCCCTATGTGTTTTTATCCGACGGCAACTTCCCGCGCCTGAGCATTCACCGTGGGGCGAAGAAGGCGAAGGGCAAGTACTTCGGGCCTTATCCCAGCGCCGGGGCCATTCGGGAAAGCCTGAGCCTGCTGCAAAAAACCTTTTTTGTACGCCAGTGCGAAGACAGCTTCTATAAGAACCGCACCCGGCCCTGTCTCCAGTACCAGATCAAGCGCTGCAAGGCGCCCTGTGTGGGGTTGGTTGAGCCGGCCGAATACGCCGAGGATGTGCGCCATTCGGTGATGTTCCTCGAAGGGCGCAGCAATGCCCTCACCGATGAGCTTTCCACCGCCATGGAGCAGGCGGCCAGCACCCTGGATTTTGAGCGGGCCGCCGAGCTGCGCGACCAGATTTCGCTGCTGCGCCGTGTCCAGGACCAGCAAAGCATGGAAGGCGGCACCGGCGACGTCGACGTGATCGCGGCCTTCGTCAATCCGGGCGGTGCCTGTGTGCACCTGATCAGCGTGCGCGGTGGGCGAGTGCTGGGCAGCAAGAACTTCTTTCCGCAGACCGGTATTGACGAGGAGGTCGCCGAAGTCATGGCCGCTTTCCTGGGCCAATACTACGTGAGCAGCCCCGAGCGCGACCTGCCGTCGGAGTTGATCGTCAATGTGGTGCACGAAGACTTCCCCGCGTTGATCGAAGCCATCCACGAATTGCGCGGCCGCGAGCTGGACATCAGCCACCGCGTGCGTGGCACCCGCGCACGCTGGCAGCAACTGGCGGTGACCAACGCCGAGCAAGCCCTGAGCGCGCGCCTGGCCAACCGACAGCACGTCGCCGCACGCTTTGACGCCCTGGCTGAAGTCCTTAACCTGGAGGAGCCGCCCCAGCGCCTGGAGTGCTACGACATCAGCCACTCCAGTGGCGAGGCCACGGTGGCATCCTGCGTGGTGTTCGGACCGGAAGGGCCGATCAAGTCCGATTACCGGCGCTACAACATCGAAGGCGTCACCGCCGGCGATGACTACGCCGCCATGCACCAGGCCCTCACGCGCCGCTTCAGTAAGTTGAAGGATGGCGAGGGCAAGTTGCCGGATATCCTCCTGGTCGACGGCGGCAAGGGCCAGCTGTCCATGGCCCGTGACGTGCTCAATGAGCTGGCGGTGCCTGACCTGATCCTGCTGGGCGTGGCCAAGGGCACGACGCGCAAGGCGGGTTTCGAGACGTTGTACTTGAATGATGCCGCCCATGAGTTCACTTTGAAGGGCGACTCACCCGCGTTGCATTTGATCCAGCAGATTCGTGACGAAGCCCACCGTTTCGCCATTACCGGCCACCGCGCCCGCCGTGGCAAAACCCGACGAACCTCAACCCTGGAAGGGGTGGCAGGGGTTGGCCCGACGCGACGTCGCGACTTGCTTAAACATTTTGGTGGCTTGCAGGAGCTGTCCCGTGCCAGCATTGACGAGATAGCCAAAGCACCCGGTATCAGTAAAAAGCTCGCTGAGTTGATTTATGCGAATCTGCATAGCGAATAGAATGCCTACTTAGCGGGACACGAGGTCTGACCCAATGAAATCAAGGGGTTGACCGTGCTGAAGGCCGCAACGAACACCGCTAAGAGCCCTCAAAGTGTTAGAACACTGTTAGACCTTGCCTGTCCTTATCTGTATAGGCGGCAGGGTCGATACGCCCTCAGAGTCCGCCCTATGGGCTCTAAACAATCCTGCACGCTCTCCCTTAAGACGACTCACAGGCAAACCGCGTTGACCATCGCTAAACACCTACTCGGTACTCTCCGAGCCTTCCACCTCGATAAACCTGAAGCTACATGGCCCGAACTCAAAGAGAACCTTTTTGACATCGCCACCAGCGTCCTAAAGACACGCTCTGTGTGGGACGAACTGGGAGACTCTCGGCTGATCTTCAGGGACGTTCGTAAGGACCTCAATGAGATAGCCAGCGCGGCACCGCTTAGCACTGAGCAGGCTCGTACTGTGTCGTTCGGAAAGCGCATCACCACAGCAGGCGAGAGACGCGACGAAGGGAACCTTGCGCCAATCATTCAGCTCATTGCGGAGCTTGATGAACCTGAAGGGGACGCTCTGTGTGAAGAGAATAGATCGGCCCAAATTGGGACCCATCTCCCGAGTGTGGTGCCAGTCACTAAGACAATCACTTTCAAGGCTCTCTCGGACCTCTACTTGGAAGAGCGTAAAGAGGACGTTAAAGAGTCGTCTATGCGTAGCATGAGGGCCTGTTGCTTGACCCTCGTTGAAGTTCTCGGTGAACTGGACATGGGGGCGCACACACGGGCCGATCTCGTGACTGTTAGGGAAGCCCTCAAGGAAGGGCGCAAGCCCGTGACCGTTAACAAGATCCTCACTCAGTTGACCACTATCCTTAACTGGGCGGTGGACAACGGGCATATCAAACAGGCTTTCGGGAAGAAGCTTCAGCTAACCAAAGGGGCTGAGAGTGGCCGTAAAGGGTTCTCCCCGGAACAGATAGCTTCCCTCATGCTGCACGCTAACGGCCTCCCTGCTGACGATTGGAAGCGCTGGGCGATCAGTATTGGGGTTGTCACTGGGGCGCGTATCGGAGAGATTCACCAACTGACCACGGCGGACCTTATCGACATCGACGGATTGTTGGTGATGGACATAAACACCAATGACGGGAAGGAGACCAAGAACAAATTCAGCGTTCGTAAGGTGCCTTTGGTGAACGCCTACGGTCTGGACCTTGAGGCTCTCAAAGCATTCGCTGAGGCTGCGAACGGTCGGCTGTTCAATCGAACTATTGGTTCTTTCTACGAGGTCCTTAACAAGCTGCTGCGTGAGGTCTTAGGGACCGCCCCAGGCACAGGCCAGTCTTTCCACTCTCTACGTCACCACCTTGCGGGGGCCCTGAAAGCCGCTGAGGTTCCTTTGGGGACTGCTCAAGAAATCTTAGGGCATAGCTCGGGGTCTATCACGTTTGACCTGTACGGTGCGGGTAGGTCGGTACGGGTTCACCGGATGGCTGAGGCTCTTATGGTCGCTCTAAAGGGACCTATTGAAAAAAAATCTGAAAAGTAAGTGACCACGACGGTTTACTAATAGGGAATTTACAGAGTATGAATATTGACCAAATCAAGGCTGTCGGCCATGTGACCACACTTAATGGTTTGCCCGGTATGTCCTCTTTGGAAATCGCAGAGATCACCGGAAAGAATCACAAGCACGTTCTTCGGGATGTCCGGAAAATGCTTGAAGCTTTAAAGATTCTCCCAAACTCGGACCTATCTCCTCAGTGTGTTGAGACTCACTCACAAGACAGCTATGGGCGTCTTCAGCCTATGATCGTTCTCGACAAGGAGCTGACTTTTACGTTGCTGTCCCGCTACTCGTTCGAACTGTCTAATCTAATCGTTAAGCGCTGGCTCGAGCTTGAGGGCTCTGGCTTTGAACGTGTGTCGGTGCAGGAGGCAGTGGTTCATCTTGTAGAGCGCGAAAAGGATAATTACCGCGATGCTATGCGGGCGTTACGGCGCACACCACAATCTCGAAGCCCTGCGGCTGATGCGCACCGACTGGAGAAGGCTGAAAGAGAGAAGGAAAGTAGGCGCATTCGGGCTAATCGGGATGCTGCGGGCGGTCAGTAATGTAGCAAGCGCGCGGTGTTGGATTTCTTCGAGAAGGTGTTATGAACATGAAATGTCCTGTTTGCGGCGCTGCGGGTTTGGTCCATGACACCCGCGATGTGCCCTATACGTACAAGGGCGAAACCACATTGATTAAGAACGTGACGGGTGATTTCTGCCCGTCTTGCTCTGAGTCGGTCTTGGACCTTGCAGAATCGGATCGGGTCATGAAGGAGATGCGTGCGTTTTCCAAGCGAATACGGTCTCCGAGCCAGCCATAACTGATAAGGAGAGCGCTCCATAATTCCACCTCTCCATGCTTCGCAGTGCTGAACTATGTTGCTCGGTCCACAGCCTGAAAAGGCGGTAAGCCTGCAAATGGGTTGCGTAATCCATGGAGAAACCTGAGACGTCGTGATCTTGCAGGTGTGTGAGCAATGTTCGTTGACGTATGTGAGTAATATTCGTATATTGATATCTCATCAACAACATTGAGACGTCTGTAATGAATACCCTAACCACTATCAGCACCGCCGAGCCAGCAATCTACGTATCAGTGGAGTTCAGTGAAGACTACGACGCTTACGAAGGCAAAGGTTCTTGGAAGTGGGTCGCTAAGCGCTCATGGACCTGCGGAGGCGCGACTCGAACGGAAATATTTGAGGTCCCTCAACACGCAGAGGGGGCGGAGCGTGAAGATGTGGGTCGCATGATTCAAGGTCTCACGGGGGCTGCCGCAGGAAGTAACGCTAAGTACGCTGTTTCCTGCGCGGGAGATACAGCAAGCTACATAGCGGTACGTGTTGAGTAATTCAGGTTGATAGAGCGACTCAAAAGGGCGTATGAGCAGAAATCAGTAACGTTAGTGAGTGGTATTCGTATATCTTGAGTGGCTTAACGCTACCCGAGAGCCACAATATGACGGTCCAAGTATTTGTAACAGATAGCCTTTCTATAGCCCAAGCAACACCTAAGAGGCGCCATGTTGATTTGAGGGTAAGCCTGACGGCAGCCCTTAACGAGTTTGTCGAATTGGGCTTGTTTGAGAATTTTTTGGGTTCTGAAGGTCTGGTCGTTTGGAGCCTGGTGGGCGGTCCTGTGGTTGCTCAAGAGGCCTTTTATGAGGACACATTCAAAAGACAATTCGTATTTACTCAACTGGCCCGTGATGCCGCATTGGGTGTTTTGTTGCGCGCCAGGCATCCAGGCGATAGAGCAGCGATTGCCGAAGCCATTCGACACTGGGATAAACAAAGGAACGCCGAACAAACCTCGGTATGACTTTAGTTACTTTGGTGGTTATTGGGGCAATCAGCATGTCCAGGCAGGTAAAGGCCAATTAGAAGGCATCCAGTGAAATACATCATCGTCAATTGGCCTGTAAGTACTTGCGTTGGCTACGTCAAATGAGTAGGTAGCCTCTATTTTCTTATAAATTCTATCCGCCTCTTCGTCTCCCTGTACGTCGCCCACCAAAACATGATAGGTCGGGGTAACGTTGTTGGGGATTATTTGGATCTCTACTATGATCAACAATCGTCCAGGAAATTTTATGCAATTAGTTCTCATCTCATAACCTATTCCAGGTTTCATCTCGGAGTAGCTCCAACGACCACCTACTATATAAGAAATGTTTTTCTTTTGGCCAAGGATATAGGGGACGCAAATTGGACGGAAATCATCTGGATCAAGGGAGCATAGAACTTGACCATAGGCTACTTTTGCCAGGAGGCGTGCAAAACTATCCGGTACATTCTTGAAGCTCATTACGGGCCGCTGCCCATATTTCGCGGTAAATCGCTCAATCTTATCAGTGTCAGTAGGTGTTACAAGTTCCCATGTGCTTGATAGGTCTACTGTCTCAGGAAGCCCTTGTAATATTCCGGCTTTACGCATTCTGTAGAAAATCATGACGGCTGGATAGTCCTCTGGTAGGACTCTAAGTTTTTGGCCATGATTATATGGGTCGCGCATAAGCATTATTTTAGGTCGATTCTTTTTACGGCGTGAGGGTGCGTCGTAAGCTATTCTTGCATCTCCCCATAGGTCCCTTGACACATCTCTTTCGAATCTTGAAGTTATCTTTGCGCAGTTATCACAGCTTGCGCCTTTAAGTACGTGGGCTCCTCCAATGAAGTAGGGCATGATGTGCTCATCTGTTAATCGTACTCCTGTGCGTCTACAGTAAATGCATACATCTCTGGAAGGAATGTGTGTAGGTCCGTGACTCATATTAAATCCAAGGCTGCTAACAAAGTATCCAGTTTCTAACATTGTTTAGCAGGTTTGGTAAACATATTTCATGGGAGTCGAATTGGACCTACTGACCGGGCATCCTGATCACGACCTGTTATTTTTGGTGACGCAGGGGGGAAGGCTGGCTCTATGGCTTGCAGATGCCTAATGCGAGCCACGTTGTCGCGCGTGCTGCCCAGTTACCCTCACTATTAGAAACTGCACATTTACGGCCTCTTAAGTACACATATGGCACCCGCATAGGAGGCAGGATAGTATTTAAGTATACAGCAATGCCTGCTACTACCGATCTCTATGTGATCTGTGCAATTGACCCATTGAGACCCTCAGGCTTCCCGAGTTAAAGCATCCAGACGCCGCAATGGCAAAGTAGGTCCTGTTGTTAACGTTGGGTCGCATTTTTATAGAGGGTTAGCAAGGCCCTTAAGTATCAGTTGGCCGGGAAAACCCCAAAAGAACTCACTATTACTAACCGTCATGGAGAACTATAAGATGCAAAGACTAAAAGCAACTGCCGAAGACCTAATATTCACCGCTAAAAACCTGTCGTCTGGCGATCTCAGGGAATTTGATTTGCTTCAGTCGGGACGTGATCCGCTTGCGGTCTTCCCTAAATATCTTGATGAGACTACTTACTCTATTAAACTGAATGAGGTTGTATTGGCTGTCGGTGGTCATGCTCAGGGGGCTATATGGTTTGTCACAACGAACGTGATCGACAATATCTCAAAGGCTGATCGTATTTGTTTTTACCGGATTCTTAAGAAGCACTTGGTGTGTATAAAGGAAGAACAAGTGGGCGTCGTCTTGACCAATGTCGTATCGATCAATAATCACGCCCATCTCCGTCTCTTGGAGTCTCTTGGAGCGACCTTCAACACGCTGCGTCTTTTGAGTCCTGCTGGATTCGAATTCTGCCAATTCTGGTTATAGGAGGTAGTAAATGTGTGAACCAACATCTATCGCGATATCAATGATGGCAGTGTCTGCGGCAATGGCTGCTAATGGCGCTTCTGATGCAGCTAAATCAAAAGGAGCCATGATTGACGGCCAGCGCAAGAACCAACAGGAAATAATCAAGCAAGCAAACATGCAGGACGCGGACACGGCCTTAACGATGGTGGACAAACGTGAAGAGGCGCAACGCCAGCTCACAGAAGTAAATCTACAGGCCCTTCGCAATCGAGGGACCATCAACGCAGCGGTGGGGGAGTCCGGTATGTCTGGTAACTCTATTGACCGCATTCGTCGTTCGGCTGACAACGACGCATCCGCTGAGAAGATGAACATTACCGACAACTACAACCGTGACTACGCGGCGATCTTTCAGAACCGTGTTGGGGCTGTTGAGAATGCCCGGTCGGCTGTTCGTGGCGGTGGTGGTCAGGGGGCAAAGGTCAACAACATCGCGAACGCCTTGAACATCGTAGGGGCGGGCCTGGGAGGTTACGCAGCCGGTGGCGGTTTCTCTAAAGCCGCTCCAAAAGGTGCAGGCACACCACAAGGAGGACCCAAGCCGTCATAACACTTTGAGGTAGCCGCAACGGTTTTATCTTTTCCAAGTCCCCCATACCTATCAGGCAAGCCCCAAAACGCCGGGAGGCTTTCGTGTGTCCGCTCAATGGCGGACGCAAACAGTAATCACAAAGGAGAACACATTGAACAGCAAAGACGAATACGCACAGGTCCTGGCTAACGGGACTCCCTACGACTCTATGATCCGCCAAGAGGCCGACCGCGAAGGTATTCCCTACGACTTCGCCCATAAGTTGATCTTCAACGAGTCCCGATTTAAGACAGAAGCTAAGAGCCCTACTGGCCCACTTGGACTTGGGCAGTTCACAGAGGCAACCGGCAAGGCCTACGGTCTGATGACCCCTGAGGATCGAATGGACCCGCAGAAAGCTATCCCGGCTGTTATGCGCCACCTTAAAGACCTCAAGGGCGCCTATGGCGGTGACTTACTGAAAGCTGCCCTTGCATACAATCAAGGCCAAGGCCGTCTTGGCGCTCCCCAATTGGCTGCATTTGATCAAGGCGACTTCTCCAAGATCAGCCCCGAGGGGCAGACTTACATGCGCAATCTGCTGGACGTGTCAGGCGACAGTCCATCTCGAAAGTACTTCGACTCTATGGGGGTGACCGATCCCGGCATTCACCCAAAGGCTAAGGCTGTAAGTTTTGAGGATGCCACTCAGGGACTTACAGCCAACAACCCGATTCACGTAGGTCAGGACCTCCCAGGTCTTGGTTCTATGGGCTTGAAGGGCGGTGAAGCCCCAGTGACCCAGCCCGATTACCTGTCGATGGCGAAGCCTGAAAAGACATTCTTCGAGGGGACGGGGGACGCCACAAAAGCCTCTGTTATGACTTCCCCAATTCCCTCTATTCTGCGCTACGCCACTCAGGAAACCGTGGACCCTTTGGACTGGGTGAATCCTACAGACACCTCTTCGTGGACTCGCGATGACTTCGACATGATCCGCAAGGAGGGCGTAGACCCTCAATACTTCGGTTTCATCATGGATTACTCGAAGGGCAAGCGAGCGAATCTCCCTCAGGCTATTGCGATGGCAAAGGAGAACGCCGGTTATGAGTCTCGAATCAACGGGGCAGGGGCGGGGGCACAGATTGTCGGTGGGTTTATCTCCGCTGGTGTTGACCCGCTGACTTATGCGCCAATCCCAGGTGCTACAGGGACCCGTTTGGTTTCTCGCATGGCCCAAGGTGCCGTGTATGGCAGTGCAGGCGCTGTTGCGTCCGAAGGTCTACGTGAGGCGGCTACAGGTATCGAGGGGCACTATGGGACCGCTTTGGTCGGTGGGGCTCTCTTCGGCGCTGGTGCTTCAGCTCTGTTTGACCGGGCGGCACAACGAGCCGTAAAGCCAACCCGTGAGGAAGTCCCTGACGACCTCTTGGAGAAAACCTTGGCGATGCACGGTGAGTCGGCTCTACCTAACGAGCGGTTCGACTTGCACCCTGAAATGGAGAGCTTCGATAACAATCCTTTTGCGGGCCCTGCGATTCGTCTGGAAGCTCGTGAGACAGCCCGACAGACTGGCATGGATGACCCTTCCCGATTCCCTTGGCTGGCCGGTGAAGCCCCTGAAAACATCGGTGGGATTGATGTAGTACCGCACCCAAGCGAGCCGGGAGCCGTTCGCCTTCAAGACGGTTCCATTCTGTCTGCTTCAAACCCCCTGAACCCTATGACCCTTCGGGACGCTGAGCAATTCATGCCAACCGAGCAAGCGGCCAAAGGGGCCTCTATGGGCGGATTTACGGAGATTGGCTACACGCTATTACGTTCTGAAAATGAAGCTGTGAGGGACATCGGCGGCCAGCTCTTCAGGTCTCCTACGGGAACCGTGAGCGGGTCTAATGGCAAGTTCGGGGCGACTGCTTCGGACATCATTGAACGTACAGCGTCCCAGGATCATGTCACGTACAACAAGATGTCTGAGCAGCTCTTGGAGGCCATTAAGGACCCTCAGTTTGCTACTCAGGCAGGGGGCCGACAGGCTCACATGGACATGGTGAACCGTCGTGTTGCTGAAGCCATTGAGGACACCACAGGGGCTAAAGCGGCTCAACTAACCCAAGGTGAACGCAAGATGATGGAAACCGTAAGGGCTCACTACGACCGTAAAGCCGATTACCTTGCAGCGCCTGCCCAGTTTGGTAACCGACATGCCCGAGCGATCCTCCCAGAGACTCGACACGCTGGCTCATACATTCCCAACGTCTACTCGACAGCGGCAAAGGCGCTACATCTTCGACGCTTCGGTGATCAGGAAGGCCTTCAGCATGCAATCTCTGAATCCTGGCTCGCCAGCTATGCAGCGAGGCCTCATGTAAAGGCTCGTGTAGATAAGTTTCTGACGGATCAGGCAACCCGAGAGGGCCGCGTACTGGATCCCGCTGACCTGCAAGCCGCTGTCGAGGACTACGCCACACGTAAGGCATTCGGTATCGCCAAGTCTGACGACTTCGACGGCTCTAACTTGCTGGCAGTGGGTGACCAAGGAAGCGTCCCGGGTAGCATGGGATTAGCCTCAAACAACTTCCTCGAAGGGCGTCACCTTTTTGATTCTGATATGGCGGTGCCACTCTCTGACGGGACTCAGTTCGCAGTGAACGACCTTCGCGAATTCGACCTGGGCCGGATTACCCCGAGCTATGACCGTCGCGTTAACGGTGACATTGGGATCATGGGGGCAACTGGGCGGACCACGGGGGAGTTGCTACACGACATCTCCAAGGTGAAAGCCTCCAGCAAGACCGAGAAAGCCGCCCTCGAAGAGTCCATAAAAATCCTCACAGGTCGGGCGCGTCGAGAGCCTGAGGGGGCCTTAGCGACTACTGCGCGGATTCTCTTGGACCTTTCATTCGTTTCGAAAAATGCCTATATGGGCGTGCAGTCAATCGCGGAGGTCGCGGGTATGGTCACCAAGGGGCATACACGCATGCTTCTGAAAGGTGTTCCCTTGCTTCGCGATATGACCCGGTGGGGCTCCAAGATCAGCGCCAACGACCTCAGGGACATGCATTCAATGGTGTTTGGGCGTGAGCTGGATAACCACCTTCGGCCTACACGCTCCGACATCATTGAGCGCCTTCGTAATCAAGCGGACGTAAACCCCTTGCTGGCTAATGTGCTGGGGTCAATAAAGTTCGCTACTCAAGAAGCGTCAGCATGGTCTCCGTTCACGAAGTTCCTTACAGAGTCCTCTAACTACATCGCAGACGCGGGGCGGTCGGGTGTTCTGTCGGACCTTGTGGACCACGTGTTAGCTGGCCGTAAGTCGGGCCTGTTTGAGCCCCAAAGGCTTCACTCGATGTCGATCAGTCCTGAGCAATTCGAGGGGATGAAGGCCGCTATTCGAGAACACATGACTGTCGACGGGAGGGGCAAGTACGCCATCAAGGACCGTGCAGCTCTACAGCGTGACCCTCGGACAATGGACATGTGGCGGATGGGCGACAAGATTGCCCACGAGACCATCCTACGCCCACACGTTTTGTCTTCTTCCGATACCCAGGCTTACGGGGCAGGGGTCAAGATGGCGATGCAGTTCAAGAACTTCACGATGCGCTCCGTCAACTCTCGGTTGGTGCGTGGCTATCACGATGCTACGAAGAATGGCCGTGCGATTGACCAGACGATGCAAGCGGTTCTCTCTACGGGCCTCGCTGTGTCTACCTACGTGGCAATGAAGTACAGCCAAGCGGCAGGCATGCCTAAGGACCAGCGTGAAGGGTTCTTGAAGAGTTCGCTTGATCCCAAGATGTTGGCCTATGCGGGCCTGTCCCGTAGCTCTCACATCGGGGCGCCGCTCGGGCTGCTGAACATCGTTGCGGCTCCTTTCGGATTCGACCAGGGCGCCGCTGTGCGCTCTTCGATCCTCCCACGAGGGGCCAAGGAGAAACCAGAACAAGGCGCAATGAAGTACAGCCCGACTCAGGACAAGCGATACACCGGGTTCCTCGGGCGTGTTTCGGAACAGGTCCCGGCCATGGGCGTCTTGGCGAACGGCTATCAGACTGGCTACAACGCCTTCGGGGCTCTGGGCTCCGACTCTCGTAGGGCTGATCAGGAATACATGACAGGCGTTTTCAATGGCCTGCGTGGGCTCGTGCCTAACGATCCACTCACACAGAAGCTTTTGCTGATGATGATGGAGGCTCAAGGCGTCGAGATTCGCTAAGACAGAAGCAGGTAACAGCTACAAACACGAGGGGTCCTTAACGGGGCCCCTTAATTTCACTATGTGGTTACTTTTTGAACACCTCTGGAGCCCTTACAGGCCGGGGCCTCCAAAAGAACTCACTATTAGGATAGGGGGCCTAAAGATATCCCCTTAAAGACCATCTCAAAGACCCAGAGAGGGTTGGTGATTATGCTGATAAGCATCACCTCCCACGGCAGACACAAAGGAGCAAACAGGAATGAAAGTAGTGATGAGCGCCGTATGGCCGTGCCTTCGGGTCCTACTGACTCACCGTGTCACCTACCGATTTCTTGCTTTACTCCTTGTGTCTCTCGGAGTTGTTCAAGGTGGTCCACTTGTCGAAACCTTTGGGGATGTCGTCTGTGTTCTATTTGGTGGCTGTGACGGGTGACCTAAGCGGGATTCTCTTAGGGTTCGTAAAGAAGTCAAATGCGACTATGATGTCATTTTTGCCACTTCAAGGTACAGGGATATGCCAGTAATCGACCTATATTCAAAACGTCAAAAACGGTTACGTGGCGAGGTTTCTGATGTGTTCGTGTATGACGTGTTTCCCAATAAATTTCGAGTCCAGCTTTGTTACATGATTCATGAGCTTATGGGGGATTATTCCCGTTATGCAAATACACGTCAGCCCCAAGAAGCCTATGACTCGATAGTAAAGGCGCTCAAGGTAGAGTACGGGCGCGGTTACCTATGCGAAGAAATCAGAGGGGCCACTAAAGCAAATGCTTGGAAAGATCTAACCGACTTTCTACAATTTGAGTCCGATATAGAGAAGTGTCTCGATGCTGTCGAACTGTGCTATGGGGTAGGGGGAGTGGCAGCCCTGTCGCCTTTTTACGGCACCCCCCATCAGGACCGCGAAAAGTTTGTTAGCGATTGTATAGAAGAGCTAAATATAAGGTTTCGGGAGGCCGGTCTGGGCTACGAGCTTATAGGCGGGAAAATCTTCAGAATAGATTCCCAGTTAATCCATTCGGAGGCTGTAAAGCCAGCTCTTAGGCTGCTCAACGGGGAAGGCTTCGAAGGGGCACAGGACGAGTTCCTTGGTGCTTACGAGCATTACCGCCATGGCAACTATGAAGAAGCGCTTGTGGATGCGCTCAAGGCATTTGAAAGCACGATGAAGGTCATTCTGACAGCAAATAAGAAGAAGTACGCCTCTGGTGCTACGGCCAATAAATTAGTACTGGCTTGCACCGAAGCAGGCCTCATACCTACCTACAATGAAGCGCAGCTTACGTCTCTGAGTAACGTTCTCATTAGCGGCATACCTACCCTGCGAAACAAGAACGGCGGGCACGGTCAAGGGGAGACCATACGGACTGTTGAGCCTGAAGTGGTTGCCTACGGCCTGCATCTTACCGCTGCCGCAATAGTGATGCTCGCCAGTCTTGAGACTAAACGAGAACGATAGGCCCCTTTGAGAATCTGACAGAAAAATCTGAATGACCTCATCAACTGTCTTACACCGCCAGTCCCCCCCCCGTGGCCCTCTCGTGCCTGTGCGTGCCTGGGGTCCTTTACGCGGGCCTGTGCGCCTCTGCAAGTCAGTCCCATCGGACCCTCAGAGTGTTAGACTCGGGCTTGCCTTGAAGGAGCGCTGAAATTGGAGTTCAACGAACCGTATTATTTTCTCCGAATGTACTCAGTCGACTTCAGCACTGCGCGGGCAGGCATTAAGGTGCTGAAGCGCTATAGGCGCGCTGATGTTCAATACGCACTGCTACGAGACCTTATCGTCGCCTACGTGAGACCCTTTTCGACAAATAAGGGGACTCAATCCAAAAATGTTCTTAGCACTAAAAAGCATGTGCCCGCGCTCATGAAACCCCTGCACGATGAACTCGTTAGGGCCCGAATGCAGCAGTTCGCGCACACTGACCTGACGTATTACTCTCCAACAACGATGGCGTTCAAAGGCTCCAACGGTGAGTTTCATGGCTTCGGGATGATGTTCAAGGGTTATGATTATGCGGCTCTTTTGGGCAAGCTTCCTCAAATCGAAAAGCTTATCTGTGCGGTCGAAAGCAGCGTTAATGCCGAATTAGCGAAACAGGAGACCGCGTCAAGGACACATGGCCCGATAGTCCCAGTGCCACCAGTTGGGACTTATAGACCCCTTGAGAATCTGACGGAAAAACCTGAATGACCACCTCAGTGTCTTTACGGCCCCAAAGTCCCCCCGTGGGGCCCTCGCGCCTATGCGTGCGTGGGGTCCTTTTTGCGCAGGCCTGTGCGCCTCTGTAAGTCAGTCCCATCCGGCTGTCAGAGTGTTAGACTCTTGTTAGATAGAGCTTGGTTAGACATGCGCTGGGAATGCCCATAGAATGGGGCTTTCAGGCCTCATCACCGAGTAGAATGCCTTTCCACCTCGTAGCCAGTTGTGCCGATGAATATCCCTAATCTGATCACCGTTCTACGCGTCCTGCTCATCCCTATTTTCATTTTGTTGTTCTATTTGCCGTACGAATGGAGTTATCTGGCGTCCAGTTCAGTGTTTGCCTTTGCCGCCGCCACCGACTGGCTCGACGGCTACCTGGCGCGCCGCCTGGAACAGAGCACGCCCTTCGGCGCGTTCCTCGACCCGGTGGCCGACAAGCTCATGGTGGCCGTCGCTTTGGTCCTGCTGGTGCAGGAACACGGCAACCTGTGGCTGACCCTGCCGGCAGCGGTCATCATCGGCCGCGAGATCGTCGTCTCGGCCCTGCGCGAATGGATGGCCGAAATCGGCGCCCGCGCCCACGTGGCCGTGTCCAACATGGGCAAATGGAAAACCGCCGCGCAAATGCTCGCGCTGGTTATCCTGCTGGCCAACCCGTCGGACTTCTCGTTCTGGGTCCTCACGGGTTATGCCTTGCTGCTGATCGCCGCGGGCCTCACCCTGTGGTCGATGCTCCAATATCTGCGCGCCGCCTGGCCGCATCTGCGCACCACCGTTGAAAAGAAATAAAACTTTTTTGAATCAAGGGGTTGACGGGTGCTGAGGATTCTATAGAATGCGCATCACCAAGCGGGAATAGCTCAGTTGGTAGAGCACGACCTTGCCAAGGTCGGGGTCGCGAGTTCGAGTCTCGTTTCCCGCTCCAAATATAGCGCTGCAGAGTTCCATTGAATTCTGCAAGCGATTGAAATCAGGACCTTCGGGTCCTTTTTTCGTTCCGGCGGGAACCCCTGAAATCCAGCACCATCCAGTGTTTTTAAGTCCTGAATGAGAGTCTTGAGTTCGGACGCACACTGAATCGGTTTACGTCGCTCTGCGCGTAATGCGGTAGAGCACACGGACTTTGATCGGCAACGCGATCATAACCTCTACCGCATCTGGAACCGGTTGTGTTCAGTGTCGTATTTCCCGCCACCTCTACGGGAAAGCGCATTCCAAAAGACAACGGCAAGGAGCGAACAGGACTACTCGGTTCGCAGATGCGGCCCGCGAGGCTCTGCCGAAGCATCTGACCACTGGGCTAAAGGCTCTCTCCCGGACACCAAAAGCTCGTAAATGCCCGGCCTAAGATGATTTCGTCAATACGTGTCTACCGCACGGTTACCCATACGCTCTCTGCCTTGGTACCTGCTGCCTAACTCGCGAGGCCCACTGTGAAGCATGCGCACGGCCATGATAGCCATGAGCTATCATGGCCGTGCGTATTACTCACTAGATGACCATTCTGCGTCTACGTATCGTAGAGGCATTAAGCGTGATGGGCCGGTAGCACCGTTCGCGTCTTCCAAATCAACACAGGCCTGTACAGGTCATGTTTCCGAGATTTCCATGAAGAAAACGCTTTCGTTGGCCACACGCATAGGGCTTAGTTTCGCGGCCATCCTGGCGCTGCTCATATTGATAACCACCATCGGCATTCACCGCGTTGCGTTCATTGACTCCACCTTGGGCGACGTAAGCGAAAATGCCGCAAAGGTGCAGCGCTACGCAATCAATTTCCGAGGCAGTGTCCATAACCGTGCCATCGCTATTCGGGATGCCGTGCTGGTAACGACTGATTTGGATTTGGCAAAACACTTATCGGAAGTCTCAGCCTTGGAAAAGGCCTACTCTGACTCGGCAGCTCCAATGGATCAGTTGTTCAAGGGCGCAAGCGTAACTGGCGAGGAGGTTCGATTACTGAGCGCTATCAAGGACATCGAACAACAAACCCTTAACTCCACCAGGGCGGTAATCTCCCTGCGCCAGGCGGGTGACATACCAGGGGCTCAGGCGCTGCTGATGCGTCAAACGTCTTTGGATTACAGTGAGTGGCTCAAGCGCGTCAATGCATTGATCGACTACGAGGAAGTATCAATCAAGGCGAAGTTGGGCGCAGTGCAGGCAACCGCCAGCCAGTTCAGTACGCTGATGCTTATCGCGACAGGTATTGCCCTGCTGCTGAGCATCACGTTGTCGGCCGTACTTATTCGCTTTGTTAAATCCACGCTGGGTGCTGAGCCCACAGACGTTGCATTGGCCATCGAGCGACTGGCAGCTGGTGATCTGAATCAAACGATTTCCACAGAGTATCCCGGCAGTGTCATGGGCGTCCTGAAAGACACGCTGGGCCATCTCGCAGAGACCATTCGTCAAGTACGCAAGGCGGCCCAAGAAGTCAATTACTCGGCCACCCAGTTGTCTGCCGCATCATCGGCTAATAATGAGCAGACCAGCTTGCAAAACCGCGAAGCCGAGCAGGTAGCCGCAGCCATCATGCAAATGGCGGCGACGGTTAATGAAGTATCCGGGTATGCCGCGCAGGCAGCTGATGCCTCCCGGTTGGCTGATACTGACGTGGGAAGTGGGAACAAATTGGTTGCAAGCACCACGGTTGCTATCGAACAGCTGGCATTAACCCTCGAGCAAACGACTGCTACCGTGAACCAGGTCTCCAAACATAGTGAAAATATTGCGTCAGTGATCGACGTAATCAACTCCATCGCCTCGCAAACCAATTTGCTTGCTTTGAACGCAGCTATCGAGGCTGCTAGAGCTGGCGAGCACGGACGTGGATTTGCGGTGGTAGCGGACGAAGTACGTTCCTTGGCCAACCGGACACAGCAGTCGACCGAAGAAATTCGAGAGATGATCAGTACGTTGCAATCGGGTACCGAAACAGCATCTCAAACCATGCGCGATAGTTGTGAGCTGGCGAGCCAAACGGTCACACAAACGCGCAGTGCGCAGGAGGCGTTGGCGAGGATCAGTGAGCAGGTGGCCGCTATCAGTCATATGAACGCCCAGATCGCGAGTGCCTCCGTGCAGCAGAGTAGCGTGACCGACGAGGTCGCTGAAAACATCAACCGCATTCATGGCTCGACGGTTGAGTCGGCCAATGGCGCGCGCCAAGTGGCAGCAGCCAGCATCGAGCTATCAGATTTAGCGGATCGTCTTACCGCTAAAGTGGCGTTCTTCTCTGCGGCTTAGTGGATTCAGGACAGCTTTTCACAGCCGGACTGACGTTTATGCGCGACCGCTGGGCTACTCAGCAGGATGCTTCGACAAGAAGTGATAAATATCAACTGCACTGGACTTGTCAGCGACGTGTTGACGTCTCAGTGAGTTCCCGGGTACCGAGTCTCCATCACAATCGACAACGCATCCGGGCGCCAGAATTCCTGGTCGAATTCCACCGGCCGGTTGTCCTCACCGAAATTCAAACGCTCCAGGTACACACTGGTGGAACCCGGCGACAGTTGTAGCAGCTCGGCCTGTTCTTCATTCACCGTGCCGATGTGCATCTCCAGCTCGCAACGGGATTGCACCCGTGCAAACCGCTCGCGCAGCAGTTGGGTCAGCGAGGTATTGAGGTCGGCTTCCAGCAGGCCTGGGCACCAGCTGGCCAGCAGCGCGTTGAATTCCAGCAGCACCGGGCGACGATCGATCCAGCGGCGGCGTTGCAGGAAAAACACCGGTTCATCCACCGAAGCCAAACCCATGCGCTTGGCCAGCCACGGGCCAGCCGGGCGCAGTTCGGCGTGCAGGCACTCGGTGCGCGGTGTGCGACCCTGGGCACTGACGTAATCCATAAAACCGCTGATGCGCGTCGGGTCGTAGCGGATGCGCTGCGGGCTGACAAACCAGCCCCGGCGATTTTCCCGATACACCAGGCCCTCTGCTTCCAGTTGCTGCAGGGCCTGGCGCAAGGTGACGCGGGTGCAGCCGAAGCGTTCGATCATGTCCCGCTCGGAGGGGAATTTCTCGTCGGCCTGGGGCCTGCCTGCGGCGATGTCGTTGGCGATCTGTTCGCGGATACGCTGGTAGTGCGGGGAAATAGGGTCGAAAGGCATCCTGGGGTTCCGTGTGCAGGCATGGCGTGGGGGTGACTCTACCGTTCCTGTTGGCGCAGGTCACCTGGTCCCACGCAGGCTTCAGGCAAAGCGGAACGAAGCGCCATGGGCCGAGCTTGGCAGGCGATCGCTGCCATCGACGCTGAGGCGCGAGCGCAGTGTGCCGCTTTGCGCGTTGGTGCGGTACAGCCCGCGTTTTTGCAGGGCCGGGATCACCAGTTCGACGAAGTCATTCAACGAACCTGGGCTGATCAGCGGGTTGAGCATGTAGCCGCTGGTGCCGGAGATGCGTGCGTGCTCCTCGATCTTTTCTGCGATCTGCTCCGGGGTGCCCACCAGGATCAGGTCGCTGCCACGGGTGACATTGGCAAAGCGTTGGCGCACCTCGCCTGCGGTCAACGGTTTGCCGCTGCCATCGGGTCGCATCACGTAGGAGGTCATGCCTTCGGTGTGGGTCGACAGCGCTTCGTTGTCGGCGTAGCGGTTGATGTCGATGCCGGTGTCGCCGGCATAGCTCACCAACTGTGCTTGCAGGTGATAGTTGCTTTGCAGGGTGTCGTATTTTTTCTGTGCCTCGATGGCGGTGGGAGCGGTGACGATGCGCAGCACGGTCAGCGACTTCACATCGGCGGCCTGACGGCCACGGGCTTCGGCCTGGCGCCAGATATCTTCAAGGCCCTCGCGGATATCCAGCGGGTTGGACTTGGCGATAAACACCAGTTCCGCGTGCTTGGCCGCGAACTCCCGGCCCCGTGCCGACCAGCCGGCCTGGATCAGCAACGGCGTGCGCTGTGGCGACGGCGAGCTGAGGTGCGGGCCGGCGACGCGGTAATGTTCACCCGCGTGCTGGATCGGGCGCACCCGCGCGCCATTGGCGTAGGTCTGCGAACGTTTGTCGGCAACCACGGCGTCATCCGCCCAGCTGCCTTCCCAGAGCTTGTAGACCACCTCCAGGAATTCTTCGGCGCGCTCATAGCGGTCATCGTGCTTGATCATCTGCTCCAGGCCGAAATTGCGCGCGGCGCTGGACAGATACGAGGTGACGATGTTCCAGCCGATGCGCCCATCGGACAAATGATCAAGCGTACTGAAGCGTCGGGCGTGGGTGAACGGGTGCTCGTAGCTGGTGGTGACGGTGACGCCAAACGCGAGTTTGTCGGTGGGGGCCACCAGCGCCGGAATGATCGTCAGCGGGTCGTTGGCGGGGGCTTCGACGGCCCATTTCAATGCCATCGCTTCAGAGCCGCCAAATACGTCGTAAAAGCCCAGCACATCGCCGAAGAACATCAGGTCCAGGTTAGCTTCATCCGCCGTGCGGGCCAGGTTCGACCAGTATTTGAGGGTGTTGATGTTCAGCCGTTCATCCGCCGGGTGGGTCCACAGGCTGGGCGCGCCGCCGCAGCCGACACTGGCTTGTTCATAAAGGCCGAATAACAGCGGGGTGGGATCGGACATGGTGCTTCCTGCGGGAAAAAAGGTTGGGGGACACGCGGGGGCAGGTCTGCTGCCTAAGAACAGCCGGGCGTTTGTTTATATTTAAACGTGATAAATGCTTTGTGTTTAATGATATTAAACGCTGTTAGCCGACACTTTGGTTATATGCTCCTGCTGCTGCAGGTCACGTTGCCAGGCACGCAAACCGTAGGCGGCCAGCAGCACAAAACCGGCATACAGCGCAGCGGTCAGTTGCAGGTCCTTGTACAGGAACAAGCCCACATAGGCCGCGTCCAGCACGATCCACAGCCACCAACTGACCACGTACTTGCGCGCCGCCCATAGGCTGGCGACCAGGCTGAAGGCCGTGAGCAGCGAATCCAGCCAGGGCAGGGCGGCGTCGGTGAAGTGGTGCATCACCGCACCCAGGGCCACGGCTCCGATCACGCCCGCGAGCACGTGCCGCCACGCTTCCTGAAGCGGCAGGCGTTCCACCCGCACCTTGCCGGCATTAACGCGGCCGGTGCTCCAGCGCCACCATCCATAGCCTTGCAGCACGGCAAAGACCAGTTGCAGGAGCATGTCCGAATACAGCTTCACATCGAAGAAGATCCAGGCATACAACAACACCGCGACCACGCTGACGGGCCAGCACCAGCGCACCCGTTGTGCGGTGAGCCAGACCCCGGCGATGTTGAAGAGTACGGCGACGATTTCGAGTGGCGACATAGGGTTCTCTCAAAAACCAATTTTCCAGGTGCAACGCCTGTTGCTTGAGCTGGTCGGCCAGGGTAACGCTCGGCCTTAAAAATTGACGGTGGCGGACAATCGCGCCGTGCGCGGCGCACCCAGGAACAGGTAGCCGTCGCCTGCGGATTCACCCACATCGCGCCAGTAGCGTTTGTCGAACAGGTTGTCGACAGTCAGGCGCAGCACAGTGGCGTAATCGCCCACCTTGGTGCTGTAGCGACCGCCCACATCGAACACCGCGTAGTCGTCGACCTTCACCGTAGCTTCGCGGTTGGCGTATTTGCTCGCGCTGTATTGCACCCCGCCGAGCAAGGCCAGGCCAGGGACGCCGGGAATGCTGTAGTCGCCGTGCAGGCTGGCGCGCAGCTTGGGCACGTTGATTGCCTGGTGGCCGTCGTAGTCGTCGGTGCCGCTGCCACTGACCCGGGCGCGGATCGCTGCAACGCTGGCCGACACTTGCAGGTCGGAAGTCAGGTGGCCGTTGGCGGACAATTCGAGGCCCACATTTTTCTGCTTGCCTTGCTGCACGAAGGTGATGGTGCCGTCGTCGTTCGGTCGGTTGTATTGCAAATCCTGGGTGATCTGGAACAGCGCCGCGGTCAGGCTCAGGCGCTGGAAGTCACGCTTGACCCCCACCTCCAGCTGGCGCGAGGTGGTCGGCGGCAGCACCTCCTCGGCGTTGCTGCTGAACCACGCGGCCTCGCCACCCAGGGACAGGCCCTTGCTGTAGCTGGCGTACAACGAGGTGTCCGGGCGCGGCTTATAGATCAGCGCCACCTGGGGCAGGAACACGCTGCGCTGGGTGTGCCGAGTGGTGGCGCCGGCCTGGTTGTAAGTCTCTTCATCGAGGCGTACCTGGCGCCCGCCGAGGATGGTTTGCCACTGCTCGTTGAAGCTGATGCGGTCGCTGGCGAACAGGCCGTACTGGCGGCTGTCGAGGCGCCGGTAGGTGTGGCCAAGCGGGCCGTCGTAGGGTTCCAGTACCGGTGACGGCTGGTAGATATTGCCCTCGCCGATGTACGCGTTGACCGACGTGCGCCGGTCCACCAGGCGACGGAACGCGGTGGTGCCGAAGGTCAGGTCATGCTTGAGGAAACCGGTGTCGAACTGGCCATTGAGTGCAGCCTGGGCCTCTTCGTTGCGGCGGGTGTCGTCGGGGCTGCGGTAGTCGGAGATGTCATAGTCGCCCTCGGCGCTGAAGTGGTTGGGCACAGCAGTATTGGCGCAACTGGCGGCACCGTAGCAACCCCAGGCGAAGGTGCTGTAGTCGTCGATCACCACGCGGCTGCGGGAGGCGCTGAAGCTGACCTTCCAGGCGTCGTTGAAGCGGTATTCGAACAACCCGTCGAGGTTCAGGGAACGGATCCCCACCGGGTTCGACCAGCTCTGGTACGCCAGCAGGTCCTTGGGCGAAACGTGATGCGGCACCTCGGTGCCGCCGAGCAATTGATAGCCCGGCACCGAGCGCTGCTCGCGGTCCTGGTACTCGGCGTTGAGTTGCAGCAGGGCGTTGGGGCTGATGTTCCAATCCAGCGCCAACGAGGCGAAGTCGCGCTTGCCGTCGGCGTGCTCGACATAGGAGCGGATGTCTTCGTGGGCCAGGTTGATGCGTACGCCCACTTGCTGTTCGGTGCCGAGCCAGCCGCCGATGTCGGTGGCCAGGTAACGCTCGCCCTGTTCGTTGGTCGACACCGTCACCGAGCGCACATTTTCCGGGCGCTTGCTCACGTAGTTGACCAGTCCGCCGGGCTCGGAGACGCCACTTTGCAAACCGGCCAGGCCCTTGAGCACTTCCACTTGCTGCTTGTTCTCCAGCGCCACGTTCTGCTCGCCGGTGATGGTGCGACCGTTGATCTTGTAGCTGCTGGCCGGGTTGAGGGCGAAGCCACGGATCACGAAATTCTCGTAGTAGCCGACCGGCGCATAGCTGTCGCCCACCGAGGCGTCATTCTTCAACACCTCACTGAGCAGGCGTGCCTGCTGGTCTTTCAGGCGCGCTTCGGTGATCACGGCGACGGACGCCGGGGTGTCCAGCAACGGCGCGTTATCGAAGCCGGCCACGGCGGCTTTTTTTGCCTGATAGTCGGTGGTTTCCTGGCCGACGACGGTAACGGTGCCCAGCGTCGCATCCTGGGCATGGGCCGCCGCAGCGGCGAGGGTGATGCTCAGGGCGAGCAGCGTGTGACGGTAAGGTGTAGCCATATAAACAGCGCTCCAAAGGTCTGCCGGCCATTGCCGTACGCCTTTATCGGGCGCAAAGGGGCCCAGCGCTGCGCAACGGACGGGTTGCCAGTTCGTGATGAAAAAGCCGAATTCGCCGAAAGTGGCGTCAGGCCGGAGCTGCTCCGGTAGTCATTGGTAAACGTGCGTCGGCGGCCCATTCCTGCAAGGAGCCGTCGTAGATCGCGATGTCCTGGCGACCCAGCAGGGTCAGGGCCAGCGCGTTGGCAGCCGCGGAGATACCGCCGCCGCAATACAGGATCAAAGGGCCTTCGCTGTGCAGCAGCGTGGGGCCAATCGCCAGGGCCAGGGCATCCTTGGGCAGGTAGCGGCCGTGGGCGTCGAACAGCAGGCGGGCCGGCAGGTTAAGGCTGCCGGGGATATGCCCGCGTCGGGCGTAGCGGGTGGCAGCGGTACCTTCAAAAAGGGCCGCGCCGAGGGCGCAGATCAGTTGTCCCCGTGCGTTGCCAGCGACGATTGCTTCTACGCCGCTGCGGTCAATCCATAGCTCTGGGCGTGGGTTGATTGACCAAGGGGACACAGGCGTTATCGGCTTGGCAGAGCCGCTGTGTTCGGGCAGACCGGCTTCACGCCAGGCGTTGAAACCGCCATCCAGCACCCTGGCGTCGATACCTGCTCCACGCAGCATCCACCACAACCGTGCGGCCCAGAAGCCGTCGGCACGGTCATAGATGACCACGGCTTTTTCTTCGCCTGCGCCAAGGTTTGCCAGGGCGCTCACCAGTGCCTCGGGGCGCGGCAAGGCAAAGCTGAAGCTGGCCTGGGTGTCCGCCAGTTCAGTCAAGAGGTCGGCATGCCGCGAGCCTGGGATATGTGCCTGCAACCAGCCGTCGTAACCGCTATCGACGCGGTAATCGTCATCGAACTCGGGTGAGGGCAGCACGACGGTGGCATCCAGCACCACTACTCCAGGGTCGTCCAGATGCGCCTGCAGCCATTGGCTATCGACCAGAATACTCATACGGTTTTCCGTCGGATATGGCCGAGCAGACGTTGCCCTTGCAGCCCGGCAAACCAGCGCAAATGGCCCAGCAGATACCTGTAGTACGCCACATCTGCACTGGCCGTGGAGCCCACCACATCCTGGTAATACGCCACTTCGGACAGCGCGAAATCTACATGCACCAACGGCAGCAAGGCGCTGAGGGTATGTAGATCCTTCGCGCCCAGCGGGCGCACCTGGTGATAACCGGCAAGCAGCGCATCGACGCTGTCGAGATCGGCGCGAGCCGCACCGCCAGTGTCCAGTTCCAGCCAGGGTATGGTGTTGCGTTCGATGGCCGTGGCCAGGTCGAAGAGGGCGAAAGTGCGGTCGGCCAGGCCGAAATCCAGCACGCTCGAAACGCTGCCATCAGCATTCCATAACAGGTTGGAGGCGTGCCAGTCGTTGTGAGTCCACAACGGTGGTTGTTCACGTAGCAACGGGTGCAACGCGTTGTGCCACGGCAACAACAGTTCGCTGAGTTGGGCTCGCCAATCCTTGCCTGCCAGGTAAGGGCTGGCGATGTTGGCGATGGCTTCCAGGGGCGCAGACTGTTCGATCAGCCGTGCGTTGGCCAGAAGCACATGGGTCCGGCGTCGGGGCGCGTCGTGGTGTTCGGCGGCCTGATGCAAACGCGCCAACGCCTGGCCGGCGGCGAAGGCATGCTGAAGATTCTGGAACGGCGACCACGACAGCGCATCGCGGTACAGGTCCAGGCCCTTGGCAACGTGGTGCACTTCATAGGTCCACTCACCTTGCACCGTGGCCGTCGCGCCATGTCGATTCGGCACTACCGCCGCCACCGGCGCGCCCCGGCGATGCAGGTGGGCGATCAGTTGGTGTTCTTCTTGCAGCCACGCGGCTTGGCGCACCCGTTGGTGATGTCGTTTGACGAACAGCGTCGCGTTACCGGTGGTGATCAATCCGGCGGCGGAAAACGGCCGTGGGCTATGCCAATGCAGGCTATGCAGCGGACCCAGTTGCGGGTACTCCCGCAGCAGGTGTGCGATGTCGGTTTCGTGCAGGGCCGGCCAATCGGCGGCAACCGGCTCCAGCCCCAGGCCGTGAGCGGTGCGTTGGGGGTTCATGCGCTCACCTCGGGCAGATAAGCGTTGCTGGTTGCGCCTTGCCACACCTGCGGATCGTCGAGCACCGCATGCTCGTGCAGCCATTCGGCGTAGGGTGCCAGCAGCGCCTGGCGTTGCTCACCCCAGCGGCCTTCATGCAGCCAGGTCGGGGCGATTTTATGCAGCGAGGCACTTAGCAATTCGGCCGGGAAATACGGCGTGGTGTGTTCGTAGGCGGCGAGGGCAATCGCCGGATCCTGCGCCACGGCCAGGTAACCGCGGGCGGTGGCCGCGAGGAAGTCACGCACCACTTCAGGTTTGTCGGCGAGGGTGCGTTCGTGGGTGCCGAGCAGGTAGCTGTGATAGGCCGGAGCGCCGATGTCGTCCACCGGCAACACCACGCGGCGCGCCGCTTCGATAGGACTGTGCATCAACGCTTCCCAGGCCCAGTAACCGCCAAAACTGGCGTCGGCGATACCTTCGGCGAGCTGCTCGGGGCGCAGTTCGCGCACACCGCTGTCCACCAGGATCACCGCGTCGAAGTCACCTCCGTCGCGGCTCACCAAGTGGCGCACCATGGCCAGGCCACGTGGTGTCGGGTTGAGGGCCAGGCGCTTGCCGACCAGGTCTCGCGGGCGACGGATGCCGGAATCGGTGAGGGTCTGGATCGACTCCAGGCCCGCATGGTTGATCGCCGCGATGCCTTGCAACGGTTGGCCCAGGGCACGGCGCACCAGCAGGCGGTTGCTGGGAAATACGCCAAAATCCGCCGCACCGGCCAGCAGGTGCTGCAGGGTGTCGCCACGGTAGGGGTCGTGCACCACCAATTCCACATCCAGGCCAAGCTCTTCATACCAGCCGCGCTCCCGCGCCAGGTACAAACCCGCCGAATTCGGCCAGGGATGGAAGTACTCGAGCATTACCTTTACCGACACCATCGCTTGCCACTCCAGTCCAACGTGTTTTGATGGAAGCGATTTATAAGGGAGTGATCTGGTATATACCAATATCCTTTATTGCTATGGATATAACCGCAGCGCGGTCTGAATTCACCGTTCCGGACCCTAGGGCGACAACCGAGGAGCGTCAATCATGTAGCTCAACGTCATCCGACTCAGTGCCCGGATCCCCACCGCCAGGCTCGGGTCATCCACCTGGAAGCCCGGCGAATGGGTAGGCCACACGTTTTTGCCCTCCAGCGCAGGCGGTGTCACGCCCATACGCATGAAAATCCCCGGAATCTGGCGGGCGTATTCAGCGAAGTCATCGGCACCGTAAGTGCCGTTGTCGATCCGTACTGGCGTGGTCGACACCTGTTGCAGCACCGGCATCAACTGGTCGACCAACGCAGTGTTGTTGTAGCCGGCGCGGTAATTCCCCGGCAGGTAGTCCACCTTGGCGGTGGCCCCCGAGGCTTCGGCGATGTGCTCGGCGGTGCGGGTCATGCGCTGCAACACGTCCTCGCGCTGTTCATCGCTGACGGTGCGAATCGAACCTTCCAGGCGCACTTCGGCGGGGATGATGTTGTGGCGGTCCCCGGCTTCGATACGGCCCACGGAAATCACCGGTGCTGGCAACAGGCTGAGGTTGGATTGGCGACTGGGAATGGTCTGCCAGGCCAGGATCACCTGGGCGGCGACGGGCACAGGGTCGATGCCGGTCCACGGGAAGGCCGCATGGGTCTGGCGGCCGATGATGCGCGCGACAAAGGTGTCGGCTGCCGCCGTGGTGCGTTGCCGGCTGAGCGTGAAAGTCCCCGCCGTACCCGCAGTTACGTGGATGCCGAAGATCACCGCTGGCGCGGGATTTTGCAGCGCGCCGTCCTTGATCATCAATTGCGCGCCGCCTTGTTCACCGAGCGGCGGCCCTTCTTCGGCCGGTTGGAAGATCAGCTTGAGGGTGCCCGGCAACTGCTCGCGATGGGCCGCCAACACCTCGGCAACCCCTAGCGCCATCGCCATATGCGCATCGTGACCGCAAGCGTGCATCACCCCGACGTCCTTGCCACGGCTGCGAAAGTCAGCGCCTTCATCTTTGCTGCGCACTGTCGACGCGAACGGCAGGCCGGTTTCCTCGGTGAGCGGCAGCGCGTCCAGTTCGGCGCGAATCGCGACCACCGGGCCAGGTTTGCCACCACGCAAAATGCCAATGACACCGGTATGCGCGATGCCGGTCTGCACCTCCAGCCCCAGTTCCCGTAGGCGTTGGGCGATGCGCTCGGCGGTGTGGAACTCGCGATTGCCCAGCTCGGGTTGTTGGTGAATCGCGTGGCGCAGCTCTATCACGCCGGGCAATGCCTGGCTGATCTGCGCGTCCAGGTCGTCCCAAGGCTCGGCGGCCGACACGGAGCCAGACAGAAGCAGCAGGGAAATCGGTAGCTTCAACATATCCAGGGCTCAATAAGTAAACGCAATCGGCGGTGCTTTCGCGTTCAGCAAATAATCGCCAATTGCCTTGTACTTGTACGCCAGGGCGTCATGGGTGGTGTGGGTGCGTGCGTTGCGCCAGTGACGGTCGAAGTTGTAGCGCGACTGGGTGGTGGCTGCGCCGCCGACTTCATACAGGCGCTCGCACACGAAGAGGGCGGCGCGGGTTGAGGCGATCTTGGCTTCGGCCACGGCAATCGAGGACTTCACCAAAATAGCTTCCAATTCCTCACCCTGCGCCAGCCCCTGCAACTGCGTGCGTGCGGCCAGGTCGACCGCCCCGGCGGCTTTCTCCACCAGCGCTTCGGCGCCATGGATGCGCGCGGCCAGATCGCCGAGGGTGTGCAGGATGTACGGGTCGTGGCGCGCCTGGTCCACGCCACTTTCGCGCACCGGTCGCGAGCCAGTGCGCGCCCATGCTACCGCGTCATCCAAGGCTGCCAGGCCGATGCCGACATCCAGGGCACAGTGGATCAGTTGCGCACTGGCGCCGACATAGTTGCGGCGTTGATACCACTGCGCCAACGGGATCACTTGCTCGGGGCGCACCGGCACATTGTCCAGCAGGGTACTGCCGCTGGCGGTGACGCGCTGGCCCATGCCGTCCCAATCATCCAGCAGGGTGATCCCGGCGGTATCGACGGGCAGCATCACGTAGACCGCGTTGCCGGCCTCGTCCACGGCCTGGATCTTCAGCAGGTCGGCAAACAGGCAACCGGTGCTGTAGAACTTGCTGCCATTGAGCACCAGTTGATCGCCGCGACGCTCCAGGCGCGTGTGGATTTCACCGCGAAAGGTGCCGCTGCGTTCGGCAATCGCGCCCGATGACAACTGGCGCTCGGCAAAGGCACCGAGGTACTCGCGCTGCTGCTCGGGGTTGGCGATCAGGCGCAGGTGCTCTACCGTGGCGAAATGCGGAAACAGCGCTTGGGCCACACTCGGATCGGCCTTGGCCAGGGTGATGAAAATCTGTGCCACCTGCAGTTGGCTGACGTCGCCGCCGCCCAGCTCAGTGGGGACCCGGGCGGCGCCCAGGCCGGATTCGCGGATCAGGTCGAGCTGCGCATAAGGCAGGATTCTGCCGGCGTCGCGTTCGGCGGCACCGGGTTGGATCTGCGCGGCGAGTTGGTGGGCGAGGGCAAGGTAATCGGTCATGGAAAGGTCCATCAAAGAGGTCAGGAAGCGTCGCGCAGAGCGCTGCGCGGGACGCCGAGCAACAGGATCAAGGTGCCGCAGGCCACCAGCGCCGCCACGATATAAAGCGCCAGGCTGATGCTGCCGGTGGAGGTCTTGATCGCACCGATCATGATGGGTGTCAGCAGGCTGCTGATCTGCCCGCAGCAATTGACCAGCGCCAGGCCTGCGGCCTTGGCGTGGTCCGACAGGTAATACGTGGGGATGGTCCAGAAAATCGCCGTGGCCACCAGGTAGCCGCTGGTCATCAGGGTCAGTACGGCGATTGCCGAGTACGGGCTGAACAGAAAGTTGGGCAGCACCAGCATTGCCAGCGCCGCCGTGAGGCCGCCCAGCGCGAAGTGCCAGCGCCGCTCCTGATTCACATCCGAATGGCGGCACGCCCACAGCATCACGCACACGCCGATCACATAGGGCAAAGCCGAGAGCAAGCCCAGTTGCCCGAGGTTGCTGACCCCGGAATCGCGAATGATCGACGGCGCCCAGATGTTGGTGACATTGCCGGTGCACATGATGGTCAGGCAGTAGGCCAGGGTGATAAACCACACCTTGCGATCCTTCAGCGCCTCTACAAAACGCGAGTGCCCACCGGGTTTGCGCTGCTGGCGTTCTTGGGCCAGGGCCTGTTCGATGGCGCGTTTTTCATCCGCACTCAACCACTTGGCCGACGCCGGTTTGTCGTCCAGCCAGTACCAGGCGAACAACCCCGCGAGCACCGGCGGAATGCCGGTGATCACGAACAGCCATTGCCAGCCGGTAAAGCCGCCGATACCGGCGAAGTGCGCCATGATGCTGGTCGACAGCGGCCCGCCGATAATTCCGCACACCGCAATCGCCATGATGAAGCGCGAGGTAATGCGCGCGCGGTGGCTGGCCGGGAACCAGTAGGTGAGGTACAGGATTACCCCTGGGAAGAATCCGGCTTCGGCGGCGCCCAGCAACACCCGCAGCACATAGAACTGCGCCGGGGTCTGGGCAAACGCGGTGGCGATGGTCACCAGTCCCCACAGCACCATGATGCGCATCATGGTTTTTTTCGCGCCGATCTTTTCCAGCAGCAGGTTGCTGGGAATCTCGAACAGCAGGTAACCGATGGAGAACACCCCGACGATGATGCCGAACGTGGCGTCGCTGATGTTCAGGTCGGTCTTGAACTGCAAATGCGCAAAGCTGATGTTGACCCGGTCCAGCCAGTTGAGCACGAAGCACAGGAACAGGAACGGCATGATCCGCCACGCCAGTTTGCGATACAGGCGTTGGTCGAAGGTCGCCTGCGGGCGTTCGAAGTTCGTCATCACCAGCTCACGTCGACTTTAGCGAAGTAGTAGGCGCCTTCCAGGCCATAGGGCGAGTACCAGCTGTAGGTGGGGTTGTCGGTGGGGAAGAAGTAGAAGCGCTTGGCCTCATCATTCAGTTGCTGCGGGCGCCGGTCGAAGATGTTTTCGCCGCCGACGGTGACTTTCACCGCGTCGCTCAACCAGTAACCCACGCTCAGATCGGTGATGAATGCCGGGCGAATTTTTTCATCGCGACTGGCCGAAATCTGGTTACGCCCGGTGACCTTGGAATAGCGGGTTTCCTTGAGATTCACCTCAAAATCCCCCAGTTGCCAGGCGGCATTCAGCGACGTGGTGTTTTTCGGGTAGGCCGAGGTCAGGTTGCCCTGGCGGTCACGGCCCATCACGCTGACGCCGGTGCCGGCCAGTGCTGCGGGCTCCTTGATCTTCTCGATGGTCTGCAGGCTCTGATTGCTGAGCAAGGTCCATTTGGTCTTGCCGTAGCGGCCCAGGTCATAGCGGTAGTCGGCCACCAGGTCGATGCCACGGGTGCGGGTATCGGCCAGGTTGCCGAAGTACGAGACGATCTGGTTCGGGTTCAGGCCCTGGGCGGCCAGCACGTTGGAGACCGCCGTGCCTTGCAGGTTACTGGTCTGCAGGATGCGATCCTTGATGTCGATCTGGTACAGGTCGACCGTAATGTCCAGGTTCTCGGTCGGTGTGGCGACAAAGCCGAGGCTGTAGTTCATCGAGCGTTCAGGCTTGAGCTCCTTGGCGCCCAGGGCCTGGCCGGCGGCGTCGTTGACAGTGACGTAGCGCGTGGTGGCCTGCTCCAGTTGCCCGGTGAGCGGGCTGGTGCGCCAGGCGGTCAGCGACGACGAATAGAACTGCTGTTGCAGGGACGGCGCGCGGAAGCCGTTGTTCACGGTGCCGCGCACGGCGAATTGCGGGGTGAACGCGTAACGCGTGGAGAACTTGCCACTGCCGGTGTCGCCGAAATCACTGTAGTGCTCGAAACGCCCGGCCAGGCTCACGTCCCATTGGTCGGTCAGGCTTTGGCTGAAGTCGACGTAGCCTGCGGTGTTGGTGCGTGAGTAGTTGTGCGCGTCGGCCGGGGTGAAACCCACCAGCCCAGGCGCGCCAGGGTTGGGGCGTTGGCCGGCGAGTGGGCTGCCGGCAGGGAACACGTAGCCGCCATCGGCATAAGAGGCGTATTCGCCGGCCTGGATCTCGAACCCATCGCGGCGGAACTCAAGGCCGGTCGAGACGTTCAGCGGCTTGGCAAACAGCCCGGTATCGAACGCACGGGTCAGGTCGAGGTTATTGGTCCATTGGCTGGCGATCAGGTTGCCGCCGTCCATATCCTGAGGGCTGTTTGGTCCCAGGGACGGGTTCAGCGAACGCTCGTTGCGGGTGTTGGCGTTGTTGTAGCCGTAGCTGCTGCTCAGGTCCCAAGCCCAGCCCAGCAGGTCGTCGTTGCGCACGCCGAACACGCTTTGGAAGTCGTCTTCTTCCACCACGAAACGCGGCGAGAAACCGTCCGGGTACACCGAGACAATGTTCTGCGGCGAGTTGGCGGTGCGGTAGGTGCCCCAACTGGTGGAGTTGCGGTGGCTGAGGGTGGAGAACGAGTACAGCGTGTAGTCCTCGTTCAGCGGCAGTTCGGCGTTGTAGCCGAAGTTATAGGTTTGCGAACGGGGCTGGCCCAGTTGCTGGCGGTAACGGCTTTCACTGGTTTCGCGCGGGTCGGGCTGGCCGTTCTGGCGGAAATAGATGCTGGTGCGGTCCGGCACGGCGCCGGCCACGTTGGAGCTTTCCTGGAGGCCGATATCGGCGCTGAGGCTGAAAAAGCCGTCATTGGGCAGCTCAAAGCCCTGGTTGATCTGGCCCTGGCCCCGCGCGCCGAAATTGCCCTTGCCGCCCACACGGTTGGCGTACTGCCCATATAGGGCGCTGCCGCTGCCGCCGGAGCGGTTGGTCTTGAGGATGATGTTGATCACCCCGGCAATCGCGTCCGAACCGTATTGCGCCGCCGCGCCGTCGCGCAGCACTTCCACGTGGTCCACCGCGGCGATGGGGATCAGGTCGAGGTCGGCGGGCGACTGGCCGCTTGAGGTGGCGGCGGTCTGCACAAAGATCAGCGACGTATTGTGGCGGCGCTTGCCGTTGACCAGCACCAGCACATGGTTACCGCCCAGGCCGCGCAAAGTCGCGGACTTGACCGACAACCCGGTGCCGCCGGTAAACCCTGCAGCATTGGTATAGGACGGTACGCTGGCGGCCAGGGCGTCGCGCAGGTTCTGTTTACCGGAGCGGGCGAGGTCGTCGGCGCTGATCACATCGATCGGCGCCAGGCTCTTGGCCACGGTGCGACCGCTGTCCCGGGCACCGGTGACCACCACGGTTTGCAGGGCCGTGTCACTGGCCGCCGACGGTCGTGACGGGTTCTCTTCAGCGTGGGCTGTCGGTTGGGCGCACAGCCCGAGGATGCCGACAGTCAGCAGGCTGAGCCTGGGACGAAAGCGGGTGTAAGGGCGAGACATGGTGAGGCTCCAATGGTTAGGTGCCGCTTTCCATTCCTGATGGTGGGAGTTCCTGACAGTACTGGGGAGGCTTATGTGTTGGCTGTTTCTAGTTATAGGGGTGGGGGCTACACCTTCGCATCGCGCCCTAGCATCACGTCCTGGCGAGCCTGGTCGACCAGTGCCATCTGCCGCGTCAGTCGGGCTTTGCGTTCGGCCAGCAGCAAGGTCTTGGTCCATTCCACGGCCTTAGAGGAATGGTTGGCCAGGCGTGCGGCCAGTTCCAGCGCGCTGGCGTAGGCGTCGTCCACCACCTGATTGACCAGGCCGATGGCCAGCGCCTCCTGGGCGTTGAACTTGCGCGCGCTGAGCATGATGTCCAGGGCTGCTGCTTCGCCGATCAGGCTGGGCAGGGTGATCGCACTGAAACCCGACAACATGCCGTGCTGCACTTCCGGAAAGTGGAACCGCGTGTCATGCCGCGCAATACGGAAATCGCAATGAATCGCCAGGCTGATGCCCAGGCCCAAGGTGTGGCCGTGCAACGCGGCAACCACCGGTTTACTCAGGTCGTTGCCGACGCCGGGCAGGGCGCGAGCCAAGACGTCACTGCTGACCGTCTCGCCGGTGGCGTCGATTTCCTTGAGGTCGGAGCCGGCGCAAAACGCCCGCTCGCCGGCACCGCGCAGCACGATGGCGCGCACCGCGTGGTCGTGTTGAGCGCGTTGCCAAACCTCGGCCAACTCGTGCTTGGCCTGGCTGTCCAGTGCGTTCAGGCGCTCCTGGCGGTTGAGGGTGACGACCAGAATTCCTTCGCCAATAGCTTGGTACTCGACTGTCATGGTGTGCTTTTCATTGAGAGAGAAAGAAAGACGCGATTGCCCCTTGAGGTCTGCGTCAAAGTGAGGAAAACTTAATCGATGTGCACAATGCAAACAATATGTTTGTTATATGAACATATTCTTATCGGGTCAAAAACGGTTATAAAAAATGAAAGCCATAGTTCTAAAAGCCTTCGGCGGGCCGGAGCAATTGCAGGTCGAGGAGGTGCCGACCCCGCAGGTTGGTGCGGGTGAAGTGTTGGTCCAGGTCGCGGCAGCAGGGGTTTGCCATCACGACCTGTTGCATCGTGCCGGGCGGTTACCGGGAGCCCATACCGGCGTGGTACTGGGCCATGAGGTGGCGGGTGAAGTGGTTGAGGTGGGCGCGGGTGTGCACCACTTGACGGTCGGCGCCCGGGTGGTGGTTTACCAGCGACGCTTTTGCGGTCAGTGTCGTGACTGCCTGCGCGGTCGCCAGGATCTGTGCCGGGCCCTGGGCCTGCCATCGGTGGATACTGAAGGCGCCTATGCTGAATACCTGCGAGTACCGGCGATCTCCGCCATCGAACTGCCCGACGGTCTGGACTACATCCAGGCCGCCTTGGCGTCCTGCCCGATCGGCACCAGCGTGCGCGCTTTGCACGGCGAGGCCGCGCTCAAACCCGGCGAAAGCGTGTTGATCAATGGCGCCAGCGGTGGCCTGGGCGCCCATCAGATTCAATTGGCCAAGGCAGCGGGCGCGCGGGTCATTGCCGTCACGGGCAGTGCGGACAAGCGTGACTTTCTCCACAGCCTGGGCGCCGATGACGTGATTGTGAGCAGCGGCAGCTACAGCGCCGAGGTCTGGAAACTCACCGGCAAACGCGGCGTGGACGTTGCCATGGAAAACCTCGGCAGCACCCTCGAAGACACCCTGCGTAGCATGACCCTCGGAGGGCGCGTGGTGGTGTTGGGCAATGTGACGCCCGCCAGTGTGCCGATCAACCCGGGGCTGTTGATCGGCCGACGCCTGCGGGTGCAGGGTTCGGGCAGCGCGACGCTGGAAGAGGTGCGCCTGGCACTGGCGTTGATCAAGGGCGGGCAGGTCAAGCCGCTGATCGACCGGGTGCTGGCGTTTCACCAAGTGGCTGAGGCCCATGCGCTGCTGGAGTCGCGTCAGGTCAATGGGCGTATTGTGTTGAGCGGGTGGTAAGCATGGACATCAGTACGCTGCTCAGCCAGGCGGCCTTTAAATGGCCGGACCACATCGCACTGCACGAACCGGCCAGTGCTCGCACCCTCACGTTTGACGAATTGGACCGCGCCCTCAGCGGCGTCGGCCAAGCGTTGGAGCGGTTGCAAATCCCGGTCGGTGCGCGGGTGGCCTTACTGGCCGACGCCAGCATCGACTACCTGCTGGCCGACTATGGCTGCATGGCCAGCGGCCGCGTGCGCGTGCCGTTGGACCCGGCCCTGGTGCTTGACGAATTGCTTGCTCAGCTACAGGACGCGGGCGCTGCCTTGCTGCTGTTTTCCGAGCAGTACACCGGTGTGGCGCAAGGCTTGGGCATCCGTTGCCTGCCGCTGCACACCGTCACCGAATCCAACCCCGTCGACATCCTCCCACGCCCGGCGCAATCCCCTCAGGCACTCGCCTCGCTCAACTACACCGGCGGCACCACCGGCACGCCCAAGGCGGTGATGCATCGGCATGCCAGCTTGTGCGCGGTGTTGCAGAACATCGTCATGGGCCGGGGCGCGGTGGTTGGCGATGTACTGCTCAACGTCCGTCCGCTATGGCCGATTGCAGCGGTGGCGGTGCTGGCCCATTTGCTCAGCGGCGGCCGAGTGGTGTTGGGTGGTCGCTTCGACGGCAAGGCCTTCATCGCTCAGCTTACTGAGTACCGGGTGGCGTTCAGTTCCCTGGTGCCGACGCAATTACTGCGCCTGTTGCGCGAAACCGGCCCTGCAGCGGCGGATCTTCCGGTATTCAAGAGCCTCGATGTCGGCGCTGCCGCGTTGACCGGCGAAGTGCTGGAAGGCTCATGCAGCCTGTTCAGTGAACGCATCGGCGTGCTCTACGGCATGACCGAAGCGCCCTGGAGTTGCTACCTCTCGCCCGCGCAAATGGCGACGGTGCGCGCGGCCGGCGACAGTGGTGAAGGCGTGGTGGGCCGACCGTTGTTCAGCGCCGCGATCCGCATCGATCAACCGGACGCAAACGGTGTGGGCGAGATTCTGCTCGGCGGGCCGCAATTGATGAGTGGTTACTGGCAGCTCGAGGGCCTCAGTGCCAAGACCCTGGACAACGGCTGGCTGCGCAGCGGTGACCTCGGGCGCATTGGTGCCGATGGGCTGCTGCGCGTGCTGGGGCGTTGCAAGGACATCATCCGCAGCGGCGGCAAATCCGTGCAGCCCGGTGAAGTCGAACAGAACCTGCTGAGCCATCCCGGCGTGCAGGACGCCCACGTGTTTGGCCTGGCGGACCTGGAATGGGGCGAGCAAGTGTGCGCAGCCGTGGTATTAGAGGGTTCGCAAGACCTGTCGGCGCAGCAGTTGATGGACCACTGCCGCGCCGGCTTGTCGCGCTACAAGGTGCCGCGCCGCATTTACTTCATCGACGAACTACCGCGCTCCCACTACGGCAAGGTGCAGAAAAACCGCCTGCTCGCCGCCCTGGGCCTCAGGCCCTAAAGGTTGCCCAACTGCGCCGCGATACCTTCACAGGCGCGGCGCACATGGCTGGCCAGGGACGAGCCGGGGTGGGTTTCGTCTTCCATCTCAAGCCCGGCCACGACGACCGCGCCAATGGCCTGCCCGGCTTCCACGCGTATCGGAAACGCCACCGACGACAGGCCAGGCTTGAACTCGCCATGGCCAAACGCGAAGTCCTGCTGGCTGCGGATCAACTCCAACGCCGGCCGTACCTTGGCATACCGCGCTTCGCCCAGGATCGCCTGCGCGGCCGCCTCATTGTAGGTGGCGAGCACCGCACGCCCGCTGGGGCTGCCGTCGATGGGGAACTGGTCGGCGAGGTCGACAATCACGTTGAGCGGCGTGGTCGGCGTCCACATCCGCTCGATCAACACCACCTGGTCACCTACCGGCACCGACAGCGACACAATCGCCTGGCGCTCGCCGATCACCCGTTGCAACTCGATGGCGTAGGGCAGGGCGATCTTGCGCAGGTTCAGGCGGTTCAGGTACGCCGCCGAATAGATCAGGCATTCCGGGCCGATGCGATAGGTGCCGCCCTGGGACTCGATCAGGCTCCAGTGGGTCAGGGTCTTGAGCAGGCGATGAATGGTGGTGCGGTCTATACCGGTCAGCCGCGCCAGGTCCAGAGCGCTGGCGCCATGCTTGAGCCCCGAGAGGGTGCGCAGCAGTACAATCGAGCGGTCGATGACCTGTACGCGCCCACCGGTATTTTCCTTGTTACTGGCAGGCGGAGAAGGCGTCGAAGAAATATCCATGGTGGCAGCAGCTTCCGAAATCATTATGTTCGGCAAGCGCGGATCGCAGGCTTGGCCGGTGGCCAAGGTTAGCCGCGATCCGTTGCTGGGTGAAGCCTTGATTTACGTGTCGAAGAACACCTGACCCGTCGCAATCGTCTGTATGTGTTCAAGTCCCTACTGCAAAACGCCCAATGGCCCGACGCCGATGCCCTGGCTGCGTATGCACCACTGATCATGGCTGGGTCTCCTTATTATTATGGTGAAAAACGGCGAAAGCGCTGACCGGTTCCCGGGCTGTTACCAGAGTGTTTTCAACGGCCTTGGGGTCGGCATAGCCAAGGCTCATGCCACACACCAGCATCTGGTCGGCGGGAATGCTCAACATCTCTGAAATGACGTTGTGGTATTTGAGGAAGGCGGCCTGCGGGCACGTGTGCAACCCCCGCCCGCGTGCCGCCAGCATGATGTTTTGCAAAAACATGCCGTAGTCCAGAAGGCTGCCTTGCTCCAACACGTTGTCCACGGTAAACAGCAAGCCAACCGGCGCGTCGAAGAACCGGTAATTGCGCCCGTGCTGTTGGTGCATGCGTTGTTTTTCACCTTTGGCAATCCCAAGCAGCCCGTAGAGATCCCAACCCACCTTGCGCCGGCGATCGATGTAAGGCGTGATCCATTCGTTCGGGTAGTAGGCGTAGGGCTCCTGCATATCGCTGCTGAGCCGTGGGTCGTTGTCGATCGCGCTGATGGCCATTGACAGGCGCTCTTTCGCTTCACCGGTTACAACGTGCACTTGCCAGGGCTGCATGTTCACACCCGAGGCACTGAAGCGTGCGACATCCAGAATCGCTTCGACTTCCTCATGGGGCACGGCTGTCGGCAAAAAGGCCCTGATGCTGCGCCGTGACATGATTGCCCAATCGACAGTGCGCTGGGTTTCTAGCGCAGACAGCGGTGGTGGTGATAAGCGATTCAAGATACGCATCCTTTTAGCGGGTTCCGTTCAGGGGGAGTCGTCGGCCGGCGACTGCGCGATTTTCATGTCGAGGGATTTTTCGTCGAAACTGACCATGGTCATGGGCGCGTCATACTCGATCTCGTCTAACCATACAACCGCTGTTCAATCTCTTCGAGCGTGCTGCCTCGTGTCTCCGGTACCCACACAGCGACAAAGGTCAGTGACAGAAGTCCCGCTCCCACGAATACAAAGAAGGTTTGGCCGATCCCGATTGTCGCAACCAGAGTTGGAAAGAACATGCCGATCATCACGTTGGTCAACCAGAAGGCTGCGATAGCCATACCCATGCATCCGCCGCGGATGCGCATTGGGAAAATTTCTGCCAAAAGTACCCAGAAAGCAGGCCCGATCAGCCCTTGCATGGAGGCAAGGAACATCGCCATGGCTCCGAGAATGAGCATGGCGCGGGTAACGGAGGGGTCGACAAAAACTGAGACCAGGCCAATCAACAATAAAGACAATGTAGTGCCGGTGAAACCGAGCAGCATCATTGGGCGACGGCCCACGCGGTCCAGCAGAGCAATACCCACGAACGTTGCGCCAATCGAGATAACGCCGTTTACGACATTGGCGATCAGTGCACTACGTTGTTCCAGGCCTGCTTCTGTGAGGATCTGGGTGCCGAAGTACATGATTGAATTGACTCCGGTCAGCTGCGACGTAACAGCGATACCGATGCCAATCAAAAAGATTCGTCGCGCGCCCTTTTGAGACAGGTCGCGCCAGCCACCTTTTTTGATGAATCGTTCGTTGCTGATCTGTTGGGTAATGGCCTCCATTTCAGCCTTGGCATAGTACTCTTCCCGTACTAGTTTCAGTACTTCCAGGCCCTCTCTGAAGCGGCCTTTGGTTGCCAGCCAGCGCGGGCTTTCGGGCATGTAGAGCATTCCCAACCAGAGTGCCACTGCTGGCAGGGTTGCCAAGGCAAGCATCCATCTCCACACACCATCGAGATCGCTGAACAAATTGCCCAATGTGGCGTTAGTGGTGAAGGCCAGGAATTGCCCGGTGACGATCATCAACTCGTTACGGGTAATGATGCGACCGCGGATGCTGGACGGAGCCATCTCTGCAAGATACGCCGGCACGACGACCGATGCGCCGCCCACCGCTAACCCGAGCGTGAAGCGGGCGGCCACCATGACATCGAGGGTGGGCGCCAGCGCACAAGCCAATGCGCCAAGAAAAAACAGCACGGCGAGGAAAAGAATGATACGGCGGCGCCCCTTGAGGTCTGATAAGCGACCGCTGCACAGCGCCCCCATCATTGCGCCGATCAACAAGGCACTGGCGACCAAGCCTTCCGTAAATGGCGTCAGGCCCAGGTCATCCTTCATGTAGAGCAGGGCGCCATTGATGACGCCGGTATCGAAGCCGAACAGCAGGCCGCCAAACGTGGCGATCCAAGTCACTTTTTGCAGGTAGCGCTGTGCCTGGCGTTTTTCAGGACTTACATAGGCGGCTGAAGTGTCTGCCGTATTTCCGTAGGAATTAATTGTCATTGTGATATTCCTGACTGAAACTCATGGGGAGGCTCACTCGCCATTGCGGTGAGCGATTTAATATGGAATTACATTGGTTTTTTCTCGTGGTGCGATTCAGATGGACTGGGGTTTGAAATCGCTGGCGGCAACCGGCATGACGCTCTTTAGCAGTCTTACGGACTTTTCCAAGCCCTCGAGGCTGTTGAGTAAAACGTCCTCATGCTCAATCGATAGCCAGCCATCGTAGCCAGCCATTTTCAAGCGGTAGCAGAACTGCCTCCACCATTGCTCGCCGTGGCCGAATCCAAGTGTGATGTAGGACCAGCTACGGGATGAGATATCCATCAATGAGCCATTTTCCAGGAGTGAGTCCACGGCCTGGACTGGCGCATTAAGCAAGGTATCCTTGGCATGTACGTGGTAGATGGCAGCGCCCAGTGCCTCGGCGGCTACCAGCGGATCAGCGCCCATCCAGAACAGATGAGAGGGATCCAGGTTGGCGCCTATCACCGGTCCGATCGCATGGCGTAGTTTCAGAAGCGAACGGACGTTGTAGACGCATTGGTTACCGTGCAATTCCAACGCGATACGCTCCACACCATTTTCCTTGGCCAGGTCAGCGATCTCGCTCCAGAAGGGCAGCAGGCGTTCTTCCCATTGATAGCGCAGCATTGTCTGGGTTTCGGGAGGCCATGAGGCAACCACCCAGTTCGGCATCCTGTCGCCGGCCCGACCTTCCGGTAAGCCAGACATGGTGCAGACGGTCTTGACTCCCAGTTCACCGGCTACGCGTATCGTGTCCCGGAGGCATTGGCCTTGTTCGGGCTGTGTAGGATGCAAAGGGTTGCCGTTGGCGTTCAGGGAAATGATTTCCAGATTGTGCTCCTGGAAGCTGCGTTTGAGTGCCTTGCGGTCGTCGGCGCTGGCGAGCATCTGTGCCAAGTTAAAGTGTGGTGCGGTCGACCATCCGCCGGTGTTGATCTCCAGGCCCGACACTTCCAGGCGTTCCGCCTGCTTGAGCATCTCCCGCAATGGCAGGTGACCGAGGCTATCGGTGACGAATCCCAGCTTCATGACGTAGCTCCTTCTCTCGATCGGTAGAGGGGCGGTGCTTCCAGCGTCGGCAAAACGACCCGGCGACGCTGATTGAGCGCCTCGATGCCAGCTTGAGCGACAATGGCTGCGCAATAGCCGTCCCAGGCACTCGCGGCATCGACGGGGAACCTTCCTGTGGTGATGAACTCCACGAATGCTTTGTTCTGCAGGCGGTAGGCGTCGGCGAAACGCGGCCGCCAATCGGCAGCGTACCGTTCAAAACCCTGAAGACAGGTGTTGAAGCGAGCATGTACGGGGGTGACCAGTTGCACGGAACCCAGCTCGCCCACCAGCTCGCCACGGACGTCGTACCCGTAATGGGCGTTGTTGTTGATTTCGATGTTCACCAAATGGCCTTCCCGGGTTTCCAGCACCATGAATACCGGGGCGCCGACGCCGTCCTTAGACGTGTGGGTGGGTTGGAACACTGAAATGGCAACGTATTCAGTATCGAGCACGTGACGTGCCACATCGAATTCATGAGGCGCGGAGTTACTGATCGCCATTTGCCCGCTGAAGTTGGCGGGAGCTTCTACGTTGCGATGGAAATTGTGCATCATCACAGCCCGACCGATCACGCCGTCGCTCAAGGCACTTTTCATTTCCCTGTACGAAGGGTCAAACCGACGCATGAAGCCCAGTTGCACGAATTGGCGACCCCGGGAGGCTTCTTTGTCGATGACCGCCAGGCACTGGTCCGGGCTTTGAGACAGCGGTTTCTCACACAGTGCAGGTTTCCCTGCATCGATGGCTGCCATGGTCAGGACCGCATGGGTTTCGTCCGGGCTGGCGATGATGATTGCATCGACATCGGACCTTGAAAGCGTGAACAGTGGATCAGTGGAAACGTCAGCGGCGCCATAACGGTCAGCTATCAGCTTCGCTCGCTCTGGCGACGCATCACACACCACATGCAAAGTGGCTCCCGGAAGGTCCTGGGCAATGATGCGGGCGTGATCTTCCCCCATAATCCCTGCGCCGATAACGGCGATTCGTATGCTCATATTCAACTACCTATCAATGGGCGAAAGTCATCAACGCCGCGTCGAACTCGCGAGCGTGTTGATTGAGAAAGGAGGTGCGCAATAGGGCACAAGCGGCGTAGCCGTGGCGGTCGAAATCAACCGGTGGGGACGAGTTACTCATGGGGCGATCCTGGCGGTTTGTTGTGTTTGTTATGCCTCGATTATTAGCACCGAAAAAGCAATCATCAAGCAGCGCCATAGGCGGTTTATGATGTAAAACACCTCAAATGCGAAGATGCATTGATGCCTGTAATTGCTCTTGAAAACAATCATCAGTAATGCGTATATGGTGTAAAGAACATCAAAAAAGGGCTGGCTATATGACCATGCAAACATCGGCGCGCTTATGGAAGGGCCCCACTGTTCAACAGGTCGCTAAGGTGGCCAGGGTCGGGGCAGCGACCGTCGATCGTGTGCTGAATAACCGCCCCGGCGTACGGGAAAATACTCGTCTGAAAGTGCTGGCGGCGCTGGATAAGCTAAAGAAAGATTTGGCTGACGGCATGGCAACGTTGCAGATCAAGTTATTCTGCGACTCGGGCGAAACCTTCAATGCGACGCTGGCCGGCGCCGAGACAGTGGTGAACGCCTCGACACCTGGTGTCGTCGTGCATGGCTACTATGTACCGACTAACCAGGTCGATCCCGCCGCGTTTGCTGATCAGGTTCAGGCTGAGGGTGCCTCAGCGGATGGTGTGATTGTCGTATCGCGCGAGCATCCGGCGATCAACCGAGCGATTCGCAAACTGTGCAGCCTGGGTATCCCCGTCGTTTGCCTGACCACCGACCTGCCTAATTCCGGACGAAGCGCTTACGTAGGCAACGATCAATATGCGGCAGGCAGTGTCGCCGGGCTACTGATAGGCAATGCGTTACCCAAGGAGCCGGCAAAAATTCTGTTAGTGACCAGTGTGCCGTTTCGCTGCCAGCAAGAGCGGGAGATGGGGTTTCGCAGGGTGCTTCGCTCGGAGTTTCCCTATCTGAAGATCGACGAGCGGGTGATTTCCGATGATCGCCCCTATACCACTACTGAGCAATTGACGCGTTATTTTTCCAAGCACTACTACCCGGCAGCCATCTACAACGTGGCCGGCGCCAATCGGGGCGTTGCTCAAGCGATAGATACCATTGCGGTTGAGGATCGGCCTATTTTTGTCGGTCATGAGCTTACGGTTCATACGCGGGCGATGCTTGAGTCCGGCGTCATGGATTATGTTATCTCTCATGATTTCGTTGGCGAGACTGCCGCAGCGGTGCGCTGGATACGAGGAGCGATTGAGGGAGCGGCGACAACGCCACCTTCAACACAGATCTTGATTCACACTCGATATAACTGTGGTACGTAAGGCCAGGTTGCGGTCGGTATCTAATTTGCATGCACCGATGCATACATAAAAGCGTATGGGACAGCCTGGTGGCAGGCCTGCAAAAGGAGGTTCCCTACGACTCAACCGTCGTTGCTTTCTTCGCTTCGTCCAGCATCCATTGAGCAAACGCTTGTATTGGCTCTCTGCTCAATGCGATGGGCTCGGGGAGGATGAGGCAGAAGGTTTTGGAAATGGTTTTCCCCTCTGGCCACGGAGCGACCAGACGTCCTAACGCCAGTTCAGTTTCAACGTAAAGACGCGGGACCAGCGCAACACCGAGGCCGGCCAATGCCGCCTCGATCAACATGCCGTGAAGATCGTAGCGCGCACCAATCGCTGGATTGGTAAGTGGGATCCCCGTTTCCAGGGAATAGCGCTGCCAGGCATCCGGGTTCTGCCGTCGGTGCAGGCGTGGAAGCATGTCCAGTGTTGCTGCTCCTGTGCTCTCTTGGAGCAATGCAGGATGACAAACAGGAACCAGCACTTCATGCAAAAGGTGGTGAGTCCGCATACCCGTCCACGCTGGGTGCTCGAAATGGATGGCAGCATCGAATCCGCTCCCGGCCAGGACGAAGGGGTCCATGCGCTCGGCCAAATGCACAGTGATGTTCGGATGCTTTTGCTGGAATCGTGTCAAGCGAGGAATGAGCCATCGCATCGCGAACGTCGGGATAGTGGCGATGTCCAGGCTCGCGCCATCGTTCGGCTGCCCCATTAAGTACTGACTGTCCCGATCCAGGCGGTCCAGCGATTCGCGAACTTGGGCCGCGTAGCGTTCCCCGTTGGGCAGGAGCCGGACACGATTGCCGACTCGTTCGAATAGCGCGACACCGAGGAAGGCTTCCAGCCGGCCAATCTGGCGACTGATGGCGCCTTCAGTCAAAGACAGTTCCTCTGCCGCGCGCGCGAAGCTGCCGTGACGAGCGGCCGCCTCGAATGCTGTCAATGCCGTGCTGCTCGGGATCTTCTTTCGCATAAGCGTTCTCGGTCTAAGGGTGGTGATCCAGCTAAGCTTGATCTTTTATCACTGAAGCATACCGAAAAATCGCTTTATTCGCTGATGTCAAGGCCATACCGTGATGGAACATCAACAAGGAGGGCCGGACACAAGGTGTCCGGTCGCGACGTTATCCATGATCTATACCGTCGAGTGCAGCTTTGCCGACCCCGCCAGCGAAGCCGAGTGGAATGATTTCTATAGCCTGGAAAAACTACCCGCGCTTATTTCCGTGAGCGGGTTCCATACCTCGCAGCGCTTCAAGGCGTTGAGCACGGGTTGCCCTGTCTACCTTGCCATGCATTCGATCGACGGCCTGGCCGTGCTTGAGGGCGATGAGTATCGCCAGAAGGGCGGCGGCAATTTTGCACGCTGGCAGCAGCACATCACCCATTGGCACCGCAATCTGTATGGCGCCCTTGAACGTGCGCCTGCCATCGGTGAAGGCGAGCATCTGATCGTAAGCGCAGTCGGTCCCGAGCCGCTCATCGAGAGGGGGCTGGCGCCTGATCGTATGCGCGCCGTCGCATTGGAGAAGTGCCCTGAAATCAGATGGCTGGCGAAGCTGGATAGCTCCATCCGTCTCGATGTGGATACCCTTCCGAACGCCGTACACCTCTATGCTCCGATGACCGCGCAGTTGACGAGTGGCAGTGGCGCACTGCCCCACACGCCGGGGCAAAACCGACATGCCTAACCTGACAATCTTCGACATGAAATTTCCGGGCCAGCAGATCGGCGAGTTTTCGATTACGGCCATCAGTGACGGATACCTTTGCGCAAGTCTGGATCTCCTCTCCAATATCGATCCTGCGCAGGCGTCCAAGTTGCAGCAGGACGCAGGCGTGAGCGACCCATCCTCGATCCACATCAACTGTTACCTGGTGCGTGGAAGGGGCCGCACGATTCTCATCGATGCGGGGGCTGGTGGTTTCAAGCAGTGGGGCGGAAAGCTGAAGGCGAATCTCGCGCTTGCTGGCGTGCAACCCGCTGACATTGACACCATTCTTCTGACCCACGCACATCCCGACCATGTTGGGGGGCTGCTTGACGCTTCAGGGGCGGTAGCCTTTCCCGATGCAGAGCTAGTCGTGCACCAGCGTGAGGTTTCTTTCTGGGAAGACGACGGCAATCTCAGCCGAGCGAGTGAGCGTGCTCGTGGCAACTTTCTGTTTGCTCGGAAGGTATTCGATCAGTACCGAGAGAAAATGCGCACGTTTACTGATAACGAAGTCCTCCCTGGCATCAGTGCGACGCCCCTTCTGGGGCATACGGCGGGGCATTCCGGTTATCGCCTCGAATCCGATGAGAGGAGTCTGTTGATCTGGGGGGATATCGTTCATTTCCCTCAAGTCCAGATTGCCCGTCCCGACGTATCCATTGCATTTGACCAAGACCCGCTGCTTTCCGCCGCCACACGTTCAAAGTTGTTGGATGTCGTCAGCTCGGACAAGATTCTTATCGCGGGTATGCACCTTGGCGAGCTTGGATTTGCACATGTCGAGCGGATAGGCAAGACCTACAAAATTTCCTACGAAACTTAGCGGCTGTTCGAGATGCCTACGATGCATCGGCTGCGGCGAATGAGGTCATTGATCCCACGGCGCCTCCTGCCAGCGGTGGAACAGAAAATCGCTGAACGCCGTCAGCCGGCGTGGGCTGCAATCGTCACTCCTCATTTGCGGCGCATACGCGGTGCCACACCGGTCAGATGCTCACGTACACACGCCCAGGCTCTGTGAAGGCTGTTGCGCAGTGATACGGCATCAAGGGTCATGATGCGTAATGAAACCCCGCAGTCGTTGGGCAATGCGCTGACACCCAGGTAGCTATCGGGGTGAGTGGGCAGGGCATTGCGCAATGCGGTTTTCAGCGCTTCGACAGGCAAGCCCTGACCCACGAGCATGAATGTCGCCAGGGTCTGGAAGGCACCACCGACGCCCGGTAATTGCCGCAGCAGGTCTTGCCCGTTCAGCGCCAGGCGATCGCCGGCCAGCAAACGGCCTGCCGGGCAGCGCACTTCCAGGTCGGCGCGGTAGACATCGAAGAGGCCGGCACTGTCCTGGGGGGTGTGCAGGCAAAACGCGTCGCACAGCATCACCCTGGCGCCCGGGTGCAGATTCACCCTTACCTGGCTGTGCAGTTTTGCCTGGGGAAACAGGATCGTCGCCATAGGCAGGTACTCCAGTAATGCTCCGCGTTCTGCAGTGAGGTTGACGGTCTGGTGTGCCGATTGCTCGAGCATGCTGTGGGCTACCGTCGCCGCGCCAGTGCTGACATGCACTTGAGTGTCCGGCCCGGCATGCAGGTGCATCCGCAACTCCTGGCCTGCGAAAATCCCGCCCGAGCACGACTGCACATACACGGCAGCCATGCCTTTCGGGTCGTCCGGCAGCTTCAGGGTGCGGCCCAGGTGAAAGGGATAGCCCACGTGCTGTTCGCTGATATAACTGGCGCCGGACGGCGCTTTGCTGAAGGCAATCCGGGCCTGCACCTGCGAGGATGCCTTGGGCGGTGCAATCAACGGGCGAAACAGTTCCTGCGGCGCGTTCATGGTCGGTCAAACAACACGGCGCGGCTGATGGCGTCGACGACCGCGTCGACCCCGTCACCCGTCGCGCAGTTGGTGAACAGCACGGGCCGGCCGTTGCGGGCTTCGGCTGATTCGCGACGCATGCGTGGCAGATCCACGCCCACATAGGGCGCCAGATCATATTTGTTGACCACCAGCAGATCACAGCTCAACACGCCGGGCCCTCGTTTGCGCGGGATGTCATCGCCGCCGGCGACATCAATGACAAAGATCCAGTAATCCACCAGATCCAACGAGAAGGTCGAGGCCAGGTTATCGCCGCCGGACTCAATCAGGATCAGGTCCAGGTTCTCGAATCGCGCTTCCAGCTCGTCGGCCATTTGCAGGTTCAGCGTCGGGTCTTCGCGGATCGCCGTATGCGGGCAGGCGCCGGTTTCCACCGCGAGCACCCGTTGTGGGTCGATCAGGCCGCTGCGCTGCACGCGTTCGGCGTCCTCGCGGGTGGCCAGGTCGTTGGTGATGATGGCCAGCTCGGTGCCGCGCGCGATGAAGCGCGGAATCAGTTGCTCCAGCAGGCGAGTCTTGCCCGAGCCGACCGGGCCGCCGATCCCGACGCGCGCGGCGCCCGGGTGGGGTTGCGGCTGCGGTGCGGCGTTGAATGCAGTGCTCATTAGCAGGTTCCTTTTATTGGCTGTGATCAGCGCAGCATGTAGCGCTGGGCCAAGGGCACTTCGCTGACCGGCTCGCAGGTCAGGCGCTCACCGTCGGCGTACACATCGAAGGTCTGGGGGTCGACGCGAATGTCCGGGCAGGCGTGGTTGTGCAGCATGTCGGACTTGCGCAGCGTGCGGGTGCCGAAGGCCGGCAACAGGGCTTTTTTCAGGCCCAGTTTCTCAGCGGTATCGGCCTCCACCGCAAGGCGATTGACGAAATTCACCGACAGTGCCTGTTTGGCCTCACCAAAGGCCCCCCATTGCGGGCGCATGATCAGGGGTTCGCAGGTGTACAGCGAGGCTGCCGAGTCGCCCATCACGCCGTGCACGATAAACCCGCCCTTGACCACCAGCTCCGGCTTGATGCCAAAAAAGGCCGGCCGCCATAGCACCAGGTCAGCGAGCTTGCCCGGCTCCAGCGAGCCGATGTAACTGTCGATGCCGAACACCCGCGCAGCGTTGATCGTGTACTTGGCGATGTAACGCTTGATGCGTTCGTTGTCGCCCAATCCGGTTTTTTCTTCCGGTAGACGGCCGCGTTGCTCTTTCATCTTCGAGGCCAGTTGCCAGGTGCGGCAGATCACCTCGTTGATGCGCCCCATGCCCTGGCTGTCGGAACCCAGGATCGAAATTGCGCCGGTGTCGTGCAGGATGTCTTCGGCGGCGATGGTCTGCGGACGCACTCTGGATTCGGCGAACGCCACGTCTTCCGGCACGTCCGGATTAAGGTGATGGCAGACCATGATCATGTCCAGGTGTTCGTCGAAGGTGTTGACGGTGTACGGATTGGTCGGGTTGGTCGAGGAGGGGATGCAGTTGGCTTTTCCCGCCACGCTGATGATGTCCGGGGCGTGGCCGCCGCCTGCGCCTTCGGTGTGGTACATGTGGATCGTGCGGTCGCCGATGGCGGCCAGGGTGTCTTCGAGAAAACCCGATTCATTCAAGGTGTCGGTGTGCAACTGCACCTGGAAGTCGTATTCATCGGCCACCTTGAGGCAGGTATCGATCACGGCGGGCATCGCGCCCCAGTCCTCGTGGATCTTCAATCCCAGGCAGCCACCGCGCAGTTGGCCGAGCAGCGATTCCGGCTTGCTGGAATTGCCCCTGCCGAGAAAGCCGAAATTGATTGGCCAGGCTTCAGAGGCCTGCAGCATCTTGCCGACGTTCCATTCGCCGCCGCAGTCGATCCCCACGGTAATCGGCCCGAGCGAGCCGCCGATCAGCGTCGTCAGGCCCGCCGCCAGCGCGTGATCGCACAGTTGCGCCGAGTCGAAATGCACGTGCACATCGATCCCGCCCGGCGTGACGATCAGGCCTTCTGCGTCGCGCACGGTGGTTGCGACGCCACAGATCAATTGCGCATGGACACCGTCCATGACCTGCGGATTACCGGCCTTGCCGATGGCCACGATCTTGCCGTCCTTGATGCCGATGTCGCCTTTGACGATGCCGATCACCGGGTCGATGATCAGCGCGTTGCAGATCAGCATGTCCAGCGCGCCGTCTGCGCTGTCATGCCCTGGCATCAGGCCCATGCCGTCACGCAGGGTCTTGCCGCCGCCGTGCAGGCATTCATCGCCGGGCACCGCGTAGTCGAATTCCACCTCGGCCAGCAGCGACGTATCCCCCAGGCGCACCGCGTCGCCAGTGGTGGGGCCGTACATCGCGGCGTATTCCTTGCGCGTCATCGTTGCCATGGGTCATGCCCCCTTGAACTGTTGTGCGCGGGCTCGATCAAGCGCGATGGCTTTGCAGGCCGGATCGTGCAGGTTGCCATTGGTCAAACCGCTGAAACCGTGGATGTCCCCCGTGCCGCCGAATTGCACCAGCTGCACTTCGCGCAGCTCCCCCGGCTCAAAACGCACGGCGGTGCCCGCAGGAATGTCCAGGTGCATGCCGAAGGCGGCGGCGCGCGGGAAATCCAGCGCCTTGTTGACTTCGAAAAAGTGGTAGTGACTGCCGATTTGCACCGGCCGGTCGCCGGTATTGATGGCCCGTACGGTGGTCGTGGGGCGACCGCTGTTGAGTTGTATATCGCCCTCGGGCGAGATGATTTCCCCAGGCGTCGGCATGACGGCCAACGGCAACCGGCCGGGTCGAATCGGCTGATGCACGGTGACCAGTTTGGTGCCATCGGGGAACGTACCTTCCACCTGCAGTACCGGCAGCAGCTCGGCCACGCCGGGCATGACGTCGTCAGTGTTGAGGAGTGTCGAGCCGAAACCGATCAGCTCGGCCACGCTGCGCCCCTCACGGGCGCCTTCGAGGATTTCATCGGCAATTAGCGCCGAGGCTTCCGGAAAGTTCAGGCGCAGCCCTTTGGCGCGGCGTTTGCGCGAGAGTTCGGCGGCGGTGTACAGCGTCAGCCGCTCAAGTTCGGTGGGCGTCAGCAGCATGTTCAAGCTCCTGTGTCGGCAGCAGGCGTTTTCGTGCCTGCCACCTCAATTGGCGAAAAGACGGAGGTCCTGGGTTTCGTGCCGCATCACGGCGATCTCGGCCATGGGCGTGAAGCCGCTGGCGTCGTCGAGGGCGAGCGGCGCCTGAGCAAGCAGTTGCAGCAGCAAGGGCTGGATGTCGGTGAGTACCCGCTGCGCATCCACATGCCCCATTACGCCCAGGCGCACAGCGGCGCTGACCAGTCCGGTGCATAGCCCATGGGCGGCGGTGAGTTGGCAGTGCTCGAGTTGCATGCCGAGTTGTTGCCACAGCAGCCCTTGCAACACCGGCAAATGCCCCGGCGTTGCCCGGGCGAGCACGTGTTGCTGGTAAGCGGCAGCGCCGGGGGTACCGAGCGCGACATGCACGCCCAGCAACGATTGGCCGACGCGACGTGAGCCTTGGCGCAGTTCCTCGGCCAGGGTCAGGGCCTCGATGTGACTGTCCAGGTCCATCAGGGTGGCGAGGTCAGCCGCTGCATGCCAGGCGGCGCATAAAAACACCCGGTCAAAACTGTTCCAGCGATGACGCAATTGACCTTCGACGAAGGCCCGTACCTGAGCGCTGCGATCATTCTGCAGGCCGCGCTGACGGCGCCTGACAGGGACTGGGTCGGTCATCGCGGCGCTTTGCCCCAGGCGTGCATCGGCCACCAGCGTTTCCAGGCCCCATGACCAGGCAACCGCACCACCAGGGAAAAAACTGTCGGCCTGTTGCAGCGCCAACAGGCTGCTGCGCAACTCGGCCGGTGCGGCGTTCATAGGCGCAGCACCCGGCCGTCCGCGAGCAGCGGCGCCAGACGCTCGAGGTAGTCGGCCTCCGGGCCATTCAGCGGGATTCGTAACGCAGTGCCTGCAAAGCGCACGGCCCAGTGCATGTTGCCGGCGAAATACCCCAGCTCCAGCGCTGCGGCAGCGTCCCGCGGTTGCAGGTCGAGAAAGTGCACGTCCTGCATGTGCACGACGATGGCGCGCTGACCGTCGAGCATCAGCACCGAGCCGTTACGCAGTTGCTGATGGCGCTCCAGTCGAATCGCACAGTCGGTGCCGCGATCACTGGCCAGGCGCAGGCGATGACGCTGAATGTCGCTGGCCGACAGGCTGAGGGTTTCGACCAGGCCTGCGTGGCTGAGGTCATGCAAACGGTCGGCGAGGGCAGGGTCGCTGGCCTGGCCCAGAATGCGGTCGAGGATCAACATGGTGTGTGCTCCCAGGTCCGGTTTCAGATGGTCAGGTAGCGCAGGATGCGCTCGCGGTCGACGGTTTCGCGGACCTCGCTGTGCACGAACTCGCCTTTCTCGATGATCAGGTAACGGTCGGCCACCGCCATCGCAAACGACAGCACCTGTTCGGAGACGATCAGCGAAAACCCCCGTTCTTTTTTCAGCAGGTTCAGGGCCCGGGCGATGTCCTTGATGATCGACGGCTGAATGCCCTCGGTCGGCTCATCCAGGATCAACACTTTGGGGTTGGAGACCAGCGCGCGGGCAATCGCCAGCTGTTGCTGCTGGCCGCCGGAGAGGTTGCCGCCCTTGCGTCGACGCATCTCGAACAGCACCGGGAAGTACTCGTAGATGTAGTCGGGAATCGGTGCGGCAGGGGCGCCCTGCATGCCGGTGAGGATGTTTTCCTCCACCGTCAGGTACGGAAAAATCATCCGCCCCTGCGGCACGAAGCCCACCCCGGCGGCGACCCGCTCATAGCTCTTGCTGGCGGTGAGTTCCCGGCCCGCCAGCGTGATGCTGCCGCTGCGCGCCGGCAGCATGCCCACCAGGCTTCTGAGCAGGGTGGTCTTGCCCATGCCGTTGCGACCCATGATCGCCAGGGACTCGGCCGGTGCGAGGGTCAGGTCGAGATTGCGCAGCACATGGCTGTCGCCGTAATACACGTTCAGGTTATTGACGGTCAGCATGCTCAGTGCCCCAGGTAGACGTCGATGACGCGAGGATCGTTTTGCACCTGATCCATCGAGCCGTAGGCCAGGGTTTTGCCCTGGTGCAGGACGGTGACTTTGTCAGCCACTGACTTCACGAACTCCATGTCGTGCTCGATGATCACCATGGCGCGGCCCTTGGCGATGCGCTTGAGCAGGCCTGCGGTCTTTTCCCGCTCGCCTGCACTCATGCCGGCCACCGGCTCGTCCAGCAGTAACAGTTCCGGGCGCTGCATCAGCAGCATGCCGATCTCCAGCCACTGCTTTTGCCCGTGGGACAACAGCCCGGCTTTGCGCCCCAGCTGGTCCTGCAGGAAAATCATCTCGGCGGTCTGCTCGATCTCTGCTTGCAGGGCCGGGTCTTTGCGGGCGAACAGGCAGTTGAAAATGCCGCGTTTGCCGGGCGACGAGATGTCGAGGTTCTCGCGCACGGTGAGGTCTTCATACACCGAAGGGTTCTGGAACTTGCGCCCAACGCCCGCGCGGGTGATCTGGTACTCGATCATGTTGGCCAGTTGCAGGTCCTTGAAACGGATGCTGCCGGCACTCGGTCGGGTTTTGCCGCAGATCATGTCAAGCAGGGTGGTCTTGCCCGCGCCGTTAGGCCCGATCACCACGTGCACCTGGTTTTCTTCGACATAGAAATTAAGGCTGTCCACTGCCTTGAAACCGTCGAACGACACCGTGAGATCTTCGACACTCAGCAACAGGCCACTCATGACGGCACCTCCTGTTTGTTGTGGCCAAGGCGTTGCAGCAAACCGGCCAGCCCGGTCGGCAAGAACAGCACCACGCCCATGAACAGGAAACCGATGAAGTACTGCCAGAAGTTGACGAAATTTTCCGACAGGTAGGTTTTGGCCACGCCGATCAACAGCGTGCCGTACACCGCACCGACCAGCGACAGACGCCCGCCGAGGGCTGCGTAAATCACGATTTCGGTCGAAGGAATGATGCCCACCAGCGACGGCGACGCGAGGCCGACCTGCAGGGTGAACATCACCCCGCCGAGCGCCGAGATCAGTGCCGCCACGGCAAAGATGAACGCTTTGAACAGCGCCGTGTTGTAGCCGGAAAACCGTACGCGGTCCTCACGGTCACGGATCGCCACCACCACTTTGCCCAGCCGGCTGCGCAGGATGAACCCGCACAACGCCACGCAGCCCAGCAGCAACAAGGTGGTGATCAGGTACAGAATCCAGGGCGTTTGAGGCGTTTGCAGGCTCAGGCCAAAGGCGGTCTTGAAGTCGGTCAGGCCGTTGACACCGCCGGTGTAGCCTTGCTGGCCGATGATCATGATCGACATGATCGCCGCCAACGACAGGGTGATGATCGAGAAGTACACGCCGCCCACGCGCTTCTTGAAATACGCGTAGCTGAACACAAACGCGAGCAATGCCGGGAGGACGAGGATCGCGGCAAAGGTGAATGTCGCCGACTCGAAAGGCTTCCACCACCAGGGCAGCGCGTCGACGCTGTTCCAGATCATGAAGTCCGGCAACGCCGAGCCGTAGAAGGCGGCGAGCGCGCTCGCCGCTTCGTCGTTGGCGGTGGCTTCAAGTTTCAGGTACATCGCCATCATGTAGCTGCCAAGGCCAAAGAAGATGCCCTGGCCCAGGCTGAGTATCCCGCCGTAGCCCCAGATCATCACCATGCCCACGGCGCAGAACGCCAGGCTCAGGTATTTGCCGGCCAGGCCCAGGCGAAAGTCGCCCAGGCTCAGTGGCAATATCACCAGCAACAGCAGCGACAGCCAGACCAGGCTGTGGCGCTCGAGCAACGGCAGCAACCCGGTGCGCAGCCGGCGCGTGGTCGGCGTCGAGGTGCTGGGGCGGGTGAGGGGCGTCTCAGTCATATCGTTCATCTCAGCGTCTCACTTTCGCGGCGAACAAGCCGTTGGGGCGGAAGAACAGCAGCACGATCACCACCAGCAGCGTGATGGCTTTGGCCATGGAGCCGGTGGTGAGGTATTCCAGCGAAATCTGCGTCTGGCCGATGGCGAAGGCCGACAGGAAGGTGCCCAGCAAACTCTCCACCCCGCCAAACACCACGACGATGAAGGTGTCGACCAGGTACTGCTGGCCGCTGACCGGGCCGGTCGAGGCCAGCATGGTGAACGAGCTGCCGGCGATCCCGGCCAGCCCGCAGCCCAGGGCAAACGTGACCGCATCGACACGGGCGGTGTTAATGCCGGCTGCCCCCGCCATGGCGCGGTTCTGGGTCACCGCGCGAATGCGCAGCCCCCAGCGGCTGCGGTACAAAAACAGAAACACGGCGCCGGCGATCACCAGTGTCAGGCCGATGATGAAAATCCGATTGAGCGGCAGTTCCAGGCCTTCGCTGATCTTCCATGCGCCTTGCAGCCATTGCACCGTGGGCACGCTGACTTCCTTGGGGCCGAAGACCTGGCGGAACACCTGCTGCAGCACCAGCGACAGGCCCCAGGTCGCCAGGAGCGTGTCGAGCGGGCGGTTGTACATGAAGCGAATAAAGCAGCGTTCGAGCAGGAAACCGAACGCGAAGGTCACGACGAAGGCCACGCCGATGCCGATCACGAAATACCAGCCCATGTAGTCGGGAAAGTAGCGCGCAAACACCACGGACGTGACGTAGGTCATGTACGACCCCATCGCCATCAACTCGCCGTGGGCCATGTTGATTACGCCCATCAGGCCGAACACGATGGTCAGCCCCAGGGCCATCAGCACCAACACCGAGAACAGCGAAAACCCGCTGAAGACCTGCATCACCAAAATATCGAAAGTCATTGCGTCGCTACCTGTCGCTGCACGTTGGCGGACCGCGTGGGCGGGAGAGGGCGCGAGTCAGATCGCGCCCGACCCTGCATCACAGTTTCGGGAAAGGGTTGGGCTCGATGGGCGCGGACTCGTAGATCACGTCAACCTGGCCCTGGGCGTTGAGGGTGCCGATGCGCGCGCGCTTCCACAGGTGGTGGTTGTCCTTGTGGACCTTGACCTCGCCTTCAGGCGCGTCGAGGGTCAGCTCCGAGGACGCGGCGATCACGGCCGGGACGTCGAAACTGCCGGCTTTTTCCACGGCTTTCTTCCACAGGTACACGGCGGTGTACGCGGCCGCCATCGGGTCGCCGACTACGCGTTTGTCGCCATAGCGGGCCTTGAAGGCGGCGACGAATTTCTCGTTGACCGGGTTTTTCAGGCTCTGGAAGTAGCTCATGCAGGTGAGAAAACCGGTGAGGTTTTCGGCGCCGATGCCGGTGACTTCTTCTTCGGTGACGGCCAGCGCCATCAGTGTCTGGTTGCTGCTGTCGATGCCGGCGGCCTTGAGCTGTTTGTAGAACGCCACGTTTGAGCCACCGACGATGGTGGACAGCACGATGTCGGGCTTGGCGGCCTTTATTTTGTTGATCACCGAGGAGAACTCGATGTTGCCCAGGGGCAGGTAATCCTCACCAACGATGGATCCGCCCTGCTTGGTCACCGACGCCCGTGCCAGCTTGTTGGTGGTGCGCGGCCAGATGTAGTCCGAGCCCACGAGGTAGACGGTCTTGCCTTTGTTGGCCATCAACCAGCTGACGGCTGCCAGGGTTTGCTGCGACGCTTCGGCGCCGGTGTAGATGATGGCCGGGGATTTTTCCAGGCCTTCATAGAATGTCGGGTAATACAGCAAGGCCTTGTTGCGTTCGAACACCGGCAACACCGCTTTACGCGACGCCGAGGTGAAGGCGCCGAACGTGGCGACAACGTGATCGTTTTCCAACAGCTTGCGCGCCTTCTCGGCGAAGGTCGGCCAATCGCTGGCACCGTCCTCGACGATCGGTTCGATGGTCTTGCCGAGCACGCCACCGCTGGCGTTGATTTCGTCGATGGCGAGTTTTTCCGCATCCACCACCGAGGCCTCACTGATGGCCATGGTGCCGGTCAGCGAGTGGATGATGCCGACCTTCACGGTCTCGGCTGCCTGCACCTGGCTGACCAGGGAAAACGGCAACAGGCTGAAGGCGCCCAGCAACAGGGCATGCTTGATCAAACGGCGTTTGTCGTTGTGCATTCACTTCTCTCCAGGAATAAAAAAAGCCCGACATCCCGGCTAAATCAATAGTCGGGAAATCAGGCTTCTTGTGCCGAATCTGGCGGGACAGCTGTGTCCGATCCAGTCGTACGCGAGGTGCTTCCCTACTTGCCAAGGGGGCGTAGGGCAAACAGCTGGCGCGATGTCTCTGGAGAGTTATAGCAAGGGCAGTGCCAATTGCGATCAGGGCGTTTTCCGGGCAGTCGAAGGGGCGTGCGAGTGACGCCTGCATCTATTGCCGCGTGTCACTGGCCTGCGCTGCTTTGGCGCGAATGCACCCTGAATGCACCAATACCGTGAGCGTGTGGGCGGCATGGATGGGCTCCACGGCAAGGATTGAAACCGGCCGGCGCCGCGGGTGCAGCTCGTCCATGGCGTGTGGCCCACTATCTGCATGAGCGACAGGCAACACCCTCGCAGGGTCCCTTGTCACACGCCCATCCTCGGCAGGTGTGGAAGGCCCCTCGCATGACTGGCCCTGACAGTGTTGTCGCGCCAGCCCCAGGCACAACCCGCCTGAGAGCAGCCATTTTGTTATACGGCGTCTCGCTCAATCATTATTTGCACAGGCCTCCAGACCCCCATCCACGAGCGGGTGTCTTTTCTCACGTTGAACAAGGTTGATAGGCATGGTTGACCAGTCGATCCGCATAGGCGGTCTGTTTTCCGATACCGGTGTCACGGCGGCTGCCGAGGGCTCGACGATGCGCGGCGCGCAGTTCGCAATTGCGCAGATCAATGCGGCAGGCGGGGTCGATGGTCGCCCGCTGCAGTTGATCGCCCGTAACCCCGATTCAACGCCTGCGCTGTACGCCATGCACATCGAATCGCTGATCCGCGAAGAACACCTGCGGTTTTTCTTTGGTTGCTACACTTCGGCTGCACGCAAGGCGGCACTGCCGATTGTCGAGCGCTACGACGCCCTGTTGCTGTACCCGGTGTATTACGAAGGTTTCGAGTATTCGCGCAACATCATCTACACCGGCGCCACACCGAATCACAATGCCCTGCCGCTGGGCAATTACATGCTCGACAACTTCGGCAATCGCGTGTTGATGATCGGTTCCGAGTACGTCTACCCGTACGAAACCAATCGCTTGATGAGCGACCTGTTGTACGAGCGTGGCGGTACCAAGCTGGGCGAGTATTACCTGCCGCTGAAAAACGCGCGTCCGGAAGATTTTGCCAAGCTGATGGTCAAGGCCAGGGAGCTCAAGCCCTCGTTTATTTTCTCGACGGTCGTCGGCGAAACCATGGGGCATTTGTACCAGGCCTACGCCGACGCAGGCTTTGACCCCTCGGTGATGCCGATTGCCAGCCTGACGACCAGCGAAACCGACATCCAGCAAATGGGGATTCACCTGGGGGTGGGACATATTTCGGCGGCTACGTATTTTCAGTCGGTGGACACGCCGACCAACCGCCAATGCATCGCCCAATACCGCGAGTTGTTTGGTCAACACCAGGTCACTGACCGTTGCTGGGAGGCGGCGTACTTTCAGGTGCACTTGCTGGCCAAGGCGATCGTTCGAGCTGGCAGCACGCAAGTGGAGGATGTGCTGCAGGCCATGCGCGGGCTGGAATTCGAAGCGCCACAAGGACGCATTCGGGTCGATGCCAACAATCACCACACGTACCTGTTTTCGCGGATCGGCCGGGCCAACGTCGAGGGCCAATTCGACATCCTTTACGAAAGCCAGAGTGCACTCAAGCCTGACCCTTACGCCATTGCACCCAATTTCAATGAATGGTCCGGCTCGGTGGGGAGACGTCCATGACCTTGCGCGCCGCCAAGAAACGCCTGCGCAACGACAGCGCGACAGGCATCAAGGACCTGCGCGACGTCAGCGTATTGGTAATGCACCCGGATGACGAGGATGGACGCAACCTGATCGAGCAGTTGCAGCGCATCGGTTGTCAGGTGCGTGTGCAATGGCCGATCCCGGAGCGCTTGAGCGCCGAGGCGGACGTGATCGTGTTGGCGGTGTCGCCGGAAAGCCTGTCGACCAACACGCCATGGCTGCTCCACGCCAGCACGCCGCCGATCATTCCGGTGATTGCCTATGAGAACCCGATCATCGTCGAGGCATTGGTGCAGTTGAACGCTTGCTCTGTCATTCCTTCGCCCGTGAAGTCGTTCGGGTTGCTGACCGCTTTGGCGATCACGCTGAGTCAGTCACGCAAGGCCCGCGAACGGGAACGACACGTCAAGCGCCTGGAAGGGCGCATGGCGGTCATGCGCACCGTGCAGCAGGCGAAAATAATCCTTATCGAAACCAAGGGCATGTCGGAGACCGATGCCTACAACGCCTTGCGAGACCAAGCCATGGCCAAGCGCGAACCGGTGGAAAAAATCGCCGAAGCGCTGGTCAAGGCCCATGAGTTGTTCCGACAAGCCTGTTCCTGAACAGCCTTTGAGCATCAAGCTTGTGAGGGCTTGATCCTCTTCTGCGTGGACGTTTGCCATACGCCTCCCTTGGCAGGTATGGATCACCGCGTGGCGACCGGCGTGGACAATGGAGTCCTCCGGAGCGAGCCGTAACCTGTGCAGTGGGCACGGGTGGCGCGCGTCAATGATCGCCCGAGATCGGGTGGTTCTTAACGTCATTTGGAGAACACCATGTCCGTAAAACGCCCCGGCAAAGCCGACTTTCTGATTGCCGCCGAAGACCACGGTTATCACCTGACAGATCGCCAGATGGAGGCCTTCCTCAACCTGGCCGATGAAACGTTGAATTCCTACGAAGCCATCGATGCGCTCTACGCTGCCAACGTCGCGCAGCAACCGCCTGAACGCGAATACAACAAAGCCGCCGAGGCAGACAACCTGCACGGCGCCTGGTACGTGAAAACCCGAATCGTCGGCGCGGCGCAAGGCCCGTTGGCCGGCAGGACGGTGGTCATCAAGGACAATGTGTCGGTGGCTGGCGTGCCCATGGCTAACGGCTCATTGAGCCTGGACGGTTATATCCCGTCCGAAGACGCCACTGTGGTCAAACGCTTGCTGGCGGCCGGGGCCACGGTGGTGGGCAAGTCGGTGTGTGAAGACTTGTGTTTTTCCGGGGCAAGTTTTACCTCCGCCAGCGGCCCGGTTAAAAACCCCTGGGACCTGACGCGCAACGCAGGCGGCTCGTCCAGCGGCAGTGCGGTGCTGGTGGCGCTTGGCCAAGTCGACATGGCCATCGGCGGCGATCAGGGCGGTTCGATCCGGATGCCGTCGGCCTGGAGCGGCATCGTCGGGCACAAGCCGACTTACGGCCTGGTGCCTTACACCGGCGCTTTTCCGATTGAGCGGACCATCGACCATGTGGGCCCGATGGCCAATAACGTACGCGATGTGGCAGCGATGCTCGATGTCATTGCGGGGGCCGATGGGCTTGATTCCCGGCAGAAAAATCCGCCAGCGGTCAACTGCCTCGCGACGCTGGAGCAGGGCGTGGCCGGCTTGAAAATCGGCTTGCTGCGAGAAGGTTTTGCGATCCCGGGAATGTCCGAGCCGCAGGTGGACGCCCTGGTCAAGGCGGCGGTTGCCCAGCTTGAAAGCCTGGGCGCCAGCGTCGGCGAAGCAAGCGCGCCGTGGCACGCCGGCGTGGCGTTGGATCTGTGGAACGTGATTGCCACTGACGGCGCGGCGTATCAGATGCTGCAGGGCAATGGTTACGGCATGAACGTCGACGGTTATTACGACCCGGACATCATGAGTTACTTCGGCGAAAAACGCCGCGAACACGCCGATGCGTTGTCCAGTAGCGTGCGAGCGGTTGCGTTGACCGGTCACTACAGCCTGAAAAACCTGCATGGCGCCTACTACGCCAAGGCGCGGATGCTGGTACCGGAGTTGACGCGCCAGTACGACGAGGCATTCAAGGATTTTGACGTGTTGGTGATGCCCACCATGCCCTTCGTAGCCACGCCGTTGACCGCCGCGGACGCCCCCGTCGAGGAGTACGTGCACAGTGCACTGGACATGCTCGCCAATACCGCGCCGTTTGACCTCACGGGGCACCCTGCGACATCGATCCCGGCGGGGCTTGCGGACGGTTTGCCGGTCGCCATGATGATCGTTGCTCCGCGCTTCCAGGACGCCCTCGCACTGCGCGTTGCCCAGGCCTACGAACACGCCCGTGGCGTATTCCCTAAACCCCCGGCGCTGTAAACCGATGGCCTGCCCAGGCGCTGGCGAATACGTTCGCTGGCGACTGGGCCTGGAATGGCCAGCGCGCAACGCCTGCTGGCAGAAGGCTGGCGTGTGCAGGGGCTGAGTCGCCGCGCTGCCGGTATCGACCATCCGCGCTTTCACTGGACTGAATGCGATCTGAGTGACTTGCAGGCCTTGGATCAAGCCTTGCAGCCCATCGAAACGGTGGATGCCATCGTCCACGCGGCAGGTTTCATGCGCACCGCCCCGTTGGGGCAGTTGCAGCCGCAGGATGGCCAAGCCATGTGGCAGGTTCACGTGGCGGCGGCGAGCCATTTGGTCAACACCCTGCACGCCAGGCTTCACCCCGGCGCCCGAATCGTGATGATCGGCAGCCGCACGATGCAAGGCGTCGTGAAAAGACCTGCGCGGGGTCTTTAGCCGGCTGCAAGTATTCTGTTAATCCCTGGAACCACATCACCTCGACAAAATCACCGCTGATTTTCAGATCGCCTGTACGCAAGCCCGTCAGGAATTCATCCTTGCTGTCTTTAGCCGACAGAATGGCGAAGCCTCTTTCTGTGTTTCTGAACGACAGCGTGAATGCCGGCTTTTGCGTTAAACCTGCGGCGGATTTTATCTTTCCGTTCGCAACGGTGAAGTAGCGACCCACGCCATCCTCTGTTCGAATCTGAAAGACCAACGACTTGCCTTTAACAAATTTTGCGCAGCCGGGGTTTTTCTTGATGGCCCGCTGTAACAGCTTGGTCAGCGCCCACAACAAAAATTTAAACTTCAGCATGATGTGCTGGCTCCGTAAGTTGTCATTCGCTGAGGAACGCGATGGCGTGTTTCAGAAAGCGCTCAGGGCATTGGAATTGGGCGCCGTGGCCCGCATCCGGGTACAGGAATAACTGGGCGTTCGGGATGTTCTGGGCCATGTACCAGGAGTTGACTGTTGGAATCATGACGTCATTCATGCCGTTCAGGATGAACGTTGGCTGTTTGATAGTGCGCAGATGATTGAAGGGATCATTTGGGTCCAGCTTGGGCATAAAGTGCATGTGGGCTTCGATCTGTGCCTGCATCACCTGCATCGAGCTAGGTGGATCCTGGTCGACACGCTGATGACGGCGCTCCCAGAACTCGAGCCCTGCCTGCCGCGCCGCCTCGGAGCGACCGAAAAACAGAAACAGAAAATCGTCCACTGTGGGAATGGGCCGTGGTGCGGCCTCCAGCACGCCAGGGTCTGAGTCCGGATTACCGCCACGAGGCCCGGTACCCAGCAGCATCAGTTTGCGCACGAGGTCGGGATGGCGTCGTGTCAGGTCCTGGGCGATAAAACCGCCAAGCGAGAAGCCCAGCACATCGACTGTTGATAGACCGAGTGCGCGGATCACTGCGGCAGCGTCGTCGGCCATCAGCTCAATTCGGTTACGCGGCTCTCCGGAAGAAGAGGCAATGCCGCGACCGTTGTAGAGGATGACCTCGCGCCCTGCCGCCAGCCCATCCGTCATGATGGGGTCCCAATGATCCATGCCGCCACGGAAATGCTGGAGGAGGAACAGCGGAGGCTGATCTGTCTTGTCATTGCCCCAGCGGCGATAGGCAAATGTCTCGCCATCGACGTCGATATACAGGGTAGGGGCGGTTAGATGGCTATGGCTCATTTTGAAGTCCTCCAAGGGGTTGTCATCTGATGCAGCAAACCATGGCTGTTTGGGGACAGATTGCACCCGCGCGGGTTGTCCGCACCGGGCCCGATGTCTGGTTGCACGGCGACGGGTGTTGACGGAGCAATGCGACTTCGCAGTGTTACTGCTGCAACATCAAGCTACGCCAGACGATTACAGGCTGAGCCGCGTCTTCAGGTACTTTGCTGGTCGGTGATTTCGCGGGTGTCGCTTGATCCTGATGTGGGCCTGTGTGTTCTGTATCGGGCGGTGCGGCTGCGGTTGATTCAACGCACTCATTGATGTCGCACTTATCGTTATTCAACTTCATCTTTCCAGCTTTTTGCGCGCTCCTGCCTTACCCCTTGTGCCCCCAGTGGTGATCGTTCTGTAATCGACGCTGGCTCGTTTGGTGCCAGAACACAGGTAACGACACCAAGCACGCCATTTATACGGAGTTACCTGGACCTTCCCGGATACAAGCTTCGGTCACTCAGTGAGAGGGGGGCACAAATAAAACCTGGCCCGGTCAGGCACTGCCTAGTTGGCGACAGCGCTGGCTTCGGCCAGTGTCGGGTAGTCGATGTAGCCCGTCGCACCGCCGCCGTAGAGGGTGGTGGGGTCGAAGGCGGACAGCGGCGCACCGGCCTTGAGCCGCTCCACCAGATCCGGGTTGCCGATAAACGGGCGGCCAAAGGCGATGAGGTCAGCCTTGTCCTGCGCAAGCCGCGAGTTGGCCAGGTTTTGGTCGTAGCCATTGTTGGCGATGTAGGTGTTCTGGAAGCGCTGGCGCAACGCATCGAAATCAAACGGCGCCACGTCGCGTGGCCCACCGGTCGCACCTTCGACGACGTGCAGGTAAACGATGTCGAGCGCATTGAGTTGGTCGACGATGTAATCGAACTGAGCCTGCGGCTCACTGCTCGACACACCATTGGCGGGCGAGACCGGCGACAGGCGAATGCCCGTGCGGTCCGCGCCAATCTCGGCGACCACGGCAGCGGTCACTTCCAGCAACAGGCGCGCACGATTTTCGATCGAACCGCCGTAGGCATCGGTACGCTGGTTGGCGCCGTCCTTGATGAATTGATCGAGTAAATAGCCGTTTGCACCGTGGAGTTCCACGCCGTCGAAGCCGGCCGCAATGGCGTTTGCCGCCGCTTGGCGGAAATCGTTGACGATGCCTGGCAGTTCGTCGAGTTCGAGTGCGCGTGGCTCGGACACGTCGGCAAAGCCGTTATTGACGAAGGTCTTGGTCTGGGCACGGATGGCCGACGGCGCTACTGGGGCGGCACCGCCCGGTTGCAGGTCCACATGGGAAACCCGGCCAACGTGCCACAGTTGCACAAAAATCTTGCCGCCCTTGGCATGCACCGCTTCGGTGACCCGGCGCCAGCCGTCGATCTGCGCCTGGGTGTAAAGACCGGGTGTGTCTTGGTAACCCTGGGCCTGCGCCGAAATCTGGGTGGCCTCGGTGATCAGCAGCCCGGCTGAAGCGCGCTGGCTGTAGTAAGTGGGGGCGAACTCGCTGGGCACCAGTCCAGTGCCGGCGCGATTGCGCGTCAGGGGCGCGAGCACGATGCGGTTGGCGAGGGTCAGTGAGCCAAGGGTATAGGCAGTAAACAGATTTTGATCGGTCATGTGAGGTGTCTTCTGTGGCTGTGGCGGAAGAGGGATTGGTTTGTCTTTATGATGGTGATCATAATCAAAACTGTCAATTATTTTGATTGCAATCAACATCTATGTACTATGGGCGTAGGTTTTTTGTGCAAGTTCGAGGTATCGCAGGTGAAAGTGACCAAAGCGCAGGCGCAGGCAAATCGCGAGCACATCGTCGAGACGGCCTCCGTGTTGTTTCGTGAGCGGGGGTTTGACGGCGTAGGTTTGGTGGATCTCATGGGGGCCGCCGGGTTCACCCACGGAGGTTTCTACAAACATTTCGGCTCAAAGGCCGATTTGATGGCCGAGGCTGCAGCCAGCAGTCTTTCCCGGTCGCTCGCCGGCACCGAGGCGCTTGATATTCAGACGTTCATCGATATCTACGTGTCGAGGGATCACCGTGACCGGCGTGGCGAGGGCTGCACCATGGCGGCCCTTTGTGGAGACGCGGCGCGTCAGTCGGATGAGCTGAAGCGTGCATTCGCCGAAGGCATAGACCGCATGCTGCAAGCGCTGGTGCAAAAGTCTCCGACCGTCGAAGACGCTGCGCCGGGCGAGACGAGAGCGAAGATGATCGACGTACTGGCTCATGCCGTTGGCGCGGTGGTGTTGTCGCGAGCGTGTCCGGATGATTCGCCGCTCGCCGATGAAATACTCGAGGTTTGCCACGCCCGGATATCGGCTTCCTTGCCGGTATCGCCAGGCAGCGAGCAATAGTCCGGGAGACCTCAAGCGCGCCTGCCGATGCGCTTCATGGGCGTGCGAGAGAGCAAGCGGTCGATCCTCGGTTGATCATCGATTTTCGCCAGCAGAGGCAGCGCCTCGGACAACAGCGCGTGGTGGCACTGGAAAACCCCGCCGCCCCGTCACGCGTTCACGTCAACGATGGTGCGCCCCTGAATTTTCCCTGCGAGCACGCGGCTGGCGATGTCAGGAACATCGCCGAGGCCAACCACCTTTGAGGTTCGGGCAAGCTTGTCCAGATCCAGGTCGCTGGCAAGGCGCGACCAAGCCTGCTGCCGTATCTGCTGAGGCGCATTGACCGAATCAATGCCAGCAAGGGTGATGTTGCGCAGGATGAAGGGGAGCACAGAGGCAGGCAGATCCGCGCCTTGTGCAAGTCCGAAGGCCGCGACCACGCCACGATACCGGGTATGCGCCAGCACGTTAGCCAACGTATGGCTGCCGACCGAGTCAATGGCGCCCGCCCAGCGCTCTTCGGAAATCGGTGCGCCCGGTGAGGACAGGGTGTGGCGGTCGATGATTTCGTTCGCGCCGAGCGCGCGCAGGTAATCGGCTTCATCAAGCCGCCCGGTCGATGCGATCACGCGATAGCCCAGTTTGGACAGCAGGGCAATCGCCACCGATCCAGAGCCGCCATTGGCGCCGGTCACCAGGATGTCGCCGCGCGCGGGCGTCAGACCGCCATGTTCCAGTGCCAGCACGGACAGCATTGCGGTGTACCCCGCTGTGCCGATGGCCATGGCATCCCGGGCCGAAAACGCTGCGGGAATCTTGACCAGCCAATCACCGCTCACCCGTGCCCTCTGGGCGAAGCCGCCGTGGTGAGTCTGGCTGAGCCCCCAGCCGTTGGCCAGCACACGGTCGCCGGCCACAATGCCGGGATAGGTCGACGACTCTACGACACCGGCAAAGTCGATCCCCGGAATCAGCGGAAACCTGCGGATGATTGGTGACCGGCCACTGAGTGCCATCGCGTCCTTGTAGTTCACCGTTGAGTATTCGACCGCGACGGTGACGTCGCCCGGCATCAAATCCTCGTCCTCAAAGTCAACCAAGCGGGTTGAAAGGGTGTCACCGGTCTTGCTGGCGAGCAGTGCCTTGAATGTCATCGTCTTCTCCTGGTCAGGTGACCACGTGCGTTGTGCTAAATCAGTTGACCCAGCTGGAAAACCTTGGGTTCGCCTGCGATCCACCTGAGGGTAGTTGAAGGTGACGATGCCCTTGTCCTTGGGCGTCCCGGCGAGGTTTTCCTGGACCATGGCGGCAAACTCGAAGGCCAAGCCCGCCTCGACGAAAGCAGGTGGGCGCGGTCAGATGGGCGCGCGAATTGCCAGCACCCTTGCGAGGCAACTACTTCAATGATGTCGATCATAATCTTCGTCGTCAAGATCTTTGATTGCGATTGACATCAATGAGGACTGTAGGCTTCACTGCTGGTCTATCTACACAGATCTTGAAGATGAAAGTCACTAAAGCGCAGGGGAACGCTATCAAGGCGGTCATGCGCCCAGTCGATCGCGACAACAGGGCCGATTCAATTGACGGAGCACAGCATGAAGTACACATCATTTGGAAAGACCGGTTTGCAGGTTTCACAGGTGGCGCTCGGCACGGGCAACTTCGGCACAGGCTGGGGTTATGGCGCCGATCCCGACGCCAGCAAAGCTGTGTTCAACGCTTATGCCGAAGCTGGCGGCAACTTCATCGATTCGGCCGACGTCTACCAATTCGGGCAATCCGAAGAACTGCTCGGTACATTGCTGGAAGGGCGGCGTGAGGATTTTGTGCTCGCCACCAAGTTCAGCAGTGGCGCAGTGCAGAATGCGAACCGACTGGTCACCGGCAACAGCCGTAAGGCCATGGTGGCTTCCGTGGAGGCAAGCCTGAAACGGCTCAAAACCGATCGGATTGATATTTACTGGGCGCATCACCCGGATGGCACCACGCCCCTTGAGGAAATCGTCCGAGGCTTCGAGGACCTGGCGCGTGCCGGTAAGATCCTGTACGCGGGCCTGTCGAACTTCCCCGCCTGGCGCCTCGCCCGTGCGGTCACGCTGGCCGAACTGTCCCATGCCGTTCCGATTGCGGCTGCGCAGTTCGAACATAGCTTGGTGCATCGCGAGCCCGAGGCCGATTTGTTCAAGGCATCGCATGCGCTCGGTCTCGGCATCGTGACGTGGTCGCCCCTGGGGGGCGGTATGTTGACCGGAAAGTACCGGCAAGGTGAAACGGGGCGTGCTGAAGGGTTCGCAGGCCGTGTGTTCCAGCCGGAGAACTCGGCACAGCGCACGCAGACACTGGACGCGGTAGTCGCTATAGCGGGTGAACACGGCGTCAGCCCGGGCCAGGTTGCCATTGCTTGGGCAGGCACGCATGGTGCGGTTCCCATCATCGGCCCGCGCTCACTTGGTCAACTTACCGATAACCTTGGAGCGCTGACACTGCAGCTCTCTGCGGAGCAAATTGGTCGACTTGACAGCGTGAGTGACCTGGCGCCGTCGGCAGTGGCCAGGGTCCCTGTTGCTTGGGCTGACGGCGCTCCAGAGCGTGTCGTTGCCTGACCCGTGAAGGTGCATATATCGGTTTCTCGCATCAAGCTGTGGTTCGCCTTGGGTACGCGGTCAAGTTTATGCCGTCGATCAAAATATGCCGTTGTCCCCGACTGCACTGCTCGATCCGCGCCTCAACCTGGTACACCTCGCGCAGCATGCGTTCGGTGATCACCTCATGACTCGCGCCGCTGCCCTGGGCGGTGCCGTCGGCAATCACCAATACCTGGTCGGCAAAGCGCAACGCCTGGTTCAGGTCATGCAGGGCAATAAACACGATGACCTGCTGTTGGCGGGCCAGTGCGCCCATGAAGTTCAACACTTGCACCTGGCGATGCATGTCGAGGGCGCTGGTGGGTTCGTCCATCAGCAGGATTTCCGGTTCGCGCACCAAGGTCTGGGCGATGGACACCAGTTGCTGCTGGCCGCCGCTGAGTTCGCCGAGGTTGCGAAAGGACAAGTCGCTGATGCCAAGGGCCTCGAGCATTTCCTCCACCAGGTTCAACTCGTCATCGTGGACGGTCCATTGCGGCGACAGTTGCTTGCGGGCCAGGAGTACCGATTCGTAGACCGTCAACCGCGCACTGGCATTCAAGCCCTGGGGCATGTAGCAGATGCCCTGCCGGCCCTTTTTCGAGTCCTGCAGGATCACCTGTCCAGGCCCGTCGATCAGCCCGGCCATGCGTTTGAACAGGGTCGACTTGCCCGCCGCATTGGGCCCCACCACCGCGACCACCTGGCCGCCGGTGAACGCGGCGGTGGTAACGCCACGGATGATCGTGCGCTGGCCATAGCGGGCACCCAGGTCTTGCAGCTGAATCTTCACCATGTGTTTTTCTTCCGGCTGAGGATCAGTGATATGAAGAACGGCACGCCGATCAGCGAAGTGACCACCCCGATCGGGAAGATGGCGCCGGGGATCAGGGTTTTGCTCACCACTGAACTGGCGGACAGAATCAGTGCGCCGGTGAGCAGCGAGGCCGGCAGGAAGAAGCGTTGGTCCTCGCCGATCAACATCCGCGCAATATGCGGGCCGACCAGCCCGATAAAGCCGATGGTGCCTACAAAGGCCACGGGGAACGAGGCGAGCAGGCTGACCATGATCAGCGTCTGAAAGCGCAGGCTGCGTACATTGATCCCGAAGCTGGCGGCCTTGTCGTCACCCAGTCGCAGTGCGGTCAGGGCCCAGGCGCGCTTGGCAAAGATCGGCAGGGTGATCGCGATCACCAGGCAGATCACCCCGAGTTTGGGCCAGGTGGCTTTGGTCAGGCTGCCCATGGTCCAGAACACCACGGCTGCCACGGCTTGCTCGGTGGCGAAAAACTGCACCAGGGCCAATAACGCGTTAAACGTGAAGACCAGGGCGATGCCCAGCAGCACGATGGTTTCCGCGGTGACCCCGCGACGCATGCTCAGGAAGTGAATCAGCAACGCCGACAGCATGGCCATGATGAACGCGTTGACCGGCACCATGTACTGCGCCGCCAACGGAAACAGCGCCACACCAAACGCCAGCCCCATGGCTGCACCAAAACTGGCGGCGGCGGAAATGCCCAAGGTGAAGGGGCTGGCCAGCGGGTTGTTGAGGATGGTCTGCATCTGCGCGCCGGCCAGTGACAACGCCGCACCCACGGCAACGGCCATCAGGGCGATCGGCAGGCGGATGTCCCACATCACCACGCGAACCTGTGCCGGCGCACTGTCCGGCGCAAACAGTGCACCGAGTACTTCATTGAAGCTGTAACGCGCCGGCCCCAGGGCCAGGTCAAGCAGCACACTGCACAACAGCAGCAAGAGCAGGCCACCGAGGATCAGGCGTTTGCGCAGCACCAGGGCCCGGTAGGTGTCGCGTTGGATCACGGCACTCATGGCTTGAGGCTCACGAAGTAACCCGGCTCATAGGGCACCGGCAGGAATCGCTCGTGCAATTGGCGAAACGAGGCTTCAGGGTCCAGGTCGGTAAACAGTGTCGGATGAAACCACTTGGCCAACTGCTGGATGGCCACGAACTGATAAGGGCTGTTGTAGAACTGGTGCCAGATGGCATGGAACGCCTGGTCATCCTGGGCCTTGATCCCGGCATAGGCCGGGCGCTGGGTATACCAGGCCAGTTTGCGCCGGGCTTGGGCCATGTCGGCACCGGGACCCACACCGACCCAGTGGCCACCGGGGGCAAAGGCTTCCCAGTTGGCACTGGTGACCACCACCTGTTCCGGGTTGGCGACGATCACCTGCTCGGGATTCAGCTGGCCAAAGGTGGTGGGAATAACGCCTCTGGCGATGTTATTGCCCCCCGCCATATCGACGAACAGACCGAAGTTTTCATTGCCGAAACTCAGGCAGCAATCGTCGGTGTAGCCACCGATACGCTCGATGAACACGTTGGGGCGCGAAGGGTGTTGCGCGTTGATCACGTCGGTGACGCGGCGGATCTGCTGGTTGCGAAAGTCGATAAACGCTTCGGCACGCGCCTCTTTGCCGAACAACTGGCCGAACAGGCGCATGGTCGGTTCGGTGTTCTGCATCGGGTGGTTGCGAAAGTCGACGTACACCACTGGAATCCCCAGGGCATCGAGCTTCTCGATATAGCGGGCGTCCTCGGTCGCGTGCTGGGCCTCGATATTGAGGATGATCACGTCCGGGCGCTGGGAGATGGCCTGCTCGATATCGAAGGTGCCGTCTTCAAAGCCGCCAAAGGTGGGGATTTTGGCGATGGCGGGAAATTTACGCAGGTAAGCGCCATAGGTGTCCGGGTCGGACTGGATCAGGTCCTTGCGCCAGCCGACGATTCGCTCGATGGGGTTTTGCGTATCCAGCGCGGCAACCAGGTACAACTGGCGGCCTTCCCCCAGAATCACGCGCCGGACCGGCAGGTGCACCTTGACCTGGCGCCCGAGCAAATCGGTGACGGTGCTGCGTGGTGCCTGCGGCTCGGCGGCCGTCGACGGCAGCGCCCATCCCAACAAACCCGCAAGCAGCAGCCCGGCGAAGGCGTGGCTGCGTCGAACAATGGTAACCATGGTTAAAGCCTTTGCAGTGGTCGGGCCGGGTGGCGGTGCAGCTAGTCGCGCCGGGCCGAAGGTTTCAGAAATCGACCGTGGTCGACAGTAGAAGGGTGCGTGGCGAGCCTTGAGAGAACGCACCATAGGAAGCGACCCCCGACCAATACTCGCGGTCGAACACGTTCTGTACCGTGGCGCGAAAGGTCGTCGGCCGCTGGGCGATGCGCGTGCTGTAGCGCACGCCCATGTCGAAGCGGGTCCAGGGGTCCAACTGCTGGGTGTTGGCCTGGTTCACATATTGGCTGCCGGTGTACAACGCCCCGCTGGTTAGCGTCAGCCCCTCGACCCAGGGCACGTCCCACTCGGCCCAGAGGTTGGCTTGCACCTTCGGCACCCCCACCGGGGTGTTGCCCCGGTTGGCCGCAACCGCGCTTTTGGTCAGTTGTGCATCCAGCAGCGTCACCCCGCCGAGCAGGCGTGTGCCTTGGCCGGCCTCACCGGATACGTTCAGCTCCAGGCCCCGGTTGCGCTGTTCGCCTTGTACCGCAAAGGTGGTGCCTGACAGCTCGCCACTGGGTTTGGTGATCTGGAACAGCGCGAGTGTGGACATGACCGTGCCGTAGTCGAGCTTGACCCCCACCTCATGCTGGCGTGAGACGTAGGGGGCAAAGATCTGGCCCGCGTTCGAGGCCGTGGCGGGAGCGATATCGCCTTTGCTCAAGCCTTCCAGGTAGTTGTAGTAGAACGACACATGCTCCCAGGGCCGGACAACTGCGCCGAACAGCGGCGTGGTCCTGCCGTCGTCGTAAGCCGTGGTCACCGTACCCGCCGCGTCGTAGTTGTTGGAGCGGATGGTCTGTTTGCGCAGGCCGGTCGTCACCTGCAGGCGCTGCTCGAGCATCGACAAGGTGTCGGCAACCGCGACGCCGGACAATTCGGTCGCCGAGACTTTCGGCGTGGCCGGCGTGGCAATGTCGGCCTCGGGTCGTGAGACAGGGTGGTAAATGTTCGACAGGATCGGCGGGCCGGAAATAATGCCGCGCGACAACTCATCGCGATAGCGCGTGACCTGCAGCGTGGTGCTGTGGCTGATCGGCCCGGTGTCGAAACGCAGTCGGGCACCGCTGTCGACCGTGTAGCGCCGTACTTTAAATTTGTAATAGCCGGGGATCGACGAGGTGTCGCCGGCGGTGTTGATGATGGTCGGGGTCTGGTCGGAAAGGCGTGCCACGTTCGACTTCCCACCGCCGGCATGGGCAAACAGGGTCAGTGCGTCGCTCACATCATACTCGCCCCCCAGCAATGCCGACTTGTCGCGGGTCTTGGACCAGCCCCACGCCTGGCTGACGTTGGTACGCCCGTTGGCGGCGTGGGGAATCGGCACGCCGGGCGCGATCAGGAAGGGCCGTGACGCCGCGTCGAATTGCTCTTGCTGGTTGATCAGGTCCAGGCTGGTGCGCAGGCGATCGCCCTGGTAATCCAGGGCGATGGCACTGACCCCGACATCCCGCGATTGCTTGTCGATGACAGTGTCACCCTGCTGCACGCGGCCGTTGACGCGCATGCCGAATCGCCGGTCCTCGCCAAACCGCCGACTCAGGTCGATATGGGTGCCCAGTTGTCGGTCCTGGGCATAGCTGGCCGTGACGCGGGTCAGGTCCTCGTCCAGGGCGCGCTTGGGGACCACGTTGATCACGCCACCGACGGCGCTGTTGGGGGACATGCCGTAGAGGAGGGCGCCAGGGCCTTTGACCACTTCGATGCGTTCGGCGTAGTCGGTGAATACCCGGTAATTGGAGGCCACGCCGTACACACCGTCGAACGCCAGTTCCCCGAGGTTGCCTTCGCCCACCGGAAAGCCGCGGATAAAGAATGAGTCGACGATCCCCCCCGTCTGGCCGGTGGAGCGGACCGAAGAGTCGCGCTCCAGCACGTCGCCCACGGTGGTCGCCTGCTGGTCTTTGATCAATGACGCGGTATAGGTGCTGATGCTGAACGGCGCGTCCATCACATCCGTATTGCCCAGCAGACCGAGACGCCCGCCCTCGGCTACCTGGCCGCCCGGGTACACCGGCGGCAGGCTATCGGCGTGTTTTTGCGCCGCCTCCACCGTGGTGGTCGACAGCGTCAGCCGGCGCAGTACCAGGGTGTAGCTGCCATCGCTGCGCAACACCATCTCCAGGCCGCTGCCTTCGAGCAAACGCGTGACGGCCTCCTGCGTGGAGTAGGTGCCGTTCAGTTCGGGGCTGGTCAACCCCTCCGTGATCGACGGCTGGAACGACAGGGCGATACCTGCGTCCACGGCAAAGTTCGAGAGCGTCGCGCCGAGCGGGCCGGGGGCGATGTGGTAGGCCTGCACGGCGACCGAATCCAATTGGGCCGGTGCCTCCGCCAATGCCACCGGGCACATGGCACCGGCCAGCAGCAGGCTGAGCACGACGCCGTGCACCATCGGTTTGAGCGGACGAGCCGGACGCAGGGGCCGTGCTACGAGCATGAAAGGATGACCCATGGGCGAGAGGAAAAGGCTGTTCCTGTCTTTGCCAGTCGAGATCGAAAAAAGTATCACCCCGGCCGCCGTTTATTTTTGCGTGGGATCAGGCGGGCGACAGGGTGACCCAGTAACCGCGCAAATGACTGTTCGCCAGCACGGGATAAGTGTGCACCAGCATGCTCAAGGTGCGATCGGTATCACTGATCGGAAAGGCCCCGGAAATGCGCAGGTCAGCGATGGCCGGATCACAGCGCAGGAAACCCCGGCGGTAGCGCGTCAGTTCCGCGACGAAATCCGCCAGGCGCATCTTGTCGGCCATCAACATGCCCTGGGTCCATGAACCGATGTAGCGATCGGTCGGCGCCAGGTCACCAAAGGTCTGTGAGGAGAAGTCGGTGCGCTGTCCTGCATTGACGATCAGCGGCGGGGTCTGGCGGTTATCGGCCAATATCACCCTCACCGCGCCGTCGATGACCGCAAGATGGGTGCGGGTGCTGACTTCACGCACGGTAAACCGTGTGCCCAGCGCCTGCATGCTTCCCTGGCGGGTGCTGATCAGGAACGGTCGGGGCAGGGGGGCGGTGTCCACGGCGGTCTGCACCAGGATTTCGCCTTCGCGCAGGTGAATAAGGCGTTGGCGGTCGTCGAATACGACGTCGATGGCGGTAGCGGTGTTCAGGGTGATGCGCGAGCCATCGGCCAGGGTCAGTTCGCGGCGCTGGCCAACGTCGGTGCGATAGTCCGCTGACCATTGCTGCGATTGCGCCAGCTTCCAGCTCCCCCAACCCGCGGGCGCCAGCGCCAGCAGGATCGCCAGCTTGCCCAGTGCCGCACGACGTTCAGGGCTGTCTGGCCGGTCGAGCGCCGACATCGCCAGGGCGGGCGGCAGGCCGCCGAACTTGCTCTGCAGCAATTGCGCCCGCGACCAGGCGCGATCCCGCTCCGGGCTGCTGACCTTCCAACGCTCCCATTCGGCGCGCTCGTGCTCGCTCAGTTCGCGTTCGCTCAAGCGCATCAGCCACTCGGCGGCTTCTTCGAGTACCTGCGGGTCCAGCGGCGGTTCCCTGCGCAGACCGAGCATTCACTCCACCAGCATCAGGCACTGTACGAAGGCCTGTTTCATGTAGCGCTTGACGGTGATCAGCGATACACCCAGTTGCTCGGCGATGTCGTCGTACTTGAGGCCGTTGATCTGCGACAACAGGAAGGCGCGCTTGACCAGGGGCGCCAGAGTATCGAGCATGGCGTCGATTTCGTGCAGGGTTTCCAGCACCATGAAGTGCGCCTCGGGCGACGGTGCTTCGTGGGTGGGCACGTTCGCCAGCGCATCCAGGTAGGCGCGTTCCAGTGCCTTGCGCTGGTACCAGTTGACCAGGATGCCCTTGGCCACGCAGCTCAGGTACGCCCGTGGCTGGTCAATCACCGTGACCTGTGAGGCGAGGATCCGGGTGAAGGTGTCCTGCGCCAGATCCGCCGCATCCATGGCGTTACCCAGTTTTCTCTTCAGCGTGGCATACAGCCAGCCGTGATGCCCGCTGTACAGGGCCTCGATGGCGCGCAGGTGATTGAGGTGATTCGCGGAAGAGGTTTCGCTCATGGCGGCCGATTTTGTTTGTAATTGAGAAGTATTCCCAATGCTAGTTGACAAACCGACGTGAGCGCAAGCGCGATCATGTCCGGTGATCAGGCGTGTGACAGGCGTATCAAGGCGCTAATCAGCGATTGGACGGCGCGGACGCCGACCAGTACCGCAACGCCACCATGGGAACCAGCGCCACGGCATAGGCCAGGCATACGAAAAGATAGGTGTATGGCAGGCCGTAGACCTGGCTCAACAAGCCACCGATGGAGATGCCGGCAATCGAGGCGAACTGCGCGGTACTTTGGGTAATACCCAGTACGTAGCCTTGTCGCGAGCTGTCGGCGGTTTTCGAGACCAGCGCCATCAGCACGGGGGTGGTCGCCCCCAGCAGGACTCCCCAAATGAAGTAGGCGAGGATAAATACCCCGGGGCTGCGCGTTACGCCCGCCACGGCAGTCAGGGCGATGCAGGCCATGACGATATACGTGATGCGTTGCAGGGTTTCTGCCTGGGAACGATGCTCGAAGTAGCGCGACCATGCCGTTGCCGACAGAATAAAGCCCAGCGCCAGCAACCCGTAGCACAGGCCCACGATTGAGTGGCTGACCTCGAAGGTCGAGCTCACGTACAGCGAGAAGGATGTCTGCGGCAGCATGCGCGCCAGCAGCAGGATCCCCATGACGCACAGCAGCGACAGCAGGGGAGAGCCGCGCCATAGGCTTTCGGTGCCTGCGGCCGGCGCGCGGGTGGCCACCGCCGGTTTTTTCGGTACGGGAGGTACATCCGGCAACGTCACGGCGGCGATGACGGTACAGAGTGCACAGAGCACCGAGGCGACGATGTTGATCCAGAAAAACGTCGCGTAATCGAGGATCAGGCCGCCTGCGACCGCACCCAGCAGTGAGCCGACATTGGTCGATATCTGCAGGATCGCGAATAACCGCGCCCGTCGCGACGGCGCTTCGATACTGACCCCGTAAGCCTGCGCCGGGGCTATATAGCCGGCAAAGGCGCCCTGTAGAAAACGCAGGATCAGGATGACCCAGATGTCACTGAAAAACGCCAGTCCGAGCTGGGTCAGGGACAACCCCGCGAGTGCGCGGATCATCATCAGTTTGTGGCCGCAGCGATCGCCGATACGGCCCCAGAATGCACTGGTCAGCATGATGCCCAGCATCGGCCCGACGTACACGGCGATGCTGGCGAAGCTGAATACCGACTCCGAAGAGGCCAGCCCGCGCAGGTGCACGGGCCAGAACGGCCCGCTCATTTCCATCGCACCCATGGAGACCAACTGGATCGCGAACAGAAGATAAATGAGGATTCTTACATGGGAACCCGGGATGGCACCTGCTTGGGACATGCGTACTCCTTGGTCAGCCACAGGGCCATTTCATGCCAGTGTGTGAGGAACGCGGCGTTCAGCACAACCCTGCGCACCGTGCAAAAAAAATCATACGGGGGGGTGATACCTTTTCGCACGTCGACTGGCATTAGGAGTAATTCCCATTTTCCCTCGTTGAAAGGATCCTCTCGTCATGCCTGTTGCCAGTCGGCCCTGCGGTGAACGCGCGTTAACCCTCGCCATTCGAACCGCCCTGTTGAATTTCGTCATGGTCGCAGCGGGCGCCAATGCCTGGGCTGAGACACCAACGCCTGCCGCCACGGATGACAGCACGCCCAGCCTGACCCTCGACACCACCACGATCGACGGCCGCTACAACGGCCCGACTGCGTTGCCCGAAGTCCTCCCCGGTGGACAGGTGGCGCGCGGCGCGCGGCTGGGCATGATGGGCAACAAAGACGTGATGGACACGCCGTTCAGCGTCACCAGCTACACCGCCAAAACCCTCGCCGACCTGCAAACCGTCACCGTTGCCGATGCCCTGGAACGCGACCCGTCGGTGCGCTCGACCGGCCAGACCGGCGGTATCGTCGATTCGTTTTTCATTCGCGGTTTCGCCATCGGCGAAGGCAACCTGGGTGAGCTGGCCTACGACGGCGTGTATGGCGTGGCCCCCAATTACCGGGTCTTTACCGAGTACGCCGAGCGTGTCGAAGTGCTCAAGGGGCCGGGTGCCTTGATGTATGGCATCTCGCCCAACAGTGGTGTGGGTGGGGTCATCAACATCGTTCCCAAACGGCCGCTGGAGGAAGACCTGACCCGGTTCACCGGCAGCTACGCGTCGGACTCCCAGACGGGCGGGCACCTGGATATCAGTCGGCGTTTTGGTGAGGAAAACCAGTTCGGCGTGCGCTTTAACGGCAGCCTGCAGGGCGGCGACACGGCGGTGAACGACCAGCATCGCGACGTAGGCATCGGTGCGATTGCCCTGGATTATCGTGGCGAGCGACTGCGCCTGAACCTGGACTACATCAGCCAGAAAGAAAGCTTCGACGGTGCCTCACGCCCGTTCACCATCGCGCCGGGCGTTGACGTGCCATCCGCCCCCAATGGCCGCACCAGCCTGCCGCAAAAGTGGGGTTGGTCGGATACCAAGGAACAGTCCGCATTGCTCGGCGGTGAATATGATCTGAGCGACAACCTCACCGTTTTCGCCCATGCAGGGGGCGGCAGGTCGGATGTGAAACGCATGTCCGACCAGGTGCCGCGCATCCTCAATGACGCGGGCGACACCAGCAACGTCCCGGGCTATTACAAATTCAACGTCGACCGTTCTACCGCCGATGTGGGGATGCGCGGGCTCTTCGCCACCGGGCCGGTAACCCATACCACCACGCTGATGGCGACCCGTTACCAGGATGAGCTGTCGCGGGGCATCAACAACGGCACCACGATCCTCTCCAATATCTACCACCCGGTGGACACGCCCAAGCAATACATCAACACGCCCAAGGTGCTGCGAATCTCCGAGTCGGAGCTGTCCGGCGTGGCGTTGACCGACACCTTGGGGATGCTGGACGACCGTCTCCAACTGAGCCTGGGCGTACGCCGGCAGTTTATCGAGTCGCGTAACTACAATGCCGCCGGCACCGTCAGCTCGCGTTACAGCGCCAACGCCACCACGCCGTTGCTGGGTGTGGTGGTCAAGCCCTGGGAGGACGTCTCCCTCTACTACAACTACGTCGAAGGGCTGAGCAAAGGCGATGCGGCACCGGGCACGGCGAGCAATGCCGGGGAAACCTTTGCGCCGTATGAGTCCAAGCAGCACGAACTGGGGGTGAAGTATGAACACGGCACCTTCATGACCACACTGGCGCTGTTCCAGATCGAGAAACCTGCCGGCGAACTGGGCGCCAATGGCGTGTATTCGGTGCAGGCCGAACAGCGCAACCGTGGCCTGGAACTCAGCGTGTTCGGCGAAGTGGCCACCGGCACCCGTTTGATGGGGGGCGTGACCTTCCTCGATGGCGAGCTGACCAGGTCGGCGACTGCCGCTAACCAGGGCAACAAGCCGGTCGGCGTGCCCGATATCCAGGCCAACCTGTGGGCGGAATACGACACCCCCTGGCTGGAAGGTTTCACCCTCACGGGTGGTGCGATCTACACCGACAGCCAATACGTCAACCAGGCCAACACCCAGGAACTCGACGCCTGGACCCGCATTGACGCCGGTGCGCGTTACGCCACCAAGATAGAAGGGCGGCCGACGACATTCCGCGCCACGGTACAGAACGTGTTCGACCGTGAGTACTGGTCCGGCGTGGCCTCCTATGGTGCGTTTTCCCCGGGATATCCGCGTACCTTGCAACTATCGGCGACCGTCGATTTTTGACGGGCGCCGGTTTGGAGCAATCATGCACCAGCAATAACCTTCAGGCTTGCTGGTCGCCCGATCGTCACTGACCCGAATTCGCCATTGCTCAACGGTGCGCAGGGGTTTACAGCCCTTGCGCTCTTTGTTGGCGTGGCTGCTCGGGTGATCGTTCTGCGAACAGGCGGCGACACGGTGTCCTGCGATCATTGCCCTTTGAGCGCGATTGCCACTGCTGCTGAAAGTGAAGTCGTGGCCCTGCCGATCAGCGTCGAAAGCTGATGGCTATCATCGAAAAGTGCGCCTTGGGATGCGTTGACATCGTAGCCAGCCAGGGCCTGTGCGAGTGGCTCCGGGAGGCCGAAATTGATTAACGCAGAGGCGTAGTCAGTTTCAGGCAAGTTCTTGTAGGGAATGTTCCTGCCCGTTTGCCGAGAAACCTCGGCTGCGAGTTCCGATAACGTCCAGGCGCTGTCACCCGCCAACTCGTAGACCTTCCCCTCTTGATCGTCGCGGGTGAGCACGACGGCAGCGGCCTGGGCGAAATCTTCCCGTGTCGCCGCGGCAATCTTTCCATCACCTGCGCTGCCGATAAATTCACCGGCCGATAGCGCGCCAGCGATAAAGCCGGTGTAGTTCTCGGTATACCAACCATGACGCAATATCGTGAATGCCAACCCCGATGCTGTGAGCTCGGCTTCCGTTTGCCGATGCTCCTCGGCGAGGCTCAATGAAGAGGTATCCGCGTGCAGTACACTGGTATAAACGACGCGACCCACACCGGCCTGCCTTGCTGCGTTGATGACATTTCGATGCTGTGAGAGTCGCTTACCTATTTCGCTTGAGGAAATGAGTAGAAGCGTGTCGACTCCGCTGAGCGCCGCGACCAGGGTTTGCGGATTGTCATAGTCGGCAACACGTGCCTCCACGCCTAGATCACTCGCCTTGTCAGGGCTGCGCACCAGCGCGACCAGGTTGGACGCGGGTACTTTTTGCTTGAGTTGCTGGACAACGAGGCGGCCAAGTTGGCCGGTGGCTCCGGTGACGGCGATCATGAGGGATTCCTTTTACAAAAAGTGATAGAGCAGGCAGAGTAGGGCCTTAACTAACTTTTCGTAAGTACGTACCTAAAGGTAAGTAAGCATGCCGGATTCCGAGCCCTCTGGAGCAACCCGTCCCGCAACAGTGGCCAACCGACTGCGCAGCGGTGAATTATTCGACCCGGATTGTCCCTCGAGGGTCGTGCTCCAGCACGTCAGCAGCCGCTGGGGAGTATTAGTATTGGTGGCCTTGCTCGCGGGTACGCATCGCTTCAGCGATCTGCGTCGCAAGATTGGAGGCGTCAGCGAAAAGATGCTTGCGCAGACCCTCCAGTTTTTGGAACTCGATGGTTTCGTCCTGCGCAAATCCTATCCGGTCGTGCCACCCCACGTTGAGTACAGCCTCACCCCTATGGGAACTGAAGTAGCCCGCCATGTCGAAGGCCTGGTTGACTGGATCGAAGGCAATCTGCCAAAGATTCTGGAGGAACAACGCTCTCGCCAGATTTCATAACGGGCTTGCGAGCTACAGGTAAGGCTATGCGTGAGGACGACCCGGCCGCTTTGCCGTGATTGGCAAGCGTTGCAGTTACACGCAATGCCCAAGCGGGTCTTTATCTTCACGTCGGATGACTGAGCGACGGAGGTTTTCTGGTTCCCGCGGCAGAGTTTAACCAGAGCAGCATTGCGGCGAGAGAGGCGGCGACTATCAGCGTAAGCCACATGATGACCAGCAGGGTGAAGGTGACACTGTTGTTTAACTCACGAAAAATGCCGAAGGCAAAAGCCGTGTACCAAGACACCCCCGAAACTGCACCGGAGGCGAGAAACAAGGCCGCTCTTTTGCGGGACACGCCAAAGAGCAGGGGGCGACTCAGGTCGCGTAGGGCTTCTGGCAGCACAAGCGCGTGGATGATTATTCCGTTGAAGGTCAGGACGATCACCACAATGACTTTCGCCCAGAGTTTGGGGTTTTCAAACTTTTCCGGCGACTCCATCGCGTAAAGGGCAAGGAAACCAAGGCCTGAAAGCCACAGGAGGCAGAGTCCAATAGTGACCGCGTCGCTGATGAAGTGGAAGGTGCGTCCGATTTCAACCGGGAGGCTGCCCCGGCGCATCCAACGCAAGATCCAGAGGTCCAGCATCGTCGCCCCACCGAGACCGAAGCACATGCCGAGCAGGTGTATACCTATAAGGAGTGTCAGCACCTTTAGCTGTGGGAGTGGAGCCGGCAATGGAACGCTCAGCGCGAGTGTGTCGGCGAGTAAGTAGCCACTGCCGGACAGCGCAAGCAGGCCGCCTAAAATCATGAAAGACGTGCGTATCTTCATTTATTGCGGCCTTGGACGAGTGTTTTTAGTTGGACGCGTGCGCAGTTTGTTTACTGGAACAGGCGGATCAAGCGGCTGCTATCTGCAGCGTTGCTGCAACCAGGAAGATAGGTTTCGGGTTAAATGAGGCCAGCGACGCTAGCCTCACATCAGCAGGTTGCACGGGCGTAGACCCTGCTCAGGAAGGGACCGGTGCTTGGGCATCGATCAGGTTCCGGCTCTTGAGCTCCACCCAAAAGGCTGCCGGGATGCCGACCTTCATCGCCTGCACATTGGAAACGATCTGCCCCGGCGTGCGGGCACCCGGAATGATCGCTGACACTTGCGGATGTGCTGCCGCGAACTGCAGGGCGGCAGTATGAATATCGATGCCATGTCGTTTGGTAACCGCCATGATTCGCGCGCGCTTTTCCACCGCTCCGGCAGGCAGGTCCAAACTGAAGTTGTATCGGCTGCGTCCTCCCAGGAATCCATCGTTCAGTGGTGTTCCAACCACAACGCTGGTGCCCTTCCTGCTCAACGCCGGAAAGGTGTTGCGCAACGCATCGCCGTGCTCGAGCAGGGAATACTGGCAGGCAAGCAACACGATGTCGGGAGTCGGGTCATCACCGGCCATTGCCTGAACCACAGCATTCGGCGTATTGACGCCGAAGCCCCATGCCTTGATGAGGCCTTCATCACGCATCTTTTCAAGCTCAACCATCGCCCCTGTGCGCGCAATGCGATACGCCGCTTCCCAACCGCCTTCCAGTTCGCTGTTATCGGGCGAGATGTCATGGATAAAGACGATATCGATACGCGGCAGCCCCAGCCGCTGCAGGCTGTCTTCCACGGAACGCCGTGCGCCTGCTGCGGTGTAGTCATACCGGTAGTTGAAGGGCGCGGGTGACTTCCAGATGGCATGGTCCGCGCGCGGGCCACCCGCGGCAGTCAAAACCCGTCCTACCTTGGTGGAGACCACATAGTCGTTCGGATTTTTGCCGTGCAGAAAGCGGCCTACCCGATATTCACTCAAACCAAACCCGTAGAACGGCGACGTGTCGTAAAGCCTTACACCCGCGTCCCAGGCGGCCTGTAGAACCAGGCCCGCCTGCTCGTCGCTGAGCGGCGCAAAGATATTGCCAATCTGTGTCCCGCCCATGCCAAAGCGTTGAGGCGTCATGTATCGCAGGGTAGGCGAGGGTGAATTGAGGGGCAGGCCTGTGCGCACTGGCCGGCCTTCAGTACGCATCACGCTCCCGCGCTCTGTCAGTAAAGAGGGCGCTGGGGCTGTCGAACTGGCGACACTCGAGGCTGGCAGCAAAGCGGCTGCAACAGTGCCCACTGCCGAGTAAGTAAGAAAATCTCGTCTGTCCATCCAACGTTCCTTTCGCGACCGAGGTTTCACGGGATCATCGAAGCCGGTATTCGTACTGGAAGTTAGAACAACGAGGGGTGGCCGGGTGACCCTAATACGCCATATTTTTTGCACAATCCTGCCGATGCGCTTGTGTTGGTCACGCACTCTCAGCAGACTCGAACATTCCGTAAACAGGGGCGCATGTGATGACGAGCGGTTCCTTCTCGCAGTTCGGTTCCGGCCACCTGCATTCTCTGACGTTGCGCGATCCCATACAGCCCAACGAGCGTCTCCAGGCACTGGGACGGCTGATCGAAAAAGTCACCCGGCAGATTGGTTTGAACGAGGTCTGCAAAACATCGATTCCAGGCCTGGCCTTTTATCGAATGGCTGAGCTGGGTACGCCCACTTACTGCATTTATGAGCCTTGCGTGGCCATCATTCTGCAGGGGGCGAAGGAGATCACGTTCGGCGAGGAGGCCTGTGAGTTCGGGCCGGGGGCGTTCTTCGTCACGTCGGTCGACATCCCCACATTGGCCCGCGTTACCGCCGCCAGCGAGGCAACCCCCTATTTATCCGTGGTGTTGAAGCTCAACCTTTCCATGCTCAACGAGGTGATCCAGACCTTGGACCCCACCGCGCAGGAAATAGCTACAGAAGCGCGGGGCTTCGTATCGGGTGCGGCGTCGAGTGAGATGCTCGATGCATTCGCTCGACTCGCTACGCTGATCGAACGGCCGCTTGAAGCAGGCTTGATGTCGGATCTGATCAAGCGGGAAATATGCGTTCGGCTGTTGTTAAGTGGTGCAGGACAGTGGTTGCGCAGCGTCACCCGCGACGGTTACCGAGACAAGGGCATCGTGAGAGCCATTGAATGGCTGAAACATCACTACGACAAACCGCTGCACGTGGCCGATCTCGCCGAACGATCAGGAATGGCCAGCTCTACGCTGCATCACAGTTTTCGCAAGCTGACAGGCACCAGCCCCGTTCAGTATCAAAAGGCGTTACGGCTGCAAGCCGCACGCAGCCTGATGTTGTCCGATCGTGTTGACGTGAACACCGCCGCGTTGCGCGTCGGCTATGAAAGTGTCGCTCAATTCAGCCGTGAATATGCCCGGCGTTTCGGAGCCCCGCCCTCGAGAGACATCAAGCACGTACGGGAGCAGGGCGGACTGCTCGACTAGCGACGCTTCAAAGGGGAATGTGGGTGGTCGACAAGACCTGACGCAAGCCCATGAACGATCGAATCTGGCGAACCCCAGGCAGGTAAAGCAACTGTTCCGCGTGGAGCCGGTTGAAGCTGTTGCTGTCCTTGGTTCGTATCAACATGAAGTAGTCGAACTCCCCCGTCACCACATGGCACTCCATGCAGCCGGACACTTTTTGTGCGGCTGCCTCGAATGCGGCGAAGGATTCCGGTGTGGAGCGGTCCAGCACCACGCCGATCAACACCACCATCCCCGCATCCAGCGCGACATTGTCGAGCAGCGCGACTATGCCTTTGATCAGGCCGACTTGCTTGAGCCGCTCGACGCGCCTGAGGCACGCCGGTGCACTCAATTTCACCTTCTCTGCCAGCGCCACATTGGAGATGGAAGCATCTCGTTGCAGGGCCTTGAGAATGGCGCGGTCGGTTCGATCCAGCGGCTGCGGCACCGGGGCTGATACGCTTGGCTTCTTGCGAGTGTTTGTTGCGTTCATGACTGTTTATTCGCAATTAAAGTATGTTCGATATTTATAGAGAGAAATTATAGTTCTTTAAGTGCTAGAAGTTTGCAACACATCTTTTTGGAAAACTTCTTAATATTGAACTCATCGAAGCCCGACTGAAAGAACCTGGAAGGCAACCTTTGCCTTTCGGTCTGGCGCTTTGATGTCCAGTAATCAAGGAGCAGCGTCATGAACCTGAATCGTTTTAAACGTTATCCGTTGACCTTCGGTCCTTCTCCCATCACGCCCTTGAAGCGCCTCAGTGAACACCTGGGTGGCAAGGTCGAGCTGTATGCCAAACGTGAAGACTGCAACAGTGGCCTGGCGTTTGGCGGGAACAAAACGCGCAAGCTCGAATACTTGATTCCCGAAGCGCTCGAGCAAGGCTGCGATACCTTGGTTTCCATCGGCGGTATCCAGTCGAACCAGACCCGCCAGGTGGCCGCCGTTGCCGCTCACCTGGGCATGAAGTGTGTGCTGGTGCAGGAAAACTGGGTGAACTACTCCGATGCGGTGTATGACCGCGTTGGCAATATCGAGATGTCGCGCATCATGGGCGCCGACGTACGACTGGACGCCGCCGGGTTCGACATTGGCATCCGGCCCAGTTGGCAGAAGGCCATGGACGATGTGGTGGAGCGGGGTGGCAAACCGTTTCCAATCCCTGCCGGGTGTTCCGAACACCCCTACGGCGGCCTTGGGTTCGTCGGCTTTGCCGAGGAAGTGCGAGAGCAGGAAAAACAACTGGGGTTCACGTTCGACTACATCGTGGTCTGCTCTGTGACCGGCAGTACCCAGGCCGGCATGGTCGTCGGTTTCGCCGCGGACGGCCGTTCGAAGAACGTTATCGGCATTGATGCCTCGGCCAAGCCGGAGCAAACCAAGGCGCAGATCCTGCGTATCGCCCGGCACACCGCAGAGTTGGTGGAACTGGGCCGTGAGATCACCGAAGACGACGTGGTGCTCGATACACGTTTTGCCTACCCGGAATACGGTTTGCCCAACGAAGGCACGCTGGAAGCCATTCGTTTGTGCGGGAGCCTGGAAGGCGTGCTGACCGATCCGGTGTACGAGGGAAAATCCATGCACGGGATGATTGAAATGGTCCGCCGTGGTGAGTTCCCCGAAGGCTCCAAAGTGCTGTATGCGCACTTGGGTGGGGCGCCTGCGCTGAATGCCTACAGCTTCCTGTTTCGCAACGGCTGATTAACGCCAAAAAACCAGGGAGCTCACGACGCGATGGGTGAGTCGGCATCAATATTGAATGTCACGATCCCATCGTCGAATCGCCACCCGGAGCACGTTGCTCCTATCCAACCGCCGGGAGTACCGCCATGCATGCGATAACGCAATCCGCAGTCTGGATCAAGGAGCCTTCGGCGGATGCCGGAGTGGTGATCGTTACCAGCGCCGCGTTGCCCCCGTACATGATCGACAAGCTGCATGTGGCGATAGATGAGTGGGACCAGGTGGCTTATCTAGCCGTCAAACAGTCCGAGGCGTTGAGGCTCGATTGGTTGCAGGTCGGGTCCAGCCCGGAGCCGTCCGACGGGGCCTACGCGTGCCATGCCAGCCAACTGTTGCGCGGCGTCTCCCACGGCAGCTTTTTACTGGATGTCGAAACTGGCACGAATTGCGGCATGACGTGGCTGGGGTCCGTCTTTGGTCATCCGCTGCGCGTGGTCGAGCTTGGAGAAGTAGCCTCCTCCACTGCACAGATGGATCAACAGGTGGAGGCGGTGTTAGCGGCGACCCGAAGCCTGGCGAAAAGCGTGTTGCAGGCACGCGGCGTCATTTAACCAATGACCTGGTCCATTCGCCGGTTGGAACCATAAAGGCATCGCTTATGAGCCAAGCTGTCGATTGTCGTCCCAACGCCATGAAGTGGATGCGCGAGCCATCAAGTTGCACACGCATCGTGGTCATCGTGTGCGGGCTTGATAGCGCTCATATTGACTTGATCCATCAGGGGTTCAGCTGTTTTGACAATGTTGCGCTGCTCCATGTCGATGCGGTGGACACCGTGCCTGGCAAGCGCGTTGATGTGCAAGTGACCAGGAGTGACTGTTCTTTTGTCGTGCTCGGTGAACTGGATGAGCGTGTATTGCATAGCCTTTCCATGGGTAAGCGATGCCTCTACTCCATAGCGCCAGACGGGTCGGCCGAATGCTCGGTGATTGCAGCAGTAGAACAGGTCAAAAATTTCGCCCGAGTGAGCCATTCCCGTCACCTTGAAGCGATACCCGACAGCGCCAGGAGCTGCCTGTGAACCTGTCGGATACCCTGACCTCGGCGACGCGTAGAAACCCATGACCTCAAACGCTGTCGCCGACCGCCAGAATGGTCGCCACCAGGGCCAGGGCGCGAGGCACCAGGGTGTCCAGCTCCAGGTATTCACGATCGGTGTGGACCTTGCCGCCCACCGGGCCGAGCCCGCACAGGGTTGGAACGCCCAGGCTCGCGGTGAAGCCGGAGTCGGCGCAACCGCCGGTGAATTCGCCTTCGACGCTGAAACCCAATGCCAGTGCTTTTTGTTGGTAGAGGTGCAGCAGTCGTTCGCTGTGGCGTGCTTCCATCGGTAGAAAGGTCGTCGCTTCCTTGAGGACGGCGTGGGTGCCGATCAGTTCTTCTTCGGCGACGATGGCCTGGATTGCGCTGAAGATCCGATCCCAGTGCTTGAGTTCGATGAAGCGCACGTCCAGCCGCGCGCAGGCGCTGGGCGCGACGGTGTTGCTCGACGTACCACCGGATATCAGCCCAACGTTAGTGGTGACGCCGGCCGGGTAATCGGTCAAGGCATGCAGCTTGACGATCTTGCGTGCCAGGGCCTCGATGGCGCTGGCCCCGTCGGCATGGTTGACCCCGGCATGCGCCGCGCGGCCACTGACTTCGATGATCAGCGTGGCCCCGCCTTTGCGTGCGCTGACAACATTGCCGCTGGCCCGGCCGGGTTCGGTATTGAGCACGGCGCGGGCGGCACGGGCGGCGTTTTCGATATGGGGCCTGGCGCTGCCGGAGCCGATTTCTTCGTCGCCGGTGTACAGGACCTGCACCGGATAGGGCAACCGGCCGGCGCGCTTGAGTGCTTTGAGCGCGAAGCAATTGAGCACCAGGCCGCCTTTCATGTCGGCGACGCCGGGGCCATAGGCGAGGTTGGCGTCGCGGCTGTAGCCGCGAGTCGTGGTGGTGCCCTTGGGGAAGACCGTGTCGCGATGGCCCAGCAACAGCACCGGTTTTCCAGGATCGCCTGGCACTTCGGCGAGCAGCACGTCACCAAAACCCTCGACCGGTATGCGCTTGAGCAGGATGCCGTCGGCCTCCAGTTCAGCCGCGAGCAGCGCGCCCACGGCGTCGACACCCGCCTTGTCATAGCTGTTGGAGTCGGTGTCGACGATCCGCCGCAGCAGCGCTTCCATGGCTGGGCGCTGGTCGGCAAGCCAGTCCAGGGCCTGTTGTGGCGTGGCGCTCATTGCACCTGCTCCCGTAACTGATGTTCCCGGGTCAGGCGTGCCGCGTCGTTGCCCAGGTCCCAGAACAGCCCGGCCATGATTTGCAGGCTTTCCTTGACCACCGGCGCCAGCAAGTGTTCGTTCGGTGCATGCTGTGAACAGGCCGGGTACGAGTGCGGTACCCACAATGTCGGCAGGCCCAGCACGTCCGCGAACACATCGTTGGGCAGCGAACCACCGAGGTTTGGCAGCAGCGCAGGTTTTTTGCCGGTGGTCTGTGCCAGGGAGCCGAGCGCCCAATCGACCCAAGGGCTCTGCGGGTCCAGCCGAGTGGCATGCATCACATCGATGCGGCTTTGCTTGACCTCGACATTGCTGAAGCCATGCGCATCCAGGTGGGTACGTACCGCCGGGATAAAGGTCGTGTAGTCGCTGTCGACCACGAAGCGGATATGGCAGTGGGCGTTAGCCTTGCCGGGAATCGCATGCACCGGGGCGTCTGGGTTGCCGGTCTTGAAGGCGATGACGTCGAGGGTGTTCCAGCCGAACACCTTTTCGCTCAGCGAGAGCTGCGGGTTACCCCAATTGGCGTCGATGTCCGGATCGCCCGGTCCGCCACCCACGGCAATATCGGCCAGCGCCTGCCGAACCGGCTCCGGCAGTGTCTCGGGCATCAGGCCGGCCACTTTCACCCGACCGTGTTCATCGACCATGCTCGCGATGGCATTGGCCAGGATGATGCCGGGATTGGCCAGCAACCCGCCCCAGTTGCCGGAGTGATGGGCGCCTTCACGTAAATTGACCACCAGCTCGAAGTTGAATACCCCGCGCGAGCCGAGAAAAATCGTCGGGCGTGATGCCGCCAGGCGCGGGCCGTCCGAGGCGATGAAGATATCCGCCGCAAGCTCTTTGCTGTGGGCGGCACAGAATGCGTTCAAGCCCGGCGAGCCTTCCTCTTCGCCCATTTCCAGCAGCAGCTTGACGTTGAAGCCCAGCTGGCCATCGCGCGCCTTGAGCGTTTGTTCCAGGGCGGTCAGGTTGATCAGATGCTGGCCTTTGTTATCCGCCGTGCCGCGGCCGTACCAGCGATCGCCTTCGGCAATGACGTGCCACGGCGACAGGCCTTCGCGCCATTGCGCCTCATAGCCGCGCACCACATCACCGTGGCCGTAGCTGAGCACGGTCGGCAGGTCCGGGTGTTCAATGCGCGTGGCGATCATGAAGGGGCCGCGCTCGGCCACGGGGTTGTCATAGATCTTGACGCTGAAACCCATCGCCTCGACATGTGGGGTGATGAACTCATTGAGGTAGCGATACAGCTCGGGCTGGCTGTCCGCTGCCTGGCTTTCGGTGTGCAGGGCGACGCTGCGTTGGAGCAGATTGAAAAACTCGCCATTGTCGAATTGCGCTGTGGTGTTGCTGATAGCCAGTGAACGACTCATGAGTGGACAAGCTCCAGTGTTTGGGCAGAAGTGTCGTGAAGGTGGCAACGCACGTTGCCGCCGATAAGCGGACCATTGGCCGGGTAGGCCGTTTTGCAGGGGGCGAAGCAGCTCGGGCAGCGCGGGTGGAAGGCGCAGCCGGACGGCGGTGACATGGGGTTGGGGAAGGTGCCGTGCAGGCCGATCTCGGGAATGCCCAGGCGCGGATCGGGCGTGAGCACCGAATCCAGCAAGGCACGGGTATATGGGTGACCGGGTTGAGCGAACAACGATTCGCGCGTGCGTTCTTCGACGATGCGCCCCAGGTACATCACGGCGACACTGTCGGCGAGGTGTTCGATGACCGCCAGGTTATGGCTGATCAGCAGATAGGTCAGGCCGAATTCGCGCTTGAGGTCCTGCAGCAGGTTGAGAATCTGCGCCTGCACTGACACATCCAGCGCTGAGGTGGGCTCGTCGCAGATCAACACGTCAGGGCGCATGATCAGCGCCCGGGCAATCGCCACCCGCTGGCGTTGCCCGCCGGACAGCTGGCTCGGGTAGCTGTCGATCACCCGCTTGGGCAGGCCGACCACATCAAGCATCGCTTCGGTCTTCCTGCGTCGCTCGGCGGTACTGCCGATGTCATGCACGATCAGCGGCAGGGTAATGATTTCGCGCAGGGTCTTGCGTGGATTCAGCGAGGAATATGGGTCCTGGAAAATCGGCTGGATATGCCGGGACATTTCCTTGCGATCAGTCGCCGCCAGGTGTTTGCCATTGACCAACACGTCGCCGCTGGTGGGCGGCAACAGGCCGAGCAGCATCTTGGCCAGGGTACTTTTGCCGCAACCGGACTCGCCCACCAGACCGAGGGTCTCGCCACGCATCAGGCGCAGGGAAACGCCATCCACGGCCTTCAGGGTGGCGGCGGGTTTGAAAAAGCCCTGGTTGATCCGAAACTCACGGCGGATGTCACACAGCTCCAAAGCGATGTCTTTTTTCATGACCTTGCACGCTCCTGAAGGCGAATCGGTGCCGGGGCCGGGGCGGCGAACAGGCAGCGCGCCATGTGCCCGTCCTGTTCGACTTCGGGGATGTGTTGCGCGCAGGCCGGGATCGCCTGACCGCAACGATTGCGGAACGCACACCCTTGCTGTTCGCCGACCAGGCTCGGCACCAGGCCTGGAATCGAACCCAGCGCCTCACCCGGTTTGGTCCGGCCAGGGATTGGAATACTCGCCAGCAGCCCCCGGGTGTACGGATGCTGCGGGTTCTCGAACAGTTGCAGGGCAGGGGCGGTTTCGACGATTTCCCCGGCATACATCACGGCGACCCGGTCGGCGATCCGTGCCACCAGCCCAAGGTCGTGGGTGATGAAGATCACCGCCAGGCCGAGTTCTTTCTGGATGTCGCGGATCAAGCGCAGGATCTGCGCTTGAATGGTCACGTCCAGGGCCGTGGTGGGCTCATCAGCGATGATCAGGTCCGGTTCGCACATCAAGGCCATGGCGATGATCACCCGCTGGCGCAGCCCGCCGGAAAGTTGATGCGGATACTGGCGCAGGCGCTCGGTGGCATTGCTGATCCCGACCTTCTCCAGCATCTGCGCGGCGCGCCCCAGGGCCTCCTTGCGTGAGACCTTGCGATGCTGGGTCAGTACCTCGCTGAGTTGATCGCCAATGCTGTAGGCCGGGTTCAGCGAGGTCATCGGCTCCTGGAAGATCATCGCCAGGCGGTTGCCGCGCAGGTCGCACATGCGCCGCTCGCTCTGGCCGAGCATGTCGATGCCGTCCAGCGTCAGCCGGGACGCGGTGCGTTTGGCCTTGCGTGGCAACAGGTCCATCAACGCCAGCGAGGTCAGGGATTTACCGCAGCCGGATTCCCCGACGATGCACAGCATTTCACCGCGCTCGACTTCAAAATTCAGGCCGCGTACGGCATGCAGCATGTCATCCGGCGTCGGGCTGTTGCCCATGGGGATGTCCACGCGCAGGTTTTCCACATGGAGTAGTGCCATGTTCGGTTCCCTCTATCAGTTACGGCGGTCTATCAGTTACGGCCGTCGGGCAGGATCAGATCGCGCAGGCCATCGCCGACGAGGTTGATGCCCAGCACCAGAATCATCAGGGCGACGCCGGGAATGGCGATGACCCACGGGGAAAAGAACATGTAGGGCTTGCCTTCCGCGATCATCAGGCCCCAGGACGGCGTCGGTGGCTGCACGCCAACCCCGAGGAACGAGAGGGCCGACTCCAGCAGGATCGCGTGGGCCATTTCCAGCGTCGCGACAACGATCAGTGCGCCGACCAGATTGGGCAGGATTTCACTGACCAGAATGCGCAGGGTCGAGCAGCCGAGCGCCTGGGCCGACGCCACATATTCAGCATCGCGAATCTGTTGCACCGAGGCCCTGACCACCACCGCGAAGCGATCCCATAACAGGCAGCCGAGCAGCACGATCACCACTTTCAGTGAGCCGCCCATCAGCGAGGCCGAGGCCAGCGCGACCATCACCACCGGCATCGCCAGCCGGGTGGTGATCAGGTAGCTGATAAACCCATCGACCTTGCCGCCGTAGTAGCCCGCCAACAGCCCCATGAGCGTGCCGATAAAGCCGGAAAACAGCGCCGCTGCAATGCCGATGAACAGCGAAATACGTGCGCCGTAGAGCAGCCTCGACAGGTAGTCACGGCCCAGCTTGTCGGTGCCGAGCACGTATTCCCAGGTGCCGTTGGCCATCCATACCGGTGGTTTCATGCGCAGCATCACGTCTTGCGCATAAGGGTCGTAAGGTGCCAGCCACGGCGCGAACAGTGCACCTGCGAAGATAATCAGCAACAACACCGCGCCGATGGCGAAACCCCGATGCCGCAAGCTCTTGCCAAGCACTCGGCTCAGGCTGCTCGGTGGTGGCAGGTAGTCATTGATCGCGAGGGTAGTGGGGGTGCTCATGTAGGCCTCCTAGCGCACGCGAATACGCGGGTCGAGCAGTGCGTTGAGCACATCGGCCAGCAACGTGAGGATGATGTAGATCACCGCAATCAACAGGACCACGGCCTGTACCACCGGAAAGTCGTCACGGGCGATGGCGTCCCAGGCAAGTTGCCCGATGCCTTGCAGGGAGAATACGGTTTCGATCACCACCGAGCCGCCGAGCATGAAGCCGAACTCCACCGCCGCCAGCGCGACGACCGGAATCAGCGCGTTGCGCAGCGCATGCTTGAACAGCACGCGGGCAGGGCGCAGGCCCTTGGCGCGGGCGGTGCGGATGTAATCGGAACTGAGCACATCAAGCATGCCGGCGCGGGTCAGGCGCATGATTGCCGGCGTCGCGTAGTAGCCCAGGGCAATGGCCGGCATGACGAAGTGCAGCAGGGTCGCATTGCCGGACACCGGCAGCCACTTGAGCGTCACCGCGAACACCACGATCAGCATCAGCGCAAACCAGAAACTTGGCATCGCCTGACCCAGCACCGCGATGCTCAAGGCCAGCCGGTCAACCCAGGTGTCGCGTTTGACCGCGGCCAGCACGCCCAGTGGAATGGCCACCAGCAAGGCGATCCCCAGCGCCATGGCACCCAGCCCCAGGGTAATCGGCAAGCGGCTGGCGACGAGGTTGTAGACCGATTCCTGAAAGAAAAACGAGTTGCCCAGGTCCAGCCGCAGCAAATCGCCCAGCCAGTTGAAGTACTGGGTCGGCAGCGGTTTGTTCAAGCCGTACTGCACGCGAATCTGTTCGATCTGTTCGCTGGTGGCTTCCGGTCCGCCAATGGCAGTGGCGAGGTCGCCGGACAGGTGCAAAAGAGAAAAGCTGATCACCGACACGGTAATGGCAACGCAAATGGCGATGCCCAGGCGGCGCAGAAGGAATCCAAGCATGGCAAGTTTCCTCATATCCAATGAATGACAAGTGTGAGGACGTGTCCGTGGCGCACGAGAGTCCGTGCGCCCGGTTACGTATTACTTCCACGTGGACTCGACGAAACGCGGCAGCTCATCCGGGTACGGTGTGAACGCGAGTTCCGAGGTGTAGGCGTAGTTCATCGAGTAGTTGAACAGCGGCGCCCAGTAGGCCTGCTCGCTGATGCGCTGCAAGGCCTTGCGGTAGTTGTCCTTGCGCACTTGCGGGTCGAGGGCATTGTCGGCGGTCTGCAACCAGCCCTGGACTTGTGGGTCCTTGATATTGTCGTCCGGATTGCCCTTGAACCAGGTACCGGCCGACGCCGAGGTGTCGAGGATCGAGAACGAGCCCCAGGCCTGAAACGACATGGGCACCTTGCCGCCACGTTGCTGATCGCGCAGGGCGGCGTACTTCAAGTAGCGCAGCTTGGCGTTGATGCCCACTGCGCGCAGGTTGCCGATGATGGCTTCGACGTAATCACGGTCGCGATAAGCGAAGATTTCTGTCTCGAAGCCATTTGGGTAACCGGCTTCGGCGAGCAGCGCCTTGGCCTTGGCGGGGTCATAGTCGTAGACCGTGGCCGCAGTGGTATCGCAACCGAACTGACCGGGATAACAGGCAACCTGCAAGGGCTTGGCTTCGCCCCCCACCAATTGCGTGGCCAGCGCATTGCGGTTGATCGCATGGTTGATGGCCTGGCGCACCTTGAGGTTCTTCATCGGTGAGTTTTCAGTGGAGGTGCCCCGTGCATCAAGAATCAGGAAACCGATGCGCATGGTTTCGCCACTGGTCACGGTCAGGTTCGGCATACCCTTGAGGTCGACCGCCTGATCCGAGGTCACACGCCAGGTCCAGTCGACACCGTCGGTCATCAACTCGGCCAGACGGGTTTCTGCATCCGGGATCACGCGGAACTTGAGGTGGCTGATATGGGGCTTGCCTTGTGGGCTGTCCGGGAAGTAGTCCTTGTTGATCTCCATGGTCACGCCTTCGCCGGCCACCACCGACACGGCTTTATACGGCCCGGTGCCAATGGGCTTGCGACTGAATTCGGCCAGGCCGACCTTCTCGAAGTACTGCTTGGGAAACATCGGAACGGCGTTGGACAGGTATTCCAGTGCCGGCGGGAAAGGCTTCTTCAAATACAGGCGGACGCTGTAGTCACCGGTTTTTTCGGCGCCCTTGATCCAGTCTACGTTTTGCACGGTAACGACTTTCGCTTCGGGCGACACCACGTAGTTGAGGGTGAACACCACGTCGTCGGCGGTGAAGGCGTCGCCGTTGTGAAATTTGACGCCCTTGCGCAGCTCAAAGTCGAGGGTGGTGTCGTCGACCTGCTTCCAGCTGGTGGCCAGCATGGGTTTGTATTCGCCGCTTTTGGGATCGCGGTAGATCAGGTTGTCCCAGATCAGCCGGCCGAGAATCACGCCTTCGCGTAAATCGTTGTGATAGGGGCTGATGTTTTCAGGCTCGCTGTCGGAAGCGTAAACCAGGGTGTCGTTGGCTTTGCCGGCATGTGCCGGAAAGCTGCTGATAAGGCCCATCAGCGCGATACTGCAGGCGAAACCTTTGATGCCCATGCCGTCGTCTCCGTTGGCGAGAGTGGTTGAATCAAAGGGCAGCGAATCGCAAATGCGTAGAAGGAGGAGGAAAAGGTCGGGCGCTGTTTTTTTTGGTCTGGACACGAATGTAGGGAAGGGCTATCAATGCCACAAGCACAATATTTCGATACTTCCTTTGCCGAAAAGGCAATCCTTGGAGGCTCCGATGCAGCTGTATGGCGTGCAGTCCACGGCACTGCGCTATTTTCTTGAGGTCGCGCGATGCGGATCGATCAGCGAGGCCTCAATGCGGCTGAATGTGGCGGCATCAGCGGTGAGTCGACAAATTTCCAAGCTTGAGTTGGCCCTGGATGCCAGCCTGTTTGAGCGTCGTGCCCGCGGCATGGTGCTCAGCGAGGCGGGGGCGCGACTGGCGGCTTATGCGCGCAAGTCGCAGCTTGAGGCCGAGCAGGTGGTGCTGGAAATTACCGAGTTGCATGGCTTGCAGCGCGGTCATGTGCATGTTGCCTGTTCGGAAGGATTTGCCTTGGAATACATGCCCAGGAGCATCAGCGCGTTCAGGCGTGAGTATCAGGGCATTCATTTTACGTTGGAGGTCTGTGCGCCCGCTGAAGCGACCGAGAAGGTTCGCTCCGGTGAAGCCGACCTGGCGATGACGTTCAGCCTGACGCCGCAAAAGGAAATCAAGGTCGAGCATGTCCTGAGCGGGGCGATTTTTGCCGTGGTCTCCAATGCCCATCCCTTGGCCGGGCGGGAGTCTGTCAACCTCGCCGAGTTGCAACCCTGGCCCATTGCGTTACCCAAGGCCGACACTACGATACGGCAACTCTTCGACATCTGTTGCGGCGTCCAGGGGTTGTTGTTCGACCCGGTATTGACCACCAATTACGTTGCCGCGCTCTACAGTTTCGTCCGTGAAGAGGGAGGCATCAGCCTGGCCAGCGAAATGACCTTGCACCAACAGGTGGCGGACAAGCAGTTGCAATGCTTGCCGATCCTTGATGAAGGCATGCAGGCGCGGCGCATCGAACTGCAAAGCATGGCTGGGCGCAATCTACCGGCGGCGGTTTCGGCGTTCAGGGATTTTCTGATCGCTGAGCTGGCGAAGGCGAAGCGGCTTTGAAAAGATGAGGTTACTCCCATCTTCCGCCTTGGAAGATCAGCGAGTTTTTCTGTGCTGACTGATGCTTAACGCATAGAGAACACGCTCAAGGATGAACTCCCTGGCTTCCGGATGTTTGAATGCCCTCATGAACAGCAACCTCTAGTTTGAGATTTAAAAGGTGTGCGTCTGCTATCGAGTTCTAATGCTCGGTAGTTCCTATTTCTTGAAGGCCTCAAGGTTTTCACGGAGCCAGGCGGACAGCGAACGGGGTGGGGTACCCGTGAGGTCTTCAACCGTAAAGGTTCGTTCTGTCAGTATGGAATCATGGAAGATGCGATCAAGCCCCACGAGAATCTCGGCTACAAACGGGGAGAGTCCATCGGCAACTAGCGCTGAATGCTGTGCGGCTGGAGACCGATGGGTATAGGCGACTGTGTGGCCTAACAGACTGGATAATTCCTCGGCAACTTGCGGCATTGTCCAGTTTCGCGGCCCTGTCAGGTGATACGCACGTTGTGAGCCTTCTGCTACCTCCTCCAGTAATGCTATGCGCGCCGAGTCCGCTACATCTCGAGTGTCTATCAGGTTCACACGTCCATGGCCTGCGGCGCCGGCCCAAGTGCCCGTTGCAACAGCGTTGCCAGCACGCTTGAGCACGTCCATGAACGTGGTAGGTCTCAATACGGTAGAGGCGATAGGTTGTTGACCCAGGTGGGCTTCTATCAATGAATGCCAGGCAAATGGATTGATAGGGGTCGATGGTCCCATGACCGAAAGCTTTACGATGTGCTGCACGCCCATTTCTACGGCAGCGTCAATAAGGGCAATCTCGTTGGCGACTTGTTGGGGTGAAGTGCCGTGAGCAATGAACAGTTTCTCGACACCGGCAAGCGCTTTTCTGAGCGTTGCCGGCTGATCAAAATCCAACTCGGCAGCGACCACCCCTGGGGCAAAAGCGGTGGATGATTTTTGCCGTGTGAGCGCCAGCAGGGTGACTGGGTCTTGCGCTAACTGACTGATCAATCGCCTGCCTACGCGGCCTGTCGCGCCAGCAACGGCGATGCTCAGTGATTGCGTCCGTTTGGTCGATTGATTGAGCATGATGAAATCTTCCTATATGGTGGAACGATCAGTCCAAGTATCCTGGTCTGATCGTTCCATGTTGTCAACGGAGGATTTATGAGCGGTAAACCGCAATATGACGAAAGTGCAGTCCTGAAGGCGGCGACGGCTGTTTTCTGGCGGCATGGGTACGCAAACGCATCGGTCAGCGATCTGACTGAGGCAACGGGGTTGTCTCGATCAAGCCTGTACCAGCGGTTCCATGATAAGGATGGGCTCTTCAACGAGACGCTTCAGCTATATACCGACCGTGTATTAACGCGAATGAGATCGACCCGGGCACAGACCTCCAGGGCGAGCATAGACGCGCTGCTACGAGAGTTTCTTCCGAAGGAATTTGGCGTGGAGCGTCCGCCTGGTTGCCTGATATCTCGCAGTAACGCTGAGCAAGAAGACCTCACTGCCACAGGAAAGAAAACCGCGAATTTTGCGGCTTGTCAGCAGCGACAGATTTTTGTGGATATTTTGACTCATGGCCGGTTGGAGGGTGAGATAGGGCAGCATGTCGATTTGGATCTACTGGCTTGGTATTACTTCGGAATACTGCAGGCTGTGGTAAATCTGCCTTCAGTCGGGGCGACTAACCAGGTACTTGGCGGCCTCATTGATGTCGCGATGTCAGCATGGCCTGAGAGCCAAGATAGTTCGGGTACTGAAACGATATGAGTGAGTAACCCCGATGGTAGGGGTATCTTTTCCGCAGTCGCGCCTGGACATCTGATAAGTCTGCCCCGTGCTCAATAACGGTGAGTAGCGGTACGTGATCATACCGCTACGTCATCTAAGCCATAGGTGCCGATTTATAAAGCGTAACCGAATGTCCTGGCATGGTTGGTTGGTGTTTGACGGTTACTCTGCCCATGGCCGCATGGCCAGCAGCAGGCATGTCACACCGCCCGGCGAAAGCCGACGATCGCTTTGGTTTCGAGAAAATCGCCGAACGCAACTTCTCCCCATTCACGACCGTTACCCGACTGCTTGTATCCCCCGAACGGGGCCGCCAAATCCATGTCGGCATAATTGAGCGTGACTTGTCCGGCCCGAAGTTTACGCGCCACTGCCTCGGCGGCTGCATGTTCGCCTTGAACATAAGCGGCAAGGCCGAATACGGTGTCATTGGCGATCGCCACGGCGTCGGCTTCATCGGCATAACCGATGATGACAAGCACCGGGCCGAAGATCTCCTCGCGGGCGATAGTCATGTCATTCGTCACGTTGGAGAAGACGGTCGGCTGCACATAGAAACCGGTGTCGAGCCCTTCGGGTCGGCCGAGACCACCTGTTATCAGCGTTGCACCTTCTTCGATGCCGACCTGGATCAGGTTCTGGATCTTGCGCCACTGTGCCTCGGAGGCGACCGGACCCATTTTCGCGTTACTTGCCGGGTGTCCGACAACCCACTGCGCTGCCGCCGTGCGCGCGAGATCGGCTACCTCATCCATTCGTGTAAATGGAACAAGCATCCGTGACGGCGCATTACATGATTGACCGCTGTTGAGCATCATTTGAGCCACGCCTGCCGCCACGGCTGACGGAAAATCGGCACTCGGCAAAAGGATGTTCGGCGACTTTCCGCCCAGTTCCTGGTGTACGCGTTTCACCGTCAGTGCAGCATTGCGCGCTACCTGGATGCCGGCGGGGGTGGATCCAGTAAACGAGACGAGATCGACTTCAGGATGGCCCGTCAGTGCGTCGCCAACACCTTTGCCGTCTCCATGTACCAGATTAAAAACACCGGCTAGTACACCGGCATCATGCATGATTTCGGTAAAGATCGTCGCCGAGAAGGGCGACACTTCAGAAGGCTTCACCACCATCGTGCAGCCTGTCGCCAACGCTGCGGCCACCTTGCAGGTCAACTGGTTGAGCGGCCAATTCCATGGCGTGATCAACGCACAAACGCCAATCGGCTCGCGTACGATCTCAGTGGTGCCCATCTCGTGTTCGAAGCTGTATTTGGCTAACGCGGCGCGAGCGATTTGAATGTGGGCCAGGCCGGCCGTGACTTGCAATTGCTCGGCAAGCCATAGCGGTGCGCCCATTTCGTCGGACACTGCTGTCGCAAGATCCTGTGCGCGCAACTGGTAGGCCGCGATGATTCGATCAAAGAGTGCAAGACGCTCCTCAACCGATATTTGCGAGAACGTCTGGAAGGCGGCTCTTGCCGCCGCGACCGCTTTATCGACATCGAGGGGGCCGCCGAGCGCAACCTGGCCGGCAACCGTTTCGTCAGCCGGATTAATGACATCCATTACGATATTGCCAGCGGGCTCCACCCACGAGCCATCGATGTAAAACTGAAGATTTTCGCGCATTTTAGTCCTCGTCATATTGGGCTTTCCAAAACAGGTCAGGCCGTTGGGATCAGCGCTGCCGCGTCGATATCGAAGGCGCTTGGCCAATCGTCGAGAGTCGCAGAGAGGCGTTGATCAAAGGTCGCAATAAGGCATCGAAATGCGGCCATCTTGGGCGACCCTTACAAGGTATACACGATAAACCTAGAGTCAATTAGGCACTTAAAGTAGCGTTGGTAGGTTCAGGGATACCGCGGGCAAACCTGCGAAGGCATTCACTCCGCCAGGCTTACCTGCGCGGCCTCGTCAAACTTCAACCGGGCCGTTTCAACCTCAGGCAATTTGTCGAGCGTCCATTTATGCAATTCGCGAAATGGCTGCTGCAGTGTTCGACCCAGTTGGGTGATCTCATACTGGACTGCCACGGGCGAAAACGAGATGACCTGGCGCGAGACAAGACCATTTCGTTCCAGTCGCCGCAGGCACTGTGTCAGGGCCTTCTGAGTGACGCCCTCGAGGCGACGCTTGATGGCGTTAAAGCGATGCGGCCCGTCATCAAGTACCGCCAGAACCATCATCGACCACTTGTCTGCGATTTGGTCGAACAGCGCCCGGCTTGGGCACTCCGACGAAAAACATTGCGGCTTTAATTCCAGCATCGAAGTTTCCTCATGTATACCTAGGCGATTCTAGGTGCCTAATTGACATTTAGTTTACAAAATATACTTATATGGTTTCCAAAAGCAAATGGAGTCCATCCAATGTCAAACCCAGATACCAGCGTTTTATTTCGTCCTCTTTCCATCCGCTCGCTTGAACTGAAAAACCGGATTGTCATGTCGCCGATGACCAGGCAATTTTCCCCAGAGGGCATCCCTGGTGAAGGTAGCGCTGCCTACTACCGGCGGCGGGCTGAGGGTCGGGTCGGATTGATTTTGTCAGAAGGCACCGTCATTAATCGTCCCGCTTCACGTAACGGTCCCGGTATTCCTTTTTTTCACGGTGAAGCAGCGCTGGCCGGATGGAAGAACGTGATCGATTCTGTTCACGCTGCCGGGGGCCGTATGGGGCCGCAACTCTGGCACACCGGCGCAGTGCGTGACGTCAGCGGCTGGGAGCCTGATGCGCCGGTTGAAAGCCCGTCTGGCCTCGATTCGCCAAACGTCCCTCGCGGTGTGGCGATGAGCGAGGAGGATATTGCAGACGCAGTTGCTGCGTTCGCCCAGGCGGCGGCGGATGCCAGGCGCCTGGGTTTCGACACCGTTGAGATCCATGGGGCGCATGGTTATTTGATCGATCAGTTCTTCTGGGCCGGCACCAATCTGCGCACCGATCGTTATGGCGGACCGACGATCAAAGAGCGCTCCCGTTTTGCCGCTGAGATCGTGTCTGCTGTGCGTCATGCGGTCGGGCCCGAATTCCCCATCATCATGCGCGTCAGTCAATGGAAGCAGCAGGACTTCGGGGTGCGCCTCGCCGAGACGCCTGCACTGATGGAAGACTGGCTGCTGCCGCTGGTTGAAGCGGGTGTGGATGTTCTGCATTGCTCACAGCGACGCTTCTGGGACCCTGAGTTCCCCGAAATTGATGGTGAGAACGGGCTGAACTGCGCGGGCTGGGCGAAGAAAGTCACTGGCGCCACGACCATCAGCGTCGGTTCGGTCGGGCTGGATAATGATGTTACTCACGCATTCGCCGGCAAGGGATCGACCCCTGCGAGCCTGGATCGGCTTGTCGAGCGAATGGAGCGCGAAGAGTTTGATCTGATCGCAGTAGGGCGTGTTCTGCTGAGTGACAAGGATTGGGTCGCCAAAGTGGAAAAAGGCGATTACGCAGATCTGAAGGGCTTCAATCCGGCATCTTTAGCCGAATTGGTTTAAGCCTTGGACCGGATTTCGGGCATCTACGTGCGAGTCGTAGAGGCCCGGAGTCCGGGTGATACGGCGTCGCCACGGATGATGCCGAGCGATCTGGCAAGCGGTGGCGACCTGTCATGGGAAGGGGTGTTCAAGTATACCAGGTAGGGATTCAGTGCCTGATTGAAGCCAGGTATACAGCCTATATCATTGGTTTCTTTAACCATCGCCTCTACTGGAAGTTTGGAAGCGAGAAACAGGATTGATCATGACACCTATAAGCCAATCAGTGACGCCCATGAAAAACAACGTCACGCGGTTTACCTGCAATGGGTGTGGAACTTGCTGTAAAGAACGTCTTATCCCTCTGACGCTTCAAGAGGCCGAGGAATGGTTAAATCGCGGTGGTAACGTCGCAGTCATACTCGAAGCTTTCGACACATCAGTCTTCCCGTTGCCAGGGCACTACAACCACAGCGTGCAACGCGCGGTCGATGTGGCCAGTGGAGAGGCACGTATTCAGGTCATTGCCATTTTTGCGGGTAACGCACTGACCCAGTGTCCAAGTCTAGGGGAGGATAATCGCTGCACGATCTATGAAGATCGACCGCTGGTGTGTCGAATCTATCCGATGGAAATCAATCCATTTCTAACCCTGCGCCCCGAAGAAAAGGTCTGCCCGCCGGAAGTCTGGGAGTCGGGAGAGGTACTATGGTCTGACCGTGTAGTTGATCCTGTCCTGGAGGATCAGATTCAACGCTCCCGGCAGGCTGACCGCGACGATGCCAAGGCAAAAGTTTCAGTCTGCGCGGCGCTGGGGATAAGTGTTGCCGCTTGGAAAGGCAACGCGCTGGCTGTTTACTTAGCCGACCGTGCGCAGTTGCAGCAGGCCATCAGTCTCGTTCGCGCGGGAGGCGACGTACCGGCCAATGTGTCCTGGAAAGTCCGCGTCGATGATGCAGACCTTCACACTCGTCTGCAGGGGGCAGGTGTTGAACTGGATCTTCGTGCACAGACTGAATACATCTTTCACTCGCTTTAGTCGGAGAGCTCAGTGCTTTGCCCGCTCCAGGGCGTGTGGATACCTTGGTCGTCGCTGACTCGCTTATTGCAGCGGCCCCACCACTTGCCGATAACGTTCTTCCCCCTGTGGTGTCTGGCGGGTCAGGCTGATTTCCAGGCCGATGGGATCGGCTTTACGGTTGCCGGCCAGCTGACGCCAGCCTTGGCCCGGTTCCCAGATGCGCACTTGCAGGTCGCTGACACCGGATAAGACGGCCACTGCTTTTTTGGGCGCAGGTAACGGGTATCGATCACTGGCTGCGGATGTGGCGCGGTACAGCGTGTCACCCTCCAGCCACCAGCGCACCCGTTGCAGACCGTTTTCGGGAAGGGCTGCGTTACGAATCACGTTCAGTTGAAAATCATTCTGGTCGGAGCTGCGAACGCTGATTGCGGCGAGACCGTCGGGCTGTTCGTCATCGTTCAAGGCTGGCGTTCTCAGTTCAACGCTGGCGCGCAGGGCCAGGTCGCGGTCCAGCTGGTTGAGTGTGCGCAACAACGCTTCGGTTTGTTCAGTGCTGGCCTGCAGATGGCTGTCGGCACGGCTCACGCTGTCGAGGCCGCGCCAGGCAATCAGGCTGACAATGGACATCAGCATGATCGCCACCATGACTTCAATGAGGGTAAAGCCGCGCTGGTGAGTTTTCATGGTGCATTTGCCACGCGTATCTGGCCGGTCGCCGTGCGTTGAATGTCGAGGCGGTGCTGGCCATCCGAAAGCTGCAGTTGCAAGGGCGAGGCAAACCATTCGGCATTCAGCACCACCGATTGCCTGGGGGTTACCCGCACGCTCATCGAGGGGGTTTCCCAAGCACGGGGACGCAGTTGCGGGTCGCTCATGAAGTGATCCCAGCCCTGGCCAGACTCGTGGCGCCGACTGAAGCGAAACCCTTTAGTGTCGGCCCGCCACGTGATGGGGCGGCCGTCGGCCCGGGCTTCGGCCTGGGCGATCTGCAGCATCTGGACCACGCGGTTGGCGTCCTTGCGCAGCAATTGCAACGGGTCGGGTTTGATGCTCAGGCTGATCGCCGCCGAGGCGATGCCGATGATCACCAGCACCACCATTAATTCGATCAGGGTGAAGCCTTGTTGATTGGCCTTGGTCATGACACAACGCTCCTTCGTCGTGGGTCTCTCCTGTAGACTGCCCGGCAGGACAACAAGGAGGTTTTGTCTTGGTCGCTATTTTTCGTTTGACCGCGCCGCGAGTGGTGCAGGCAGTGGCATTGGCCACGGCGCTCGCGGGGGTGCTGGTCTGGTCCTCCGTGTTGCTGACATCGGCCGAGTCCCAGGTGCCGCCGGTCGAGCCGCCGGTTTTGGCCGCTCGCCCGGATACACCGGCGTTGCAGTGGTTTTCCAACCAGCCGGCGGTGGTGGACATCAAGGTCTCCGGCCTGATGGCGCGCGCGCGCGGGGCGGTGGCGATCCTGAGCCTGAACGAGGGGCCGCCGCGCAGTTTTCGGGTGGGCGAGTCATTGGCCCAAGGGGTGCGCCTGGCGGCGATCGAGGGCGATGCAGTAGTGATTGAGCGGGGCACGCAGCACACCCGCATCAAGGTCAGCACGCTGCCGGACTCGGTGGTGCTACCGCGCTTGACCCGACCCTGAACGCTCATTGGGGCGTTGCCTTCGGCGGGTTGAGCAGCGTTTCCACCCGCGCCAGCGGCGGCGCCTCGCGCTTGCGCTCCGACACCAGCAGGGTGACGCGCATCAGGCGTCCATCGGCGCTCGGTGCGATGCTCTGTTCGCAACGCAACAGCAAGCGGCCCTGATCACAGTCAAACGCTTTGTGCCCCCTGGGCAGGCGTCCCTCCAGGCGCAGTTCGGCGAGCCTGCCCTGGGCCGACAGCAGCGCCATCGAGCGGTCGCGCAGCAACCCATTGCTCTGGGTCATCAAGCCTGCAACGCGGACCGCCGCCGCCATCGCCACGGCAATGATCGCCAAGGCCACGAGCACCTCGATCAATGTAAAACCCTGCTCCTTGCGCGACAGCTCCATGGGTCACTCTTGGCGTAAAAACACGCCGTAGAGTAGCACTCAGGGAGCCGCGGGCAGCGGCCAATTATTTTTGCTATCCAGATAGTTAGTTTTGTTACACTGCGCGCCGAATTAGGATCGAGCCAAGGATGGTGGATATGGATTTCGCGCGCATCAAATATGGGCCTCGCGCCCGCCACGCTCAGCAAGGGTTCACGCTGATCGAGATCATGGTGGTGGTGGTCATCCTCGGCATTCTGGCGGCGATTGTCGTGCCTAAAGTGCTGGACCGTCCGGACCAGGCCAGGGCGATTGCGGCCAAGCAGGACGTCGCCGGCCTGATGCAGGCGCTCAAGCTTTATCGCCTCGACCACGGCACCTATCCCAACATGAACCAGGGCCTCAAGGTACTGGTCGAGCGCCCGGCAGATGCAAAAAATACCAACTGGCGTTCTTACCTGGAGCGCCTGCCCAACGACCCCTGGGGCCGTCCTTACCATTACTTGAATCCCGGCGCGAACGGCGAAGTCGACATCTTCTCCCTCGGTGCCGACGGACAGCCTGATGGCGACGGTGTGAATGCCGATATCGGATCCTGGCAGCTCTAAGCGCGGCCATGAAATCACACTCGCCCACCGGGGCGAAACAGCGCGGCATGGCGATTATCAGCGCGATGCTGATCGCGGCGGTGGTCGCTGTGTTCGCCGCCGGCATGCTCACCCGCCAGAGCGTTTTTACCCGTTCGCTTGAGGCCGAGCAGGCGCGAGTGCAGGGCAGTGCATCACTGCTGGGCGGCCTGGAAGTCAGCCGGCGATTGCTCCGGGACGCCCGCGAGCAGGATGTGCTGACGCGGCTTGACCAGCCATGGGCCCGGCCGATCAACACCGCTCAGGACGGCGAATTCGAAGGCCGCCTTGAGGACCTGCAAGGCAAGTTCAACCTGCGCAATTTAATCGCCCAAGAGTCTGTTGATCTCGGGCAGATGCGCAGCTTTGAGCGGTTGTGCGAGATGATCGGTGTCGAGGCCCGCCTGGCGCAGCGCATCAGCCAACGCGTGATTGCAGCCTACCCACATAGGCCGGTTGCCTCAACAGTGGGGCAGCCACCCCCGCCATTACCCGCCACCCAGCCGATGCTGCGCAGTCTTGATCAATTACGCGGTATCGAAGGCCTCAATGAGCGGGTCCTGGCGCGGCTCGAGCGTTACGTCAGCATTCTTCCGGTCAACACCTGGGTCAACGGCAATACGGCCAGCGCTGAGGTGCTGGCCGCGGTGGTGCCGGGTTTGTCCTGGGCGCAGGCCAAGGCGTTGGTCGCCGAGCGCGATCGCGGCCAGTGGTTTATCAACCGCGGCGACTTCGTTAACCGTGCGCGATTGCCCAACTTGAACGTGGATCACCTCAACGTTGGGATCACCAGTGAGTGGTTCCTGCTCCAGGGGCAGGCCCGCCGCAATCAGCGCCGTGTGCACCTGGCTGCGCTGCTGCATCGTCCGGAAGACGCAATGCCCAGGGTGATCTGGTCGAGGCTGGGCGTATGACGCGCCTGCGCCTTGCCTTGCCGCCGCTGGAGTCCTTGACGTCGGACACCGAGCTTGAGTTCGCGCAACTGGACCGCAAGGGGCACGTCAGCCATACCGGCATCAGCACCCTTGGCCAGCTGGGACAACGGGTCAAGTCTCAGGCCGTCGAGTGTTTCCTTCACCCCATGGACACGGTACTTACTCGCATCGAGCTACCGCCGCTGTCAGCGTCCCGTATCGATGCGGCGGTTACCTGCGCTGCGCAGGCGTTGATCCTGGGGCCCAGCGAGCAGATGCATGTGGCGCACAGCGCTCGCGATACCGATGGACAGGTGCACCTGAGCTGGCTGCCCAAGGCTGTACTGGATCGCCTCGGTCAGTTGCTTGGCCTGCACGGATTGAAGCTGGGCGGCCTGTATCCGGCGCCTTACCGCTTAGCCGTGCCAGCGGCCGGGCAGGTCAATGGGTGTGTGGTAGAGGGCCAGTTGCTGCTGCGTTTCAGCCTCGCCCATGGGGCGGTGGAACCGTTGGTTGAGGACCGCCTGGAAGCGCTCGCCGCCAGCGGCGAAAGTGTGCTGTGGCCCGTGGACCACCAGCGCTGGAACGGCGCTGCCCCTGGCTGGGGATTGCACGCCGGGGTCGGCCGGCGCACTGCACCGGCGGCCGGTTGGGGGCGGGCGTTGGGCTGTTGTGCGTTGGCCGTGGGTGTCTGGGTGGCCGGGCTCAACCTTTACGCCGCCCGCGAGGTTGCGCAAGGGCAGCAGCTCAAGCAGCAGATGAGCCAGCGCGTGAAGCACGCATTTCCCGAGCTGCCGGTGATTCTCAACCCTCTGCAACAGGCCCGCCAGCAGTTGGCGATCCGGCAAGGGGGCGGGCCCGCTCAGCTCAATCACGACTTTGCTTACCTGGTGCAGCAAGCCGCCATGGCGCTGCCGTTCATGGCCGGCAGCGTCCAGCAGTTGACCTTCAGCGAGCGCCAGTTGCAGCTGCAGATGACCGCCGAAGCCACTCCCGCTGCCGACGGCGCTGTACAGGCTGCGCTGAGCCAGGCGGGACTTTCCGCCCACCGCAACGAGCGCATCTGGACGCTGAGTGCGATGGCCGAACCCGCGTCGGGAGAGGGTGATTCCAGCGTGGAAAACGACGATGAATAATCCGCGGCTGATGGCCTTCAAAGGGCGCTGGAAAGCGCTGGCCCCGCGGGAAAAAACCATGCTCAGCGGCGCGGCGGTGTTTCTTGCCAGCCTGTTGGTATGGCTGTCGCTGATCCAGCCAGCGCTTAAGAACATTGACTATTGGCAAGCCGAAACCCCGAAGCTGCGCGCCCAGAGCCAGGCACTGGCGCTGTTGCTTCGCGAGGTCACCACGCCTGTCGGGCTGGACCTTGAGCACTCATTGCGGCAATCCCTCGACGCCGCCGGACTGGCGGGACACTACCGGTTGCAGGCCCAGGATCTGTCCTGGCAACTGACAATGGACGCGGCCCCCGCCGATGCGGTGCTCGGCTGGTTATTGAGTGACCCCAGGCAATTTTCGCTGGACGTGGTGGAGGCCCGTTTGCAACGCGCCAGCGAGGCCTCGGCCGACAACACGGCAGGCACTCTCACAGGAACCGTCCGTATGGATCGGATGCACGGCGCTAAGGAAGCATCATGAAGTGGTCAGGTTCCCATTATGTACGCACGGCTGCGCCGTTTCTGTTGCTCGCACTGAGTGCGTGCAGCGCGCAGCCTACGGCGGATTTACCCCAGGACAGTGAGCTCGGCCTGCCCCTGGCCACCACCCAGCGCAGCGGCGACGCACTGGTAGACCGGCAGCGTGCGCAAGTGCAAATCGAACGGCAGTCGCGGCCCTTGCACAAGGTTACCAATCCCGGACGTGGCGGCGGTGCCGGTCACAGCGGCGTGGCGCCGAGCAAACCCTTGGGCGATCAACCGGTCACGCTGAATTTCGTCGAGGCCGACATTCAAGCCGTGGTGCGGGCGTTGTCCCGTGCGACGGGGCAGCAGTTCCTGGTCGACCCGCGTGTCAAGGGCTCCCTCACGCTGGTTTCCGAAGGGCAGGTGCCGGCGCATCAGGCCTACGACATGCTGCTGGCGGCATTGCGCATGCAGGGCTTCAGCGTGGTGGATGTGGGAGGTATCGCGCACGTGGTGCCCGAGGCCGATGCCAAGCTGCTCGGCGGGCCGATCTACAGTACCGACAAGCCGGGCGGCAGCGGCATGCTCACGCGCACCTTCCGCCTGCAATACGAAAACGCGGTGAATCTGATCCCGGTGCTGCGCCCGATCGTTTCGCCGAACAACCCGATCAACGCCTATCCGGGCAACAACACCATCGTTGTCACCGACTACGCCGAGAACCTGGCGCGGGTGGCGCAGCTTATCGACGGTATCGATACCCCGAGCGCCATCGACACCGACGTGGTGCAGGTTCAAAACGGGATCGCCGTGGATATCGCCGAGATGGTCTCGCAACTGCTGGAGCAGCCGGGCAGCGATCCGACGCAGAAAATCACGGTGGTGGGCGACCCGCGCTCCAACGCGATCGTGATTCGTGCCGGCAGCCCGGAGCGGACCGAGTTGGCGCGTAACCTGATCTACAAGCTGGATAACGCCCAAGCCAACCCAAGCAATTTGCACGTGGTGTACCTGCGCAACGCCCAGGCCGCGAAACTGGCGCAGTCGTTACGCGGTTTGCTGACCGGTGAAAGCGACAGCGGTGGCGGTGACAATGCGCGGTCGGCCCTCAGCACAATGGGTGCCAATATCTCCGGCAGCCAGACCGGGCAGGGCAGTGGCCAAGGCAGTACCACCAGCGCCAATGAGTCGGCGCAGACGACCGGCAGCTCGAGCAGCCAGCCCGGCGGGCAAACGAGTGAGCAAAACGTCGCCTTCACCGCCGGTGGCGTGACCCTCCAGGCCGACTCGACCACCAACACCTTGCTGATTTCTGCCCCGGAGCCGCTGTACCGCAACCTGCGTGAAGTCATCGACATGCTCGACCAGCGCCGCGCCCAAGTGGTGATTGAAAGCCTTATCGTTGAAGTCGGCGAGGACGATGCCAATGAGTTCGGCGTGCAGTGGCAGAGCGGCGACCTGGCCGGCAAAGGCGTGATCGGCGGGACTAACCTGGGTGGTGCGGGGTTCAACCTGAATGGCAAGACCAGCGTTGATGTGCTGCCTGGCGGGCTCAGCCTCGGCTTCATCAACGGTACTGTGGATGTGCCCGGCATTGGCAAGGTCATGGACCTCAAGGTGTTGGCCCGCGCGCTTAAAAGCAAAGGCGGCAGCAACGTCCTGTCGACGCCGAACCTGCTGACCCTGGATAACGAGGCGGCCAGTATTTTTGTGGGCCAGACTATTCCGTTTGTCAGTGGCAGCTACGTGACCGGTGGCGGCGGTACCAGCAATAATCCGTTCCAGACGGTCACCCGTGAGGAGGTCGGCTTGAAGCTGAATGTGCGCCCACAAATCTCTGAGGGTGGCACGGTCAAACTCGATATTTACCAGGAAGTCAGCAGCATCGATGAGCGCGCGTCCAGCAGCGCCGCGTCGGCCGGCATCGTCACCAACAAGCGCGCGATCGACACCAGTATTTTGCTCGACGACGGGCAGATCATGGTCCTCGGTGGCCTGCTCCAGGACGGTTACAGCCAGAGCAATGAAGCCGTGCCGTGGCTGTCGAGCATTCCGGGGCTGGGTGTGCTGTTTCGCAATGAGCGCCGGGCGGTCACCAAGACCAACCTGATGGTGTTCCTGCGCCCGTATATCATCCGCGACAGTGGTGCCGGACGCGCGATCACCCTGAACCGCTATGACTACATGCGCCGTGCCCAGGGCCATTCCCAGCCGGAACACAGCTGGGCGATGCCGGATGTGCAGGCGCCGCAGTTGCCGGTGGTGGAGAAGGGGATTCCGGGCGGGCAGCAGCAGGGGCCGAGGGCGGTGATTCGGGCGGTGCCTGTAGGTGCACGACCGTGAGCCTGTTGTACGCAGGACCAAATGTGGGAGGGGCGATGTATTCCTGCGGGAGAGGGGTATGAGTCTGTTGCCCTACGCCTGGGCCAAATCCCAACGCATCCTCCTGCGCCCCGGCGCCGACGGCATGCTGCTCACCGTCTGCCCCTCCACCCCCGGTTGGTCCATCAGCGAAGTACGGCGCCAGTTCGGCCAGGCCCACCTCGAGCAGGTACGCGACGATGAACTCGATGGCCTCCTCGCCAGTGCTTATGCCGATACGGGCAGCGCCGCCGCCGTGGTGGGAGCGGCGGAAAACGAGGTCGACCTTGACCGCCTGATGCAGGACATGCCCGAGATCACCGATCTGCTCGACACCCAGGACGGCGCGCCGGTGATCCGCATGATCAACGCCTTGCTTACCCAGGCCGCGCGGGACGAGGCCAGTGATATCCATATCGAGCCCTATGAAACCCACTCCGTGGTGCGCTACCGCGTCGACGGCACGTTGCGGGATGTGGTGTCGCCGCGCAAGGCGCTGCATGGCGCACTGGTGTCGCGGATCAAGATCATGGCCCAGCTCGACATCGCCGAAAAACGCCTGCCCCAGGATGGCCGCATCGCCCTGCGCGTGGCCGGGCGGCCCATCGATATTCGTGTGTCGACCGTGCCCACCGGGCATGGCGAACGGGTGGTGATGCGCCTGCTCGACAAGCAGGCCGGGCGTTTGCAACTGGAGACCCTGGGCATGGAGCCGCAGCTGTTGGCGCGCCTCGACACCTTGATTCGCCAGCCCCACGGCATCGTACTGGTCACCGGGCCCACCGGCAGCGGCAAGACCACCAGCCTGTACGCCGCACTGGCGCGGTTGGATGCGAGCACCAGCAATATCCTCACCGTGGAAGACCCGGTGGAATACGACCTGCCGGGCATCAGCCAGATCCAGGTCAATGCCAAGATCGACATGACCTTCGGCCTGGCCCTGCGGGCGATCCTGCGCCAGGACCCGGACATCATCATGATCGGTGAAATCCGCGACCTGGAGACCGCGCAAATCGCGGTGCAGGCTTCGCTCACCGGGCATTTGGTACTCGCTACGTTGCACACCAACGACGCGGTATCCGCCGTCAACCGCCTGCTGGACATGGGCGTCGAGCCGTTTTTGCTGGCGTCTTCAATGCTTGGGGTTCTGGCGCAACGCCTTGTGCGTCGTCTCTGCCCGCAATGCAAGGAAGAAGACCCGGCCAGCCCGGGCACCTGGCGTCCACTCGGGTGTTTGGCGTGTAACCACACCGGCTACAGCGGTCGCACCGGCATTCATGAACTGTTCTGCATTGACGACGCGATTCGCGCGCTGATTCACCAGGGCGCCGGTGAGCAGGCGCTCAGGGCCGCAGCTCGCAGCGCCGGTATGTGCAGCATGCGTGAGGATGGCGAACGCTGGGTCAACAGCGGCGTGACGGCACCCGAAGAAGTGCTCCGCGTGACACGGGACGCCTGATGAATCGCTACCGTTTCGAAGCCGCCGACGCCATGGGCAAGATCGAGAGCGGACACCTGGAAGCCGACAGTCAGCGCGAGGCGTTCGGGATTCTGCGCCGGCGTGGCTTGACGGCCTTGTCGGTGCACCTTGAGCAAAATACGGCCTCGGGGGCTGGCGCGGGCCTGTTCAGCGCCAAGCTGTCGGACAACGACCTGGCCTGGGCCACGCGGCAACTGGCGAGCCTGCTCAGCGCCAGCCTGCCACTGGAGGCCGCGTTGAGTGCCACGGTGGAACAAGCCGAGCGCAAACACATCGTCCAGGCCCTGAGTGCGGTGCGTGCCGATGTACGCAGCGGCATGCGCCTGGCGGATGCCTTGGCCGCGCGGCCACGGGACTTTCCGGAGATCTACCGCGCGCTGATTGCGGCGGGGGAGGAGTCCGGCGACCTCGCCCAGGTGATGGAGCGGTTGGCCGACTACATCGAAGAACGCAATAACCTGCGCAGTAAAATCCTCACCGCGTTTATCTATCCTGGAGTGGTAGGGCTGGTCTCGATCGCCATCGTGATCTTCCTGCTCAGCTACGTGGTGCCCCAGGTGGTCAGTGCGTTTTCCCAGGCGCGCCAGGACTTGCCCGGGCTGACATTGGCGATGCTCAATGCCAGTGATTTCATTCGCGGTTGGGGTTGGCTGTGCCTCAGTGCTTTGATCGCGGGTTTCTGGGGCTGGCGTGTGTACCTGCGCAACCCGCTGGCGCGTCTGGGTTGGCATCGTCGCGTGTTGCGCCTGCCGCTGATCGGGCGTTTTGTACTCGGGCTCAATACCGCACGGTTTGCCTCGACCCTGGCGATTCTCGGCGGCGCCGGGGTGCCGCTGTTGCGTGCACTGGAAGCGGCACGCCAGACCTTGTCCAACGACTGCCTGAGCCAGTGCGTCAACGACGCCACTGCCAAGGTGCGCGAAGGCGTCAGCCTGGCCACGGCGCTGGCGGCGGGAAAAGTATTTCCGCCCCTGCTGATCCACCTGATAGCCAGCGGCGAAAAGACCGGCTCGCTGCCGCCTATGCTCGATCGCGCCGCGCAGACACTGTCCCGCGATATCGAGCGCCGGGCGATGGGCATGACCGCACTGCTGGAGCCACTGATGATCGTGGTGATGGGCGCGGTGGTGCTGGTGATCGTGATGGCGGTGCTGTTGCCGATCATCGAGATCAACCAACTGGTGCAATAGCTGCACAAAAAAGCCCTCGTCACCGAGGGCTTTTCATTTCACAGGTGACAGTGCTGCTTAGAGCTTACCGGCGCCGGCCTTGGCCTTGACGTCGGCGGCGACCTTATCGGCAGCCAGCGGAGTGTAGCTGTACGGTGGGGTCCAGCCGATGCTCGAACTCCACGAGCAGCTCAATGCGCTGCCGTTGAGGGTCGAGCCGGTGTCGCGGTAGACGCTGCCACCGTAGTCGCCGGCGATCTTGTCGCAACCGCTGATACCGGCGATTTCGAAGGCGTTACGCTCGGAGAAGATCTTCGAGTTCTTGCCCACACCGTGAGCGTACGAGAACGGGTACACCTTATGGCTGGTGCTGCCCACATGGTAGTTGTTGTACAGATGCACCTGGCCGAAACGCACGCGCGGCGCACGGGCAGAGATATTCTCAAACAGGCTGTTGTGGATGGTGACCTTGAGCTTGCCGTCGTCGGTGGTGCGGCTGTCGCTGGAACCGATCAGGTTGTTCTTCTCGTGCGACTTGAATGCCGAGTACGAGATGGTCACGTAGTTGGCGCCGTTTTTAACATCCAGCGCGCCGTCGTGATGCTGCTTCGGACGGCCGTTGGCGCTGCCGTTCTGGTCATCGGTACGGCGGCCATCGGTAAAGGTCACGTGATCGACCCACACGTTATTGGCGCCCTCGATGGTCAGGCCATCGTATTCCGAGTTCCAGTTGCCGGCGCTGCCGTCCGTGGGGTCCCACTTCGGCTCGGGATCCCAAGGGTTTTCGATGGTGATGTTGCGGATGATGACGTCGTTTTCCTTGGCATAGAAGAAACCCTCACGGATCTCGGCATTGCTGGTGGTACCGACGATGGTGGTTTTGCCAGGAATATCCAGGCGACCGCGTACCTTCATATCAGCAGTCGTCGTATAAGCCTTGCCTTCGCTGATATCGATGATGCCGGTGATTTTGATGATGCGACCATTGGTGCCCACCGACGCGCTCAGTGCGGTTTTCAGCTCAGCCGCGTTTTTTGCCGTGTAGATATTATTCGCCGCAGCTCGCGAGCCGCCCTTGGTGCCGCCGTTTTGAGTGGCCCAACCGGTGGTGGCCGAATCCAGCCAGATGTCCGCGGCATGCGCAGGAACGCTGGAAAACAGCAGGGCACCGATAACGGCACTGGCCAGTTTTGAGGCAGTGAAGGTTGAGGGGGTTGTCATGAGTAATCAGATCCTTGATTAACTTGAGTGTTTAAACGCGCACAGGCATGCGCGTTTCTCGAGCGGACGTCCTTGCCACTGGTGCAGCGAATCGAACGTCCGCTGCATGAGAAATCCTATCATATGGAATTGCGTTGTCGTACAACTGATTTCGAGGTTAATGAGTAAAAAGTTTTATTGACTAAAATAAAATATCGGATAATTATTCCTGTGCATCTGCTCCCACGCAGAGTCATTTTCAGGGTTATCCCGATGAGTGTTAAAACCCCGTCTGTACTGGCGACTCTTTACGTCGAGGCCAATGAGTCGTGCTTTGCAACCCCCGTGGCACCTGCTCTGATGCAGGGCTTCCCGGCCGAGACGAATCACCGGGTAACGTGGCACAACTGGATGCGCGCGCCCTTCAGCCAGTGGGGGTTCCGTCATCTGGCGCGGCTGCGTCCCACGATTGATGTGGCGGCGGGTTCAAGGCCTGCCGCTCAGCTCAAGGAAGCGCCCACAGCGCTGGACCAACTGTGTTTTGACAGCGAATGCGGGCTCAGCATCAGCGTGATCGAACACCTTGTTGCCAGCCAGACCGACGCCTTTTTGGTGATGCAGGGCGACACGGTGTTGTTCGAGCGCTACTTCAACGGCCAGCGCGCGGATGACCGGCACATCATGTTCTCGGTGACCAAGTCGCTGATCGGCACCCTCGGCGAACAACTGGTTTCCAACGGTCTGCTCAAGCCCGAGCTGTCTGCCGCGTACTACGTGCCTGAGCTGGTGGGCAGTGCGTTTGGCGATGCCACCGTGCGCCAGTTGTTCGATATGGCCGTGGGCATCGACTACAACGAGGTGTATGACGATCCCGCCTCCGAGAGTTCGCAGTACGGTTATGCCTGCGGTTTCCAGCCGGCACCGGCGCCATACGCCCAGTTTGAATCGCTGTACCAGTACCTGCCGTCACTGAAAAAACGTGGCGCACACGGCGGCTTTTTCCATTACGTGACCGCCACCACCGAAGTCCTGGCATGGGTCATGGAACGGGCCTCGGGCCAGGCGTGCAGTCAGATGCTGGAACAGATCTGGGGGCGCTTGGGCTGCGAGCGCGACGGTTATTTCATGGCCGATCCCTGGGGCCGTAACGTTGCCGGGGCGGGCTTCAGTGCCACCTTGAGAGACATGGCGCGCTTCGGTCGCCTGCTCGCCAACGACGGTCGCCAGGACGGGGTCGAGCTGTTGTCGCCCGAGACCGTAGCGCGTATCGCCGCCGGTTCTGATCCGGCGATCTACGCGCAAAATGCCGAGTTCTCCAGCTGGACGCCGGGTGCGTCCTATCGCAGCCAGTGGTACGTGTTCAACGACCACAGCCAAGCCCTGATGGCCGGAGGGATCCACGGCCAATACCTGTTCATCGACAAGCCGTCCGGCGTGGTGATCGTCAAGCAATCGTCACTCACCGATGCGGTCAGCCCGTTCGATACCGACAGCGTGCGCATGCTGCGCGCGATCGCCGCCCACCTGAGTCGCTGATCCACGCCAAACAATAAGAGTCTTGCGTTCTATTCACCTGGCTTGCCCAGGTGTTGGCGGCGCCCTGCGTCGCCATTGACTGCCCTGTAACAACAATAATTCCACAGGAGCTTCTTATGGTTTTCACCAAGCGTTTCTCTCGAGCGCTGTTAGCGCTCGGCTTACCCTTGACCACCCACGTCGCGCTGGCGGGCTACACCTTTGAGGACGGCGATCTCAAGGGGGAAGTCAACCTCACCGTGGGTGGGGCGACGCTGTTTACCCGTGGCGTCAACTTCGGCAGCGGCCAGGTCGATGCGCGCAACGGAAAAAACGGCGGCGCCAGGATCAACTGGCAAGAGGTCTACGTAAAACCGGGGGTCAAGCTCGAGTATGCGCTGCAACCGGATTTCAGCCTGCTGGCCGGCGGTTCCCTGGTGGCGGCGAGCACCTTCGGCGATGGCGATGCGGGAGGCTTCACCCGCAGCTCCGACGGCAAGGTCGCAGCCGAAGAACTCTACGGCGGTTTTCGCGCCGGCGAGTGGAAGTTCACCGCCGGCCGCCAGAACTACATGATCGGTACGGGGTTCATCGTCATGGACGGTAACCTCGACCAGTACAAAGACGGCGCCTACTGGCTCGGCCCGCGAACCGCCTTCAAGGATTCAGCGATCCTGGCCTGGGACCATGGCGCGCTGAAGTCCCAGGTATTCACCCTGCGCACCGATGATGACCTGGGCGATTTCCGCATGACCGGCGTCAACCTCGACTACAACCTCGATGACCAGGTGACGCTCGGTGCCATGGCCATGAAGGTCAATGCCCTTGGCCCCAAAGGCAGCACGCTGCCGCGCCGTCGGGACGGGATGCAGGTGTACAACGTCAGGGCGCTCAACGCCAAGGTGCCCGGCGTCCAGGCGCTGACCCTGAATGCCGAGTACGCGCTGGAGCGCGGCAGCGGCGAGGGTGTCGACTACGATGCCAACGCCTGGTACGCCCAGGCCGACTACGCCTTCAGCACCGTGCCGCTGACACCGATCCTCGGCTATCGCTACGCGAGCTTTTCCGGCGACGACAACCTCACCGACAACCGCCAGAAAGCCTGGGATTCACTGAGCAAGGGCTTCGTTGACTGGAGCACCTGGCTGGTCGGGGATGTGGTCGGCAACTACCTGCTGTTCAACAGCAACGAAAACGTCCAGCAGTTCTTCCTCAAGACCCACCTCAACGACACCCTGACCCTCGGCGCGATTCACTACCAGTTCTGGCTGGACGAGAAAAACTACATGGGCGCGCCGGTCAGCGATCGGCGCTTTGCTGACGAAAGTGTGGTTTTCCTCGACTGGACGCCCACGCCGTCGTTCTATACGTCGCTGTCCTACAACTGGGTCAAGCCGCTGGCCGCCGCCAAACAGGTGTTCGGTAACGACCAGATGTTCAGTGCGCTGGAACTGTATTTCACCTACCGCTATTAAGTGCTGCGAGCCATCGCGGCCGCGCTGGAGTGTGTTGATCATGAACAAGTTTTTGCGCAATACCTTGCTGGGCACTGTCGCCTCGTTGTTCATCAGCGGTGTTTGCCTGGGCGAAGAACGCACCGTACGGATCTACAACTGGATCGAATACCTGCCACCCGAAGTGCTCAAGAGTTTCCAGGAAGAAACCGGCATTCGCCCGATTTACGATGTGTTCGACAGTGCCGAAACCATGGAGTCCAAGCTGCTGACGGGCAACTCAGGGTATGACGTGGTGTTTCCCGGCACCGCCAACCTGGGGCACCTGATCACGGCCGGGGCCGTGCAGCCGCTGGACCGCCAGCAGTTGCCGAACTGGCAGCACCTGGACCCGCAGTTCATGCAATCCCTGGAAGCCGTGGGTGACACCGGCAACCGCTACGCCGTGCCTTACCTATGGGGCACCACATTGATCGGCTACAACGTCGACAAGGTACGCAAGGCCCTGGGCCCCGACGTGCAGATGAACAGCTGGGACATCATCTTCAAGGAAGAAAACCTCGCCAAGCTCGCCAGTTGTGGCGTGGGTTTCCTCGACGCCGGCAACGAGATCCTGCCGATTGCCCTGCACTACAAGGGCCTCGACCCCAATAGCCAGAAGCGTGAAGACTATGTGCAAGCCCAGGCCGTGATGATGAAGATTCGCCCTTACGTCACTTACTTCAACTCGTCGCGCTACGGCATGGACCTGGCCAACGGTGATATCTGTGTGGGCGTGGGCTGGTCCGGCGGTGTTGCATTGGCCACGCGACTGGCAGATGCCGCCGGCAAGGGCGTCAAGGTCGAGATGGCACTGCCCAAGGAAGGCGCGCCGATGTGGGCGGACGTGATGATGATCCCGGCCAAGGCACCCGATCTGGCGGAGGCCCATGCGTTCATCAATTACATCCTGCGCCCGGACGTGATTGCGCGCATCAGCAACAAGATCGGCTACCCCAACCCGAACAAGGACGCCACTGCGCTGGTGGACGCCAGCATCCGCAACGACCCCAACATGTATGTGCCGGAGGAAGCGCGCAAGACCCTGTTCGCCCTGGAACCGACTCCGGCCGCCGTGGAGCGCATCCGTACCCGCACCTGGACGGCCATCAAGAGCAACCGCTGATCAGTGTGGCCCGGTGCGTGCGCGCCGGGCCTGGAGCTTGCCATGACTGAACGGATGGACATTGCCCCCAACTTGCAGCGGGTGCTGACCCTGCGCGTCGCGATAGGGCCGGGTGTGACCCTGGGCGACAGCGTTGAAGGCCTGCGCTGCAACTACCCGATTATGGGCGGGGACTTCGATGGGGTCGGCATCAGCGGCCAGGTCCTGGCGGGCGGAGACGATTGTTTTGTTTTGCGCCCGGATGGCATCGGTCAACTGGATGCCCGCTACAGCCTGAGGACCGACGAAGGCGAGGTGATCAACATCCGTAACCGCGGCGTATTGACCATGACTGAGTACGGGCGCCAGCTGGAGCGCGACGGTCAATGGCCGATTCCTGAGACGGAGTACCGCTGCACCTGCACCCCGCTGTTTCAGGTGCCCAAGGGGCGGCTGGACTGGCTCACCCGTTCAAGTTTTATCGGCCTGGTGCATTACCCGGGCGCCGACCAGGTGGTGATTCGTTGCTATCGCTTTTACTGAGGCCCGGCCCTGGAAGCTGTCAGGCCTGCATGCCGTAGAACAGCAGCTCGGTGATGCGCCGTACCTGCGTCGAGTGCGCGTCGATATCCGGCTGTTCCTGGTTCACCAGCCTGAACAGTTGCAGGTGCGAATAGTCGTTCAACAGGAACGCGGCCAACTCCACATCGAGTTGCGGGCGCAGCTTGCCGGCCCGTTGCAGTTCCCGCAGCAGTTCGCTGATTTCCGCCCTGAGCGCATCGTTCATGGCGCGATAACCGGCCGGCAGTTCATTGCTGCCGCCGAACAGGATCAGCGGCAGCAGTTCACGCCACAGGCTGGGGTGCATGACTTCCAGGGCATAGCCGGTGAGCAGGCTTTCCAGGTGGCACAGCGCTTCGACCGGATCGTCCATTGTGTGGATCTCGCGGCGGGTGTCACTGATTGCGCGCTGATCGGCGTGATGCAGGATTTCCAGGATGATTTCCTGCTTGTTGCCGAAGTACTTGAACACCGTCGGCGGCGACACCCCGGCCTGGCTGGCGATCTGCTCGATGGTGGTGTTCTGGAAACCCTGGCGTTCAAACAGCTCGATCGCGGCCTGGCTGATAGCTTGCCGGCGTTCGGCTTTCTGACGTTCACGCAGTCCGCTCACAGGAGATCCTTGTCACGAGTAAAAAGAGGGGCGCTTATCGCCCCGGTATCCCTGCAAAATACTTAATTGGGTAAAGCTTTTAAAGCACTAATTGGCATTCAAGGGATTTGCCGCTGATGCTTCTTCAACCGGTAGGCAAATTGAGCGCGGCTGAGCCCCACAAGCCTGGCAGCGGCGGCCAGGTTGCCGGCGTTGCGTTGCAGGGCTTCGTTGAGCAGGCGCGATTCAAGGCCTTCGATGGAAAACCCCGGTTCCAGTTGGCCAAGGGTGTCGAACAGTGCCAGGCACGGCGGCGGTGCGCTGTTGGACAGGCTGCCGTGGTCGTCCAGGCCATAGGGATCGGCCGGCATCGGCTCGTTGCGAAACAGGTGCACCAGGTCGATGGGTTGGCCTTCGTCACTGGCGATCAGGCCGCGTTCGATCAGGTTTTGCAGTTCGCGCACATTGCCCGCGAAGTCATAGCGCAGCAACACCTTCAGGGCGCGCATGGTCAGGCCCGCCGGCGTTCGCGCGTATTCCTGGCAGAAGCGCGTGAGGAACGCATTGATCAACAGCGGGATGTCGTCCCGGCGTTCGCGCAGCGGGGGCAGGGCGATGGGGTAGACATTCAGGCGGTAGAACAGGTCTTCACGAAAGCTGCCGTCAGCCACGGCTTTACGCAGGTCGATATTGGTGGCGGCCACCACGCGCACATCCACCTTGATCCCGCGCACCCCGCCGACCCGTTCGATTTCCCGTTCCTGCAAGGCCCGCAGCAACTTGCTTTGCCCGGCCAGGCTGAGGCTGGTGATCTCATCCAGAAACAGCGTGCCGCCCTGGGCCCGTTCGAAACGTCCAGGCCGCGAGTGCGTCGCGCCGGTATAGGCGCCGCGTTCGACACCGAACAGTTCGGCCTCGATCAGGTTGTCCGGAATCGCGGCGCAATTGAGCGCCACGAACGGGCTGTCCTGGCGGCGGCTGAGCTGGTGCAACTGGCGCGCAAACATCTCCTTGCCGACCCCGGACTCGCCGCTGATCAGCACGGTCGCGGGCGTCAATGCGACCCGTTGCAAAGCTTGCATCGCGGCGTTGAAGGCTGCGCTGGCGCCCACCAACGGTTGCGGCTGAGTGACTCCGCCATTGCTGCGCAGCGGGCTGGCGGGCGTGGGGGCAGCAGGGCCGGCGACGGCCTGGGACACATTCAGGTAACGCAGGTCCTGCTCGACGTCACCCCATTGCTCCGCGGTCTTGCCGATCACCCGGCAACAGCGGTGGCCCATGCCCCGGCATTCCACCTCGCGGAAAATCACCATTTGCCCGAACAGGCCACTGACAAAACCGATGGCATAGCCGGTTTCAGTCCAGCACACCGGGTCCTGGCCGATGCCGTAGGCACCCACGTGTTCATCGGCCTCGCAGGAGTGGTGCCAGAGGAACTCGCCTTCATAGAACCCCGAGTCGGCATCGAACTTGAAGTGCAGCGGTTCAACCTTGGTCATGCCTTCCAGGGTGTGCAGGTGGGTCCCGGCGCGAAACACGGCGGCGGCATCGGCCTGTGGCCAGCGCTCGCGGATCAACCGCGCGTCCCGCGCGCCGGAGACATAACCGGTGCGGGTGAACAGGCCACGCGCCTGCTCCAGCCCCAGGCGTTCGATGACCTCCGCGCGCAGGGCACCGAACGACGAACCGTGCAGCAACACCATGCGTTGATCGTTGAGCCAGATACGCCCGTCTTCGGGCGAGAAGAACAGGCAATCGGTCAGTTCCGCCGGGGTGGGCGAGCTGCTGTCACTGAGTTGGCGGCTGTCGCCGCGCGGATGGTAGGGCGCGCTGGCCACCCGGTCGTCGGGCAGCGCGCTGTGGGGATTAGTCATTGTTATGCCCCTGCAAAGCGAGTGATCGATATGAGTAACTGCTCAGATAGTTATTAAACATAACCTTATCAATTGAACAAGTGGCGGTGCCGCGGTTTTTGCAGCCGATGGGGCGGTGAGGCGTGGGCGCCCCGTGGCAGGCCTCGTCCCAGAGCCCTCGGTCCTTTATGTCTGCGTCGTTGGGTGCAAGCGGCACAGCCTTTGCTCAAGGCTTGATGCGGCGCTTGCACCCTGTGCAGGCGATGACAATTACAAGAACCGGGAGTTGCCATGTCAGTACCTGAAACCACCCACTTGCTACAGCGGGCCATTGCGTCCGAATGCCTGTTCAACGGCGACTGGATACCTGCCTCGGGGTCCGTGATCGCGGTGATCGAACCCGCCACCGGCGAACCCCTGATGCGCTGCGCCATGGCCAACCCGGCCGACATCGCCGTCGCCTGCCGCAGCGCGGCCCTGGCGCAGCCGGCCTGGGCAGCACTCGGCCCACGGGAGCGCGCCGAGGTGTTTCGCAAGGCGGCGGACCTGGCCCAGCAGTCCTTTGCCGAACTGGCGCTGTACGTCGCGCGGGAAACCGGCGGCGCGTTGTTCAAGGGCGAGCACGAAGTGCGCGAGGCGATTGTGCTGCTGCATCAGGCGGCGGGGCTGTTGTCCCAACCTCACGGGCTGGTGCTGCCCAGTGCGGCAGGTCGCCTGTCCTATGCCCGGCGTCAGCCCCACGGCGTGGTCGGGGTGATTTCACCGTTCAATTTTCCGCTGGTGCTGTCGCTGCGCTCGGTGGCCCCGGCCCTGGCGGCGGGCAATGCGGTGGTGCTCAAGCCCGACCCGCAGACCCCGGTCAGCGGTGGTTTTCTCATCGCCCGGCTGTTCGAGGAGGCGGGCTTGCCCAAGGGCCTGCTGCAGGTATTGCCCGGTGCCGCGCCGGCGGGTGAGGCGCTGTGCCGCGATCCGAATGTGCAGATGATTGCGTTCACCGGGTCGACGGCGGCGGGGCGCAAAGTCGCCGAAGTGGCCGGACGACACCTGAAAAAAGTCGCGCTGGAACTGGGCGGCAAGAACCCGCTGATCATTCTCGAAGACGCCGACCTCGACCTGGCCGCGAGCAATGCCGCCTGGGGCGCCTGGCTGCACCAGGGGCAAATCTGCATGGCCACCGGCTTGATTCTCGCCCATGAATCCATCGCCGAACGCCTCACGCGCAAGTTGGTGGACAAGGCCCGGGCGTTGACCGTGGGCAATGCCGCCCGCGGTGAAGCCGCGCTCGGCCCGTTGATCAACCAACGGCAATTGCAGCGCGTGCACGAGATCGTCAGCGACAGCCTGCAAGCGGGCGCACGGTTGGAGGCGGGTGGCGAATACGACCAATTGTTCTACCAGCCCACCGTGCTCAGCGGTGTGCGGCCAGGCATGCGCGCGTTTGAGGATGAAATCTTCGGGCCGGTGGCCACGGTGGTCAGTTTTGCCACCGACGAGGAGGCCATCGAGCTGGCCAACCGCACCGAGTACGGCCTCTCGGCCGCGATCATCTCGCCTTCGGTCGGGCGTGCCATGGCCATCGGCGAGCGGCTTGACTGCGGCCTGCTGCACATCAATGACCAGACCGTCGCCGACGAATGCATCAACCCCTTTGGTGGGCGCGGCGCTTCCGGTAATGGCGGCAGCGTAGGCGGGCCGGCCGACTGGGACGAGTACAGCCAGTGGCAGTGGGTCACGGTGAAGAACACTGCACCTGCCTATCCGTTTTGATCCACCTATGCCTATACAAAAACAAGAGGGCTTGAACATGAACCTGCACAACAAAACCCTGGTCGTCACCGGCGTCGCCTCCGGCATTGGCGCCGAGCTGGCGCGGCTCGCGCGCTTCCAGGGCGCCACGGTGATCGGCGTTGATCGCCATGCACCGCAACTGACCCTGGATGGCTTCTTCCAGGCTGACCTGGGCGATCCGGCCAGCATCGATGCCCTGGTGGCGCGCCTGCCGGCACGGGTCGACGGGCTGTGCAACATTGCCGGCGTGCCCGGTACCGCGCCCGTGCAAGCGGTGGCCACGGTCAACTACCTGGGGTTGCGGCACCTGACTCAAGCGCTGCTGCCACGCATGGCGGCGGGCGGCAGCATCGTCAATGTCGCTTCGGTGCTCGGTGCGCAGTGGCCGCAACGCCTGGAGCTGCACAAGGCCCTGGCCGCGACGCACAGCTTCGAGGCCGGGCAGCAGTGGCTGGCGGCCAATCCGGTGGAGCAGGCCAGCTGTTATCAGTACTTCAAGGAAGCGCTGATCGTGTGGAGCTTCCAGCAATCCCAAGGCTGGTTTCGCGATCACGCGGTGCGTATCAACTGCGTGGCGCCGGGGCCGGTGTTTACCCCGATTCTCGACGATTTTGTCAGCATGCTCGGGCCGGAGCGGGTGGCCGCGGACAGCCAGCGCATGACCCGTCCGGCCCTGGCCGATGAGGTGGCGGCGGTGATCGCCTTTCTTTGCTCCGACGCCGCGCGCTGGGTCAACGGGGTCAATCTGCCGGTGGACGGTGGGTTGGCGGCGACCTACGTGTAGGGGTTGCTACAGCGGTAAACCCCGGTGCGGATCCACCGTGCCGGGGGTCTTGAACAACAACAAAAATACAGGACATACAAGATGCTCAAGCCTATCTTGCGGACGGTTGCGGCCGGGACCTTTATCGCACTGTCATCGACTGCACATGCTTACGACTTGCCCGGCCTCAACCTGGGCAGCACCAGTTTCTACGACGGCTCACCGGCACCCGCCGGCCCGGGCTGGTACCTGGAGGAATACCTGACGTACTCCCGGGCCAGCCGTTTCAATGATGCCAACGGCCACAAGCTGGCACTGCCCAACCAGGACGTGGAAGTGGTGGCTCCTACCACACAGATCATCTACCTCGGCCAACCCTTGGCGAATGGCGCGATGCCCGGATTCACCCTGATCAACACCTCCCTGGCCCATGTGGATGTCGACGACGGGTTGAACAATGCGGCCCTGAGTTCTCGCGCCGGCTTTGGTGATGTGATTGTGGGGCCCTTCCTGCAACTGCCGACCCTGAGCCGCGCCGATGGCAGCCCGCTGTTGACCCAACGTATCGAAGCCGATATCTCGGTGCCGGTGGGCGCCTATGACCGCAAGCGCTCGATCAACCCAGGCAGCAACTTCTGGTCATTCAACCCGTATTACGCGGCGACGTACTGGTTCAGCCCGAAGTGGTCGACGAGCGGGCGGTTCATGTACCTGTGGAATGGCAAGAACGATGATCCGCAGGCAGGCTTCGGGGATGTTTCCGATACCCAGGCCGGGCAGGCGTTGCATGCCAACCTGACCCTGCAATATGCCGTGAGCCAGCAACTGAGCGTGGGGGTTAACGGCTACTGGTTGAAGCAGATCACCGACACCCAGGTCGATGGGCACGCCGTGAGCGGGCGTCGGGAGAAGGTCTGGGCCATCGGCCCAGGCCTGGTCTACGGGTTCAGCAAGGAAGACGTGCTATCGGTAAACGCCTACTTCGAGCAGCAGGCGGAGAACCGCACGCAGGGCAACAAACTGGTGCTCAATTGGCTGCATAAGTTCTAGTGGGCGCCGTACGCACCATCACGCTGATGATGGTCAGTGCGGCAATCACCACCCCGGGGGAGGTCGCCAGCAGTACCCCGGCGGTGCCGGCGCCGGCGGCGAGCAGTTGCCCGGCCGCCAGCGGCCCGGCCACCGAACCCAGGCGGCCGACGGCCACCGCGGCACCGACACCGGTGGCGCGTACCGAGGTCGGGTAGGAGGGCGGTGCCGATGCGTACAGCACCAACTGCGCGGCCATCACGAACAGGCCGGCGGCAAAACCGGCGATGGCCATGGGCACGATGCCCACCGACAACCCGACTCCGGCCAATGCCGCCAGCAACCCGGCATACACACCCAGCACCACTTTGACGGCATTGCAGCGGTCCAGCAGCACGCCGCCGAGCAGTGAGCCGAGGGCGCCGCCGATATTGAAGAGCATCTGCACCATGCCCGCCTGGGGTTTGCTGAAACCCTGCTCCAGCAACAGCGACGGCAGCCAGTTAAGCAGCATGTACATCACGGTCAGGGTGAAGAAATAGCTGAGCCACAACGCCAACGTGGTGCGGGCGCGACCTTCGCCGAACAGCGCCTGGCCGGTAGAAGGGCGGGCGCCGTGCGTAGTGTCGCGCTGTTGGCGAAAGGCGCTGGACTCCGGCAGCAGCAGGATCATCAACGGCACGGCGAGCAACGGCGCCAGGCCACCGATGATAAAGGTGGTCTGCCAGTGCTCACTGGAAAACATCGCCACCACCGCGGCCAATGCGCCACCCAGCGGCACCCCGCAGTACATCACGCTGATGGCCGTGCCCCGGTTGCGTTCGCTCACTGCTTCGGCGCACAGCGCGATCAGGTTGGGCAGTGCGGCGCCCAGGCCCAGGCCGGTGAGAAAGCGCACCAGCAACAGGCTGGCGTAGCTGTCGACAAACGCGGTGCTCAGGGAAAACAGCCCGAACAGCAGCACAGCACCCACCAGGATTTTCTTGCGCCCTATGCGGTCGGCGACCCAGCCGCCGAAGAACGCCCCCGGCAGCAGGCCGATGATGCCGACGCTGAACACCCAGCCGAGCATCTTCGGATCCAGGGCGAACGTTTGACGTAACCCGGCGGCGGCAGTGCCGGCGGCCTGCAGATCGAACCCTTCGATCAGCGCAACGATAAAGCACAACGCAATAGTCAGCGTCGAACGACGCGATGGACTGTCCATGGGCAAACCTCATTGTTGTTTTTGTTGTGGTGACGAGCGCGAGTGGCTGCTGGTGATTAAGATAACAAAGATAACTAAAAAATGAATCGTGGATTAATCCGCCCATAAAACATAAATAAATCCATGTAATTCATTGGCTTGCGATGTTGATTCATATGCAACTAAAAAATAGATAGCTTTATTAATGTTCGATTATCGCTCAGTTGCGGTTGACGGGCACCGCCGGCTGTTTCCATTCTTGGCTCGCGAAGCCGACCGGGCCGAGCGTGTGCCACCCCAAAAACAACAACAAAAAATGGACATCGAACATGCCAGAACTCCCTATGGAGCAAGCCGTTGCAGCGGCGCCCGTCGCCTGTGTGTCGAACAATACCCCACGCCTGCTCATGGCATGCCTGGCCTTGAGCGTGTTGCCCACTTCGCTATGGGCCGCAGGCTTTATCGACGACAGCCACGGCACCTTGACCTTGCGCAATTACTACCTGGACCGCGACTACAAGGACGACGGGGCGAAGACCGCCGCGCGGGAATGGGCCCAGGCGTTCATCCTCAACCTTGAATCGGGCTACACCCCGGGCCCGGTGGGCTTCGGCCTGGATGTGCGCGGGTTGATGGGGGTCAAGCTCGACTCGTCGCCGGACCGCAGCGGCACCGAGTTGCTGCCGGTGTCGGCCAGCGACAAGCGCGCCGCCGATGAGTACTCGCGCCTGGCCCCGACTGCCAAGCTGCGGTTTGCGCAAACCACGGTGAAGGCCGGCGATGTGTCGATCTTCCTGCCGTTCGCCTTTGCCAGCCCGTCGCGCCTGTTGCCGCAAACCTTTCGCGGCACCACCTTGAGCTCCAAGGACATCGATGGCCTGACCTTCAACACCGGCTACATCGACCGCATCAACAAGCGCGACTCCACCGACTACCAGGCCATGACCATCGCCTCGCCCAACCGGCGGTTCAACGCCACCGCCACCACGTCGCACCTGGCGTATGTGGGCGGTGACTATCAGCTCAACAAAGACCTCAGCCTGCGCGTCTATCACTCCCAGGTCGCGGACCTCTACCAGCAGGACACCCTGGCACTGCTGCACAACCTGCCGTTGGGCGATGGCGTGCTCACCAGCGACCTGCGCAGTTTTTTCAGCCGCGAGGATGGCAGTGCCAAGGCGGGCAAGGTGGATAACCGCAACCTCTCGGCGCTGTTCGGCTACCGCCTCGGCGGCCATCGCGTCAGCCTTGGCTACATGCACTCAAGCGGGGAGACGGCCACACCCTATATCTCCGGCACCGAGTTGATGGGCATGAGCGAGCTGACCATGAGCTCGGACTTTCTTAACGCCAAGGAGCGCACCTGGCAAGCCATCTATGACTACGACTTCGCCGCAGCGGGTGTGCCGGGGCTCAAGAGTCGGCTGCGCTATGTGCGCGGCGACAACATCGAACTGGCCGCTTTCAATGCCGAGGACCGCAAGGAGCGCGAGTTCCAGATGGAGTTGGGGTATGTGATCCAGGACGGCCCGCTGAAGAACGTCGGGTTCATGGCGCGCAAGTCGATCTACCGCAATGACTTCCCGAGCGGCGCGGCGTTTCGCGATGAAAACCAGACCCGTTTCCTGGTGCTCTACACCGTGGCGCTCTGGTAGGCCGCTCAGTCCTGGTAGACCTTCTTCAGCAGGCGCAGCAGCTCTTCGCGTTGCTGGGCGTCAAGGGCGGCCGTGGCGTCCAGGTCACTCTGGGCGGCGATGGCCTTGAGTTCCTTGAGCAGGATTTCGCCGCTCTTGCTGAGGAAGATCCCGTAGGAGCGCTTGTCCGGCTTGCAGCGCACCCGCACGGCGAGGGCGCGGCTTTCCAGCTTGTTCAGCAACGGCACTACCTGGGGCGGCTCGATGGCCAGGGCGCGGGCCAGGTCGGCCTGCATCAGCCCGGGGTTCTGCTCGATGATCGCCAGGGCCGAGAACTGTGCAGGGCGCAGGTCGTGGTCCGACAGCCGGCCGATCAGGTTCTGGAACAGCTTGAGCTGGGCGCGGCGCATGGCGTAGCCGATCAGATCGTCCAGGGCTGAATCCAGCGGCGGCCGTACCTCGTCGTTGTCGGGCAGGGCCTGGCTGGCGGCGGCGATGGTGGAAGGCTTGGCCATTGGCAGTGCAATCCTCAGAAGGTGGAGGTTAAGAAGGCTATCTAGTTTGCCGGGGTTGGCGCGCCATGGCTATGCCGGCTTTTCACAACGCCTGGAAAACGCAGGTTTCATCGCGTAAAAATATTGGTTATCCGGATTAATAGTTAATTGACATAACTATATTTGCGGTTTAATTTCGACTCATCTTCAAACCCAGAACAAGAGCGTACCGCCATGAGCAATTACGAAGGCCGTTGGACCACCGTCAAGGTTGAGATCGAAGAAGGCATCGCCTGGGTCATTCTCAATCGTCCGGAAAAACGCAACGCCATGAGCCCGACCCTGAACCGGGAAATGATCGACGTCCTCGAAACCCTCGAGCAGGACCCTGCCGCCGGCGTGCTGGTGCTGACTGGCGCGGGCGAAGCCTGGACCGCCGGCATGGACCTCAAGGAATACTTCCGCGAAGTGGACGCCGGCCCGGAAATCCTCCAGGAAAAAATCCGTCGCGAAGCCTCGCAATGGCAATGGAAACTGCTGCGCATGTACGCCAAGCCGACCATCGCCATGGTCAATGGCTGGTGCTTCGGCGGTGGCTTCAGCCCGCTGGTGGCCTGCGACCTGGCGATCTGTGCGGACGAAGCGACCTTCGGCCTTTCGGAAATCAACTGGGGCATCCCGCCGGGCAACCTGGTGAGCAAGGCCATGGCCGACACCGTGGGCCATCGCCAATCGCTGTACTACATCATGACCGGCAAGACCTTTGGCGGGCAGAAAGCCGCCGAAATGGGCCTGGTCAACGAAAGCGTGCCGCTGGCTCAACTGCGCGAAGTGACCATTGAACTGGCGCGCAACCTGCTGGAGAAAAACCCGGTGGTGCTGCGTGCCGCCAAGCATGGCTTCAAGCGCTGCCGCGAATTGACCTGGGAGCAGAACGAGGATTACCTCTACGCCAAGCTCGATCAGTCGCGCCTGCTCGACACCGAAGGCGGTCGCGAGCAGGGCATGAAGCAGTTCCTCGACGACAAGAGCATCAAGCCTGGCCTGCAGGCGTATAAACGCTGAAGGGCGCGGCCGCCTGGCCGCGCCGTTGTACCCTGCTTGAACGTATTCCCGATAAAGACAATAAAGAGGAATCACCATGCTGGACGTGCCCCTGTTGATCGGCGGCCAGTCGTGCCCCGCCCGTGACGGTCGAACCTTCGAGCGCCGCAACCCGGTGACCGGTGAAGTGGTCTCGCGGGTGGCCGCCGCCACCCTGGAAGATGCCGACGCCGCCGTAGCGGCCGCCCACGCCGCGTTCCCCGCGTGGGCGGCGCTGGCACCCAACGAACGCCGCACCCGCCTGCTCAATGCCGCCGAGCAATTGCAGGCGCGCAGCGCCGAATTCATTGCCGCCGCCGGCGAGACCGGCGCCATGGCCAACTGGTATGGCTTCAACGTGCGCCTGGCGGCCAATATGCTGCGCGAAGCGGCGTCGATGACCACCCAGATCACCGGTGAAGTGATCCCCTCCGATGTCCCCGGCAGTTTCGCCATGGCCTTGCGTCAGCCTTGCGGCGTGGTACTGGGCATCGCGCCGTGGAATGCCCCGGTGATCCTCGCCACCCGCGCCATCGCCATGCCGTTGGCCTGCGGCAATACCGTGGTGCTCAAGGCCTCGGAGCTGAGCCCTGCGGTGCACCGCCTGATTGGCCAGGTGTTGCAGGACGCCGGCCTGGGCGATGGCGTGGTCAATGTCATCAGCAATGCCCCGGCGGATGCCGCTGCGATTGTCGAGCGGCTGATCGCCAACCCGGCCGTGCGCCGGGTCAACTTCACCGGCTCGACTCATGTGGGGCGGATTGTCGGCGAACTCTCGGCGCGTCACCTCAAGCCGGCCTTGCTGGAACTGGGCGGCAAGGCGCCGTTGCTGGTGCTCGACGACGCCGACCTCGACGCGGCGGTGGCAGCGGCGGCCTTTGGCGCCTATTTCAACCAGGGCCAGATTTGCATGTCCACCGAGCGCCTGATTGTCGATGCCAAGGTCGCCGATGCGTTCACCGCCAAGCTGGCGGCCAAGGTCGCGACCCTGCGCGCAGGCGATCCCATTGCAGCGGATTCGGTTCTGGGTTCCCTGGTGGACGCCGGTGCCGGCACACGCATCAAGGCCCTGATCGACGATGCCCTCGCCAAGGGCGCGCGGCTGGTGGTGGGTGGCCAACTGGACGGCAGCATCCTGCAGCCGACCCTGATCGATGGCGTTACCGAGCATATGCGCCTGTACCGCGAAGAATCCTTCGGTCCGGTGGCGGTACTGCTGCGCGGTGACGGGGATGAAGCCTTGTTGCGCCTGGCCAACGACTCCGAGTTCGGCCTCTCGGCGGCGATCTTCAGCCGTGACACCGGGCGTGCACTGGCCCTGGCCCAGCGTGTCGAGTCGGGCATTTGCCATATCAACGGCCCGACCGTGCATGACGAGGCCCAGATGCCGTTTGGCGGGGTCAAGTCCAGCGGCTACGGCAGCTTCGGCGGCAAGGCCTCGATCGAGCACTTCACGCAATTGCGCTGGGTGACCTTGCAGAACGGGCCACGGCATTACCCGATCTGAGCAGGCGTCGCGACATAACAATAACAAGGCGGCGTTGACCCGCCTTGCTGGAGGACACCCTTGTGAGTTCCGAATTCAGACCGCAACCCCAGCCCGCACCGCGATACCGCGAGGTCTCCATCGGCCACGCAGCGGTGGCGGTCACTGAAGAACACGGCGTGCTGCATATGCGCTCCCTGGAGCCCCTGGCCGAGTTGCCGGCGCGCCTGCTCGATCGCCTGGTGCATTGGGCCCGGGTGCGCCCCGAGCAGACGTTTATCGCGGCCCGCCAGGCCGGTGGTGATTGGCGCCGGGTCAGCTACCGCGAGATGCTCGACAGCGTGCGTGCGATTGCCCAGGGCCTGTTGAGTTACGGGCTCTCGGCGCATAAGCCGCTGGCCTTGCTGTCGGGCAACGACATCGAGCATTTGCAGGTTGCCCTCGGCGCGATGTACGCCGGTATTCCTTACTGCCCGGTGTCGCCGGCGTATTCGTTGTTGTCCCAGGATTTCGCCAAGCTGCGGCATGTGTGCAACCTGCTGCAACCGGGGCTGGTGTTCGTCAGCGATGCGGCGGCTTACCAGCGCGCCATCGACGCCGTCCTGCCGGCCGAGACCCCGCTGATCAGCGTGCGCGGCCACGTGCCTGGGCGCACTCAGGCCAGCTTCGCCAGCCTGCTGCAAACGCCGGGCGCCGCCGAGGCCGACGCGGCGTTCCAGGCCACCGGCCCCGACAGCATCGCCAAGTTCCTGTTCACCTCGGGTTCGACCAAGTTGCCCAAGGCGGTGATCACCACCCAACGCATGCTTTGTGCCAACCAGCAAATGCTGCTGCAGACGTTCCCGGTGTTCGGTGAGGAACCGCCGGTGCTGGTGGACTGGCTGCCGTGGAACCACACCTTCGGTGGCAGCCATAACGTCGGCATCGTGCTCTACAACGGCGGCACCTTTTACCTCGACGACGGCAAGCCGACCGCCCAGGGCTTTGCCGAGACCCTGCGCAACCTCAAGGAAGTCTCGCCCACGGCCTACCTGACGGTGCCCAAGGGCTGGGAAGAACTGGTCAACGCCCTGGAACAGGACGCCGAGTTGCGTGAACGCTTTTTTGCGCGGATGAAACTGTTCTTCTTCGCCGCCGCCGGCCTGTCGCAAAGTATCTGGGATCGCCTCGACCGCGTGGCCGAACAGCACTGCGGTGAACGTATCCGCATGATGGCCGGGCTGGGCATGACCGAAGCCGCGCCGTCCTGCACCTTCACCACCGGGCCGTTGTCCATGGCCGGCTACATCGGCTTGCCCGCGCCGGGCTGCGAGGTGCGCCTGGTGCCGTTGGACGGCAAGTTCGAAGGGCGCTTTCGCGGGCCGCACATCATGCCGGGGTACTGGCGGGCGCCGGAGCAAACCGCCGAGGTGTTCGACGACCAGGGTTTCTACTGTTCAGGTGACGCGATCAAGCTCGCCGACCCGCACCAGCCGCAATTGGGGCTGATGTTCGACGGGCGGATTGCCGAGGATTTCAAGTTGTCTTCCGGGGTGTTTGTCAGTGTCGGCCCGTTGCGCAATCGCGCGGTGCTCGACGGCGCGCCCTATGTGCAGGACCTGGTGATTGCCGCGCCGGACCGCGAATGCCTGGGCGCCCTGGTATTCCCCCGGCTCTACGAGTGCCGTCGGCTGGCCGGTTTGAGCGCTGACGCCAGCGACGCCGAGGTGCTGGCCAGCGCGCCGGTACGCCAGTGGTTCGCCGACTGGTTGCAGCGCCTCAACCGCGAGGCCACCGGCAATGCCAGTCGCCTGGAATGGATTGCCCTGCTCGACGAGCCAGCGTCCATCGATCGCGGGGAAATCACCGACAAGGGTTCGATCAACCAGCGCGCCGTGCTGCAATGGCGCGCGGCCAGGGTCGAGGCGCTGTATCGCGGTGAAGACCCTGCGATCCTGCGCGCCGGGCCCAAGCCTTGAACAGCGCCGGGCAGTACTCGGCGTTTGCCGATGCGGCGATTTTCGCGGCGGTGCGCACGCCGTGGGTCGACCTTGGCGGTGCACTATCCCAGGTGTCGCCTATCGATTTGGGAATCAAGGTGGGCCGCGAAGTGCTGGCCCGGGCCGGCATCGACCCCCTGGCGGTGGACAGCGTGCTGGCCGGCTCCATGGCCCAGGCCAGTTTCGATGCCTACTTGCTGCCTCGGCATATCGGCTTGTACAGCGGGGTGGCGCAAGCGGTCCCGGCACTGGGGGTGCAGCGCATCTGCGCCACCGGTTTCGAGCTGCTGCGCCAGGCCGCTGAACAACTGCGCGACGAGGTGCAACTGGCGCTGTGCGTGGCCAGTGAATCCATGTCGCGCAACCCGATTGCGGCCTACACCCATCGGGATGGGTTTCGCCTCGGCGGCGAGGTGCAATTCAAGGATTTTCTCTGGGAGGCCCTGTACGACCCGGCCCCCGGCCTGGACATGATCGCCACCGCCGACAATCTTGCGCGCCGTTATGGCCTGAGCCGCAAGGCCGTGGACCGCTACGCCTGCGACAGCCACCAGCGTGCCTTGCAGGCGCAACGTGACGGCGCGTGGGCGGAAGAAATCGTCACGGTCGATAACCAGGTGTTCGAGCTTGAGGGGTACCAGCCCAGGGGCATCAGCCTGGCGCGCCGGGAGAGTGCCGTCAGCGCCGACAGCCACCCACGTTCTACCGACCTTGAAGCCCTGACGCGCTTGCGCGCCGTGCATCCAGGCGGCGTGCAAACCGCCGGCAACAGTTGCGCGGTGGTCGATGGTGCGGCGGCGGCTTTGGTGGGGCGTGCCTCGGCCTGCACGCGCCCGGCCCTGGCGCGGCTGCTGGCCAGCGCGGTGGTCGGTGTGGCCCCCGAGTTCATGGGCATCGGCCCGGCACCGGCGATCCGCCTGCTGCTGCAACGCAGCGGCTTGAACCTGGGCGACATCGGCCGCTTCGAAATCAACGAAGCCCAGGCCGCCCAGGTACTGGCGGTTGCCCATGAACTGGAGCTGGACAGCAGCCGCCTCAACGTCGAGGGCGGTTCCCTTGCCCTGGGGCATCCGTTGGCTGCCACCGGCCTGCGCCTGGTGATGACCCTGGCCCGGCAACTGCGCCAGCACAACCTGCGCTACGGGATTGCTGCGGCGTGCGTGGGCGGCGGGCAGGGCATGGCGTTGCTGATCGAGAACCCTGCCTACCGGGCTTGAAGCGCACGATTCTTTTTTGTCGATGAGGTGTTCCGATGTGGAGCTATGAGGCGCCCCTGGGCGATATGCAATTTGTCCTGGAACACTGGCTGCAGGCGCCCGATACCTGGCAGCGCCACCCGGCATTCGCGGCCCTGGACCTGCCGCTGGCAGTACAGGTGCTGGAGGAGGCGGCACGCTTCAGCCAGGGCGTGCTGGCGCCGTTGAATAGCAGCGGTGATCGCCAGGGCTGCCGCTGGCAGGCGGGCCGGGTCAGCACCCCGGACGGCTTCGTCGAGGCCTATCGCGCCTATGTCGAGGGGGGCTGGCCGGCGCTGGCGTGTGCTGAGGAGCAGGGCGGGCAGGGCTTGCCGCAACTGCTCGATGCGGCGCTGCAAGAGATGCTCTATGCCAGCAACCACGCCTGGGCCATGTACACCGGGATCGCCCACGGTGCCTACCTGTGTCTCAAGGCCCACGCCGCCCCATGGTTGCAGGCACGCTACCTGCCCGACATCGTCAGTGGCCAGGCCTTGCCCACCATGTGCCTGACCGAGTCCCAGGCCGGCAGCGATGTCGGCTTGCTGCGCTGTCGCGCGCAACCCCAGGCGGATGGCAGTTATCGCCTCAGCGGCAGCAAGCTGTTTATCTCCGGCGGCGAGCACGACCTCACGGCGAATATCCTGCACCTGGTGCTGGCGCGCCTGCCCGATGCGCCGCCGGGCAGCCGTGGCATTTCACTGTTCCTGGTGCCCAAGCACCTGGACGATGGCCAGGCCAATGGCGTGCACTGCGACGGCATCGAGCACAAGATGGGCATCAAGGGCAGCGCCACCTGCTCCCTGGTGTTCGACGCCGCCCAGGGCTGGCTGGTCGGCGAGCCCAATCGCGGCCTGGCGGCGATGTTTGTGATGATGAATTCGGCGCGCCTGCATGTAGGCCTGCAAGGCCTGGGGCATGTCGAGGCGGCCTGGCAGAACGCCCGCCAGTACGCCGCCGAGCGCTTGCAGATGCGTGCGCCGTCAAGGCCGGAAGAGGTGGTGGCCCAGGCGGCTGACCCGATCCGTTATCACCCGGCCATGCGCCGCGTGTTGCTGGAGCTGCGCACCACCAGCGAGGGCATGCGCGCCATCGGCTATTGGGCGGCGCACCTGCTTGATCAGGCCGAGCACGGCCAGGACCCGTCGGCGGCGCAGTTGGCGCCGCTGCTGACCCCCATCATCAAGGCGTTTTTCACCGAACAGGGCTTTCGCCAGGCCAGCCATGGGCTGCAGGTGTTCGGCGGTTACGGCTACGTCACCGAGTTCGCCATCGAACAAACCCTGCGGGACAGCCGTATCGCGATGATCTACGAGGGCAGTAACGAGATCCAGGCCAATGACCTGTTGCTGCGCAAGGTGCTGGGGGATGACGGCCGAGCCTTTGGCCTGCTGCTGGCCGAGTTGCGCGCCGAGGCCGCGCAGGGCAGACAGTATGAGGAATGCGCAGGCTTTTCCGCTGCGTTGGCCAGCCTGTGCGACGCGTTGGCCAGTGTGGTGCACGCCATTCGTGAACGCGCGCACGAAGACAGTGAATACCCCTATCGGGCGGCGCCGGATTTCCTCCAGCTCTGTGGCGTGGCGTTGCTGGCCTTTGCCTGGGCGCGGGCCGCGCGGGTCTCCAGGGCCCTGCGCGAAGACGATCCGCTGCGTGCCGCCAAGCTGCAAAGCGCCGGTTTCTTTTTCGATTACCTGCCCTCGCGGCTGGCGCAGCACCTGGGCGCCATAGACGGGGCACGGGCAGCGCTGGCGTTCATCTGACGCGGCCAGGTGCTTGCGGTACTACTTGCGGTACCATGGCGGCTCACGTTTTCTGGAAGTTGCCTGGATGAGTAAACCCGGTCAATTGGTGCTGGTTGCACTGCGCAAGATGATTGCCAGCGGGGAGTTGGCGGCGGGCGAGCGGCTGATGGAGATTCCCACGGCGCAGCTGTTCGGCGTGTCGCGCATGCCCGTGCGCATGGCCTTTCGTACCCTCGAACAAGAAGGACTGCTGGTGCCGTTTGGCGGGCGCGGCTATCAGGTGCGCTCGGTCAGCCCCAGCGACATTGCCGGCGCCGTCGAAGTGCGCGGCGTCCTGGAAGGCCTGGCGGCACGGCAAGCCGCCGAGCAGGGCTTGTCCACTGCGGCGCGTGCGGCGCTGGAGCGCTGCCTGGTGGAAGGCGATCAACTGTTCGAAAAGGGCTATGTGACCGAGGATGACCTTGAGGTCTATCACGACCTGAACATGCGCTTTCACCAGGTCATCGTCGAAGGCAGCCACAACCCGGCGATCGCCGACGCGCTGGCCCGCAATGATCACTTGCCGTTCGCTTCGGTGACCGCGCTGGCGGTGGATCGCGAGGACATGGCCCGCGAGTACCGACGCTTCAACTATGCCCACATGCAGCATCATTCGGTTTTCGATGCCCTGGTCAATCGCCAGGGCGCGCGGGCCGAAGCCATCATGCGCGAACACGCCAACGCGACGTTGCGCTATGCCGAGATCTTCAGTTCAGCCACCACCGCCGCGCGCATGAAGGTGATTTTGCCCGCGTCGTGAACCCTGTCAGATATCGAGTACCAGCAGCGGGGTTTTCGAGCGCGAGCAGCAGGGGGTGAACTGGTCATTCAGGGCCTGTTCCTGTTCGGTGAGGAACAGGTCGCGGTGCTCCGGTATGCCCTCCAGCACACGGGTCAGGCAGGTGCCGCAAATCCCTTGTTCGCAGGACACGGCAATCTCGATGCCATGGCTTTCCAGGACCTGGACCACGGTCTTGTCGGCGGGAATTTCAAAGACCTGGCCGCTGCTGCCGAGCTTCACCGAAAAGCCGCCGTCGAGGCTGCTGTCCACCGGTGCCGCGCTGAAGTATTCGCGGTGCAGGCAATCTTCCTGCCAGCCCTGCGCGCGTGCGCTGTCGAGCACATGCTGCATGAACCCGCCAGGGCCGCAGACATACAGGTGCACGTCATCGGCGGGCGCTGCCAGCACTTCGGCGATGTTCAGCGCGGTGTGGGGCTGCTCATCGAAATGCAGGAACACCCGCGCGGCAAACGGCGACGCCTTGAGCCGCTGCACAAACGCCGCACGCTCACGGGCGCGGGCGCAGTAATGCAGCTCGAAGTCGGCTCCCGTATGGGCCAGGCGCTCGGCCATGCACAGGATCGGGGTGATGCCGATGCCGCCGGCAAACAGCAGGCTGCGTCGCGCGTTGTCGGCCAGGGGAAACAGGTTGCGCGGTGCGCTGATGGTCAGGCGGGCGCCCTCGTGAACCTGCTCGTGCAAGCTGCGCGAGCCACCCCGGGACGCCGGGTCCTTGAGCACGCCGATCAGGTAGCGATGACGTTCCTCGGGGTGATTGCACAGGGAATATTGCCGGATAACCCCATCGGGCAGGTGCACGTCAATATGCGCGCCGGCACTGAAGGCCGGCAGCGGCTGGCCATCGACACTGGCCAGCTCATAGCTGCAAATGTCCTGGGCTTCGTTGTTACGGGATACCACCACCACATCGATCATGTTCAGTCCTCGCAAAGTTGTCGCGCTGTTCAGGCGGTGGTGGTGGCGATCAGTTGCGGTTCGAGGGCGCGTTCCTTGGCAATCAGTCGCTCCAGGATCTTGCGTGACTGCACGCCACCCGCGTCGATATTCAACTTGAGCAGGTTGCGCTGCGGATGGGCCAGCAGGTTCTGTTGCTGGCGTTCGAGCATCTCCAGGTCCTCGCTGAAAATCTTGCCCTGGCCCTCGCGAATGCTTGCGGTCAGTGCCTCGTCGTGGGGGTTGAAGTTGCGCGCCATGCCCCAGAAGTACCAGATCGAGGTCTCGGTTTGCGGGGTGATGAAGTCGACCACGATGCTCGCAGCCTTGTGTTCGGGGGCGGCGTTATAGCCACCTTTGCCGGCGTGGGCCACGCCGACTTCGATCAATACATGGCTGGGCGGGGTGAAGCGGCAGATCTGCCAGCGGTCCACCGGCACGTCATCGGCCAGGTTATTGCCGCGCAGGGCCATGCGCCAGAACGGCGGGGCCATGATGTTTTCCATGTGCCGGGCCGTGACCACTTCATCGCCGTCCACCGTGGTCACGGGCGGCGCTTCGTCGATTTCCTTCTGGCCGATGCTGGAGGCGTGCACATAGGTTTCGTGGGTCAGGTCCATCAGGTTGTCGATCATCAGGCGGTAGTCGCACTGGATATCGAACAGCCCGCCGCCATAGGCCCATTGGTCACTCACGGCCCATTCCAGGTGGTGGATCAGCGCCGGGTCGGCCTGGGCCTGATCGCCGGGCCATACCCAGATGAAGCCGTAGCGTTCAACGGCGGCAAAGGTCTTGTTGCAGGGAAAACCACGTACCCGCTGGCCGGGCATTTCCACGGTCTTGCCGTCGCCGCCCATGACCAGGCCGTGGTAGCCGCAGACCAGGTTGCCGTTCTCGACATACCCCAGTGAAAGCGGCGCGCCGCGATGGGGGCAGAAGTCCTCGACCGCCACCACGGCGCCTTCCTGGCCACGATAAAACACCATCTTTTCGCCGCAGATCTGTCGACCCAGGGGCTTGTGTGCGATTTCATCGGGGGTGCAGGCGACATACCAAGTGTTCTTGGGGTACATGATGACTCTCCAGGCGGCGGATTGTTTTTATTTAATGGATCCATTAAATGGCTGGCCTGATGGAGAGTCAATCTATTGTGGTTGCTTTATTGGGCGATTATCGGACGATTACGTTTCAATGGATCCATTGGTTGGATTCAGTAGCGAATCATCACTGACTTCAACTCGGTGTAGTCCTCGATGAAGGCGCTGCCGAACTCCCGGCCTATCCCCGAGGACTTGTTGCCGCCAAACGGCACCGCCGGGTCCAGCATCGTGTGCATGTTCACCCACACCGTGCCGGCCTCGATGGCGGGCACCATGCGCAGGGCTTTGCCCAGGTCGTTGGTCCACAGGCTGGCGCTCAAGCCGTAGGGGGTGTTGTTCATCAAGGCCAGCAGTTCTTCTTCGCTGTCGTACGGCAAGAACGTGGCAATGGGGCCGAAGGTCTCTTCGTTGAGCAGGGTGTCATTGACGCCGTTGGCGAGGATGATCGTCGGTTCGACGTAACAGCCCGGACGGTCGATCAGGTTGCCACCGTGAATGATGCGGTTGTTTTCGGCACGGGCCTTGGCGAAGAACTCGCCGAGTTTGAGCTGGTGCTGGCGGTTGGTGACCGGGCCGAATTCGGTGCGCTCATCCAGGGGCAAGCCGATGTTCAGCGTGCTCAGGCGCTGGGCCAGTTTGCCCATCACCGTTTCGATCTGCGAACGATGCACAAAGAAGCGTTCGGCGGCGGCGCAGATTTGCCCGGAGTGCAAAAAGCCCGCTTCGATGATGCCGTTGACGGCCTTGTCCAGGTCCACATCGGGCAGGAACCCGGCCGAGTTTTTCCCGCCCAGTTCAAGGGTGGCCCGGGTCAGCCCGGCGCCCATGGCACTTTGGCCCACCGCAATCCCGGTCGGCACGGAGCCGGTGAACGACACCTTGTCGGTACCGGGGTGTTCGATCAGGCCTTTGCCGACGCTGCCGCCGCCGGTCAAGACGTTCAGCGCACCGGCGGGAAGGCCGGCGGCAATCGCCAGTTCGGCGATGCGCAGGATGGTCAGCGGCGTGAACTCGCTGGGCTTGATGATGATGCTGCAACCGGTCACCAGCGCCGAGGCGAGTTTCCAGATGGCGATCATGGTCGAGAAATTCCACGGCACGATGCCGACCACCACTCCGACCGGCTCGCGCAGGGTGAACGCGGTGTAGCGCTCGCCGGCGAAGGAGGGCAACGATGGGGTGATGGTCTGGCCGCTGATCTTGGTGGCCCAGCCGGCGTAGTAACGCAGGAAGTGCGCGGCCTGGTCGACTTCGAAGGCGCGGGAAATCTGGATGATCTTGCCTGACTGGCAGGTTTCGATCTGTGCCAGTTCTTCGCGGTGTTGCTCCAGTAGGTCGGCCAGCTTGAGCAGTACATTGCCGCGCACCGCCGGTGCGACCTGCGACCACTGCTTGAAGCCTCGGCTCGCCGACGCCACAGCCGCGTCAATGTCGGCCGGGTCGGCGTCGGCGACATCGGCGATGACCTGGCCGGTCGCCGGGTTGATCACCTCCAACCGCTGGCTGGAATGGCTCTCGACGTAGCCACCGTCAATGAACAACGTATGGGTTCGACGGAGGAAGGCTTCAACCTGGGGCAGCAGTGGAATATCGCTCATGGGTTTTTCCTGGTGGCAGAGATTGAAAAGCCCGAGGTTAATCCCAGTGGCCGGAACGGGCTTGACTGTGGCTGCCCAGTGGCATGTCTGTGGCTGCCAGCGCCTGTACACGGCGGATCAGCCTGGGCCTTTGAAAAGTACAATCTTGACTCTGGAAGGTGCATGTCCTGCCAGGAAGGCACGCTCCATACTGGCCCTGCATCCGGCGCCACGCCTTGATTTCTGGCGCTGCCCGGACATCCAATAATAAGCAGGGCCATCCATGAAAAAGCCAAACCCGCTCCTTGAAGACCTCAAGTCCATCCTGCCGACCATCGCCGCCAATGCCTTCGTGGCCGAGCAGGACCGCCAGGTGCCCGCCGAGAATATTGCGCTGCTCAAGAGCATCGGCATGCACCGTGTGTTTCAGCCGAAAGTGTTCGGCGGCATGGAGTTGTCGCTGCCGCAGTTTGCCGACTGCATCGCCTTGCTCGCCGGGGCCTGCGCCAGCACGGCCTGGGCCATGAGCCTGTTGTGTACCCACAGCCATCAATTGGCACTGTTCTCGGCCCAACTGCAGCAGGAGGTCTGGGGCACTGACCCGGATGCCACGGCCAGCAGCAGCATCGCGCCGTTCGGGCGCACCGAGGAAGTCGAGGGCGGCGTGCTGTTCAGCGGGGAAATGGGCTGGAGCAGCGGCTGTGATCACGCCGAGTGGGCGATCGTGGGGTTCCGCCGCAACAACCCCCAGGGCTCCCAGGATTACTGCTTCGCGGTGCTGCCGCGCAGTGACTACCAGATCCGCGATGACTGGTTTGCCGCCGGCATGAAGGGCAGCGGCACCAAGACCTTGATCATCGACAAGGCCTGGGTGCCGGAACACCGCATCCAGAAAGCCAAGGACATGATGGAAGGCAAGTCCGCCGGCTTCGGGCTGTACCCCGACAGCAGGATTTTCTACTCACCGTACCGGCCGTATTTTGCCAGCGGTTTTTCCACCGTCAGCCTGGGCGTCGCCGAGCGGATGCTCGAGGTGTTCCGCGAAAAGACCAGGACCCGCGTGCGCGCCTACACCGGCGCGGCGGTCGGTGCCGCGACCCCGGCGTTGATGCGCCTGGCCGAGTCGACGCACCAGGTGGCCGCCGCGCGCGCCTTCCTCGAGAAAACCTGGGACGAACACGCTGAACACAGTGAGCAGCAGCGCTACCCCAGCCGCGAAACCCTGGCGTTCTGGCGCACCAACCAGGCCTACGCGACCAAGATGTGCATCCAGGCGGTGGACCGTCTGTTCGAAGCCGCCGGCGGCAACGCCTGGTTCGAGCACAACGAGATGCAGCGCCTGTTCCGCGACTCGCACATGACCGGCGCCCATGCCTACACCGACTACGACGTCTGTGCACAGATCCTCGGCCGCGAGCTGATGGGCCTGGAGCCCGATCCGAGCATGATCTGAAGCTGCTTTTGAAAACAACAATCAGGGCTGCGCCTGACGCAGCCCGGGAGTCTTGCATGTCTGAATCGACCTTCGACCCACGCGCCTTTCGCCGGGCCCTGGGCAACTTTGCCACGGGCGTGACCGTGGTCACCGCCGCCGACGCCTCCGGCCGCAAGGTGGGCGTTACCGCCAACAGCTTCAACTCGGTGTCCCTGGACCCACCGCTGGTGCTGTGGAGCATCGACAAACGCTCCAGCAGTCACGGGGTATTCGAGGAGGCCAGCCACTTCGCGGTCAACGTGCTAGCGGCGGACCAGATCGACCTCTCGAACAATTTTGCCCGGCCCAAAGACGACCGCTTCGCCGAGATCGCCTATGCACCGGGGGAGGGCGGGGCGCCGGTGTTCGCCGATTGTGCGGCACGTTTTCACTGCGAGAAATACCAGCAGGTGGATGGCGGCGATCACTGGATCATGATCGGCAAGGTGGTGGCCTTCGACGATTTCGGGCGCTCGCCGCTGCTCTACCACCAGGGCGCCTACTCCATGGTCCTGCCCCATACGCGCATGACCAGGCGCGACGAAAGCCAGCCGCCGAGCAGCCACTTCCAGGGGCGCCTGAACCATAACCTGCATTACCTGATGACCCAGGCGGTTCGCGCCTACCAGTCCAGCTACCAGCCCCGGCAACTGTCCACCGGCCTGCGCACCAGCGAGGCGCGGATGCTGATGGTGCTTGAGAACGATGCCCGCCTGAGCACTGGCGACCTGCTGCGGGAAGTGGCGATGCCGGTGCGGGAAATCGACGACGCCGTGGCCAACCTCAAGCGCAAGGGGCTGGTCGATGACGACGAGCACGGCGTGCGCCTGACCGCGGCGGGTATCGAGCAGACCGAAGACCTCTGGGCCATTGCACGGGAACAGCAGGAGAAGGTGTTCGCCGAGTTCAGCCAGGACCAGATCGACACCTTCAAGACGGTGTTGCAGCGACTGATCAGCCACTGCTGACTGGCCAAAATCCGATGCCGGCAACGGCATCGGATTTTTTTGCGTCACGCTCAGCGGGCTTCGGCCAACTCATCGACTACGCGCAACTGAAACGCCGCCAGCGCCGCGTTCGGTTGCTGCAACTGCACAAACTCCAGCATGGGGTCGCCGACCTGTGTCCTGACGCCCACCAATTCCTCAATGGTCGCCAGCCCGCAAAACGGTACATAGGCTTCGGAGTAGCCGCCTTCGTGCACCAGCACCAGGCGGCCCTGGCACAGGCGTTCGGCTGCTTGGCGTACAAGACGGGTCATGTGCCGGAACGAGTCACTGTGCAACAGCATTCGCGCCAGTGGGTCGACCGCGTTGGCGTCGTAGCCGCAGGCGACGATGATCAATTCCGGCTCGAAGCGCTCCAGCGCCGGAATCACGATACGCTCCATCGCGTGCAGATACGCCTCATGACCGCTGCCGGGGGGCAGCGGGATATTGATATTCGCGCCCAGCCCCGCGCCGCGCCCGCGATCGGCTTCACCGCTGTAACCTGCCGGGAAACAGCCGTCCTGATGCAGGGAAATCGTCAGCACGTCGCCGCGTTCTTCGAAGATCGATTGGGTGCCGTTGCCGTGGTGCACGTCCCAGTCGATCACCGCGACGTTGCCCAGGCCACGCCGTGCTTTTGCAGCTTCGATGGCGATGGCGATGTTGGCCAGGAAGCAGAAGCCCATGGCGTTGTCGGCGAGGCAGTGGTGGCCGGGTGGGCGTGACAGAGAATAGGCATTGTCGACTTCGCCGCACAGCACCGCATCCACTGCCGCCATGGCCAGCCCGGCGGAGAGCCTGGCTATTTCATAACTGCCTGGCCCGATGGGCGCGTGGGGCCCCAATTCGCCGCCCCCGGCATCGCTCATCGCCTTGAAGCGTTGCAGGTAGTTGGGCGTGTGCACCCGCAGCAGGTCTTCAGCGGTGGCCGCGTTGGCACTGCGCACCTGTAAGTGGCGGGTCAAGCCGGAAACGTCCAGCAGGCTCTTCAAGCGACGCTTGGTTTCCGGTGACTCGGCGTGGCCGGCGGCGGCAGGCGGCTGCACCCACCCGCCCACCGGTAACGTCAAGGCGTGCAACCCGGCGCTGTGCCAGAGGCTGAGTTCGTCGAAGAAAAATGCACTTTTTCGGCTCATCGTCTTTCCATTTTCGTTGGGGTAAAAGGGCCCGTCAGGCATTCGGGCGGCTGCTCAGCATCAACACCAGGGACAGCACGGTGACGCACGCCCCTGCGATCAGCAGTGATTGCAAACCGCCGCTGGCTTCGATCATCCGGCCAGCCACGGTCGGGCCGATGGCCAGGCCGCCACCGATCACCAGGTTGGAGGTGTTCATCAATTTTCCGGAGCGGTCGAGGTCGGCCAGGCAGGCCAGGACCAGCGGCAGGATGAAGGTCCAGGTGAACTTGAAAAGCAGCGCCGCCAAGGCAAAACGCAGCATGTCGGGCTGGCCCAGCAGCAACAGCACGGCGCCTGCCATCAACGCGTACCCCAGCAGTAACAGCAACAGGCGTGGCAGACGGTCGCCGATCAGCGAGGTACAACCGGCCCCGACGATGCCCATCACCGTGGCGAGCGCCAGAATCTCGCCACTGGCCTCGGCAGATAGGCCGGCGTGGCTGCTGATGGAACCGATAAAGGTCCAGACACCGCTCAGGCTGACGTAGAAACTCAGCAGGCCCAGAATGCCTAGTGCGGCTTTCCACCGGGAGGAGAGGGCGATGCGCTCGGCGGCTTTTTCAGGCGCCGGGCTGCCCTGGGGAAAGTGCCGTGCCAGGGGCAGAAAGAGCGTCATCAAGGCGGCGAGGATCAGGTAGCAGGCTGACAGCCCGTAGTGCTCGAACAGCCGGGGCAGGATGCTCAGGCCGATCGCCCCGACCACCAGTTGCCCCATCACCCATAACCCGTAGACACGCCCGGGATTGGCCGTGGAGGCCGCACTGGACAGGCAGATGATCATCAACGAGCCACCGGCCAGGGCGCTGCAAAAGCGCAGTGCCAGGAGTATCGGGTAGTCGTGGGCCAGCATTGAAAGCAGGTTGGCGGCGATGAACAGCAACCCGGCCAGCAAGGCGGCGCGGCGCCAGTCGACACGCTTGAGCCACCACAGTGCGGGCAGGGTGGCCAGGCTCATGGCGCCGAGTTCGGTGGAGAACAGGTCCCCGATCTGTGACGGGCTCAACTGCCATTGCGTCGCCAGTTGCGCAGCCACGGCCGGTGCGGTCATGAGAATGGTCGGGGTGATGGCAGCGAACAGCACAATGGCGGCCAGCAATGCCAATGGGGATGAGGCGTGGGCGCGTTCATCGGTCAGCGGTTGGGTCTGGGTGTTCATGGGCAAGCTCCGATGAGGGGATTCAGAACACATGGACCAGGCGCAGCAGCGCGTCGGTACCGTGATAGCCGTTGTCGGTGGCGACGTTCTGCGAGAGGCCGAACATCAACTGGTTCTGTTTATCCAGCCAGTGACCAACCTCGAAGCCCACTTGGGTGTAGCGCTTGTGGGTGTTGTCGATGCGCTGGTCATTGATCCGCAATTCGCCGCCATCGGCGTGGATCAGTCGCAGTGCGCCGTAGGTGCTGGGTGTGAAGTCGTAGGAGGCAAAGGCTTGCAGGCGGTACAGCGGGTCCTGTTTCAGGTCGCTGCCGAAGTAGTTGTCGTTCTTGCCGTAGAGCTGGGCTTCGAGGTTGGCTTCCAGCACCCACTTTTCGCCGATGCCCTGGGTGTAGTTGTAGACAAAGGTGGTGCCCCAGCGATTGGCACCGGGCGATACATCGGGATTGTTACCGTGGTATTCGCCCACAGGCAGGGTGATCAGGGTCAGTAGGCCGCTGTAGGTGCGCGAGGCCGGATCGTTGATGAAAAACACCGTGCCGCCGACCTGGGGATCACCGAAACCGCTTTCTGCGCTGTGCTGGCCGGCACCCGGCAGGCGGGCGTTGATGTCGGCGAAAGGCACGATGAACTGTGGGGTACAGAGGGTGCCGCAGAGGTCGGTGAAGAACACTTGGCGGTACGCCACGGCGTTGACCTTCAGGTCGGCCTTGCCGGTGCTGTCGGCCGGGCCATGGAAGTCACTGGCGCGGCTTGCCGGCAGGTACAGCACGCCCAGGCTGGTGCCCGAGGGGGCGCCGAAAAAGTCCCGGGCGTTGAGGTCGGCCGCACTGGCGTGCAGGCTCGACAGGCCGCCGAGCAGGGCCAGTGTGGTGGTGCGGGTGAAGGTGTGGATCATGGGCATGGCATCTCTTCTTTGAGGTGTTGTGTGGCGAACGGCTCGCCCGTGGGTGGCAGAGGGGACAAAAAAAGCGCAAAGGTGTCCCGTGGCCGTCAAAACGACAGCGAAAAAGTCAGCGCGGGTCAGTGGTGCCGATCAATCAGGCGGGGCGTGCAGCAGGTGGGCGATTCGGGCTTTGTCCTTGACCCCGAGTTTGCTGTAGATGGCGCGGATGTGATGGCGCACGGTATTGGGCGACATGCCCAGGTCGCGGGCGACTTCCTTGTAGGTCTTGCCTTCGCCGAAACCCTGGGCCACCGCATTCTCCCGAGGGCTCAGTTGCATCAGCACCGTACGGCTGCGGGCAGCCAGCAGGAGCAGGTCGCCGACCGTCGAGGCCTCGACCTGCAGGTGCTTGCCGTCATAGCCCCCGGCGTCCATCGGGACCGGCAGGCAAGGGCCGGTCCAGTCCGGCCATTCGCTCAGCAGCAAGTCGACGAAGCCACGTTCCGCACAGTGCAGGGTGCCGCGCTGGTCGCACACGGCAAGCGCGAGATTGCGCGGGTGGGTCAGCGCTTCGCGCATGGCCACCAGGGTACGAATCTGATTGGCCGAGACCGCCGCCACCAGGTGCCGCATGAGGTTGTTCAGCAGCAGGCAGTCCTGCTCGGTAAAGCGTGGGGCGTGGGGCGCACGGTAGAGCGTGAGGTGATCGCTGAGGTGGGTTTGCGGGTCGATGTACACCACGCACAGTAACTCACCGATCGCGTAGCACGAGCCGAGCCAGTTGAGCCCCGGGCCGTTGGCGGGGTTGCGCATGTCGACGATGACCGCTTGCCCCGGCACGTCGTTGACCCTGGCAATGGTCACATCGATATGGCGAATCGATTGCCAATCGGCCAGGTAGCTGCGGGGCAGGTTGTAGAGGTAGGAGCTGTGTTCTTCCGGCAGGCCGTCAATCAGCGCAGCCCGGCCCCACCAGGCGCTGTCGAAGGGCAGCAACTGGCGGATGCAGCTCAGCGCCGCTTCGTGGAAGTGTTCTATGTCTTTGTCCTGCGCCAGGCGTTGGAGCTCCAGTGTCATCGCGCTGAATGCCTCCAGCAGGCTGGCGTGACCATGATCATGACGGCTCATTCGTATGTACCTCTGTGCGACATTCTTATTGTTTTCGTCACGAAGTCATTAAGGGCCGGAACGTCGTTTGGACGTGGGCAGGGCCTGGGGACAAGTATCGACGGGTTGAAAGCCGATCACCATCCTACAGATGCACGATAGCGCCCGACGCAGGGCTTTTTTGGATGGCAGCCACGCGCAAAGGCCTTGCAGGCTCGTACAAGCAATCACGCTCGGTTTGCGATCAGATCCGGGGTTTCGACTCGATCAGAAAGGGCCAGGCCGATGTTCTTCAAGAAAAAACAGCCGATGCAGGACCTTGCCGCCGTCCTCAAGCAACTGCTGGCGGGGGAGGTGTTGGGAACCCAGGCACTGCACGCTTATCCGTCGGTGCAGGCCGACCTGGAGCAACTCGCCACACAACGTGCGCAGGCTGCGCGGCAGTTGCTGTTGCTCGAGGAATCAGCCCGCGATCAGGCTGCCGAAGGGGCGCGCAGCGAACAGGCACTTGCCGTGCTTCGCCGGCAACTGGAGCAGGCCGGGCAGTGTGAACAGGCGCTGGAAGCCGAGTTGCGCGAGCATGCGCAGCGCGCCCTTGCGCATCAACACGAGACGCAGATCTGGGAGCTGCTGCTCTGCACCATGACCGAAGGCTGCTGGGACATCACCGTGGTCAACGGTGACGTGCAGGATCCCGCCAGCCGCATGCGGATTTTCAATCAGTTCCGCCTGCTCCTGGGCTACGCGCCCCATGAGCTGCCCGACGGCTGGGACGCGCAGGTCAGCATCACCCACCCCGATGACCTGCCGAAGATCATGGCGATCTTCGACCGGGAAATCCTTGCGCCCCAGGGCAGCGGTGAGTACGTGTTTGAATACCGGATGCGCCACAAGACCCGTGACTACATCTGGTGCCGCGAGCGTGGGCGAGCGGTGCGCGATGCCCAGGGGCGTTTGACGCGGGTGATCGGCGCGGTACGCGATATCAGCGATGAGCAGTCGGCGAAGACCACCCATCAACAGCTGCTCGCACACAATCAGGCCACCTACGGCCAGATCGCCACGGTGGTGAGTGTGATCAAGGGCATTGCCGACCAGACCAACCTGCTGGCCTTGAACGCCGCCATTGAGGCGGCCAGGGCCGGCGAGGTCGGGCGCGGGTTCTCGGTGGTGGCCGATGAGGTGCGCAAGCTGGCGGAAAACACCCGTCAGGCGACCCATCAGATCCAGACGATGCTGCACCAGCACGAACGTTAGGACGGAGCTGCGTCGCGCAGCTCCTGAAACGGGGTCAGAAGGGCACGGCCACGGTCAGCTGGCTGTAGAGGTTGGTGCCGTTGCCACCCAACTGGTTACCACCGGTGTCGGCATCCTTCTTGGGTTGGTAGATGCCCACCAGCGGGCTGATGATCAGGTGGCTGTTGACCGCCCATTCGGCGTACAGGTCCAGCTCCCGGGCGTCGAGGTTCAGCGCGTCGTGTTTGCGCAGGGTATTGAAGTCGAAGTACAGCGCGCCGACCGTCAGGTTCTCCAGGGGCGTCGCCTTGAGGCCGACGTGATGGATGCCGGTATTGCTGTTGAACGGGCCGGCATAGTTGGAGGCGACTTCACCCTGGAACCAGGTGCCGTAGCCGGTGCTGAGCCCGGTGAACAGCGGGTCCCATTTTTGCGAGTAGCGGGTGTAGCGGTAGGTCACTTTTGGCGACCAACCGACATCGGCGAAGGTGTAGCCGGCCTCGGCGTACCAGGCTTTTTCCGGCCCCGCGTCCTTGTCTTGCCAGGCGTATTCGAAGGCGAAGCTGGCGTTGTCGATACCGGCGCTGACTTCGCCGCGCACGCTGTAAGTGTCCAGGCCCTCACGCTGTTTCTGGAAGTCGCTGGCCCACTGGTCGGTGACGTTCATGCCGTGGACCCAGGTCAGCCCCAGCGTTCCGGCGGCGGCCGTGTAGTCGAGGGTGCCCGCCGCCAGTTCGGTTTCGGCCTGGGCGCGGTTGTCCGACTTGAGCCACAGCACCGAGCCGTGCAGGCCCTCTTGCCCGCCCAGGCGCAGCACCGCCGTGCGGTCGAAGGCGTGGCGTGCCGCCAGGTAATAGGCGCCGCCACGGTTCAGTGCACCGTCAGCCGGGCCTTTGCCGAGGTTGGGTCCGTCGTCGTTGATCAGGAAACCCCGGCCGATCTTGACCACCTGGCGCCCGACGGAAAAATCCACACCGTCCTTGCCCAGCGCCGGGAACAGGTCGGCCGAGCGCCATCCCAGGTAGGCGTCTTCGATTTTGGTGGTGCGTTCGCTGCCATCGGTGTTGCCCGCCGCATCGCCATCGCCCCAGGTGCCGGAGCTGACCCAATTGAGCGCGCCATACGCGGTGCCGTGCCCGGCCAGGCCCTGGTCGCCGCTCACCCCGTACTTGATGAAACCCTCGCGCCAGGTCGAGCCGCCCGCTGTGCCGTCGTAGTTGTGACGGCTGTTGAACAGGCCGTAGACCGCCAGGAAGTCCGCATTCAGGTGGGTGTCCTCGTCGGCGTACAGCTCATAGGCCTGGGCCGGTGAATGGCCGATCAACAGCGCGATACCCAGGCCGACGGCCAAGGATTGCGTGCGTATTTTCAAGGTGTGCTCCATTGTTATAGTCCCCAGCTTGGTTAAGTCGAGGGCGCATTAAGATGACCCCAGGCGGAGGAAGTCTTTCACCTGCGTGCCACGTAATTGATCCTGCCCGCCAAGCCGCATGCCTTGGCAGGCAGCAACAAAAGCCACGGCAGACATGGGCAAGACGCTCGGTGCTCGGGAAGTGCACAGTGATTTTGCGCACGATGCCGTTTCGATCAGGGACTGGCTGGGGAGGGCTTTATCGCCGGCTCCTTGAACGGCTCGATGCATCCACTCAGAAATCCGCTTTCGAGGATCCGCACCATGTCGATCAATGACCGGCTCACACAGCATTTGAAACGCGGCAGCGTCGGGTTTCCGACCGCGCTGGCCAGCACCATCGGCCTGATCATGGCCAGCCCGGTGATTCTCACCGCGACCATGGGCTTCGGTATCGGCGGCAGCGCCTTCGCGGTGGCCATGCTGATTGCGGTGGTAATGATGCTGGCCCAGGCGACCACCTTCGCCGAGGCCGCCTCGATCCTGCCGACCACCGGCTCGGTCTACGACTACATCAATTGCGGCATGGGCCGTTTCTTTGCGATCACCGGCACCCTGTCGGCGTACCTGATCGTGCACGTGTTCGCCGGCACGGCCGAGACGATTCTGTCCGGGGTCATGGCCCTGGTGAACTTCGAACACCTCAACACCCTGGCGGAGTCCGCCGGCGGCTCCTGGTTGCTGGGGGTGGGGTTTGTCGTGGTGTTCGGTGTTCTCAATGCCTTTGGCGTCAGCGCCTTCGGCAGGGCCGAGATCATCCTGACCTTCGGCATGTGGACCACCCTGATGGTGTTCGGCGTGCTCGGCCTGATCGCGGCCCCTGCGGTGCAGCTGGAGGGCTGGTTCGGCGTGTCGCTGGTGGGTACCGACCTGGTCACCATTCTGTCGCTGGTGGGCATGGCCATGTTCATGTTCGTCGGTTGCGAGTTCGTCACGCCGTTGGCCCCGGACCTGCGCAACTCGGCCAAGGTCATGCCCAAGGCCATGATTTTCGGTTTGTTGAGCGTAGCCACCTGCATGTTCATCTATGGCGCGGCGATGAAGCGCCAGGTGGAAAACGTGGTGCTGGATGCCGCCACCGGCGTGCACCTGCTCGACACGCCCATGGCGATCCCACGCTTTGCCCAGCAGGTCATGGGCGATATTGGCCCGCTGTGGCTGGGGATCGGTTTCCTGTTCGCCGGTGCCGCCACCATCAATACGCTGATGGCGGGCGTGCCGAGGATTCTCTACGGCATGGCGGTGGACGGCGCGTTGCCCAAGGTCTTCACTTATTTGCATCCGCGCTTCAAGACGCCGCTGCTGTGCATCCTGGTGGCGATGCTGATTCCGTGCCTGTATGCCCTGTGGCTGGGCGGCAACACCGATAACATCATGCACCTGGTGCTGGCGGCGGTGTGTGCGTGGAGTTTCTCTTATCTGCTGGTGACGCTGTCGGTGGTGATCCTGCGCATTCGTCGTCCGGACCTGCCACGGGCCTATCGCTCGCCGTTCTTTCCGTTGCCACAGATTCTTTCCAGCGTCGGCATCTTGCTGGGCATGTGGTTCATTACCCCGCCGGGCATGAACCCTGCGGACATTTATGTGCCGTTCGGGGTGATGCTCGGGATCACGGCTTCATACGCGCTGTTCTGGACACTGGTGGTACAGAAGGTCAATCCATTCAAGCCGGCTTCGGTAGAAGAAGTGCTGGCCAAGGAGTTTTCCCATGAGCCTGGCAACCCTCACGACCCTTATCTCGAGCAGGCTGCAAAAGCTGTCTGAGCTGTTCAGCGCCCAACGGGCCCCGTCCGGTTACCGGCCTGGGGTCACGCTTGAGTACGTGCGGCGCAACCTCGGGCTGGCGAGTTTCACCTCGACGGGGCCAGCCCAGGCAAGGTTTTGCCTGGACGACATCGGCCTTCAGGTCGACGTGGCCGAGCGCACCGAAGCGCAATTGCTGATGCACCTGGTCATGACCGAATTCATGTTCACGGTGCCCGCCTCAGAGCAGGGCAGTGCGCGCTTTGAACTGCACCACAGCGGGTCGGTCCGGCGCACGGGGCTGGCCTGCCGGCAACGGGCGGGAGCGCCGGATTTGCGGGCCAGGCTCCAGGCGGCCTTGAACGATGACCCCGACCTGCATCAAGCGTTGATGGGGCTGGACTTCAAGCGCCTGCACCTCGATTTGAGCGGGCAGCAATGGCACGTACGGCTTGAACACATGGGCGGCAGCGAGGTGGTCAACCGCATGCCGGCGTTCCGGCGCTACATCCCCTTGAGCGGCGCGCAGCGTGCTGGGCTGTTGACGGTGCTGGCGGGTTTGCAGCGGGTATTGGGCGCGATCTGAGTTGAGGAATTGGCATCATTAGTGCTTCTACAGTCGGTATCACGGACTTGTTGCGCCTATATAGATAACATGTTAACTATTAGCCAACAAAAACAAGAAACCATTGTGGAGATGCCATGAGCACCTATCAGTCTGCGCACTATGGGTTGGAAACCTGGACTCGGGATCTGCGAGCGGCCTGCGGCCATTTCGACACGGAACTGGCCTTCAACCGCTCACTGTTCATCGGTGAAGTGTCCAGGCACTCCCGGGGCGGCCTGTCACTGGCCAACCTGCGCACCAACGCCGGCCTGATCAAACGCGAGCGACCCAATGCCGATCACGATATGGACCAGCATTGTTTCCTGGTCAGCCAGCGCAGCGGCTATTGCCAGATCACCCAGAACGGCCAGGTCATTCAATTGGCCCCCGGCGATATGTTGCTGATGGACTCCACGGGTTCGATCGAGATCAGCCCCTTTGGCCTTATCGAACATGCCTCGCTGTCACTCTCGCGCAACGAAGTGTGCAAGCAACTGGGCAGCGCCTCGAAAACCTTCGGCAAGATCTCTTCGAGCAAGGCCTGTGGGCGCATGCTCCACGTGTTGATGGACCAGCTGTGCCGCGAGGGCCTGGAGGGTCAGGATTCGATTGAAGAGGCCGAGGCGCTGCAAGCGGCGTTTGTTTCGCTGCTCGGTTCAGCCTTCGAACTGCATGACGCCCCAGGCGACAGCGCCGTGTCCTTGCAGGGCAGCAACCTGCGCAGTTATGTGCAGAAAGTCATCGACGAGTCCCTGACCCAACCCGGCCTCAGTCCGGTAGGCCTGGCCAGCCGCCTGAACATCTCGGTGCGGCATTTGTACCGCTTGTTTGAAGAGCAGGACGACAGCGTCTGCCGCTACATCCAGCGTGCGCGGCTCAAGCGCAGCGCGGACGATCTGACCAACCCGTTCCTCAAGAGCGAGTCGATCACCTCGATTGCCTACAAGTGGGGCTTCACCGATTCCGCGCACTTCAGCCGCTCGTTCAAGAAGCAATTCGAGCTGTCGCCCAAGGATTTTCGTTCCACTCATCTGCAGCAAGCGGTGGGTGCGGCATAGGGTATCGATGGATCAATGAAACCGCTCACCCTGTCGGCCCATAACATTTGTGCAGTCGCGGTCGAACACTTTGCCGCTTATGGCTACGACGCTTCATCGCTGAACGAAATCGCGGTCGGGGCGGGCATGCGCAAGGCCTCGCTGTACGCGCACTTTGTCAGCAAGGACGCGCTGTTTCAGACGGTCTTCGAGATTGCCCTGGCCCATGAACACCAGTACATCGCGCAGTGCTTCAAGGAAGAGGCCGGGCACCCCGGCGTGCCTGGGCAATTACACCTTGAGCGATTGCGCGGGCGCTATGCAGGGTCGGCGCACCTGCGCTTCCTGTTGCGCACGGCCTACTTTCCGCCGGCGGATATTCGCAGCGTGATTACGGCAGGATTTGAGGGGTACCTGGCGAGCATTCGCGAGGATTTCCAACGTGTCGCGCAAGGGCGGTACAGGATGGTACGACCCGAGGCGCTTGAGGTGTTTTGTGACGCTTACCTGGGTATCGTCGACAGCCTGCATGTGGAGCTGATCTATTCGACGCCCCAGGGTTACGTCAAACGGCTTGCAGCGTTGTCGCGGGTGTTCAGTGATTCACTGTCGCTGCTTGAAGGGGCGAGCGCTATTCAACGGATACACCGCCCCTCCCAGATTTGATCCGGTTTACATCCCGACAGAGGTCATTTCACCTCAGGCAACGTCGAGCCGCCGTCCACCACGATGGTCTGCCCGGTGATGTAGGTCGCCAGGTCGGAGGCCAGGAACAGCATGGCCCCGGCAATATCCTGAGCGGCACCGAGGCGTCCCAGGGGCACGCGGCTGGCGATGTCGGCATTGACCTGGCTGTCGCCCAGGTTATCCATGGCCGGCGTGGCAATCATCCCTGGCTCGACGCCGTTGACGCGCACCTGGTAAGGCGCCAGCTCCAGCGCGGCATTGCGGATAAAACCGTTGACCCCGGCCTTGGACGCCGCGTAGTGGCTGAGCCCCGCATAGGCGACCCGTGGCCCGGTGACCGATGAGGTGACCAGCACGCAGCCACCGCCTTGGCGTTGAAACATCGGCAAGGCGGCCTGGGACAGCCAGAACAGGGCCGAGAGATTCACCGCCAGCGTGCGTTCAAGAACGGCCGGGGTGATCTGCGCGAACGCTGTCAGCGGAAAGTAGCCGGCGTTGTGCACCAGGATATCCAGGCGGCCCCAGTCCTGTTCTATAGCCTTGATGCCTTCGAACACCGCCGTCGCCTCGGCCAGGTCCAGTGCGATGGCTTCGACCCGGCAGCCGCGCGCACGCAAGCCCTCGGCCAATGCCTGGGCTTGTGTCAGGCGCAGGTCGGCGATCATGACGCGGGCGCCACGCCAGGCGAACGCCTCGACGATGGCCTGGCCGATACCCTGGGCGCCGCCGGTGACCAGCACGGTCTTGCCGCTGAAATCCAAGTCTTCAGGCATGTGCACGCTCCATATGGACGTAAGCCAGCGTGGGTACATCGACAATGCTCGAACCGCCATCGGCGACCACGCTGGCGCCGGTGATGATCGCGGCATCCGGGCTGGCCAGGAAGCGGCATACCTTGGCGATTTCCTCGGCGCTGGCGGGGCGCCGCAACGGCACGTCGGCGCATACGCGGGCATAGGCTTGCGGCAGGGTGTCGCCGTGGAAGCTCATCAGCGGCTGCATTTCCTCGTCGGCCATGGGCGTGGTAACCCAGCCGGGACACACCGCGTTCACCCGCACGCCGCGTGGGCCGTAATCCCGCGCCAGGGAGCGATTGAGCCCGAGCAGCGCATGCTTGGCGGTGGTGTAGCCGCATACTTCGGGTCCGGCGGCCAGCGAGGCGATGGAGCCGAGCAGCACGATATTGCCGGCGCTTTCGATCAGCAGCGGCAGGCAGGCGCGAGCGCTGTAGAACGCGCTGTCCAGGTTGCTGCGCAAGGCCGCCTCCCAGGTGTGTGGGCTGGTCTGGGTGGCGCTGCCCACGCCATGCCCGCCGGCGCAGGCCAGCAGCACATCGAGGCGGCCGTAGCGCTGAGCAATCTGCGCAACGAAACCCTCCCAGGTGGCCGGGCAGGCCGCATCGCCGACCAGCACCAGGCCGCCGGTGTCCTGCGCAACCTGTTCCAGCGGCTCGCGGCGGCGGCCGATGAGCACCAGGTTGGCGCCTTCCGCGGCGTACAAGCGTGCGCAGGCGGCACCGATGCCCGTGCCGGCACCGGTGATGACAACGGTACGTGGATCAGGCATCGGGATACTCCGTGCGGTTGAGCACTTGGCAGTAGGAGCTGACTGGAAAGTTCGACAGCTCATCGAACGACGCGCCGGCATAGCCGAAGATCTTGCCGTCGCTGCGGTGCTGTTGCAGGTCGATCAGCACCAGGCCGAGGGTCGGGATGATCTTTTCGCGCCAGACGAACAGGTACAGCTGATCGGCGATCTTGTAGTAGTGGCAGCGATCGGTATCGCACAGGCCTTGCTCCACGCCCTTGAGGCATTGCCAGGCATAGAACTGATCGTTCAGGTAGATGTGCTCGTAGACTTCGCTGGGGCTGTAGCGATACAGGTTGCGCAGGCCGGTCAGTTCCTGGGTGGGCGCGTGGGGGCATTGGCCCGGCTGCCAGGGTTGATCCAGGCTGCCGTGCAGGAAGTCCACGTCCACCGAGGTCAGGGCCTTGCCGGCCAGGGCGCGGCTGTAGAGGCCTTGCTCGGTTTGTTCGCGGTCCGGCATGCGCCCGATCACGGCGGTGAACGACGACGTGGTGGTGTCCAGCACCAGGCTGATCGACCAGGCCTGGCCGGCTTCATGCTTGATGAAGTCGACCAGGTACAGGCCCGGGCGGACCGAGGTGGCGCGGTAGGCGGCCGAACCGCTGGAGTGACCGTCGGCGGCGTGCCAGTGCAACTGCTCGGTGTCGAAGCGATGCTCGATCTGCCAGCCGTTGGCGAAGTGCAGGGTGAAGGCCTTGCCGTTGAGGTCGGCCAGGTTGGGCAGGATAAACGCGTCGGGGGCAAACCCGTCGGCGAGAGCGCCTACGGTGATCCAGTCGGATGAAGTGGTCATTGCATGGCTCCGGTTGAGGGAATGGACACCCCGGATCATGCGGTTGGCAACCTGGCGTGCCTATCAACCAAAGGGTTGAGGCAACTTAAAGAAACAGCGCGGCGACCAGTTCGGTACGGCTGCTCACACCGGTTTTGCGAAACAGGTGGATCAAGTGCGTCTTGATGGTCGGCAGGCCGACATCCAGCTCCAGGGCCAGTTGCTTGTTGCTCGCACCCTGACGCAATAACCAAGCAATCTGGCGTTCCTTGGGCGTGAGCCCGGCCAATGCATCGTCGCAGGGCTGCATATTGGCCACGGCCATTTGCAGCAACGCCTGCAAGGCATTGAGCTGAGCCAGTTGGTCGGGGGTAAACACCCCTTGCTCCGCCGTGCGCAGCAAGGAGATGGCCGCCTGGGGCTGGTCCGCGCGATGGGCGACGATCTCCACCACATCGACCACACCGTAGCGTTGCAGGAAGTCTTGATAGCGGCGGCTGTCACGCAGGGGCTGGCGGGCCATGGCGAACCCCAGCGGCACCACCGCCAGCCCGCTGGACAGGCAATTGCGCGGTTGCAACGGGTCGAATTGGCGGTAGTTGTCGAGGTAGTCGCGGTGCATCTCACCGCTCATGCCTTGCAGCCTGAAATCACGGGCCTGCAACTGGCGGTCGACACAATAGAACGCTGCCTGGCTGGCGGGCACCAGTTGAGTGAAAGCCTGCAGGCAATGGCCGGCGACTTCCTGAGCGGGGATGGCGTGCATGGTCAGTCACCTGCGCCGGAACAAACGCTGCCGGCCGAAGCCGGCAGAGGGGAGCGATCAGACTACCGCGAAATAGTGCTTCACAAAACTCTCGCTTACCACCTCCCACAGCACCGGCGTGCCCTGGGTCACGAACCAGCTGTCGCCCGCCTTGTAACGGGTGCTCTGGCCAGTACTTTCGTCGGTCAGCACCACTTCGCCGGTGACCACCGTGGCCTGTTCGGCGAACGGGTAGACCATCCGGAACTTGCCTTGGGTGGTGCCGAAATAGGCGCTGCTGACGGCGTCGGTCGGGGCGCCGAAGGTCATTTTGCCAAAGGCTTTGACTTCGCCCTCGAGGATCTCGGAGCCGAGGTCGGCAACGGTGCCCCAGGCATCGAGGTCGGATAATTGGATGTCTTTCTTCAGGGGGGTAACGGGCATGGCAGTTCTCCTGTGAATGAAACAGCGGGGCTCAACGGCGACCGTTGAAGTAGCCCGAAAGTTGATGAAGGCTTTTGCCGGCCGTGAGCAGCAGCGGGCGGATATGGTCCTTGCCCAGGATCTGCGCATGCTTGACCGCGCTGATCAGGTCGTAGCGCGACGAGCCTTCGCTCATGCCTTCGGCCAGGACCTTGCAGATGATGTGGCTGGGCGTGACCCCGAAGCCGGCGTAGCCCTGCACGTAAAAGGCATTCGGGCGCCCGCTGAGCGTGCCGATCTGCGGGAACAGGTTGGCCCCGGTCGCCATCGGCCCGCCCCACGCCAGGTCGATCTTCACGTCCTTGAGGTAGGGGAAAATCTTCAGCATCAGGTTGCGGTTCCAGGCCTTGAGGTCCAGCGGGATGTGCTCGACGAAAGGCGTGGCGGCACCGAACAGCAAACGGTTTTCGTTGGTGACCCGGTAGTAGTCGATCACCGGGCGGATATCGCTGTAGGCGCCGCGAATCGGGCTGATGCGGTTGATCAGCTCGTCGGATAGCGGTTCGGTCATCAACTGGAAGGCATAGGTATTGACGGTGGTCTTGTGCAGTTCCGGTTCCAGCTTGTTGAGGAAGCTGTCGCAGGCCCACAGCAACTTGGAGGCCTTGACCGAGCCTCGGCCGGTGCGCACGGTGATGCGTTCGCCATAACTGACTTCCAGGGCCGGGCTGTGCTCAAAGATGCGCACGCCGTGGCCGGCCAGGGCCTTGGCTTCGCCCAGCAGCAGGTTCAGCGAGTGCACGTGCCCGCCGCCCATGTGCAGCAGCGCGCTGGTGTAGGCGTCGGAACCGATGATCTGCTTGACCTCGGATCCCGCCATAAAGCGGATTTCGTCCTTGGTGTTGATTGACTTGAAGTCCTTCTCCCAGGCGCGCAGGGTTTTTTCCTGGCGGGCGTTGAAGCCCATGTAGCCGTAGCCGTGGCAGAAGTCGGCGTCGATCGCGTACTTGGCGATGCGATCCTTGATGATGCCGGCGCCCAGCTCGCTGATTTCAAAGATCTGGCGCAGGCCTTCGTCGCCGACCTGGTTCTTGATTTTCTCCAGGTCATGGCCGATCCCCGCCATGATCTGCCCGCCATTGCGACCCGTGCCGCCGAAACCCAGGTAGCGCGCTTCGAGCACCACAATGTTGGTGATGCCTTTTTCGGCCAGTTCCAATGCGGTGTTGATGCCGGAGAAACCGCCGCCAATCACCACCACATCGGCTTCCACGTCCTGTTCGAGGGTGGGGAAACTGAGGTTGTATTTCTTGGTTGCCGAGTAGTAGGTCGGCGTTTCGATATTGATCATGGCGCAGCCTGGAAAAGTGAAGGGAAACTCACTGCAGAGCCGACACGAAGCTCTGTGCCTGTTGGGGTGTATTAGGTGCCTTCCGCGCGGTAGGTGTCTTGATTCTGTGTGCCGCCGCTCTTGACCGTGGCTGCCAATCATCCACCCTGAATCCGGCCGCGCGGTAAAGCCGCACACGGGCAACAATCGCCAATGCTAGAATGTTGTTAATCTGTTAACTAATTGCGACGCCGCCATCCATGTCCAAACCGCGCCAATCCCTGACCCTCACTTTGCTCCATGCGCGTGAAGCCGCCATGGGGTTTTTTCGCCCTTCGCTCAATCAACACGGGCTGACCGAGCAGCAATGGCGGGTCATTCGGATCCTCAGCCAGCATGAGGAGCTTGAGATCAACCGCCTGGCCGAGCTGGCGTGCATCCTCAAGCCGAGCATGACCGGGGTGCTGGTGCGCATGGAAGCGGCAGGCATGGTGGAGCGGCGCAAGGCGCAACAGGACCAACGCCGCGTGCTGGTGCGGCTGGCCGAGAAGGGGCAAGCCTGTTTCGACTCCATGAGCCAGAGCATGGAAGCCAATTACCAGCGCTTGCAGGCGGGGTTTGGCGAAGAGAAGTTGCAGACCTTGCTGACCTTGCTCAACGAACTGAAAACCCTCAAGCGCTAGTTGAGCTAGCCCCACAGCTGCCGAGCGCAAGCGAGGCTGCGTCAGTAGACGCCGCCGGCTGTGACGGCAGGCGCCGGTGAGTCCTTGAAGGCCGCCGCCAGGCTTTGCAGCCCGCGCATCAGCACGGTGGTGTCCACGCCCACCGCCACGAACGCCGCGCCCAGTTCGATGTAGCGCCGCGCCAGTGCCTGGTCGGCGCTGAGAATGCCGGCGGCTTTGCCGGCGTTGCGGATGCGCGCGATGGCGTCTTCGATTGCCGCCTGCACCTCAGGGTGGCCGGGGTTGCCGCGATGGCCCATCGAGGCGCTCAGGTCCGCCGGCCCGATAAACACCCCGTCGACGCCTTCCACCGCCGCAATCGCCTCCAGGTTGGCCAGGCCCTCGCGGTTTTCGATCTGCACCAGCAGGCACATCTGCTCATCGGCGTGGTCGAGGTAACCGGCAATGCTGTTCCAGCGTGAAGCCCTGGCCAGCGCACTGCCGACGCCGCGCACGCCCTTGGGCGGATAGTGGATGGCGTTCACCAGCGTACGCGCCTGTTCTGCGCTCTCCACCATGGGCACCAGCAAGGTCTGTACGCCAATATCGAGCACTTGCTTGATCAACGCGGTGTCGCCGATCACCGGGCGAATCACCGGCTGGCTGGGGTAGGGCGCCACGGCCTGGAGCTGGCCGAGCAGGCCGCGCAGGTCGTTGGGCGCATGTTCGCCGTCGATCAGCAGCCAATCGAAACCGGCGTTGGCGGCCAGTTCCGCGCAATAGGCATCGGCCAGGCCCAGCCACAGGCCGATCTGGGTTTCACCGCTGCGCAGGCGATGTTTGAAGGTGTTGACAGGCATGTCCATGAGCACTCTCCCGTTAAACGAATCGGCAGGCAATCGAACCCAGCATGTCGTAGTCGACATGGAAGGTATCGCCAGGGTTGGCCGCCACCGGGCGGGTGAAGGAGCCACCCAGGATGATTTGTCCGGGTTGCAGGGTGACGTCATAGGCGGCCAGTTTATTCGCGAGCCAGGCCACGCCCTTGGCCGGGTGATTGAGCACGGCGGCGGAGACGCCGGACTCTTCGATCACGCCATTGCGGTAGAGCACCGCGGGCACCTTGCGCAAGTCGATCTCGGTGGGCCGCACGGCCCGCCCGCCCATGACCACGCCGGCGTTGGCGGCGTTGTCTGAGATGGTGTCGAACACCTTGCGGGTCGCCTTGGTGTGCGGGTCGACCTGCTGGATGCGCGCATCGATGATCTCCAGCGCGGGGATCACCCATTCAGTGGCGTCGAGCACGTCGAACACCGTCACGTTCGGGCCTTTCAGCGGTTTGCCCAGGATAAACGCCAGCTCCACCTCGACGCGCGGCACGATAAAGCGCTCGAAGGGGATGTCGGTGCCTTCATCGAAGAACATGTCGTCCAGCAACGCGCCGTAATCCGGCTCGGTGATATTGGACGAGACCTGCATGGCCCGGGAGGTCAGGCCGATCTTGTGGCCGACCAGCTTGCGCCCGTCCCTGATTTTCTGTTCCACCCAGGCGCGCTGGATGGCGTAGGCGTCTTCGAGGGTGATCGCCGGGTGATCGAGGGAAAACTGACGCACCTGTTCGCGTGAACGTTCGGCCTGGTCGAGGCGCGCGGCGGCTTGCAAAATGAGCGATTGATCAAGCATGGCAAGAGTCTCTTATTGAGGGTTGACGATGGCCGCCCGTGTGCGCAGCACCAGCAGGCCACCGAGAGCAATCAGCAGCGCCAGGACGTACAGGGCCAGGCTGGCGCTCTGGGTGGTGTCGCGCATCCAGCCGATCAGGTAGGGCGCGAAGAATGACGCGATGCTGCCGAACGAGCTGATCAGGGCGATCCCGGCGGCCTGGGTGTTATTGGAGAGGAACGCGGGAGGCAGTTGCCAGAACATCGGCAACGCCGCGCTGGCGCCCATGCCGGCGACGATCAGGCCACCCAGCACCACGGCCGGGTTGGCGGGGGCGAGCCCGGCGATGGCAATGCCCACGGCCGACATCAGCAAGGGCACGCACAGGTGCCAGCGGCGTTCACGCTGGCGGTCGGACGAGCGCCCGCAGCCGATCATGAAAAAACACCCGGCCAGGTACGGCACCGCACTGAGCAGGCCGACCTTGCCGTCGCTGCCGATGCCGGCGCCGTGGATCAGCGTCGGCATCCAGAACGCCAGGGTGTTGACCGCCAGCATCACCGCGAAGTACACCGCCACCAGCAGCCACACCTGTGGGTTGCTGAGAATGGCGGAAAACGAGGTGATGGATTTGCGGTGTTCTTCCCGGTGCAGTTGCTCGCGCAGGTGTTGCTTCTGTTCCGGCGCCAGCCACTTGACCGTCTCGAAGCTGTCCGGCAGGCACTTGAGCACCACCAGCCCGAGCAGAATCACGGGGGCGCCTTCGATGACGAACATCCATTGCCAGCCGCGCAGGCCGCCCAGGTCGTGGAAGTGTTCAAGGATGCCGCCGGACAGCGGGCCGCCGATTACCCCGGCCATCGGCACCGCGATGGCAAACAGGGCGGTGACTTGCGCGCGACGCCCGGCCGGGTACCAGCGGTTCAGAAACACCAGGATGCCCGGGAAGAAACCGGCCTCGGCCACCCCCAGCAAAAAGCGCAGCACATAGAAGCCCATGGCGCTGTCGATCAGGAACATGCAGGTCGACAGCACGCCCCACACCACCATCAGCGTGGCAATCCACCGCCTTGGGCCGACACGGTCCAGGGCCATGTTGCTGGGGACGCCGAACAGCGCGTAGGCCACGAAGAACAGGCCGGCGCCGAAGCCATAGACCGTGTCGCTGAAGTTCAAGTCCGCGCTCATCTGCATCTTGGCGAAGCCGATGTTGATGCGGTCGAGATGGGCGAAGAGGTAGCAGACCAGCAACAGCGGCATCAGCCGCCAGGTGATGGTGCTGTGAGTACGGTCGCGTGCGACCTGGCCGAGGTTGTCGGCGGTATGGGCTGTGCTCATGGTCTTATACTTTTTATCTGAGAGGCCGAGGGTGTGAACGGGTAGGGCGCCTTAACCGACCTGCGCCTTGAGGAACGCATGCACGTTGTTCTGCTTGAAATTGAGCTGCTCGTGCAGTTCGAGCATTTCAAACGACAAGGCCAGCAGGCGCTGGGCCTGAAGCGCTGCGAAGTGCTCGGTGATGACCTCGAACAGGTGCTCGGCGACTTGCTGGCGGGTGGCCAGGTCGCGGCCATGGCCGACCTTCAACGTCATGTGCACGAACGCGTAGTCATGCTTGCCGTCGGCCATGCGCCAGGTGTCCAGGCGCACGCCACGGCTGCGGATGCCGCCCAGGGGAAACACGCCGCTGTCGCCCAGGCTGGCGTGGACTTTTTCAAACAGGCCCGGCAGGTCTGCCTGCTGTTCGATGTTGTCGGTGTATTCAGCGATGAAGTGGGGCATGAACGGCTCCTTCAGGCCGCGCGGGGATGCCGCGCGGCCATGCGGTCAAACAGGGAAAATGGCGTTGATCTGCCCGGTGCCCGAGCTGCCGAAGGGTTCGGTGATGATCTCGGCCGGCTTGTCGTAGTCCGGCCCGCCGAGCAAACCGAGAAGCATGGCGGTGTCGTGCATCTTGCCTTCGCCAAAGCAATGCTCGGCGTAGTCCGGGAGCATGGCGCAGAACTCTTTCCAGCGGCCCTGGCGCCACAGTTCCACCACATGCAGGTCGACCTGTTTGTCGAATTCGCGCGTCCAGTTATGGATATTGGCTTCGGCATTGCGGTCGTCGGAGAAGCGGTGCGACAGCGAACCCGAGGCCAGCACCACGACTTTGCGATCGCTCTTCTCGATGGCCCGGCGCACGGCGGCGCCGAAGGTGAAGCTGTCTTGCAGGCGATGCCAGGCACACCAGGCGGCAATCGAAACGACGTTGAAGCTCTGCTCGTCCGGTACGCCCATGTGCATGTAGCGCATCGGCACCAGGGTGCCGTACTCCAGCTCCAGGCTCGGGATGTTGTGGGCCAGGGTACGCACGTCGGCGGCGTTGGCCTCGGCGGCGATCAGTTCGCCCAGCTCCGGGCAGCCGGGGTATTCGTAGGCCATGTTCTTGATGAAGTGCGGCAGTTCGTTACTGGTGTAGATGCCCTTGAAGTGCTCGCCGCTGTTGACGTGATAGGCGCTGTTGACCAGCCAGTGCACGTCGAACACCACGGCGGTATCGGCGCCCAGCTCGCGGGCGCGCCGACCGATTTCCTTGTGCCCGGCAATCGCCGCTTCGCGGCAGCCGTGGTGCTTGCCAGGCAGCTCCGACAAATACATCGAGGGTACGTGGCAGATTTTCGCCGCCAGGACGACTTCGCCCATGATGATGCTCCTGAAATTGTTGTTGTTGTCATCGGGGGACTGGTGTTGCTCAGACGCCCCAACGTGGAATGTGATGGCTGCCCATCGAGATACACACGTTCTTGATCTCGGCGAACACTTCGAAGCTGTACTGGCCGCCTTCACGGCCGGTGCCGGAGCCCTTCACGCCGCCGAACGGTTGGCGCAGGTCGCGCACGTTCTGGCTGTTGATGAACACCATGCCCGCTTCGATGCCATAGGCCAGACGATGCGCCTTGCCGATGTCCTGGGTCCAGATGTAAGACGCCAGGCCGTACTCGGTGGCGTTGGCCAGTTGCAAGGCTTCGGCTTCGTCTTTGAACGGAATCAGGCACACCACGGGGCCGAAGATCTCTTCCTGGGCGATACGCATGGAGTTGTTCACGTCAGCGAACACCGTGGGCTGGATGAACTGGCCCTTGCTCAGATGCGCCGCCAGGTTGGCCGGGCGCTCGAGGCCACCGGCGAGGAGAGTGGCGCCTTCTTCGAGACCGATCTTGATGTAGCCGGTGACCTTGTCGTAGTGGGCCTGAGTGATCATCGAGCCGACCTGGGTCTTCGGGTCTTGCGGGTCGCCGACGATCAGGCGTTTGGCGCGCGCGGCAAACTCGGCGACGAACTGCGGGTACACGCTTTCCTGGATAAAGATCCGGCTGCCGGCGGTGCAGCGTTCGCCGTTGAGCGAGAAGATGGTGAACAGCGCGGCGTCGAGGGCGCGTTCCAGGTCGGCATCTTCGAAGATCAGCACCGGCGACTTGCCGCCCAGTTCCATGGAGTACTTCTTCAGCCCGGCGGTCTGCATGATTTTCTTGCCGGTGGCAGTGCCGCCGGTGAAGGAAATCGCGCGGACATCGGGGTGACGCACCAGGGCATCGCCGGCGGTCGCGCCGTAACCCTGGATGACATTGAGCACGCCTTTTGGAATCCCGGCCTCCACCGCCAGGCGCCCCAGTTCGTTGGCGGTCAGCGGCGACAGCTCGGACATTTTCAGCACCGCGGTATTGCCCAGGGCCAGGCACGGCGCGGTTTTCCAGGTGGCGGTCATGAACGGCACGTTCCACGGCGACACCAGCGCGCAGACACCCACCGGCTGATACAGGGTGTAGTTGAGCATCTGGTCATCGACCGGGTAGCTGTGGCCGTCCATGCGCGTGCAGACTTCGGCGAAAAAATCGAAGTTGTGCGAGGCGCGGGGAATCAACACGTTTTTGGTCTGGTGAATCGGCAGGCCGGTGTCGAGGGTTTCCAGTTCGGCCAGGTGCGGCACGTTCTGTTCGATCAGTTCGCCGAGCTTGCGCATCAAGCGCGCCCGTTCCTTGGCCGGGGTGCCGGCCCATTTCGGGAAGGCTTCCTTGGCCGCCGCCACGGCTTGCGCGACTTCCTCGGCGCCGCCGCTGGCGACTTCTCCGATGGCTTCGCCGGTGGCCGGGTTGTAGTTGACGAACACGTCTTTGCTTTCGACCTCACGGCCGTTGATCCAATGTTTGATCATGCTGCTCAAGCCTCTTTACGGGCGCTGAAGAACGCCGCTTCGCTGACAATTCGGTTAACCAGGCGGCCTACGCCTTCGACTTCCACAATCACTTCATCGCCCGGCACGACGTCCGCCAGGCCTTCGGGCGTGCCGGTGGCGATCATGTCGCCGGGTTGCAGGGTCATGAAGCTGGACAGGTATTCGATCAGGTAGGGAATGTCGAAAATCATGTCCCTGGTGCTGCCTTCCTGGCGCAACTCGCCGTTGATCCAGGTGCGCAGTTTCAGGTTGCTCGGGTCCGGCACATCGGCCACATCGACGATCCATGGGCCGACGGGCGTGGTGGCGTCGCGGTTTTTCACGCGCAGGTTGGGCCGGTAGTAGTTTTCCAGGTAGTCGCGAATCGCGTAGTCGTTGCACACCGTGTAGCCCGCCAGGTAATCCAGGGCGTCTTCGCGCTTGACGTTGCGCGCCGGCTTGCCGATGACGGCCACCAGCTCGCACTCGTAGTGCATGTAGGCGACGTTATCCGGGCGCCAGGTCACCTGGTTGTGGCCGGTGTAGGTGCCCACGGACTTGATGAAGGCCAGGGGTTCGGTCGGCGGCTTGAACGCCAGTTCAGCGGCGTGGTCGGCATAGTTCAGGCCCAGGGCGAACATGCTGCCGGTGGCCGGTGGCAGCCATTGCACCTGGTCTTCGGCCAGCAGGCGGCCGTCGGCCAGGCGCACGGCGTTTTCAGCTTCGACCTGTACCGAATGGACTTCACCTTCAAAGCGAATACGGGCGTGTTTCATGGGAGCTCCTCTGCCTTGATGTGGTTGACCAGGCGGCCGAGGCCACTGATCTCGACCTCCACGGTGTCGCCTGGCTGCACATCCACCCGGCCTTCGGGCGTGCCGGTGATCAGCACATCGCCCGCGTGCAGGGTCATGAATTCGCTGATCTCGGCGATCAGCAATGGAATATTGCGCACGAAGTTGGCCGTGGTGTTGTGCTGGCGAACCTCGCCGTTGACGTACAGCGTGATCGCGAGATTGTGCGGGTTCGACACCTGTGCGGTGGGTATCAGCTCGGGCCCGATGGCGCAGAACCCATCGCGGCATTTGGCTTTGACGGCGGGGCGGTAGTAGCTGTCTTCCGGCAGGCTGAACTCATTGACGAGGGTGTAGCCGGCCACGTAGTCGAGGGCTTCGGCCGCGCTGACGCGACTGGCGCTCTTGCCCATCACCACCCCCAATGCCGGCCCAGGCTGCAGGCGCTCGCCCTGGCCGGGATGCACCACCTCGGCGCCGTGCTGGTTGCGGGTGTTGGGCGTCTTGATGAACAGCACCGGCTTGACCGGCGGTTTCTGGTACGGCGGCTGTTCGAATTCGGCGAGGCGCTGCTTGAGCAACCCCTGGTAGTTCAGCGCGACACCGAAAAGGGTGCCGGTCGCGATGTCATGCAAGGCACGGCTCATGGGTTCTCCTGGCAGGGCCATGGCGGCCTTGCATTTAGTTAATGTGTTAACAGTTATAATTAAGATGTTAACTATCGTCAAGGGTGTAGACTGTCCACGGGGTGCTTGCAGGGTGAGCACCGCTGCATCAGGGCAATCACAATAAAAACGAGTAGCGTGCGATGAGCGACCGTCAACCCATCCCGAACATCAACATTGGCCAGGTGTACGACCAGCGCTACAGCGACGCCGAAGTCCATTACGACAAGCTGGCCAACCTGGCGGATTTCTTCGGGCGCAACATGCCCGTTCACCGGCATGACCGGTTCTTCCAGGTTCACTACGTAAAAAGCGGCACCGTGCGCGTGTACCTGGACGACCAGCAATACGTCGAGTCCGGGCCGATGTTCTTCCTCACGCCACCCACGGTGCCGCACTCGTTTGTGACCGAGGCCGACAGTGACGGGCATGTGCTGACGGTGCGTCAGCAACTGGTGTGGCAACTGATCGAAGCCGACGCCAGCCTGGCGCCGGCCGGTGTGCAATTGCCGGCCGCGTGTGTCGCCCTGACGCAGTTGGCGCCGCAATACGCGGGCGATATCCGCCGCCTGGATTATCTGTTCGAGGAACTGCGCGAAGAGGTAAAAGCCCAGCGTTCCGGGCGCAGCGCAGCCCTGGACAGCCTGACGCGGTTGATCATGATCAGCCTGTTGCGGCTGTGTTCGAACTCGTTGAAAGCCACGCCCGCCCGCCACGAAGACTTGAAAATCTTCCACCGCTTCAACGAGCTGATCGAAGCGCACTACCAGCAACACTGGCCGTTGTCGCGGTATGCCCAGGGCATTGGGGTGACAGAAGCACGGCTCAATGATGTGTGCCGGCGCATTGCCGACTTGCCGTCCAAGCGCCTGATCCTGGAGCGCCTGATGCAGGAAGCCAAGCGCCTGCTGCTGTTTACCGGCAGCTCGGCCAACGAGATCTGCTATCAGCTGGGGTTCAAGGACCCGGCCTATTTCAGTCGTTTTTTCCAGCGTTACGCCCAGCTCACTCCGGGGGAGTACCGCCAGCGCCAATCGGGATTGCGTTGAGCCAGGCATAAGGTAGGTCTTGTTGATCTTGTGCGGATCATCATGAGCATCGCCGCGGTGCAACAGAATGGCTTTTACGCCGAACCGATTGTACTTTTCACAGCCCCCAGGCTGCTTGCAGCGGTTGGCCGGCGACACTAAGCTGCCGACTCGCCCATCCAATTGGTGCCGATATGGCCAACCCCAGACCTTCGCTGACCCTGACCCTGCTGCAAGCCCGTGAAGCCGCAATGGCGTTCTTCCGCCCGGCACTGAACAAGCATGCCCTGACCGAGCAACAGTGGCGGGTCATTCGGATCCTGCGCCAGCAGGGCGAACTCGAAAGCCACCAGCTCGCCCAGCAGGCCTGCATCCTGAAACCGAGCATGACCGGAGTGTTGACGCGCCTGGAGCGCGACGGCCTGGTGCGCCGGCAGAAGTCCAGCCAGGATCAGCGCCGGGTGTTCGTGGGCCTCACCGAGCGCGGCCAGCAGTGTTTCGTCTCCATGAGCGAGGGCATGGAAAGCAACTACCAGAAAATCGAAGCGCAGTTTGGCGCGGAGAAAATGCAGCAGTTGCTGGACTTGCTCAATGAGCTGAAAAACATCAAGCCTTGAAGGTGAAAAAATTCATTAACAGGTGAACGTATTTGCCCGAGGCTGGCATCGCCGGCGCACATCCTCACTATCCATTTTCGGCACACATGCACGCGCTGCCCCGGGTTCGGAATGGAACTTGCGTGCGATACGACCTGTAAGCCTTGCAACTGAAAAAGGTTAGGTCAATGAACAATAATAATGTGCAGATGCCTGCGGCCTCGGTGGTGCTTCCACCGGCGTTACCCCTCCAGCGTTTCCTGACCAGCGACATCGACGAGCACGCTCGCAATATGGGCGGCTGGCAGGTTCGCTACGATCAGTTGTCACCTGGCTCCTTTGCCGGTGAGTTGCTGGAGTTCCGCTCGGACTGGATGCAACTGGTGCGCGACCGCTCTAATCAGGCCATGGTCAAGAGTGGTGTGGCCTGGAAAGGTGCGATCACCTTCAGCATTCCCTTGAGTGCCGACGGCCCGGTGTATTGCTCGGGGCATCCGATCCACGAGCCCAGCCTGTTGGTGGCCCACGGTGAAAACCTGCCCGAGCTGCACACTCCACAGCACTTGGACCTGCTCGGCGTGGCCATCGAAGAGCACGCCCTGGAACATGTGCTGGAGTGCCAGGGCATTCAGTTTCGAATTACCGATCTTCCCAGGTGTTACCGCTTGGGTGATTCACCCGTGCAACGTGACCTCGCGGCGTTGTTCGACGAGCTGGCGGGCTGCGATGCCGTGCTCGGGCATGACTCGATCCGCCGCGGCATCCGCGATGCGGTGATGCTGCATATGCTGGAGTTGATCGCCCCGGACCAGGCGCCACCCCTCAACCCCACGGCGCGCAAAAGGATGGTCGATCGCGCCCGCGAATATGCATTGAGTCACCTCGACGAGCCGCTGTCGATCCTCGACCTGTGCAACCACATCGGCGCCAGCCGGCGCAAACTCCAGTACTGTTTTCAGGAGACGCTGGGCATCAACCCGGTGGCCTATCTGCGGGCACTGCGCCTCAATGCGGTGCGCCGCGAACTGCGAACCAGCACCCAAGCCCACGGCGTACAGGAAGTGGCGGCGCGCTGGGGCTTCTGGCATTTGAGCCGGTTCGCAAGCGATTACCGCACCATGTTCGGCGAAAGCCCTTCCCAGACCCTGCGTCGCACGCAACTCTGCTGAAAACGGATAACCGCCTCACTCTGCGCGTTACTAGGATGGCCCACACCACTTGATGGGAGGGGCATTCGATGATTCACCACAATAATGCAAGCGCCACACGCATGACGCTGTTCACCCTGGGGCTGCTGGGTTGCTGCGCCGGTGTCCAGGCCACCGAGAACGGTGCGCCGACCACCGCTGTCGGCGTGTACGATTTCGGCGCGGGGATGATGCCGCCGGCCACGCCGTTCGGGACCGTGGGACTGCGCACGGCGTTTTACTCGGCCAATGTGCAGAAGGACCGTAACGGTCGCTCCGTCGACAACCACTTCTCACTGGATGTGTTGTCCATCGGCGTCGCCTACATGCGCATGACCGATCACACGGTGCTGGGCGCCAACTATGGTTTCGGGGTGGTGGTACCGTTCTTCAAGATGGACGCTTCCGTCAAGGTACCGACCCCGGCCGGCCCGCTGAGCCTGGAGGCCGATCCGTTTCGAATGGCCGACATGCAGTTTCTGCCGGTGATCCTGCAATGGAACCTGTCGCCGAACCTGTTTATCAACACGCAACTGCAGATCCAGGCGCCCACCGGTGACTACGACAAGAATCGTTTGATTTCCCCAGGGCTCAATCACTGGACGTTCTCGCCGATCGTCAACGCCACCTACATCACCGACAGTGGCTTCGAGGTTTCCTCAAGCGTTGAGGTGGACGTCAATACCCGCAACCCCGCGACCGACTACAAGAACGGTGTCGAATACCGCCACGAATTTGCCGTGGGCCAGCATGTAGGGCCGTGGACCCTGGGCCTGGGTGGTTACTACTACCGCCAGTTCAGCGATGACGACGCCCCGGGGTTGCAATCGGGCAACCGGGCGCGGGTGCTGGCTGTCGGGCCGGCCGTGAGTTACTTCAAGCCCGGCCTGCCGCCCATTTGGCTGCACGCCTACAAGGAAACCGATGCCCGCAACCGTGCCGAGGGTTACACCGTGGCACTGCGCATTTCTCAAAGTTTCTAAGGGGCTGGCCATGAACTCATCACATTCCGATTCCCCCTCGCCGCGGCAAGCCACCGGGCGCCGTGAAGGGCTGGTGCTGATGTTGGGCAGCAGCCTGACCATCATGGGCGCGGCCATGGTCGCGCCGATCCTGCCCAAGCTGGGCGCCGAGTTCGGTGCACTGGAACCGCGCGCCGACCTGCTGGTGCCCTTGGCGGTCACCGGGCCGGCACTCGCGATTGCGCTGTGCGCGCCCCTGGCCGGCTGGTTGGCCGACCGGGTCGGGCGCAAGGCGTTGCTGATAATCGCCACGCTGTTGTATGCCGTGCTCGGGGCCATCCCGGCGCTGCTGGATAACTTGCCCGCCATCGTCGCTGTACGCCTGCTGTTCGGCGCGGCGGAGGCGGCGGTGATGACCTGTTGCGCGACGCTGATTGCCGACTATTGGCACGGCGAGGAACGGCTGCGCTACATCAATCGGCAAGTGGTCACCATCGGTTTGGTCGGCTCGCTGTTCTATGTCGTGGGCGGCGCGTTGGGCGAACACTCCTGGCGTCTGCCATTCCTGCTGTACCTGCTGCCACTGCTGTTGGTGCCGATGATGATCAAGGTGCTGTGGGAACCCGCCGCCGCTCGCCAGCCCGTCGAGGTGGCTGAACAGGGCAGGGTGGCCGTGCTGCCGTTGGTGCTCGGTTATCTGCTGATCCTCAGTGGGATGGTGCTGAGTTTTATCGTGCCGATCCAGGCGCCGGTTTTACTCGTCAGCCTCGGCATCACTTCAAGCACGATGATCGGGCTGTCGGCGGGGGGCAGTCTGCTGGCGACCCTGGGCGGTTCGTTAGCCTGGCCGCTGCTGCGCCGGCGCATCGGTATCCCCGGTTGCAATGCGCTGTTGCTGAGCCTGCTGGGCTTGGGGTTGTGGCTGCTGATGCGCGCACCGAGCTACAGCATGGTGCTGGTGGCCGTGCTGATCCATGGCCTGGGCGCCGGGCTGCTGGTGCCCAACGCGATGGCGCCGGTGATGAATGCCCTGAGCGCGAAAACCCGCGGGCGCGGCTTGGGCGGGTTCACGGCGTTTCTGTATTTCGGTCAATTTGTCAGCCCGCTGGTGGTGGCCGTGCTCAGCGTTTACTCGGGTGACGTGCGTCGTTCAATCCTGTGGCTGGCCTGCGCCAGTTTTGCCTCGGCCCTGGCCTGGGCACTGGCAGGCCTGCAAGCACGGCGCAAAGCGCTGACCCAGGCATTCGGATCAAGTCATTCGTAATCAAGAGGAGATAGGCATGGACATCCACAACCTGCTGGACAGCGAAGACGCCACCGGTTTGGCCGAATGGGTCAGGCGCGGTGAGGTGCAGCCCGGCGAACTGCTGGAAGCGGTGATCGAGCGTATCGAACGGGTCGAACCGCAGCTGAATGCGGTGGCCGAGCGGCTTTACGATTCGGCCCGCCAGTCGGTACGCGCGTCGCGCCCCGGCCCCGGTGTGTTTGCCGGGGTACCGACCCTGATCAAGGATCTGTTTTCGCCGGTCAACGGCGCGGCGATGACCCATGGCTCGCAGGCGTTGGGAGGCGCTCGCGCTGACTTTGACGCCGAACACGTAAGCCGTATCCGCCGTGCCGGGTGCGTGATTGTCGGTACCAGCACCTCACCCGAATTCGGCACCTCGTATTCCACCGAGTCGAACCGCTTTGGCGCCACGCGCAACCCCTGGAATATCGGCCACAGTGCCGGCGGTTCCAGCGGCGGCGCGGCAGCCTTGGTGGCGGCGCGCGTCGTACCGTTTGCCCATGGCAACGATGGCGGTGGTTCCTTGCGTGTGCCGGCGTCCTGCTGTGGGGTGTTCGGCCTCAAGCCCAGCCGTGGGCTGTTGCCTTCCGGGCCGATGATCGGCGAGGGCTGGGCCGGCATGGGCAGCCCCCATGCGATTACCTTGTCGGTACGTGACAGCGCCGCGCTGCTGGATGCCACGGCCGGGATCGACCTGGGCGCACCTTATGCCGCGCCGCTGCAGGCGCAGCCCTATGTCACCGCGCTGCAGCAGGACCCTCGGCCGCTGCGGATCGCCCTGGTCGAGCAGCTCGGGCCTTGGCCGACCTCCGGCGAAAGTGTGCAAGCCGTACGCCAGGCCGCCAGGTTGTGCGAATCCCTGGGCCACCGCGTTGAACCGGTCAATTTGCCGGTGGCGCTGCCGGCATTTCTCGATCAGGTCTTCACCATCATCGGTGCAAGCACGCGTCACTACGTCGATGTGTTGGGGCAGATGCGCGGTTTCGCCGTACAGCCTGAGGAGCTGGAAGCCCGCACCCGCATTATCCTGCGCTGCAAAGGGGCTGTCAGCGGTGCGCAGTACGCCGGTGCCGTGGAATGGATTCATGCCTTGGGCCGGCAGTTGGCGGTGTTCATGCAGGATTACGACCTGATCCTCACGCCGACCCTGGCCCGCGAGCCGGTGCCGATCGGGGAGCTGGACCTGCAAGACGACCGCTTGAGCCTGGAGGAACTGATCGAACGGTTCCACAGCTACTCACCGTTCACGGCGCTGTTCAATGCCAGCGGGCAACCGGCAATGTCGGTGCCGTTGCACTGGAGCGCTGCCGGCCTGCCGATGGGCGCCCACTTCGCCGCTCGCTTTGGCGAAGAAAGTACCCTGCTGGCCCTTGCGGGGCAGCTGGAGCGGGCCCAGCCCTGGCGCGGCCGGGTTCCGCCGGTCAACGCCTGTCGGTTGTGAGCCTCTGAGGGCTTCTGCATCGGGCGGGTGGACCGACCTGCCTGATGCAAACCGCCTTCTGGTCACTCGGCCGCGAATCGCTGCCTTTTTATCCGGTACATATCACCGTCCGCATGGCTGAGCAGGGTATCGGCATCTTCCCCGTCCTGGGGATAAACCGCCACGCCGATGCTGCAGGACGGCATCTTCACCCCACCAAACTCGGGCCCCAGCGGCTCGGCCATGACCGCGAGTATCTGCACCACCCTGGCAGAAATAGCCTCCCGCGACGGGATGTCGGTCAACAGCACCGTGAACTCATCACCGCCCATCCGCGCCACCAGGTCGCTGTCGAGTACGCAGCGTTCCAGGCGTCGGGCAATCGCACATAGCACGCGATCGCCCATGGCATGGCCATGCACATCGTTGATGCCCTTGAAGTCATTGATGTCCAGGAACAGCAACGCCAGGCCGCGGTTGTGGGACTGCGCACTGTGCAGGGCCTGGTCCAGCCGATCATTGAACAGTGAGCGGTTGGTCAGGCCCGTCAGCGGATCATGGTGGGCAAGGAAGCGCAGTTCTTCTTCGGCCTGGGTGAGCGCCGTCACGTCCCGTGCGACGCCGATGCGCGCGCCCACCTCTTTGGACCAGAAGGCCGCCCACAGGATGTGCACCACGCTGCCGTCCTTGCGTAGATAGCGGTTGCGGAAGTCGACATGGGAGTGGCCATTCATGACCCGCACAATCGAGGCCCGAGTGCGCGCCAGGTCTTCCGGGTGCATGTAGTGGGTGATCAGGGTGCCGACCAGTTCGTCGGCACGGTAGCCGAGCAGGGCCTCGCAGCCATCGCTGACGAAGACAATCTGGCTGTCGCCGTCGACGACAAATACCGTATCCAGCATCAGGTGGATCAGTTTCGGGTACAGCGCTTGCAGGTCAACGGGCATGGGGCATCGGGCGTCCGGTTCATATCGGTCGATCATAGCCCGATCATGAGCTGGGGCGTCGAGCAATCCTGCACATTTTTTAGTCCGCTCGGCAGTTGCCGAGGGCGGTCTGGCAGGGGCTTTTCGCGTTGTGGGACGCGCTGGGAGCCACAGGGAGAGTTGTCGTACAACCGAATGCGCTATGATGCGCGTTCCTCCGCCAACCGAGATACCCGTTCTTGATGGACAACCCGAACGTCCAGCCCACCGTTCGCCGCCGGCACCGCAGCCTGGCCGAAGAACTGGTCACCGAGCTTTCCCGGCGCATCTGTTCCGGTGAGCTGCCGCGTGCCACCAAGCTGCCCACCGAATCCGAAGTGATGGCCGAACATGGGGTGAGCCGCACGGTGGTGCGCGAGGCCATTTCGCGCCTGCAGGCCTCGGGCCTGGTGGAAACCCGACACGGCGTCGGCACCTTTGTGAAGGATATCCCGAGCCCCAGCGGGTTTCGCATCGACCCGGACAGCATCGTGACCTTGCAGGATGTGCTGGCCGTGCTGGAGTTGCGCATCAGCCTGGAGGTGGAGGCTGCCGGCCTGGCGTGCGTGGGGCGCACCGACGAGCAATTGCAGGTGATGCGCGACTCGCTGGATGCGCTCAACTCGCGGGCGGTGAGTGCCGACTACGCGGTGTCGGCAGACTTTCAGTTCCACCAGCAAATCGCGTTGGCCACGGGCAATCGCTACTTCACCGACATCATGTTGCACCTGGGGCTCAACATCCTGCCGCGTACACGCCTGCACTCCAAACGCCTGGCCAACGCCAACAAGGAGCCCTTCCTGGAGCGCTTGAGCCGTGAGCATGAGGACATCTACAAAGCCATCCTGCGCCGTGACGCCGATGCGGCTCGGGCGGCGATGCGCCTGCACCTGTCCAACAGCCGCGAGCGTATGCGTCGGGCCTATGAAGCCGCCGCCGCCGAATTGTCGAACGGCCCGGCCGCGGTGAACGCGCCGCCCTGAAGCCGGCTGCCCGGTTCATCGGCCGGCGCTGGCGGTTGCTGCTCGACCTTGGCGCGAAACGCTTCCGAACTGTCCTTGGGCGCAAAGCCCAGGTGCTCGGTGTGCCGGGTGCTCCACCAGCGATCGCGATTGGCCGAGACGCCATACACCACACTGTGTCCCACATCCTTGGCCAGCAGGGCGCGCGCCACCAGGTGGTCCAGGTCGGTGTAGCTCAGCCAGGTCGACAGCATCCGCCGGTTGCGCGGCTCGGGGAACGACGAGCCGATGCGCAAGCTCACGGTTTCAATCCCATAGCGGTGAAAGTAGAACGCCGCCAGGTCTTCGCCGTAAGCCTTGGAGAGGGCGTAGTAGCCATCCGGACGGCGCGGTGAGTGCACGTCCAGTTCAACGTCCTGGAGATAGAAACCGGTGACGTGGTTGGAACTGGCAAACACAATCCGCTTGACCCCCTGCTGTCGCGCCGCCTCGTAAATGTGGAATGTGCCGCGAATATTGGCGTCGAGAATCTCCTCGAACGGCCGCTCCACGGAAATCCCGCCCAGGTGAACGATGGCGTCGACGCCGGTGACCAGTGCCGCCACGGCGGCCTTGTCGGCCAGGTTGCAGGTGATCACCTCGTCGTGCTCTCCACGGCTGGGGGCCATGGGGCTGATGTCCGATGCGCGGACGATGTCGGCATGGGCCTGCAAGGTGTTCCGCAGGATTTGCCCCAGGCCGCCGGCAGCGCCGGTGAGCAAGATGCGCGTGAAGGGTTTGGGTGGTGTGGTCATGGTCAGGTCTTCCATTGAAAGCTGGATGCAGGTGGCTTGCCTGTCGAGCGATGCGCACTCGCCAGGCAAGTCGTGGGGGCTTTACATGAAGTTGTACTGGATGCCCAGGCGCCACCGCGCCTGGCGGTCTTCGGACGTGGCGTTGACCTTCACATCACCAATCTCCATGAACGGGGCCCATTCCTTGTTGAGCTTGTATTTGACGATCAGGTTCTGTTCGTAATCGCTCTTCTTGTTGTCGTAGCGGATGTAGTCAGTCTTGAAGTAGATGAACTGATATTCATACGCCCACTTACTGGCCGGCGTGTAGCCGAGCCAGCCCTCGAAACGATGGGTGGTCTGGTCATCCTTGATGTGGTCGGGCAAGTCCTTGTTGACCTGGTCGCGGTCCAGCTTCTTGGCATCCAGGCGATAGCGCGTGGCGGCGTAGAAGGCGTCGTTGATCTTGTAGTTGTACTTGAGGCCGAACTTGTAGGTGGTCGAGTCTTTCGAGCTGTCCATCTGGAACGCCGGGGTCAACGTCGATTGCGCGCTGAGTTTGTAGTTGTAGCTCACGGTGAACTCGTGCCCGTTGTTGACCATGTTGTCGTAGGCGACGTCTTCACGGTCGCCGGCGGTGCGGTATTTCATTTCCGCTTCAAATCCCAGGCCACTGTCCAGGCGGTAGTTGAGCTTGATTCGGTCAGCGTGGGCGCTGTCCTCCTCGGTGAACTGGTGGCGGTAGTTGATGCTGGCGGAGTCAGCGCTGACATACAGCGGCAGGCCGAGGGTCAGGGCAGTAACGAGCGTGCGTAGGGTGGTGTTCATACGGTCTTCTTTTTTGTTTTTGTTAGGGTCGTTTGACGGTTGCTACGGCAGTGGGTTGTTGCGTATGGCTCTCATCTAAGGTGCCGACATACGTTATCGTACGACAAGATGACTCGTCTATGGGTTATTGGTGGTTTTGAAACATCTTGAAATATATGTGCCCAGTGAATAGGGCTTTACAGCAATCCAGGTTATTCCTTGGTTGTCTTTAAAAATAAGGGTTTTGTCGGTATTTACTGAAAATTTATGCAGGTGAGGGGCGGGTTATTGGGTCTTTTCAAGTGTTGTACGATGACCTATGATCGGTCGCAACAGACGACACTCCCGTCACAAATCCAATAAGAAGGCTTACGACGTCCATGAGAATCACAGCAGTCAACGTCCAGGTATTTTCCTACCCGACCCGCCGCGCAGTGGACAGTGCCGGCCATGCGCACCCCGGTGATGTCACCCAGGCGCAGATGGCTTTGCTGCGCATCCAGACCGAAGACGGCCACGAGGGTTATGCCTTCGGCGCCCCTGAACTGATTCGCCCGTATGTACTGGATGGTTTCGTGCGCAAAGTGCTGGTGGGGCAGAACGCTTTCGATCGCGAAAAGATCTGGCACGATCTCGCGCACTGGCAGCGCGGCAGTGCCAGCCAGTTGACCGACCGCGCCCTGGCGCTGGTGGAGCAGGCCCTGTGGGATTGGGCCGGGCGCAAGCTGGGTGTGCCGGTGCACAAGTTGATTGGCGGTTTCCGCGACAAGGTGCCGGCCTACGGCTCCACCATGTGTGGCGACGAACTGCCCGGTGGCCTGGCCACCCCTGAAGACTACGGGCGTTTTGCCGAGACCCTGGTGCAACGCGGCTACAAGGCCATCAAGCTGCACACCTGGATGCCGCCGGTGTCCTTCGCCCCGAGCCCGCGCATCGACGTGCAGGCTTGTGCGGCGGTACGCGAAGCGGTCGGCCCGGACATCGCCCTGATGCTCGACGGTTATCACTGGTACAGCCGCACCGAAGCGCTGTACATCGGGCGTGAGCTGGAAAAGCTCGACTTCGCCTGGTTCGAAGAGCCGATGATGGAAGAGTCCGCCGAGTCCTATGCCTGGCTGGCGGGGCAGTTGGACATTCCGGTGCTGGGCCCGGAAACCCTGTCCGGCAAGCACCTCGCCCGTGCCAGTTGGGTCAAGCACGATGTGTGCGATATCTTGCGCGCCGGTGTGGCGGGCGTCGGTGGCATTGCGCCGTGCCTGAAGGTTGCGCACCTGGCTGAATCCTTCGGCATGGATTGCGAGATTCATGGCAACGGTGCGGCCAACCTGGCCGTGGTCGGCGCGATCAAGAACTGCACCTGGTATGAGCGTGGCCTGTTGCACCCGTACCTGGATTACGACGAAGTGCCGGCCTACCTCAAGCGTCTGGTAGACCCGATGGACAACGACGGTTTTGTGCACCTGTCCGACTTGCCGGGCCTGGGTGAAGACATCGATTTCAACTTCATCGAGACCCATACGCTTAAAAGCTTCTGACGTGTACAGGGTCAGTCCGGCATCCGTCGGGCTGATCAAGAGCCCTATAAATATAAAAAAGGCACTCTTGTTATGAGCATTTTCCCTTCGCTGTGGGCGCGGGTGTTCGTCGCCGCGCTGGCTGTCACCGCTGTACCTGCAAGCTTCGCAAAAACCCCGGCCGATCAATTGATCGTCGGCATGAGCATGATCAACCTGCTGTCCCTCGACCCGGCGGCGGCCACCGGCCTGGACGTGTCGGAGATCAACGCCAACCTCTATGACATGTTGCTGGTGCAGGACGTAGCCCAGCCGGATCGCCTGGTACCGGCGCTCGCCGAGCGCTGGCAGGTCAGTGATGACCGCAAGACCCTGACCTTCAACCTGCGTACCGGCGTGAAATTCCAGTCCGGCAATGACCTGAGCGCCGAAGACGTTGCCTGGTCGTTGCAGCGCGTGCTCAAGCTCAACCTCGCACTGGCCTCCACCTGGAAGGCCTACGGCTTTACCGCCGAGAACGTCGAGCGCTACATGCGTGCCACGGATGCCACGACCTTCGTGATCGAGCTGCCCCGGCCCACCGACCCGCTGCTGGTGCTCAACACCCTGGCGACCTCGCCGAGTGCGTTTGTCCTCGATCGCAAGAAAGTCCTCGAACACCAGAAGAACAACGACATGGGCGCCGCCTGGCTGGTGACTCATGCCGCCGGCAGCGGTGCGTTCGTGCTCAATGACTGGCGCGCCAACGACGTGATCCTGATGACCCGTTTCGACGGGTACTGGGGCGGCCCGGCCAAGCTCAAGCGCATCGTCATGCGCAACATGACCGAGTCGCAGTCGTTGCGCCTGATGATCGAGCGCGGCGACCTGGACATCGCCAAAGGCATGTCTGCGCCGGACATTGAAGCCCTGCAGAAAAGCGCCAAGGTCCGCACCCAGACCTTGCAGCGCGGCACCCTGTACTACGTCGCCCTGAGTGTGAAGCAACCGATGTTTGCCGATGCGCGCGTGCGCAAGGCCGTGCGTGCGCTGATCGATTACCAGGGCATCAACCAGACCGTCATGCCCCATTACGGCGTGATCAACCAACGGCCGCTGCCCCTGGGCCTGGCCGCGCGCCTGCCGGATCCCGGCTACACGCTCAACGTCGAGCAGGCCAAGGTCTGGCTGGCCGAGGCCGGTTACCCGAACGGTTTCAAGACCACCATTCGCGTGCTCGCCGAACCGCCGTTTATCAACATTGCCTCCAACCTGCAGTCGACCCTGGCCCAGGCCGGTATCGACGCCAGCATCATCACCGGCACGGGCAACCAGATCTATGGCGCAATGCGTGAGCGCAGCTTCGACATCATCGTCGGCCGCGGCGGTGGCGGGGCCGAACGGCATCCGCACTCCAGCCTGCGTACGCTGGTGTACAACCCGGATAACCGCGATGAGGCCAAGCTCACCAACTTCCAGGGCTGGCGCACATCCTTCTACAGCCCTGAGCTGAACCAGCTGATCGAGCGCGCGGAAGTCGAGCCTGACACAGGCAAGCAACTGGCCCAGTACCGCGACATTCAGGAGCAGGTCGACCGGCAGGTCGGAGCCATTTTGCCGGTCTCGCAAATGACCGACACCGTGGTGGTGTACGAAGACGTGGCCGACTTCCAGGGCCATACCGCCGCGACCACGCGCTACAAAGACGTCTACAAGAAGCGCTGACCGATTATCAGGAGCTCACTATGTTTGTTATGACTGCCTCTGTCATGGGCGCTCGCGCGTCCAACACGGCCCGGCGCGCGGGTACGGTGCTGGTGACCTTGCTCGGCCTGCTGGCCCTGACGTTCATCATCGGCCGGGTCATGCCGCTCGACCCCGTGCTGGCGGTCGTCGGGCCGGATGCCGACAGTTCCACCTATGATCAGGTGTACCGGTCGATGGGCCTGGACAAGCCGATCTGGACCCAATTCGGTCTTTACCTCAATGACCTGCTCCACGGTGACTTCGGCAATGCGCTGTTGACCGGCCACCCGGTACTGGACGATATCCTGCGCGTCTTTCCCGCGACGATTGAACTGGCCACCCTGGCGATTCTGTTCGGCGTGCTGATCGGTTTGCCCCTGGGCGTCTGTGCCGCCAGCAACCAGGGGCGCCTCGGCGATCACGTGGCGCGGGTGATCACCTTGTTCGGCTACTCCACGCCGATTTTCTGGCTGGGCATGATGGGGTTGCTCGTGTTCTACGCCTGGCTCGGCTGGGCCGGTGGAGCGGGGCGCATCGACCTGGCCTATGACGGCATGGTGCCCGAGGTCACCGGCCTGCTGCTGATCGACTCGACCCTGGCACGTGACTGGGAGGCCTTCGCCAGCGCCCTGCGCCACATCGTGTTGCCGGCGCTGATCCTCGGCCTGAACTCGGTGGCGTATATCAGCCGCATGACCCGCAGCTTCATGCTCGAGCAGCTGTCCCAGGAGTACATCATCACCGCGCGGGTCAAGGGCCTGTCCCGGCGCCAGGTGGTGTGGGGGCATGCGTTTCGCAACATCCTCGTGCAGTTGCTGACGGTGGTTGCGCTGGCCTACGGCTCGTTGCTGGAGGGCGCGGTGCTGATCGAAACCGTGTTTGCCTGGCCGGGGTTCGGCCAGTACCTGACCAGCAGCCTGATGCTCGGCGACATGAACGCGGTGATGGGCTGCGTGTTGGTGATCGGCTTGATTTTCGTCGCGCTCAACCTGATCAGCGACGCCTTGTACAAGGTGTTCGACCCCCGTACCCGTTAACGCACTGCGCCGTACCGATAAAACTATAAAAAGAAGGAATTTTGCATGAAGACGGTATTTTCAACACTGCACCTTGGCCTGTTGACGGCGATGCTCGCCCTTGGGCCGATGACAACGGCCAGCGCCAAGACCCCCGCCGATCAATTGATCGTCGGCATGAGCATGGTCAACCTGTTCTCCATCGACCCGGCCAATGCGCCTGGCCTGGATGCCTCCGGCGTCAACGCCAACCTCTACGACACCCTGATCAAGCGTGACCAGGGCAACCCGGAAAAACACCTGCCGCAATTGGCCGAGCGCTGGGACATCAGCGAAGACGGCAAGCAGGTGACCTTTCATCTGCGCCAGGATGTGAAATTCCATTCGGGCAACCCGCTGACCGCCGAGGACGTGGCGTGGTCGCTGTACCGGGTGATGAAGCTCAATTTCGGCCTGGCCACCACCTGGAAGGCCTACGGCTACAGCGTCGAGAATATCCAGTCGCTGATCCGCGCCACGGACGCCCACACCCTGGTCATCGACCTGCCGCAGACTATGGACCCGCTGCTGCTGGTGGACTCCCTGGCGATCTCGCCGAGCGCCGTGGTAGTGGACCGCAAGACGGCCCTGGCCCATGAGAAAAACGGCGACCTCGGCGCCGGCTGGCTGGTGACCAACGAGGCCGGCAGTGGCCCCTTCGTGCTGACCAAGTGGAGCGCCAACGATTCGCTGCTGCTGACCCGTTTCGACGGCTACTGGGGCGGCGCGGCCAAGCTCAAGCGCGTGGTGGTGCGGCACATGACCGAATCCCAATCCTTGCGCCTGATGCTCGAACGCGGCGACCTCGACCTGGCCTACGGCATGGCGGCGCCGGACATTCGCGCCATCGACGGCTCGGACAAGATCCAGGTGCAGTCATTGCCACGCGGCACCATGTACTACGTGGCGATGAGCATGAAGCAACCCGAGTTTGCCAAGCCTCAGGTGCGGGAAGCCGTGCGCAACCTGATCGACTACAAGGGCCTGGATGAACAGGTGATGCCGTATTACGGCAAGCTCAATCAGCAGCCGATGCAGTTGGGGCTGGAAGCGCGCTTGCCGGATCCGGGTTATCACATGGACGTGGCCAAGGCGAAAAAGCTGCTGGCCGAGGCGGGTTACCCCGACGGTTTCAACACCATCATTCGTACATTGTCGGAGCCGCCGTTCATTGACATCGCCGCGCGCCTGCAGGCGACCCTGGCCGAAGGCGGGATCAAAGCCAGCATCGTCACCGGCACCGGAAACCAGGTCTACGGCGCCATGCGCGCGCGCAATTTCGAGATCATCGTGGCCCGTGGCGCCGAGCGCTATCCCCATCCGTATTTCAGCCTGCGCACCTTCGCCTACAACCCCGACAACAGCGATGACGCCGGCTTGCCGAACTTCCAGGGCTGGCGCGCTTCATTCTTCAATCCGCAGCTCAACAGCCTGATCGACCAGGCGGGCGTGACGCGCGATTCGGCACAGCGGGTCAGCCTGTATCACCAGGCGCAGACGCTCTATGACCAGCAGGTGGGGCCGATCCTGATGATCTCGCAGATGACCGACACAGTGGTCAGCGCTGCCGACGTCAAGGGTTTCAGTGGTGACGATGCCGAGGCCACCCGTTACCTGGGTGTCTACAAGCAGCGTTGAGTGGGGCTGCGGCCCTTCAGAATTCACACAGAGAAGATGCTTATGAATGCCAATCTGTCTTCCATCGACACGGCGGCGAAGCGGCCGGTGGATCGCTCGCCGGGCTCCAGCTTCGATGCCTTCTGCAAGAGCGGCCTGCGGGTGCTGCGTCACCTGTTGCGCAACCCCATGACCCTGGCGGGCCTGCTGGTTGCGCTGCTCTTGGTGGTGGTCGCGGCCTTTGCGCCGTGGATCGCCACCCACGACCCGGTCGCGCAAAACCTCGCCACAGCCTTGCAGGCGCCGGGCTCGGCGCACTGGTTCGGCACCGACGAATACGGTCGGGATATTTTCAGTCGGCTGGTCTATGGCTCGCGGATCACGCTGTACATCATTGCCCTGGTAACCGTGATCGTCGGTCCCATCGGGCTGTTTATCGGCACCGTCTCGGGCTACTTCGGCGGGGCGGTCGACACCGTGTTCATGCGCCTGACCGATATCTTTATTTCCTTCCCCAGCCTGGTCCTGGCGCTGGCCTTTATCGCCGCCCTGGGCCCTGGCCTGGAGCATGCGGTGGTGGCGATTGCCTTGACCTCATGGCCACCGATTGCGCGGCTCGCGCGGGCTGAAACCCTGTCCCTGCGCAACGCCGACTTTGTCGTCGCCGTGGAACTGCAAGGCGCGTCGCCGGCGCGGATTATCCTGCGCCATATCGTGCCGATGTGCCTGTCCTCGGTGATCATCCGCCTGACCATGAACATGGCCGGGATCATCCTCACCGCCGCCGCGTTGGGCTTCCTCGGCCTGGGTGCCCAGGCGCCGCTGCCGGAGTGGGGCGCGATGATTTCCACCGGGCGCCGCTACATGCTCGAGTGCTGGTGGCTTGTGGCGGTTCCCGGGGCGGCGATCATGTTGGTCAGCCTGGCCTTCAACCTGTTGGGCGATGGCCTGCGGGACATCCTTGATCCGCGCAGCGAATAATCGGAGAACACCTTATGTCTGCCATCAAGCTGAATGTCGAAGGGCTGAATGTGCGCTTCGTCAGTGGCCAGAAAGAAACCCACGCCGTGCGCGATGTGTCCTTTACCTTGGGTCGGGAGAAACTGGCGATTGTCGGTGAGTCCGGCTCAGGCAAGTCCACCGTCGGGCGCAGCCTGCTCAAGCTGCATCCGCCCAGCGCCAGAATCACCGCCAAGGCCATGGCGTTTGGCGAGGTCGACCTGCTCTCGGCCAGTGAAAAGGCGATGCAGAAGATTCGCGGCCAGCGTATCTCGATGATCATGCAAGACCCCAAGTACTCGCTGAACCCGGTGGTCAAGGTGGGCGACCAGATTGCCGAAGCCTACCTGGCCCACCACAAGGCCAGTCGCAGTGATGCGCGCGAGCGAGTCATGCAGATGCTCGAGCAGGTGCACATCCGCGATCCGAAGCGGGTCTACAACCTGTACCCCCACGAGGTGTCCGGCGGTATGGGCCAGCGCATCATGATCGCGATGATGGTGATCACGCGTCCGGAAGTGATCATTGCCGATGAGCCTACGTCGGCGCTGGATGTCTCGGTGCGCCAGCAAGTGCTCAACGTGCTGGAAGAACTGGTGGATCAGCAGCAGATGGGGCTGATTTTTGTCAGCCACGACCTCAACCTGGTGCGCAACTACTGTGACCGCGTGCTAGTGATGTACGCCGGGCGCGTCGTCGAATCCCTGGCTGCCTGCGACCTGCAATACGCCGAACATCCCTACACCCGTGGCCTGCTGGCCGCGCTGCCGAGCATGGATAACCGTCGCGTGCACCTGCCGGTGCTCAAGCGCGATCCACTCTGGCTGACTCAATAAGGAACCTGACCATGCCCATGATCCAAGCGCACGCCTTGAACCTGAGTTTCGGCACCGGCGCTGCCATCAACCAGGTGCTGCACGATGTGAGCCTGAGTGTCGCCGACGGCGAATCGTTCGGCCTGGTGGGGGAGTCCGGTTCGGGCAAGACCACCGTGCTGCGCTGCCTGGCCGGGCAATACCGGCATTGGAACGGCGAGCTGAGCATCGCCGGCGCGCCGTTGCAGCACAAGATTCCCAAGGAGCACTTTCGCAAAGTGCAGATGGTCTTCCAGGACCCCTACGGCTCCCTGCACCCCAGGCACACCATCGACACCGCCCTGCGCGAGCCGCTGATTATCCACGGGGTAGGGGACAAGGACGACCGGATCAACGAGATCCTGCTCAAGGTCGGCCTCAACGACAGCTTCCGCTTTCGCTATCCCCATCAGTTGTCCGGTGGGCAGCGCCAACGGGTGGCGATCGCGCGCGCGTTGATCCTTGAGCCCCGCGTGTTGTTGCTGGATGAACCGACCTCGGCCCTGGATGTGTCGGTCCAGGCCGAGATCCTCAACCTGCTGGCGGACCTGCGTCAGCGCGAGAAACTCACCTATCTGCTGGTCACCCATGACCTGGGGGTGGTCACTCACTTGTGCGACCGGGTGGCGGTGATGCAGCACGGCCGGATCGTCGAATTGCTCGACTGCCAGGCCTTGAGCCAGGACCAGGCCGTGCACGACTACACGCGCATGCTGGTGCAGGCCAGTCGTGACTTCAGCCAGGAGTCAGAGCGACGGCGGGTCGGCTGATTTCTGTAGTCATCGTATGACTATGCTTGATTGGTCATGCGCTGATTACTATGAAATGCGATTAATGTGCTGTTTTTATTGAGTTAAATCTAAAGGTGCGAACTAAGGCACTTAGGACTAGCTAACAATCATTTGTAGTTGTACGATGACGTATCTCTTAAGGTATCCCTTTATTTTTTGATTTGAGGTTTGCGAACATGACGCCACAAGAACTAAAAACAGTCCTGTCTTCCGGCTTGCTCTCGTTCCCGGTTACCGATTTTGACGCGGCCGGTGACTTCCGTGCCGACACCTATGCCCGCCGCCTGGAATGGCTGGCCCCCTACGGCGCCAGCGCGTTGTTCGCAGCCGGGGGCACCGGGGAATTCTTCTCCCTGGAAGCCAAGGAATACACCCAGATCATCAAGACTGCCGTGGACACCTGCAAAGGCCAGGTGCCTATCCTCGCCGGGGCAGGGGGCCCGACTCGTCAGGCCATCGCTTACGCCCAGGAGGCCGAGCGCCTCGGTGCTGCCGGTATTCTGCTGATGCCTCACTACCTCACCGAAGCCAGCCAGAAAGGCCTGGTGGCCCACGTTGAGCAGGTGTGCAATTCGGTGGATTTCGGCGTGGTGGTGTACAACCGCAACCTGTGCCGTCTCAATGCCGACAGCCTCGAGCAGCTGGCCGAGCGCTGCCCGAACCTGATCGGTTTCAAGGACGGCATCGGTGAAGTCGAATCCATGGTGTCGATCCGTCGTCGCCTCGGCGATCGCCTGACCTACCTCGGCGGGCTGCCGACCGCCGAAGTCTATGCCGCGGCCTACAAGGCCCTGGGCGTGCCGGTGTATTCCTCGGCGGTGTTCAACTTCATCCCGAAAACCGCGATGGATTTCTACCGTGCCGTGGCCGCCGACGACCACGCCACCGTGGGCCGCTTGATCGATGATTTCTTCCTGCCGTACCTGGCGATCCGCAACCGCTGCGAAGGTTATGGCGTGAGTATCGTCAAGGCCGGTGCACGCCTGGTCGGCCACGACGCCGGCCCGGTGCGCGCGCCGTTGACCGACTTGCTGCCTCAAGAAGTGGAGCAGTTGGACGTGCTGATCAAGGCGCTGGGCGCCCAGTAAGCTGTCAGTCTGCGGCGCCCTGTGTGGCGCCGCTGTCCTTTCATCAACCTGAGGTTTGACCATGCCCCACTGCATCATCGATTGCCCGGCGGCCCTGGCCCAGCGCATCGGCGAACACACCCTGCTGGCCACCGTACACGATGCCCTCGACAGCTTCGGCGTATTCAAGCCCGGCGACATCAAGGTGCGGCTCAACGGCTTTACCCATTACCGTTGCGGCAGCACTCAAGACGACTTCGTGCACGTCGCCCTGTACCTGTTCGCCGGGCGCACTGCCGAACAACAGCGCAGCCTGGCTTCGGCGACGCTGGGCGCCCTGATTGAACTGCTGCCGCAGGTCGACGCGCTGTCCATGGACGTACGCGAAATGCCCCGCGAGACCTTCGTCAATCGCAGCCAATACCTCGAAGAATCCGGGCGGCAGAGGTAGCGCCCCTCGGTGTGAATACCGGCAAAAAACAAGGAGAACAACATGCCGTATCAACCCTCGAAAAACATCTCGGTGCGTTGCGCACTGGCCCTGATGGCAGTTGGATGCAGCCCGCTGTCATGGGCGCTGCAAGCCCCGTCAAACCTGCAGGTACCGACGCTGGCCTTTGATGACCGGCAAATCATCCTGGTGTGGGAAAAACCTGCCGAGCATGCCGGCATCAAGGATTACCGGGTCTACGCCAACGGCACGCTGCTGGGCAGCGCCAATGCCAATAATGACCAGGTGTCACCGGCCAAACCCTACATCGACCAGTTTTATCGACAAGACACCGCCAACTTCCACCATCGCGTCGGCATTCACAGCTTCACCGCCCAAGGCCTGAAGCCCGACACGGTGTACCGTTTCACCGTGCGTTCGGTGGACGGCAACGGCAAGGAGTCCGCCGACAGCGCCCCGGTGCTGCAACGCACCACCCCGGTTGCGGCGGTATTTGACGTGAAAAAATACGGCGCCAAAGGCGACGGCAGTCACCTCGATACCCAGGCGATCCAGAACGCCATCGATGCCTGCACCGTCGGTTGCAAAGTCTTGCTGCCTGAAGGCACCTACAAAAGCGGCGCGCTCTACCTCAAGAGCAACATGACCCTGGAGATCGCCGAAGGCGCGACCCTGCTCGGCTCCGAGCGCGCCGAAGATTACCCGCTGGCCGGCTACATCCAGTACCCGTATTCCACCACTGTGCGCCCGGCCTCGCTGATCAACGCGTTGCCCCGTGATCCGCGCCAGCATCAGTCATTCGAAAACATCCGCATCGTCGGCAAGGGCACCCTCGATGGCAATGGCTGGAAGCGCAACGTCGATGTCGTCGACGAACGTGGCCAGGCACTGCCGTTCTACCTGCCCAGTGACAATACCCGCTATGCCCGGGACGGCATCCTCGCCAAGGCGCAGGTGGAACAGGCCGTGGCACGCGGCATGAACGTCAAGGACGCCTACGGGCAGATGCGTTCCTCGCTGATTACCCTGCGCAATGTGAAGAATGTGTTCTACGGCGGCTTCACCGTGGTGAACCCGGCGTTCCACGGCATCATGAACCTGGAGACCGAAAACGTGGTGCTGGCCAACACCACCCACACGACCTACGACGCCAACAACGGCGACGGCATCGAGTTCGCCAACAGCAAGGGCGCGATGGTGTTCAACAACTTCTTCGACACCGGTGATGACTGCGTGAACTTTGCGGCCGGCACCGGTGCCGACGCCGTGTACCAGCCGCCGCAGGAAGACGCGTGGATTTTCAACAACTACTTCCGCAAGGGTCATGGCATGGTGGTCGCCGGCAGCCACACCGGCGCCTGGATCCAGAACATCCTGGCCGAAGACAACGTGTCGGACGGCACCGATGCCGGGTTGCGCATGAAGAGCACCAACTTCATGGGCGGCGGCGCGCGCAACGTCACATTCCGCGACTCGGCGATCCGCAATACCGTCAAGCAGGCGTTCATTTTTACCCTCGACTACAACGACCCGAACGCCAAGCTCGACTATCAGCGCTCAACCATCGCGGGGCAGTTCAAGGACATCCGGGTGAGCGACGTGAGCGTCGAGAATGCCCAGGGAGCGGCGATCGAGGTCAAGGGTGATGCCTTGCACAACGCCTACCATCAGGGCCTGGTGTTTGAGCGCGTGCGCTTTCGCGGCGCGGCCAAGGCGCGTATCGATGGACTGAAAGACTCACGCTTCGACCACGTGGTCTTCAGCCAGACCGGCGCTGCCAACCCATGGCAGGTCAGCGATAGCCAAGGGCTGGTGTTCAAGGAGGTGGAGCCGGCGCCGTAAGCGCAAACGTTATGGCGAATGGACCCTCGTAGTGAGCGGGCTTGCCCCGCGCTGGGCTGCGCAGCAGCCCCAAAACACAGCCCCGGAACTGTCTGGCACACTGCGGCGTTCTTATTGGGGCTGCTGCGCAGCCCAGCGCGGGGCAAGCCCGCTCACCACAGGTCCGGTGTTCGCGCTTAACTACCCCTGGGTGATAGCCAAGGGCTGGTGTTCAAGGAGGTGGAGCCGGCACCGTAAGCGCAAACGTTATGGCGAATGGACCCTCGTAGTGAGCGGGCTTGCCCCGCGCTGGGCTGCGCAGCAGCCCCAAAACACAGCCCCGGAACTGTCTGGCACACTGCGGCGTTCTTATTGGGGCTGCTACGCAGCCCAGCGCGGGGCAAGCCCGCTCACCACAGGTCCGGTGTTCGCTCTTAACTATCCCTGGGTGATAGCCAAGGGCTGGTGTTCAAGGAGGTGGAGCCGTCACCGTAAGCGCAAACGTTATGGCGAATGGACCCTCGTAGTGAGCGGGCTTGCCCCGCGCTGGGCTGCGCAGCAGCCCCAAAACACAGCCCCGGAACTGTCTGGCACACTGCGACGTTCTTATTGGGGCTGCTACGCAGCCCAGCGCGGGGCAAGCCCGCTCACCACAGGTATGGTGTTCGCTCTTAACTACCCCTGGGGAATCTATTGCGTCCTGCGTTAATAGACCTGCGGCACGATGATGTCCACCGGCGTCGGATTGCGCGAGTAGTCCTCCTGCCTGACCCGCTGCGGCAGCTCGATCACCGGCAGTTCCACTTCCTCATAAGGCATCTGCCCGAGCAGGTGGTGGATGCAGTTGAGGCGGGCTTTCTTTTTGTCGTCGGCCTGCACTACCCACCATGGCGCTTCGGCGATGTGGGTGCGCTCGAGCATGACTTCCTTGGCCTTGGTGTACGCCTCCCAGCGCCGGCGCGACTCCAGGTCCATGGGGCTGAGTTTCCACTGTTTGAGCGGATCGTGAATGCGGCTGAGAAAGCGCAGGTGCTGTTCCTGGTCGGAAATGGAGAACCAGTATTTGATCAACTGGATGCCGGAGCGGGCGAGCATGCGTTCGAACTCCGGCACGGTGCGGAAGAATTCCTCGTACTGGTCTTCGTTGCAAAAGCCCATGACTTGTTCGACGCCGGCGCGGTTGTACCAGCTGCGGTCGAACAGCACGATTTCACCGGCGGCCGGCAGGTGCGAGACATACCGCTGGAAGTACCACTGCGTCTGTTCGCGGTCGTTGGGCGCGGGCAGGGCGGCGACGCGGCAGACCCGTGGGTTGAGGCGCTGGGTAATGCGCTTGATCACACCGCCTTTGCCGGCGGCATCGCGCCCCTCGAACAGGATCACCACCTTGGCGCCGGTCTTGACCACCCAGCTTTGCAGCTTCACCAGTTCACCTTGCAGGCGGAACAGTTCGCTGAAGTAAATCCTGCGCGCGGCCTTCTCGGGGCTTTCCTCGACGTGCTCGTCGAACAGCGCGTTGAGGTCGTGCCCGTCTTCGGATAATTCCAGTTCCAGCTCTTCGTCACTGTGATCCAGCAGCTCTCGGTGGATGCGCTGGATCAAGGCGTCGTCTACTGCAGACATGGGAGGCACTCGCGTCGTGGGGGAGATGGCAAAGTCTTAGTCGCATTTTGTTACCAACCAATTACATCGAAATACGTGGCTGTGGCGGAAAGACGGGACGAAATAGCGGTTTGCCACCCAATTTTCATAAAAGCGTAACAAAGCTGCTGCAAAGTTCCGGGAGCCCGTAATCACAAGGATTTCCCTGAATGAAACGTCTGATGAAGTCAGCTGCACTCGCCGTTGCGGTTTCTCTAAGTGCCACCTCGGTATTTGCTGCCGAGAACGTCCGTCTGACAGGTTCTGGCGCCAGTTTCCCAGCGCCGATCTACCTCACCTGGTTCAAGGATTTCAGCAAGAAGACCGAAGGCGTCACGGTTGACTACCAGTCCAAAGGCAGTGGCGCGGGTGTACAGGACTTCCTGAACAAAACCGTGGACTTCGCCGCCAGTGACTCGGCCATGAAGGACGAAGACATCGCCAAGGTCGCCGAAGGCGTGCAGTTGCTGCCGATGACCGCAGGCGAAATCGTCCTGGCGTTCAACCTGCCGGGCAATCCTAAAGAACTTAAGTTGCCACGGGATGTGTACTCCAACATCTTCCTGGGCAAGATCACCAAGTGGAACGATCCGCAGATCGTCGCCGCCAACCCTGGCCTGAAACTGCCGGACATGCCGATCACCGTGGTCGTGCGTGCAGACTCCAGCGGCACCACTGCCGTATTCACCAAGCACTTGGCGGCCATCAACCCGCAGTTCCAGAAGGACTTGGGTGAAGGCAACACCGTCAACTGGCCAGCCAGCGACAAATTCATCAAGTCGCCTAAGAACGATGGTGTGACCGCCACCGTACGCCAGACCCCAGGCGCGATTGGCTACATCGAATACGGTTTCGCCAAGCTGGCCAAGGTTGACTTTGCCCAGCTGCAGAACAAGGCCGGCAAGTACGTGGTACCTAACGCCGAAAGCGGTGCCGAAGCCCTGGCAGCGGTGAAAATGCCGGAAAGCCTGGTGGCCTGGCTGCCGGACCCGGACGGCGCCAAGTCCTACCCGATCACGTCCTACACCTGGATGATCTTCCGCAAGGACAACGGCAACCCGGCCAAGGCCAAGGCCATGCGTGAAATGGTCGAGTACAGCCTGACCGAAGGGCAGAAAATCGCCGATTCGATGGGCTATATCCCGCTGCCGAAGTCGGTGGTCGATCAGGTTCGTAAAGCGTCCGCCAACATCCAGTAACGCTTGTGAGGCCTCTCTCGGCGGGCGCTGTCAGCCCGGCCGGGAGGGTTACCCCCCTGTTCCGGAATCAGCCAATGAACACACCGTTTGTCGTACCGGGTAACCCGGATTCTGCCTGCCAGCCACCTTCTGCGAAGGATTTTCTGGTTGACCGCACCTTCCGTGCGCTTGCACGAATAGGCGTGGTTCTGGTGCTGGCGTTGGTGTTTGCCCTGGTGTTCGAAGTCGGGCGCAAGGCCCTTCCAGGCATGGAAAAGCACGGCTTTGACGTGCTGCTGGGCAGCGTCTGGGATGTCAACCAAGGCAAGTACGGCATTCTGCCGGCCATCTGGGGCACGCTCTACAGTGCCTTTATCGCGTTGCTGATCGCAGGTGTTTTCGGCGTCAGCATGGCGATTTTCCTCACCCAGGATTTTTTGCCGGCGAAGCTGGCGGCGGTGTTTCGTACCATCGTCGAACTGCTCGCGGCCATCCCCAGCGTCGTTTACGGCCTCTGGGGCATTTACGTGGTCATCCCGGCGATCCGGCCGTTGACCGCATGGTTGAACACTGAACTTGGCTGGATCCCCTTTTTCGGCACGTCCCTGAGCGGCCCTGGGTTGCTCCCGGCGGCGCTGGTACTGGCCATCATGATTCTGCCGACCATCGCCGCCGTGTCGCAGGATGCGCTCACCGCCGTGCCGATGAAAACCAAGCAAGCCGCCTACGGCATGGGGACCACCCACTGGGAAGCGATTCTCAAGGTGATGGTGCCGTCCGCCGCCACCGGCATCTTCGGTTCCCTGGTGCTGGGCCTGGGCCGCGCACTCGGTGAAACCATGGCCCTGGCCATGCTGGTGGGCAACGCCAACAACATCTCGCTGTCGTTGTTCGCCCCGGCCAACACCCTGGCGGCCTTGCTGGCGCTGAACTTCCCCGAAGCCGGGCCGAACGAGATCGAAGTATTGATGTACGCCGCACTGGTGCTGATGTTGATCACGCTGATCGTCAACATCTTCGGCTCCATGATCATGATGTACGCCCAACGGGGTAATAAGTGATGACTGACCTCACTGCTGCAACTGACCTGACGTCCCCCGCAGGCGCAATGCCCAGCCTCCAGCGCCGGTTCGAAGGCCGTGCCCTGCGCAGCCTGGTGTTGACCACCCTGGTCTGGGCGGGCGCGCTGCTGGCCAGCGTACCGCTGATTTCCGTGCTCTACATGCTCATCACCCGCGGCGGTGCGCGCCTGAGCCTTGAAGTGTTCACCGAGCTGCCGCCCACCGGTTTCGAGACCGGCGGCGGTTTCGGCAACGCGATGGCCGGTACCTTCGTGATGGTCGGCATTGCCGCTGCCATCGCCGTGCCGGTCGGCATCATGGCGGCAATCTTCCTCGCCGAACTGGGCCCGGACAGCAAGCTGGCGAACGCCGCGCGTTTTGCCGCGAAGATGCTCACCGGCCTGCCTTCCATCCTGGCCGGTGTATTCGCCTACGCCCTGGTGGTGATGACCACCGGCACCTACTCGGCCCCGGCCGGTGGCGTGGCACTGGCGGTGCTGATGCTGCCGATCGTGGTGCTGACGGCTGAAGAGTCGATGCGCATGGTGCCCAAGATCATGAAGGACGCCGCCTACGGCATGGGTTGCACCCGCTCCCAGGTGATCTGGAAAATCGTCCTGCCCACCGGCCTGCCGGCAATCCTCACCGGCGTGATGCTCGCCGTGGCCCGCGCCGCCGGCGAAACCGCGCCGCTGTTGTTTACCGCGCTGTTCAGCAACTACTGGATCTACCACGACGGCAGCCTGGCGGTGATGAACCCGACGGCCTCCCTGGCCGTGCTGATCTACAACTTCTCCGGCATGCCCTTCGACAACCAGCTTGAACTCGCATGGGCGGCGTCGCTGGTACTGGTAATGATCGTGCTGGTCGTGAATATCGTGAGCCGTATCTTCGGCAAGCCAAAGTATTGAAAACGGGAGCATCTGAATCTTGAACGTATCAACTGCGCAAATAGCCGCTCCGTTTGTCACCCAGGCGCCTGTGGTCATGGACTGCAAGCTGGACAAGATCTTCTACGGCAACTTCATGGCCGTGCGTGACAGCCATGTGCCGATCGAAAAGAACAAGATCACCGGCTTCATCGGCCCTTCCGGCTGCGGTAAAAGTACCGTGCTGCGTAGCCTCAACCGCATGAACGACCTGGTCAAGGGCTTCCGTTTCGAGGGCCATGTGCACTTCCTCGGCCAGGACGTCTACGGCAAGGGCGTGGACCCGGTGGTCGTGCGCCGCTACATCGGCATGGTATTCCAGCAGCCGAACCCGTTCTCGATGAGCATCTTCGACAACGTCGCCTTCGGCCTGCGCCTGAACCGCTACAAAGGCGACCTGGGCGACCGCGTCAAGCACGCCCTGCAAGGCGCCGCGCTGTGGGATGAGGTCAAGGACAAGCTCAAGGTCAGCGGCCTGTCGCTGTCCGGTGGCCAGCAGCAACGCCTGTGCATCGCCCGTGCCATCGCCACCGAGCCGGAAGTGCTGTTGCTCGATGAGCCGTGCTCGGCGCTTGACCCGATCGCCACCCGCCGGGTCGAGGAGCTGATGGTCGAGCTGAAGAAGGACTACACCATCGCCCTGGTGACCCACAACATGCAGCAGGCCATCCGCGTGGCCGACACCACGGCGTTTTTCTCGGTGGATATTTCCCAGGGCACGCGCACCGGCTACCTGGTGGAGATGGGCCCGACGGCGCAGATCTTCGAGAACCCGCGTGAACAAATGACCGGGGACTACATCAGCGGCAAGTTCAGCTGATGCCCCTGCGGGAGCTGGGATGCTCCCGTATTTTCAACTGCTTATGGGAATGCCGATGCCTGCAACACGACGCCTTGATTTGCCCGCGATTGAACGCGCACTGCGTGAGGTGCAACAGCGCTTTGCCGAGCTCAGCCGGGACTTTACCGAGCCGCGCGACCCGTTGACCGACGAAGTGCTGCACAACGTGCTTGAAGGCTACGCGCTGATTGACGACTATGTCGCGCGGGGCGTCGACCTGTTCGACCTGCAGCAGCTGGACCTGATGCTGGAGATCAACGCCACCGTGCTCTGTGGCAGCGACCCGGCACGGCGCCTGGAATACGCCCACCACCTGGCGGCGACCGAAGAACACTTCTTCAACAATGTCGAAGGTGGCATCAAGGACTTGTACAACTGGTACTGCGCGTATCGCAGTGAATCAGTCTGGAAGCGCGCCGCCGGGGTGTATGTACGCATCCTCAGCAAGCCGCAGCTGTTCATTGAAGGCAACAACCGCAGCGGTTCGCTGATCGTCAGCTATTTGCTGATGCGTGCAGGCCTGCCGCCGTTCGTGCTGACGCTGGAGAACGCCGAGGGCTACTTCAACCCTTCGTCGGTGATCCGCAACTCAGCCAAACATGGAGTCAAGGCGTTGTACGAATTGCCCAAGATCAAGAAAAAATACGCCGCCTTCCTGGAAGAACAGGCGCCGGATCCGCACAAGTTTTTTCTCAAGGACCCGCGCCCGCCCGTTTTTCAAGGAGGCCATTGATGAGTGGTTCTCCCCTATTCGCCAGGGCAGGGCGGGTCCTCCAGCGCATCCTGCCGATGCAGCAGCGCCCGCGTATCCGTATTTCCTTCGATATCGACGACACCCTGGCCTGCCAGCTGCACCACTGCGACGTCGAGCCGAGCCGGCTGCCGGCCTGCGTGCACCGTTGGCTGGGTGAGCCCTTGCGGATCGGCACGCGTTCCCTGACCCGTGAGCTACGTCGCCAGGGCTGCAGCATCTGGGTCTACACCTCGTCCGGTCGCACGCCGTCGTATATCCGCCGCTGGCTGATGCTCTACGGCATCCGCGTCGACGGCGTGGTCAACAGCGTGCTGCACAACCATGCCCTGACGGCACGCGGGCTGTCGAACGCACCCTCGAAATTCCCCCCGGCCTTCGACATCGACCTGCATGTGGATGACTCCGAAGGCGTGCGCAGTGAAGGCCATGACCACGGTTTTCGCGTGGTAGTGGTGGACCCTCAGGACGAAAACTGGGCGCAGCGGGTGTTGGAGGCCGTAGCGCAGGTCCAGGCTCAGTTGGCCTGGCAGCAGCCGCTCCGGTACAAAAAGACAACACGGCAGCGCGCGGAGGTTTTTTCTTCCTGAGGCGCTGTGAAAACCCAGAAAAGCCACTCGGACGAGTGGTTTTTTTGTCTTGCCGCAGCGCCCCGAGCGGCCTCAGTCGGAGCGCGCAGACTCCATGCCGCGCCGGATCCGCATCAGGTCCTGATACGCCTCGGTGCGCTTGGCATCCGCCACCTGTTTCGCCTCGGTAAAGCGCAGCCAGTCACCGGCATCGGCCAGGCTGCTGCCTATGATGGCGTAGGCCTGTGTTTCCAGGCGGTCGGCCTCGTAGAAGAGTTCGGTGTTTGTGGCCAGCTCAATTTCCCAGCCGGCTTGTTTCGACACGTCACGCATATTCGCTGCCATGGCCTTCACCCCAAGGTCGTCATGTGCGAGCGAAGAGAGCAGGGGCCTGGTCGAGGCCGCCGGGTTCGTTGCTCGCGTAGGAGCGACACAAGCCGTTCTCGTGTCTGATAGGTCCTTCAATGTTGATGGATAAACGTGGGGGTTCGTTCAAATTAGTTCGGGGGCGGGCCGCACGCTCGGCTCGATCTATGTGATACCGGCAGCAGGTCTGGTGCTGGTACTGGGCGTCTACCGGTTTAGCTCCGAAGGCGGTGCACTGATCAATGTGATCGGCAACGGCGTGGCCACCCTGTTCATTGCCCGCTGGGATGGGGCGCTGGACCGTTAGCCACTCAAGCGGGAGTTGGGGTAGGTCGCAGAAAGCCTTGGTCAATCGGCCGGTTTGGCTGTGCCCAGCACGCGATTCAACTCGCCAGCGACAGCGATGAGTTGTTGTTCCAGTGCTTCAACTTCAGAGAGGCTAATGCCATTGTTGATAACTTGCAGGGTTTTAGCCCGCTTCTTTGGGGCGGGCGCCAGATTGTGTGCTTGTTGCGAAATCAACGCCTGACGCAACAGATTGTTGATCACGGTTTGATAGCCCGTACCGGCGCTTTCTGCGCGTTCACGGGCGGCATCGATAACCGCATCGTCAAGCATGATGGTGATGCGGGTCTTGCCCTTGTTGCTGGCGACAGCACCGCGTTTGCTGTGGGTGAAATCGTATTCGTCTTTCATTGTTCAAGCCTCCAGATAACGGCGCCGTTCATTTTTTGATGCGAGCCTGGCGCTGATAACGCGTACGAAATTCGGATCGCGGTAAGTGTATGTCACTACCAAAATTCGTCCCCTCGCGTCAGTGCCCATGGTCACCCAGCGCTCTTCATCGTGATCGTGGTCTTGTATCGTCAGGGCGATCTCATCGTTGAACACCGGCTCTGCCTCCGCCAGGCTTATGCCCTTGTGCTTCTGCTGATTGGCGATGTTTTTTGCCTCATCGTATTGAATCCTGAACGTCTTCATTATGCATACTTTATATGTATGAAAAAGCGGTTGAAGGAACCGTCAGTCAGGAAGATGGCCCGCCATAAATAGCGGTAGTGTGAATTTGCCATGTTCCGCTCGGTCAGTTGGGTCTCGATCTTGCTGAGGTTGCCAACATATTTCCGTGCGTAATGGTTAATCCGTTACGTAGAAGGATTCTGTTTTGATTGTCGGAAGAGGCGAGCTTGAACAGGTGAGTAATCGGACAGATCAACGTTCGCGGGGCCGGATCAATACTAAGTTTGTTCACATCAACCCTTATTCCCCGGCATGCTCATTTCACTGACCACGCCGGGGAAAAGATCAGGACAGCGACTTTTAACGCATATGCAAAATAATCGGACTGCTGCTGGCCGGGTCGGTATGCCCGCGCAGCTTGCCGACTGCCTTGGCGTCGATCGCCTCCCCGTGGTTGCCCCAGGTGCTGCGCACGTAGGTCAGTACCTGGGCGATTTCCGCATCGGACAGTTGCTCACGAAACGCCGGCATGCGGTAGGCGTCCGGTACGCCGGCGGCGACTACCCGCTGTGAGCCGTTGAGGGTGATGTTGATCGCCGAGGCGCTTTCCCTGGCCAATGCCGAGGTGGCGCCGGCCAGGGGGGGCATCCATTCGGGCTGGCCCTTGCCGTCAAGGCCATGGCAGGAGGCGCAGCGGGTCGCGTAGGTGTGGGCACCGGGGACGTCCTGGCGTGTATCGGCGGCTACGTACTGCCAGGGCGTGCCGTCACGCTGTGGGTCGCCGGGCAGTGACTTGAGGTAACGGGCGATGGCGGCCAGGTCGGCGTCTTCCATGAACTGCGTGGAGTTGTTGAAGGCTTCGGTCATCGAGCCGTAGACCACCGCATGGGCGTTGCGCCCGGTCTTGAGGAATTGCACGATCTGCGCCTCGCTCCAGCGCCCCAGGCCGGTGTTGGGGTCCTGGCGCAGGCTCGGAGCGTACCAGCCGTCGAGCAGGGCGCCGGCGAGGAACGGCTTGCCGGACTCGTCCAGGGCTTTTTCGTTGAAGGCCAGGCCGCGCGGCGTGTGGCAGCTGCCGCAGTGGCCAGGGCCCTGGACGATGTAGGCGCCACGGTTCCATCGCGCGTCCTGGTTGGGTTTGGCCGCGTAAGTGGCGGTCGGCGCGAAGAGGCCGTTCCACAGGGCAATGGGCCAGCGCAGATTGAGCGGCCAGGGAATATCGCTGGGGATGTTGGGCTCGCTGGCCGGCTGTACGCCTTGCATGAAGAACGCATACATCGCGCGGATATCGTCGTCGCTGAGCTTGGCGTAAGACGGGTAGGGCATCGCCGGGTAGAGCCGCCGCCCGCCCGGTGCTACGCCGTGGCGCACTGCACGGTCGAAGTCGGCGAGGCTGTAGGTGCCGATGCCGTGGGTGCGGTCCGGGGTGATGTTGGTGGCGTGAATGGCGCCCAGCGGCGTGGCCATTTCCAGGCCCCCGGCGAAGGGCGCCTTGCCCGGCAGGCTGTGGCAGGCGACGCAGTCACTGAGGCGGGCGACATATTCGCCGCGACTGACCTGTGCGGGGTCGACGCTGGCGGCCTGTTCCTGCGCGAACGGGGTGGCGGGCTGGCGGGTGACATACCAGGCCAGCAGGCCGGCGGCGACCAGGCAGGGCAGCACCAGCCAGCCTGCGGTTCTTGCGAATCGACGGTTGTTCATGGGCGGTCTCGCTCGGTTAGCTGAAGGTGTGTCGGCTTAATGGCAGGCTGCGAACACGCTGGCCGGTCAACTGCGCTACCGCATTGACCACGGCTGGCGCCACAGCGGGGAGCGGAGGCTCACCGATGCCGCCCATCTTCTCGCCACTCTCGACAATCTTCACGTGTACCTGCGCCATCCGTGAGGGCGGCAGGATCGGGTAAAGGTCGTAATTGCGTGCCCGTGGCTTACCGTCCACGTACACCGCTTCCTCCAGCAATGTCTGCGATAAGCCCAAGGCCACCGCGCCATTGACCTGGGCTTGCACAATCGCCGGGTTGACGATGCTGCCGGGGTCGATGGCTTCCCAGATGTGGTGCACCTTGACCTGGCCGTTTTCAAGCGACACTTCGGCGATCACCGCCGCGTGGGAGCCGAACGGCGAGGCCATGGCCACGCCGCGTGCGCGCCGGGTGCCGTCTTCGGCGGTGTAGGGGCCACGCTTCCAGCCACCGGACAACTCGCCCACGGCCTTGAGCAGGGTGGTCAGCCGTGGGTTGTCGCGCAGCAGGTGCAGGCGCAGCTCATAGGGATCGCGGCCGCCTTTGTCCGCCAGCTCATCAAGGAACGCTTCGTAGAAGAAGTCATTCAGCGAATTGCCCACCGAACGCCAGTAGCCGAGCATGGCCGGGCCCTTGACGTAGATCTGCGCGATGCGTTTGTTGGGGATGGCGTAGCTCTTGCCCGACAACCCTTCAAGGGCGGTGGGGTCGAGTTTTTCGCCCTGCTTGCCGGCGATGGCCTCGGTAGGGCCTTCGGTGGCGCTCACCGCTTCGATCGCCACCGGCAGGCCGTCGGCGTCCAGCGCGGCGCGGAACTTGACCACCGCCACCGGGCGCAACACGTCGCGCAGGAACTCTTCCTCACGGCTCCAGATCAGCTTGACCGGACGACCCACCGCCTTGGCCAATGCAATCGCCTGGGGGTAGGGGCTGGCCGAGTCATACAGGAAGTGCCGGCCGAAAAAACCGCCCAGCAGCGGCGAGTGCAGGGTCACCTGCGCGGGGTCGAGCCCGGCGCGCTTGGCGATGTCGGCGCGGAAAAGATCGGGTGCCTGGTTGGGCAGCCAGATCTCCAACGAACCGTCGGGGTTGAAGCGCGCCAGGGCTGACGGTGGCTCCAGTTGCCCATGGTTGAGGTATTGGTTGTGGTAGGTGGCCTCGACCTGGGTCTTGGCGTTTTTCAACGCGCCGGCCACATCGCCTTCGTTCTCGTCGTCACGGGCCGGGCCTTGCTGGGCCGCGAGGAAATCGCGAAAGCCGTCGCTGGAAAAATCAGCGGGCATGCCGCGCACTTTTGAGTCGGCCGTCGGTTCCTGCCAGTCGACCTGGATCGCCTCCACCGCACGCTTGGCGTGCCACCAGCGTTCGGCCACCACGGCCACCGCGCCGGGCAGCACGTGCACGGAGTGCACGCCTTTCATGGCTTCGACCTGGGATTGATTGCGCATGCTGCCCACGGTCATGCCCAGGCGCGGCGCGTGCTGCACGGCGGCGTGGAGCATGCCGTCGACCTTGATGTCGATGCTGTACTGCGCCTTGCCGGTGGATTTGTCATAGGCATCCAGGCGCTTGACCGGTTTGCCGATCCAGCGGAACTGGCTCGGGTCGCGCAGGGTGATGCCGGCCGGGTCGGGCACCGGCATGTCCAGGGCGCGGCCGGCCAACTCGCCGTAGCCCAGGGAACGGCCGGAGGCGGCGTGCACCACGCGGCCGGGTTGGGTGGTCAGTTGGGCCACCGGCACACCAAGCTGCTCGGCGCCGGCCTGCAACAGCATGGCGCGGGCGCGGGCGCCCAGGCGGCGCATGACCGGGTAGCTCATGCGCACCGACATGCTGCCGCCGGTGATGCGCATGCCGTTCTCCATCACCACATAGGCCTCACCGGGTGGCGCGGCTTCGACGATAAAGGTGGCGGGGTCGGCATCCAGCTCTTCGCCGACGATCTGCGCCATGGCGGTGTGGGTACCTTGGCCGCCTTCCATAAAGGGGCTGAGCAGGCGCACCGTACCGTCCGGGCGAATCTCCAGGAACGCCGGTACCTGGGTGCCGCGTTCTGCGGCGGCAGCGGCCTGCACCCGGGCCGAACCCAGTGGCAGGCCAAAACCGATGACCAGTGCACCCACCGCCGTGCTGGCGAGGAAGCGTCGACGCGACAGGTTGATCGGCTCGCCCAGGGTGAGGCCGGGGATGACGGATGGCGTGTTCATCAGGCGCTCTCCTTCCCGGCGGCCAGGTCATGCATGGCGGCATGGATGGCGTTGTAGGTGCCGCAGCGGCACAGGTTGACCATGGCCGCGTCGATTTGCGCAGTGGTCGGCGCGGGGCTGTGCTTGAGCAGCGCGGTGGCTGCCACCACCTGCCCGGACTGGCAGTAACCGCATTGCGCCACCTGATGCTCGACCCAGGCACTGACCACCCGCTTGCCCACTTCATCAGCTTCGATGGCCTCGATGGTGGTGATCTCACGCCCGACCACCCCGGCCACCGGCGTGACGCACGAACGCACGACATTGCCGTCCACCAGCACCGAGCAGGCGCCGCATTGGGCCAGGCCACAGCCGTACTTGGTGCCGGTCAGCCCGAGGTCATCGCGGATCACCCACAGCAGCGGCGTGTCGGCGTCGGCGTCGACCTGATAGGTCTTTTGATTGATGCGTAATTCCATGGCTGGCTCACCTGCTGATCATCGGTCGGGATAGCGTGTTTCTTATAAGAAAGGCGATGGGCGCCCATTGTGGAACTCTAGATCAGGGCACAAGGGCCATCTATGAAAAAACCGAACATTCGGAGGATCAGGCAAGTATTCGAGAGGATTGAGTCAGTCAGGCAGGTGCTCGATCAACACAGGGGCCGGCAGCCGATTGGTTTGTGAGGGTTTATTGATCTGGGTCAGTACAACCCCCTATTGGCTCCAGATGACCGTCCGAGAGCGGTAGCGCCGTTTTCATGGGTGATATTATGGCGCCACTATCTTGGCGTGGCAGGCGCCAGTCTGATCCATGGACATGAGGCTTTAGGGAAATGCTTAAGAACGCTCCGCTGCGTCTGAAACTGTTGTTGATTCTGCTGCTGCCCATGCTCGGGTTCCTGACCCTGGCCGGCGTGTTTGTGGTGGACAATTACAAAACGCTGCGCGACATGAACACCACGGTGATGGCCAGCGCCACCGCCCAGAAGTTGAGCCAGTTGATTACCACCTTGCAGCGTGAGCGTGGTGCCAGTGGCGTGTTCCTCGGCAGTGGCGGCAAGTCCATGGGCGAGCGGATGGTGCAGATGCGCAGGGATTCCAGCGCGGCCGTCGAGGTGGTGCGCGGTTTGTCCACCTCCGGCGGTGCGAACCTGGACAACGTCCTGCGGGCCCTGGACCAGTTGCCGGCGATGCGTGGGCAGGTCGACAAGCTGAGTATCAACAGCACCGAATCCGGCGCGCGGTATACCGAGATCATTCAAGTGCTGACCGGTTACACCCATTCCCTGGAAGCGAGCGTCAACAACGCGACCATCGTCTACGCCCTGGGGGCCCTGAATCAATTTATCGAAATGAAAGAGCGGGCCGGGCGCGAGCGCGTGGTGCTGGGCCTGGTCTTCAGCCAGGGGCATTTCGATGAGGCGCTGTTGTCGCGCTTCAGCCGCAACCTGGGCGAGTTCGGCGCCTATTACGATGCGTTCCGGCGCAAGGCGCCCGCGGCCTCACTGGCGCAGTTCGATACGCAAATGCAACAACCTGCCGCCGTCGAAGTCGGCAAGTTGCAGCGCCTGGCGTTTGAGGTGCCGATGGGGCAGGCGCTGGGGATCAAACCCGAAGCCTGGTTTGAAACCTCTACCCAACGCATTGACCTGATGAGCCAAGTGGAGGAAGCCCTGGGCCAAAGTGTCAGCAGCCTGGCGATGCACGAGCGGGATGACGCCCGCCGCGCCCTGTGGCTGACCGTTGGCGCGGTGATCGTGTCCCTGCTGGCGGTGGCGGTGTTGTCCTGGCTGATCATCCGCATGATCGATTCGGCGGTGCGCGACCTCAACCGCGTGCTCAATGACCTGGCAGAGCGCGATCTCAGCGCGCGGGCGACTTATGAAAGCAAGGATGAATTCGGTCAGATCTCGCGCAACCTCAACCGCATGGCGCAAGAGATCAGTGGCGTGGTGCAGGAAATCGGCAACGCCACCGCGCAGGTTGCAACGGCGGCGGAGGAGTCTTCCACGGTGACGATGCAGACCAGCCAGAGCGTCGAGCAACAGCGTCAAAGCACCGAACTGGTGGCCACAGCGATCAACCAGATGAGCGCCACCGTGCGCGAGGTGGCGCACAGCACCAACGATGCGGCGCAGCTGTCGCAGCGGGTCAATACCAGCACCACCCAAGGACGCACCGAGATCGAAGGCACCATCACCCTGATCCGCCAGCTCTCGGGGCAGGCCGAGGACACCGCGCTGATCATTGGCGAACTCAAGCAGGAAAGCGATGGGATTTCCTCCGTGCTCGACGTCATTCGCGGCATTGCCGAGCAAACCAACCTGCTGGCCTTGAACGCGGCCATCGAAGCGGCGCGGGCGGGGGATCATGGGCGCGGATTTGCCGTGGTGGCGTCCGAGGTGCGGGTACTTGCGCAGAAGACCCAGGAGTCCACCGGGAACATTCAGCAGATGATCAGCAACCTGCAAAGTGGTTCGGATCGGGCGAGCTCGTCCATGCAGGAGACTCTGGGCAAGGCCCAGGACGGCGCGCGCAAGGTCGAACGTGCAGGTGAATTGTTGTTGGAGATCGCCGAAGGCGTGGCCAGTATCAGTGATCGCAGCCTGCAGATTGCTTCGGCGGCCGAAGAGCAGAGTGCGGTTTCAGAAGACATCAACCGTAACGTCAACGAGATCAACGACCTGGTCATCCAGGTCAGTGCCGGCGCCGAGCAAACCGCAATCACCAGCCAGGAACTGGCGCGCCTGGCCGAGCACCAGCAGCGGCTGGTCAATCGGTTCAAGGTGGCGTGAGGCGAGGGCGGCCTGCTCCGATGGCGGTGGGTCAGTCGACCTCTACAGTGACTGACGCTCCGCTATCGGGAGCAAGCCCCCTGCCACAGTTGTTTGGTGGCGATGGATGGCAGCAAGGCCTTGATGTCGTCCAAGCCTGCTCCTGCAGTCAGTCCGCCCAGCCGTCACGCACCGCACTGCGAATCCCCTCCAGCAACATCGCGAACGCCGGGTTGTCATTGTTCTCGCGCCAGATCAGGTGCAGTTCACTTTGCGCGCCTTCGCCCAGGCCGATATCGCGAAACACCACGTTCTTGAACACCACGCTGCTGGCGCAACGCGGTACCAGCGCCAAGCCCATGCCGGCGTTGACCAGGGCCAGGATGGTCAGGGACGAGCCCAGCCACTGCACATATTCGGGGGCGACCCGGGCCGAGCGCAGCAGGCCGGTGAGCAGTTCGTTGAACGGCGGGTAGGCCGCATGGGCATACATCAGGAACGGCTGGGCGTCGAGGTCGTGGACGCTGACGCTGTCGGCACTGGCCAGTCGATGGCTGCTCGGCACCGCCAGCACGAAGGGCTCGCGCACCAGGCATTCGGTGGCATAACCGGGTTCCAGCAGGGGCGCGCGGACGATGCCTAGGTCGATGCGCCGCGCACGCAGGGCTTCGTATTGCTGGTAGGTGTTCATCTCCGAGAGGTCGATCCTGACCTGGGGCTGCTTGAGCCGTGCCTCGGCAATGACCCTGGGCAAAAACTCATACACCGCGCTGCCGACGAAGCTGATATTCACCGTGCCGATATCGCCCTCGGCAAACCGCCGGGCGGTCACGGCTGCCTGCTGGGCGCGCTCCAGCAGGTTCTGGGCCTCGATGAAAAATGCGCGCCCGGCGGCGGTGAGGGCGACGCTGCGGGTGGTGCGGGTAAACAGCTCTACGCCCAGATGATGTTCGAGCAATTGGATCTGCCGGCTGAGGGGCGGCTGGGTCATGTTCAGGCGTTCGGCGGCGCGGCGAAAATTCAGCTCGGTGGCCACGGTGGTGAAGCAGCGCAGTTGTGTCAGTTCGAACATTGATCTAATCCAGGTATCAATCGAATGCCAAGTTAGATTAGACGGGAACAATCCCCGGCGTCCATCATCGGTGCGTCCCTAAAAAAATAATGAGTGGGAGTTGCCCTTGGATACCGTCCAGAATCCGCCCGACCCGAGCGTGCTCGCCCGCGCAGCCGCCAAGGTCAAGCGCCATGTGCTGCCGTTGTTCGTGGTGATGTTCATCGTCAATTACATCGACCGGGTCAATATCGGCTTTGTGCGCAGCCATATGGAGACCGACCTGGGCATTGGCGCCGCCGCCTATGGCCTGGGTGCCGGGTTGTTTTTCATCGGTTACGCGATCTTCGAAGTGCCGTCCAACCTGCTGCTGCGGCGCTACGGCGCACGGGCCTGGTTGACGCGCATCATGTTCACCTGGGGCGCGGCCGCGATGGCCATGGCCTTTGTCAAAGGCGAAACCAGTTTCTATATCCTGCGCTTCGTGCTCGGCGCGGCCGAAGCCGGTTTTTTCCCCGGCATCATCTACTACTTCACCCAATGGCTGCCGGCCGCCGAGCGCGGCAAGGCGATGGCGATTTTCCTCAGCGGTTCGGCCATCGCCTCGGTGATTTCCGGGCCGGTGTCGGGGGCGTTGCTCAACGTCAGCGGCTTGAGCCTGCATGGCTGGCAGTGGATGTTCCTGATCGAGGGCTTTGCCTCCATCCTGTTGTGCGGGTTTGTGTGGTTCTGGTTGCAGTCTCATCCCCATCAGGCCAAGTGGCTCAGCGCCGAAGAAAAGCACGCACTGGTGACGGCCATCGCGCTTGAGCAAACGGCCCGCGAAGCCACCCGGAGCGTGCGGCCGTCGATGTTCAAGCTGCTGGCCGACAAACAGATCGCGCTGTTCTGCTTTATCTACTTTTCCATCGCCCTGACCATCTACGGCGCCACGTTCTGGCTGCCGAGCATGATCAAGAAAATGGGCAACCTGGGCGACTTCCAGGTGGGGTTGTTCAACTCGATCCCGTGGTTGATTTCCATCGTCGCCATGTATGGGTTCGCCGCCCTGGCGAGCAAGTGGAAACACCAGCAGGCGTGGGTGGCGCTGATGCTGGTGATCGCCGCCGTCGGCATGCTCATGTCCACCACCGGCGGGCCGGTGTTTGCGTTTGTGGCCATCTGTTTTGCCGCGATTGGCTTCAAGGCCGCCTCGGCGCTGTTCTGGCCGATCCCCCAGGGTTACCTGGATGCGCGCATCGCCGCGGCGGTGATCGCCTTGATCAATTCGGTCGGCAACCTCGGCGGTTTTGTTGCACCCACCACCTTCGGCCTGCTGGAGCAGACCACCGGTTCGATTGAAGGCGGACTGTATGGCCTGGCCGCGACCTCGCTGGTGGCCGCGGTGGTGGTGTTTTTTGCGCGCACCGCACCACGGCCCGGTGTGCCGCCCACCTCCAAACCGACTCATCATCCCGCCTTGCGTCCAGGCCCACAGGGAGCCGCCTCTTGAAAATCGTCCGCGTCACCGTCACCCCCATCGCGTTTCGCGACCCGCCGCTGCTCAACGCCAGCGGTATCCACGAAGCCTTCGCGCTGCGCTCGATCATCGAAATCGAGAGCGACACCGGCTACATCGGCCTTGGCGAGAGCTACGGCGATGCCCCGGCGCTGGCGATCCAGCAACAGGTCAAGGACCAACTGATCGGCCTCGATCCGTTCAACCTCAACCAACTGCGCGCCATCGTGCAGGCCACCGTGGCGGCGCACAAACCCGCGAGCATTGCCGGCGCCGAACTGGCCCCCGGTTCCCATGCGAGCAAGGCAGTGAGCAATGCCTATTCGGCGTTTGAGGTGGCGTTTCTCGACCTGCAGGCGCACTCATTGAATGTGCCGCTGGTGGACCTGCTGGGCGGCGCGATCCGCGACCGGATCCCGTTCAGCGCCTACCTGTTCTTCAAGTATGCCGAGCACATCGACTCGCCCTATAAACCCGACAGTTGGGGCGAAGCCCTCAACGAAGTACAGATCGTCGCCCAGGCGCGGCGGATGATCGACACCTATGGCTTCAAAAGCATCAAGCTCAAGGCCGGTGCGCTGGACCCTGAGCATGAAGTGGCGTGCATCAAGGCCTTGAAAAAGGCCTTCCCCGGTGTGCCGCTGCGCATCGATCCGAATGGCAATTGGTCCCTGGAAACCTCGATCCGCATGGCCGAACTGCTCGGCGATGACCTGCAGTATTACGAAGACCCGACCCCCGGCCTGGAAGGCATGGCCGAGTTGCACAAACGCACCGGCTTGCCCCTGGCGACCAACATGGTGGTCACCGATTTCGATGAGTTCCGCCGCAGCGTGGCCCTGGACAGCGTGCAGATCGTGCTCGCCGACCATCATTACTGGGGCGGCCTGCGCGACACCCAGGTATTGGCGAAGATGTGCCAGACCTTTGGCCTGGGCGTGTCGATGCACTCCAACTCACACCTGGGCATCAGCCTGATGGCCATGGCCCACGTGGCCGCGTCGGTGCCCAACCTCGACTACGCCTGTGACACCCACTACCCCTGGCAAGAACCGGACGAAGAAGTGATCAAGGGCGGCAAACTGCCGATTGTCGACGGCTGCGTGAAGATCACCCGCGCACCGGGGCTGGGCCTGGAACTGGACCCTGACCAACTGGGCAAGCTGCATGACCAATACCTCAGCTGCGGCATTCGCCAGCGCGACGACGTGAAGCAGATGCAGCGCTATCAACCGGATTGGAAGACCGTCAAACCGCGTTTCTGAAGCTGGTCGCTTCGTTTTGCCCGGTGGAGCCTTTAGCGGCCGCCGGGCTTTTTTTCAGCTGAAATCTTCCTCGAAGTGTTCCTGTTCACCCCGTGTATCACTCTGGCGTCGCACCACCTCCATCTGTCGCAACTCCACCCGGCGGATTTTGCCGGAAATGGTCTTGGGCAATTCGCTGACAAACTCGATCCGCCGCACCCGCTTGTAGGGCGCCAGATGCTCGCGGGCGAACTCAAGGATGTGGCGTGCCAGCTCGGCACTGCCCGGGGCGTCATGGGCCAGGATCAGGAACGCCTTGGGCACCGCCAGGCGCAACGGATCGGGGCTGGGCACCACGGCCACTTCCATCACCGCCGGGTGTTCGATCAGCGCGCTTTCCAGCTCGAAGGGGCTGATGCGGTAGTCGGAGGCCTTGAACACGTCGTCGGCGCGCCCCACGAAGGTGATGTAGCCGTCGGCGTCGATCTGCGCGGTGTCGCCGGTGCGGTAGTAACCGTCGCGCATCACCTCGGCGGTTTTCTCCGGGCTGTCTTCGTAGCCGAGCATCAGGCCCAGTGGGCGTATATCCAGGGGCAGGGCGACTTCACCCTCGGTGCCCGGCACGCCGTCGGCGTCCAGCAGGGCCACCTGGTAGCCCGGCAACGGGCGGCCCATGGAGCCTGGCTTGAGCAACTGGCCCGGGGTGTTGCCGACCAGGGCGGTGGTTTCCGATTGGCCGAAGCCGTCGCGCAGCGGCAGGCCCCAGGCCTGTTGGATCTGCTCGATGATCTCCGGGTTCAGCGGTTCACCGGCGCCCACCAGTTCGCGCAGGTTCAGGCGCGATTTGTAGCTGGCCAGGTCTTCCTGGATCAGCATGCGCCACACCGTGGGCGGGGCGCACAGGCTGGTCACCCTGTACTTTTCCAGCGCGCCGAGCAATGCCTGGGCACTGAACCGCGCGACGTTATGGATAAAGATGCAGGCGCCGGCATTCCACGGTGCGAACAGGCAGCTCCAGGCATGCTTGGCCCAGCCTGGCGAGGAGATGTTCAGGTGCAGGTCGCCGGGTTGCAGGCCGATCCAGTACATGGTCGACAGATGGCCGACTGGGTAGCTTTGGTGGCTGTGCAGCACCATCTTCGGTTTTGAAGTGGTACCGGAGGTGAAATACAGCAGCATCGGGTCCGTGGCCAAGGTACGGCCCTCGACCTCGAACCGCTCGGGGTATTCGAAGGCGGCGCTGTGCGCGACCCAGCCAGTCGGCGCCGCTCCCACGCAGACGCGGCTGCAACCTTCGCCCAGGCCCTCGAACTTGCCGACATGCGCCGCACCGACCACCAGGTGGCGGACCTGGCCCCGCTCGATGCGGTCGTGCAGGTCGACGGGGTTGAGCAGGGCGGTGGCGGGGATCACCACGGCGCCGAGCTTGAAGGCCGCCAGCATGGTTTCCCACAGCGCCACATCGTTGCCGAGCATCAGCAGCACGCGCTCGCCACGCTTCACGCCGAGGGCGCGCAGGTGGTTGGCCACCTGGTTGGAACGCGCGGCCAGTTGCTGGAAGCTGTAGCGCTGCTCGCTGCCGTCCTCTTCGACGATCCACAGCGCGTCGGCGGCATTGCCCTCGGCGATGGCATCGAAGTAGTCCAGGGCCCAATTGAATTCGCTCAGCTGTGGCCAACGAAAATCCCGGGCGGCGGTGGCGTAGTCGGTGCGGTGCGCGAGCAGGAAATCCCGGGCAGCCAGGAAGGACTGGGTCATGGTCGGTGTCCTTAATTATTGTTGTGGGGACTGGCCCTTCGGGTGCACCGAGAGGCTGGACCGAGTATAGGCACGCATAAATAAGAGCAAAACGCTCAAAAACACCGGAGCGTTGTGCAAAAAAGTCATGGGCGATAAGGGCTGGCGAGGAGTGATTGACGGGTGATACGTAAAAGTCCAGTATGGAATTATAAGTACAAAATACCCGCTCCAGCTTTTTCTTCACGCTTGCCAAAACCAATAACAACTCGCGAGACACGACCATGAAGAAACTCTCCCTCATCACCGCCCTGGCCTTGGGCCTGATCGCCTCCAGCCAGCTGCTGGCCGCCGAGAAAACCCTGCGTATCGGCATCGAAGCGGCTTACCCGCCGTTTGCGTCCAAGACCGAAGAGGGCAAGATCGTCGGCTTCGACTACGACATCGGCAATGCGCTGTGCGCGCAGATGAAGGTCAAGTGTGTGTGGGTCGAAGGTGAATTCGACGGCCTGATTCCTTCCCTCAAGGTGAAGAAAATCGACATGGCGTTGTCGTCCATGACCATCAATGACGATCGCAAGAAGTCGGTGGATTTCTCCCACAAGTACTACTTCACCTCGTCGCGCCTGGTGATGAAGGACGGTGCCGTGGTGGACGACCAGTACGCCAGCCTCAAGGGCAAGACCGTGGGTGTGCAGCGCGCCACCACCACCGACCGTTACGCCACCGAGGTGTTCGAACCCAAGGGCATCAACGTCAAGCGCTACAGCAATAACGAAGAGATCTACATGGACCTGGCGGCAGGCCGGCTGGATGCGATCTTTGCCGACACCATTCCCTTGAATGACTTTTTGCAGATGCCTCGGGGCAAGGGCTATGGGTTTGTCGGCCCGGAACTCAAGGACCCGAAATACGTGGGCGAGGGCGCCGGGATCGCGGTTCGCAAGGGCAATACCGCACTGGTCAGCGAACTGAACAGCGCCATCGACGGCATTCGCGCCAGTGGGGAATACCAGAAGATTTCACAGCAGTACTTCAAGGCCGATATCTACGGCGATTGAGCGTCCTGCGCGGGCAAAATGTGGTGGGAGAGGGCAAGCCCCCTCCCACATTTGATCAGCCCTTGAGTTCCTTCAAGTGCTTGTAGACCGTGGCCCGCCCCATGCCCAGCACATTGGCCACATAGTTCGAGGCGCTCTTGCCCTTGAACGCGCCTTCGGCATGCAGCGCCAGTACCAACTCACGCTTGTGGTCACGGGTGAGCAGGTTCAGGCTCAGCTGGCGCTCGCGCATCCAGGCATGCAGGAACGTGTTGATGCGCTCCTGCCAGTCATCGCGAAACAGCGAGTCCGGTTGCGGGATCAGCTTGCTCGGCGACAGGAACAGGTCCAGCGCGGCCTTGGCGTTTTCGAACAGTGAGATATTCAGGTTGATGCACAGCACCGCCAGCCGGCGACCTGTGTGGTCATGCAGCACGGTGCTCAGGCTGCGGATTTTCTGGCCATCCCAATTGAGCTTTTCGTAGGGGCCGATATTCACGTCGCTGACGTCGGCGCTGAGCATGTCCTCCAGCGCCGAGTCGTCGCCAATGCCCCGTTTGGACAGGTTATTGGCGATGTAATCGACTTTTTGCGTGCGCAGGTCATGCAGCACCACTTCGGCGTGGGGGAAGAACAGCGTGGCGATTGCATCGGCAATCGCACGGAAATTCTGCAGGACTTTTTCGTGTTCGGCGCTGTTCATCAATGGGGCTCCAGGCGGGCGAGGGAGAGCATACCAGCGTCGAGGGCGAACCGTGTCAGTGCCTCCGGCAACGCTTCACCGCGCACCAGCGCTGCACTGGCCTGGCCCATGGCGGGCGATGTCTGGATCCCATAACCGCCTTGCGCCGCCACCCAGAACAGGCCGGGTACCAGCGGGTCGAAGCCGCTGAGCAAATCACCATCGTGCACAAAGCTGCGCAGGCCGGCCCAGGTGCGCGTCGGGCGGCGGATGCTCAGGGTGGTGGCTTCTTCGATCTGGTAGATGCCCATGGCGATGTCCAGCTCTTCGGGCTGTACATCCTGGGGCTCCACCGGGTCGGCATTCGCCGGCGAGCCGAGGAACATGCCGGCGTCGGGCTTCATGTAGAAGGCTTCGTCGAGGGCCACCAGCATCGGCCAGGCATGGCTGTCCACGCCTTCGGGGCCGGCGAAGATAAATGCCGAGCGCCGCTTGGGTTGCAGGCCGATGGACGCGGCGCCCGCCAGCCCGCCGATATGATCGGCCCAGGCGCCGGCGGCGTTGATAATGATCGGCGCGGTGTAGGTCCCGTCCTGGGTGCTTACGTGCCAGAGGCCCGCGCTGTCACGGCTCAAGCCCAGCACGTGGCTGTCGGTGCGCACTTCGCCCTGATTGCGTCGGATACCGCGCAGATAGCCCTGGTGCAGGGCGTCGGTGTCGATGTCGCTGGCGGTCGGGTCATACAGCGCGCCATGGACTTTTTCCCGGCGCAGGATCGGCAGGCGCGCGCAGGCTTCATCCGCCGTGAGCCGTTCGACCTGGGGCACCGTGGCCTTGGCACTCAGGTACTGGGCCTGCAATTCGGCAGCGTCGCCGTTGAAGTCCACGGTCATTTCGCCGCGCGGCGTCAGCAGCGGGTGCTCGCAGAAACCCGGCGGCGGGTTATCGAAAAACGCGCGGCTGGCCTGGGTCAACGCCCGCACCTGCGGGGTGCCATACGCCGCCGTGTAGAGCGCCGCCGAGCGTCCGGTGGAGTGATAGGCCGGGTGGGATTCACGCTCCAGCACCAGCACCTTGGCATGCTGCGACAACCAGAAACCCGTGGACGCGCCGGCAATGCCGCCGCCGATGATGATGAAGTCGGCGTGGCTCATAACAGTCTCCATAGGGCATTGGCCAGGGCGATGTCTTCCAGGCCCAGGCCGATGGAACGGAAAAATACGTGGCGGTCATAGGGCGGGCGCTGTACCTGCTCACTGAGCAGTTCGGGCAGGTCGCCGACGATCGCGTTTTTGTCCCAGCCGTGCTGTTCAGCGGCGATCAGCATCTCGCCGGCCGAGCCGGGGGTGGTCTGGCGATAGTCGCAGAACACCTGCATGGCGTTGAGGCTCTGGGGCGGCACTTCATGGGCCCGCGGGGCGTTGGTGCTGATCGAGGTGATCAGCGCCGGCTTGCTCAAGCGCGATGGGTCGATCACCGGGCCGGCCGATGAGGTGCACAGCAGGATCACATCGGCGTCGGCCACCGCCGCATCGCAGCTGTCGGCGACGCTCAAGCGTGGATCCAGGCGTTTGATGGCGTCGGTATTGGCAGTGGCCAGGCTGGGCGAAAACACACTGATGCTCTGCCAGTCCCGCAGGTTTTTCACGTAGTGCAGATGCGCCTGGGCCACCTTGCCGTTGCCGATGATCGCCAGGCGCCGTGCTGCCTGCGGGGCCAACGCCTCCACCGCCAGCGCAGTGGTCGCGGCGGTGCGCGCGGTGGTCAACTCGGCGGCATCGCACAGCAACAGGGGCTCGCCGGTTTGCATCGACATCAACAGCGTCCAGGCCGTTACCAGCGGCCCTTGCTCGCGCACGATATACGGCGAGGTCTTGACCCCGTACACCCCCTCTGCAGCGAGCACGCCCAGGTAATTGATGAAGTCGCCCGCGCCGTGGGGGAACGCCACTAACTGCTGCGCCGGTTGCACCGCATGCCCGGCGGCCAGGGCGCGGAACAGCGTGAGCAGGATCTGCGGTACATCGACTTGGGCGAGCAATTCGCGGGCCTGGGCTTGGTTGATGACAAAAGGGGGGCTGGACATGGAGAACTTCCAAATTAAACTAATTTGTCCATTATGGACTTTTAGTTTTATTGGGCAACCACTGGGCGCAAAAAATCTGCAGACCTTCTCCCCTACGTTAGAAGCAACGGTGGTCAGTTTGTCACTGAGCTCACCTTGGCGACCACGGCCCCGCGAGTTTCGACCCATCCTCCTCCAAGCACTTTGTAGAAGGTCACCAGGTTTGTCAGGCGCGACAACTGCGTGCCGATCAGGTCCTGTTGCGCGGTGTAGAGCGAACGTTGCGAGTCCAATACCGTGAGGTAACTGTCGATCCCCTGACTGAAGCGTGCCTGTGACAGCCGATAGCTTCTGGCGGTCGCATCTACCAGCGCTTGCTGTGCATCAAGCTGGCGCCCCAGTGTGCCGCGTTGCGCGAGCGCATCGCTGACTTCGCGAAACGCCGTTTGAATCGCCTTCTCGTAGTCCGCTACATAGATGTCTCGATCCGCTGTGGCGCTGGCCAGGTTGGCTTGGTTGGTACCGCCATCGAAGATCGGCAGCGAGAGTTGCGGCGCGAAACTCCAGGTTCCCGAACCGCCTTTGAACATGTTCGACAAACTCGCGCTTGAAGTCCCCGCCGAAGCCGTGAGGGTAATGCTTGGGTAAAACGCCGCACGGGCGGCGCCGATGTAGGCATTGGCGGCCTTCAGGTCGCGCTCGGCCTTGAGTATGTCGGGGCGGCGTTGCAGAAGGTCCGAGGTCAAGCCGGGCGGGATGTTGGCCAAAGGGCTCGCTTCGGCTGTCGAGCGTTCGGGCAGGGTCTTGGGCAGCAGCGCGGCTGGCAGATCGGCACCGACTACCAGGCGCAATGCGTTCAGGTCCTCGGCGACTTGAGCGGTATATTTTTCCACATCGACGCGTGCCGTTTCGACGCTGGTCTGTGCCTGGCTCAGGGTGAGGGCGGAAGATGAACCCAGGTCGAACATGCGCTGGTCGAGTGCGTAGCTGTCTTGCTGGCTGGTGAGCGTATCGTGCGCCAGCTTGAGTCGGTCCTGGTCGGACGCCAGTGTGAGGTAGTCCGTGGCGACTTCCGCGATCAGGCTGATTTGAGTGCTTCGGCGATTCTCAGCCGTGGAGAAGTATTGCTCGAGTGCCTGCGCGCTGAGGCTGCGCAAGCGACCAAACAGGTCCAGTTCGTAGGCACTGAAGCCCAGCGTCGCGCTGTAGCTGTGCGTGACCATGGCCTGGCCCGTCTGGGATTGATCGGCCGGTGTGCGGCTGGCGCTGGAGCTGCCGCTGGCATCGACGCTGGGAAATAACGCCGCGTCTTGAACGCGGTAGGTGGCGCGAGCCTTTTCGATATTGAGCACCGCCACCCTCAGATCGCGGTTGTTGGCCAGGGCCAGCTCGATGACCTTTTGCAGGGACGGGTCGGTGAACACATCGCGCCAGCCCAGGTCAGCGACCGGCACGGTGGGCACTACGCCCTGGTCTTCGGGAAACGTCGCCGGGACGGGCGAGGGTGGAGGCTGGTAGGCCGGCATCAGGCTGCAACCGCTCAACAGAGCCCCCACTACCAGTACAGAACGTGTAAACCGTTGCATATCAGAGACCTTGTGCAGGGGCTGGTTGGGCAGGGGATTGCGTGGATGTCGGCGCAACGGTTTTTGGGTTGAACAGGCGCATCACCAGTACAAAAAACAGTGGAACAAAGACAATCGCCAGGAGCGTGCCGGAGAGCATGCCGCCGATCACTGCGCTGCCCAACGCGTGCTGTGCACCAGCACCCGCGCCGCTGCCCAATACCATCGGTAACACGCCAAGAATGAATGCCAGGGACGTCATGAGTACCGGACGCAAGCGCATGCGTGCGGCTTCGAGTGCTGAATCCTCCAGGCTCTGACCGCCGGCGTAGAGGTCTTTGGCGAACTCCACGATCAGGATGGCGTTTTTCGAGGCGAGGCCAATGGTGGTCAATATCCCGACCTGGAAGTACACGTCGTTCATTTTCCACGTCAGGATTGCGCCGACCAGGGCCCCCAGCACCCCCAGCGGTACTACCAGCACCACTGACAATGGAATCGCCCAGCTCTCATACAGTGCGGCCAGGCACAGGAACACGAACAGGATCGACAGGCTGTACAGCAAGCCGGTCTGGCCGGTCGAGGCTTTTTCCTGGCGCGACAGGCCAGTCCATTCGTAGCCGATGCCGGTCGGCAACTTGGCAACGGCGTCTTGCACGATCGCCAGTGCTTCGCCGCTGGACGCGGCTCCAGGCATGGCCATGCCCAATATCTCTACGGACGGGACGCCGTTATAGCGTTCAAGCCGTGGCGACCCCGAGGCCCACACCGCCTTTGAAAAGGCAGAGAAGGGCACCATGCCGCTGTCACTGTTGCGGATGTACCAGCGATTGATGTCATCGGGGAGCATGCGGTAGGTGGCATCCGCCTGCAGCATGACCTTTTTGACCCTGCCCTTGTCGATGAAGTCATTGACGTAACTGCTGCCCCAGGCAGCCGAGAAATTGTCATTGATATCGGCGATCGACACACCCAGTGCCTGGGCCTTGTCCGGGTCAATCTCGAGCTGCAGTTCAGGCGCGTCTTCCTGGCCGTTGGGCCGCACCGCCACCAGGCGCTTGTCTTTTGCGAGCTCGGCGAGCAGTTGGTTACGCGCACTCATCAAGGCTGCGTGGCCAAGGTTGGCGCGGTCTTGCAGCATCAGGTCGAAGCCGGTGGCATTGCCCAACTCCGCCACGGCCGGCGGGGCGAACGCAAATACCCGTGCGTCCCTGAGCGTCGAAAAGTAAGCCATGGCTTTGCTGGACACACCAGACACACTGAGCGCGTCACCCTTGCGCTCATCCCAGGGCCTGAGTTTGACGAACGCCAGGCCGGTGTTCTGGCCACTGCCGGCAAAGCTGAAGCCGGACACTGTGAACACGCCGGAGACCGCATCTTTCTGATCGACCAGGAAGTGTTGCTCGACCTGATGAATGACTTCATCGGTACGCGCGCCTGTCGCACCGGGTGGCAATTGCACCAGTACGAACAGGGTGCCCTGGTCTTCATCGGGCAGGAAGCCGACCGGCAACTTCATGAAGCCGAAGACCACCGCGCCCAGCACCACGGCGTACACCAGCATGTACCGCCAACCCTTGCCCACGATGTGGCGCACGATGCCTTGGTAGCCAAGGTTGCCTCGGTCAAACGAACGGTTGAACCAGCCGAAGAAACCGGTGGTAGCAGCGCCATGGCCTTGCTCAATGGGTTTGAGTAACGTTGCGCACAGGGCGGGTGTGAGCACCAGCGCTACCAGTACCGACAGCGTCATGGCCGAGACGATGGTGATGGAAAACTGTCGGTAGATCACGCCGCTGGAACCACTGAAAAACGCCATCGGCACAAATACGGCGGCCAGCACCAGGGCGACGCCCACCAAGGCTCCGGTGATCTGGCCCATTGACTTGCGAGTGGCCTCCTTCGGCGATAGCCCTTCCTGGGCCATGATCCGTTCGACGTTTTCCACCACGACAATGGCATCGTCCACCAGCAAACCGATGGCCAGTACCATGGCAAACATGGTCAGCGTATTGATCGTGAAACCGAACGTCGCGAGCACGCCGAAGGTGCCGAGCAGCACCACAGGTACAGCTATCGTCGGAATCAGCGTGGCCCTGAAGTTTTGCAGGAACAGGTACATCACCAGGAAAACCAGTGCCACGGCTTCAACCAGGGTACGTACGACCTCCTCGATCGAAATACGCACGAAGGGCGTGGTGTCATAGGGCTTTTGCACGGCCATGCCGGGCGGGAAGAATTGCTCAAGCTCTGCTACCCGGGCGTCTATCGCCTTGACGGTGTCCAGGGCGTTGGCACCCGCGGCGAGCTTGATAGCCAGGCCAGCAGCGGGTTTGGCGTTGTAACGTCCGGCACTGGTGTAGCTTTCACTGCCCAGTTCTATGCGCGCAACGTCACGCAGGCGCACCTGAGAGCCATCAGTCTGGGTGCGCAGCAGGATGTCCTCGAATTCTTTCGCCGTTCTCAGGCGGGTCTGCGAGGTGATCGTCGCGTTGATCTGCTGGTTGCTGGTAGCGGGGAGGGCGCCCAACTGCCCGGCGGAGACCTGGACGTTCTGCGCCTGGATCGCGGTTTTCACATCGGTTGGCGTAAGGCTGAAGTTGGCCAACTGGTCGGGGTTGAGCCAGATGCGCATGGCGTACTGTGAGCCAAACAGCGTGGTGTCGCCCACCCCTTCAACCCGACTGATCGCATCCTGCACGTTGGCGGCCACGTAGTCCGAGAGGTCGGAGCCGCTCATGCTGCCGTCCTCGGAAGTAAACGCCAGGACATTGAGGAAGTTCGTCGCTGACTTTGTCACCGTCAGGCCCTGGTTCTGCACCTCTTGCGGCAACAGCGGTGTTGCCAGCGCGAGCTTGTTCTGAACCTGCACCTGCGCGGTATCGGGGTTGGTGCCGTTCTCGAACGTGAGTGTGATGGTGGCCGAACCGGAGGACTCACTGGTGGATGACATGTAGCTCAACCGGTCCAGCCCCTTCATCTTCTGCTCGATGATCTGGGTGACCGTGTCTTCCAGTGTCTTGGCCGACGCGCCGGGATAGGTGGCAGTAATTGCCACGGCGGGAGGCGCGATATCCGGGTACTGCGCGATCGGCAGCGTGAGGATCGAAAGGATGCCGGCCAGCATCACGAGAATAGCCAGCACCCATGCGAACACCGGGCGATCAATAAAAAAACGTGCCATGAGTAGCTCTCTCGCAGGTCAGTTTGACGCGGTGGCCTTGATGGCTGGCGCAGGGGGGGCAACGTGGGAGGCGTCGTCAGTCGGTTTGGTTACCCACGGTGTGACATTCACCTCCAGGCCCGGCGCGGCGTTTTGCTGGCCGTCGACTACAAGCTGGTCCCCCGGCTCAAGTCCGGCCTGCACCAACCACTGATCGCCTACTGCCCGCTCGGTCTGTAGTGGTCGACGCTGCAGTTTTTTCTCGCTGTCGACGACATAGGCGAACGGCTTGCCCGCACCATCCCTGGAGACCGCTTGCTGGGGCACCAACAGGGCGTTTTCCTTGACGGCCTCCTGCAGTATCGCGCGCACATACATGCCGGGCAGCAGGTCGCCGTCGGGGTTGGGAAATACCGCCCGCAAGGTGATCGTGCCGGTGTTCTGGTCCACGGTGACATCCGAGAATTCCAGGGTGCCCTCGTGCGGATAAGCGCTGCCATCTTCAAGCAGCAATTGCACCTTGGCCGAGTTGGCGCCGCTCTTTTGCAGTTCGCCTCGGGCCATCGCGTGTTTGAGTTGCAGCAGCGCGGTGCTGGATTGGGAGAGGTCGACGTACAGGGGATCCAGCTGTTGGACCGTCGCCAGTTCCGTGGTCTGGCTGGCGGTAACCAGTGTGCCGGGGGTGACGCTCGACTTGCCGATGCGCCCGGAGATCGGTGAATCCACACGGGCGTAAGACAGATTGATACGGCTGCTTTCAACGTCAGCCTTGGCTGATGCTACCTGGGCTTCGTCCTCGCCGAGGGAGGCGCTTGCATCATCGTAGTCCTGTTGGCTGACCGCCTGGATGGCCAGCAATTGCTTATAGCGTTCGGCCTTGAGCCGCGCAGTCTTGAGGGTTGCTTGCGCTTTGGCGAGCGCTGCTAGATTGCTGTCGTGGGTGGCCTTGTAGGTGGCCGGGTCGATTTGATACAGCGCCTGGCCTGCAGTGACATCGCTGCCTTCCTTGAACAGGCGAGTCTTGATGATCCCGGCAACTTGCGGGCGTACCTGCGCGACCAGGTACGCTGAGGTGCGGCCGGGGAGTTGTGTCGTCAGCGCCAGATGCCGGGGTTGCACGGTGATCACCCCCACGGTCGGTTTGCCCTGTGCGGGCGGAGGACCACCCGGCGGCTTGCCGCAGGCGGTGAGAAAGCAAGCAGCAGTACAGGCTGCGAAGAAGCTTAAGAAGTAAGTCAGGGGCGGGCGCAAGGCATTCTCCAGGGCGGGAAGGAGGAAGCGGATTAGTTATTTAAATACCGTACCGTACGGTAATGTATTGAGGTAAATTTGCGCCGTCAACCGGGATGAACGCCCCTGGGGTATCATCCGGGCGTTTGTGGAAGCAGTGGAGCAAGGGTTATGCGAGTCAAGACTGAAGCCAAACGCGAGTCCATCGTCGAGGCTGCAGCGCAGGTTTTTCTGGAGTTCGGCTTTGATGGTGCGTCCATGACGCAGATCGCCACGCGAGTGGGCGGATCAAAGGGGACGTTGTACGGGTACTTCAGCAGTAAGGAGGAGTTGTTTGTCGAGGTCATGCATGGCATGGCCAAGCGTTTCCTGGAGCCCATCTTCGAAGCGTTGCAGAAGGACCATGATGACTTGCGGCATGCATTGCAGCAGTTCGGCGAGCGCACCCTGGCCGTGTTGTGCCTGGAAGCTTCCATTCAGGCACGCCGCGCGATCATCGCGCAGTCGGGTCGCAGTGACATCGGCTTGCGGTTCTACGAGCGGGGCCCGAAAAAAGGCATGCGCGAAGTGGCCAGTTTCCTGACACGCCGGATCGAGGCGGGCCAGCTCAGGCCGTGCGACCCGGAGGTCGCAGCCTGCCACCTGATGGCACTGTTGGATTCGGAGACCGTCACTCCTTGTCTGTTGGGCGTCAACCGCAAGCCTTCGACCGCCCATATACGAGCAGCGGTAAGTCGTGCGCTGGATACCTTTCTGGCGGGCTATGCGCTCGGGCCTCACAGCGTTGTCCCCTAGGGAAACGCGGCCTGGCTCATTGGGCGGCGCTGGCCGTTTCACGGTAGAGCCTGGGCGGCATGCCGAATGCTGCCTTGAAATGGCGACTGAAGTGAGCGCTGCTGCCATAGCCCCAGGCGTAAGCAATGTCGGTGAGCGAGCGATGGCTGAGGTCACGGTTGCGTAGGTCTTGCGCGCAGCGCGCCACGCGGCGTTGCCAGATGTACTCGCTGACACTGCAACCGAATTCGTCCTGGAATGCCCGATGCAGACTGCGCACGGAGCAGTGTTCGGCAAACGCGATGCGCTCGATGCTCAGGTCGCGGTCGGCCAGGTGAAGTTCGATATAGCGCTTGAGGCGGTTCTGCTTGTAGTGACGGAAGTCGTGTTCGAGCTTCTTCTCCTCCTGCTTGTTGCCCAGCGCATTGTTCAAAAGCCCGACGATACTGTCGCCGATCAGCGCCGCCGACTGGCTGTTCAGCAGCGGATATTGGCTGTAGGCGTCAACGATAAGGTGCATCAACATCCGCCCAAGCCCGTTGCGTGCGCTGATATGCAGGTCGTCAGCGTCCAGTGCCTGCCCGGCGCCTTCGTTGAACAACAGGATGAAGTGCTCACAGCCTTGTGGGCTGCTGACGTTGAATGGTTGGGCGCAGTCAACCACCAGCAACTCGTCGGGCGCCAAGGCGTTGCTGTGCTTGCCTTGCTGGAAATGACTGACGCCGGCGGTTTGCAGAATCAACATGCGTGACGTATCGGGTGCCTCGACTGCTTTGCTCAGGTGACGGGAGTAGCGGTGCGCGCTGGCGGTCATGCGGCAAAAACGCAGTTTTCCAAGATCGCCGTATTCCAGGCGGCCCTGGAAATCGGCATCGTGCAAAGGTTCGATGTAGGTGGACTCGAGGCGCTTGATGTACTCCGGCGTGCGGCCGAGGTTGTCACTCATAAACTCCTTCCACTTCATCAGGCGGTCGGAGCGCATCACTTGATCGGTAGAAACGCAGGCTAGATTGCTCATGGTTCGCCTCTTTTTATTGTTATGGGGTGGGCCACACCGGGTGGGCCCACCCTGTTTCCTAGAAGGGGTAGTGGTGGCTCCCGGCTTGCCAGGTCACCCAGTGCGCACGGGTGAATTCATCCAGGGCATAGTGACCGTTGAAGCGTCCCAGCCCGGAGTTCTTTTCGCCACCGAACGGAGCATTGGGCTGGTCGTCCACAGTGATGTCGTTAATGTGCGTCATCCCAGCCACGATGCCACGGGAAAAATTCAGCGCGCGGGCCATATCTTTACTGAACACGGCGCTGGACAGCCCATATTCGCTGGCGTTGGCCAGGGTCAGGGCATGTGCCTCATTGTCGGCGATCAATATTGGCAGCAAGGGCCCGAAGGTTTCATCGTGCGCCAGTTCGTGGTCGAAAGGGACATCCCCGTATACATGGGGCGGCAGCACCAGCCCGGACGCGGGGCCACCGTGCAGTTTCTTCAGGCTCGCGCTGTCGGCGGCATTGACCTTGCGCAGCAGGCCGTCCAACTGGCTGCGGTTGATCACCGGGCCAATCACTGTATCGGCGAGGTTAGGGTTGCCGGTTTTCAAGTTGCGCACGCGCTCCACCACCAACGCGCTGAAGTCGGCGTAGAGCGAACGGTCCACAATCACCCGATTGACGCTCATGCAGATCTGGCCCTGATGCAGGAAGCGTCCGACCACTGCTGCATGCGCGGCAAGGTCGATATCCGCATCATCGAGCACCACCAGCGGCGCGTTGCCGCCAAGCTCCAGGGCGACCCGCTTGATGTGCTGGCCGCCGGTGGCGATGCGCCCGACATTGCGCCCGACATCGGTAGACCCGGTAAATGAGATCAGGCTGGGAACGGGGTGTCCCACAAAGGCATCGCCGATTTCCGAGCCGGCGCCGACCACTACATTGAGCGTGCCCTCGGGAAAACCCGCTTCTTCGAACAGGTGCGCAATCAGCAGGCCGCCGGTCACGGCCGTGTCGCTGGCCGGTTTAAGGACCACCGTATTGCCCAGTGCCAACGCCGGAACCACCGAACGCATGCTCAAGTACAGGGGGAAGTTCCAGGGGCTGATGACCCCAATCACCCCGAGCGGCTCACGGAACACGAAGCTTTGTTCGCCGGGCTTGTAGCTGCTCAGGATGCGCCCCTCCACCTGCATGGGCAGCGCAATGCATTCACGCACCAGGTTCAGGGTGAATTGCCACTCCATGGTCGCCTTGATACGGGTACTGCCGGACTCGCGAATCAGCCAGTCGATGATCTCTTCGCGGCGTTGCTGGATGACGTGAGCGAGCTTTTCCAGCTGGGCGCCCCGTGTGGTTGGATGCAACTGCGCCCACGGGGTTTGTGCGCGTTGTGCTGCTGCGTAGGCCGCGTCGAGGTCGGCAACGCTGGCCAGGGGCATTTCGAGCAATGTCTCGCCGTTGAAAGGATTGCGATCGTCCAGCCGTGCTGAGGAACGACCGGTGTGCCAGGTGCCGTCGATGAACTGGTCGCCATTGAGGGCGTAAGGGGTTGGGCGTTGGGCAGTCATGGTTTTACCTTTGGGTCAGTGGGGCACGTGGTTTCAGAGCGAGACGGGCTCAGGTTCTGATCCACGCGCGGCCCCAGGAATTGAGGGTGTGTTCTTCTTGCGGCCAAGTGCCAGGAGGGTCGCTCGCTTCGGTGATTTGCAGCTCCGCCGAGAACTCCAGCCGGTTGCGATCGGCATCCACCACCATGAAGAACAGGTTGTCGCCCGGCCCATGACGACCGGGGCCAAAGAAAATGCTGATGCGCTCCTTGGCAAAGCGATCACCCCAGTCTCGAATGTCATTCCATTCATTGGTTTCGTAACAGTGATGATCCCACTCGTTTTTCGAGCCGCGGAAGAACGCCAGCGAATGGTGCTCATCGTCCGAACGCAGGAAGCACACCATCAACAGGCCGCTCTGTTGGTCGACCACGCTGTCGGACACCGTGAAGCCAACGGTGTTGACGTAGAACTCAATCATCGCTTCCAGCTCGGTGGTCTGGAACACCACATGCTGCAGGCGGCCGGGCATGCCGGGTGGGGTGGCATGGGTGTGTGCCTGGGATACGCCAAAAATCGTCTGGCGACCTTGAGGATCGCGTATTGCAAAGGCGCCCGGGGCGAGCAGTGGCGAGCTGATGTCTTCGGTGGTGCAGTTGCGCTCGCGCAGGCGGCGGTACAGCATGGCGAGTTTCTCTGGGCATGCCAGGTCATACGCCGCCGCCAGCAGGCCGCTGTGCTCGGCCGGGGAGAGCAGCATGGCGCGATTAGGTCCCCTGAGTAGCCAGTGGCCGTCGGCTTGAGGCTGGCCCTGCATGTCCATCATGCGTTGATAGAAGTCGATCTGCCGTTGCGGGTCTTTGCTCGCCAGGTGCAAGTAGCACAGGCGAGCCGGGGTGGACGTTTGCAATGTGTTCATACGCACCTCTCGAGCGTAACGGGCGTTGTGATGGACGGTCGGGGCGTGCGATCGCCCGCGGGCACGGCACCCAGCAAGGACTGCAAGGCCTCGGCAGTGATTGTCTCGGTGGCGCTGTGGAAAATCGCGGCGATGTAGCGATCAGGCCGCAGCAGGAAGAAGCTGGCGCTGGCGCCGAGCAATGCCTCGAGCGCCCCGGCGTGATCGTGCAATACCGTGCAGCCCGGCAGGGCAGGCGGCTTGCTGACGGAACCTGGCAGGATCAGAATCCGCTTCACCTCCAAGTGCGCCCAGAGCGGGTGTTGCAATTGATCCAGGCGTTCGCGATGAGGGTCTCCGTATTGGACCAGGGCGAAACCTGCACCGATGTAATCGTCGAGCAGACGTTCAGTGCCCTGGCTGTCGGTGAGGCTGGGCTGGGGGAACATCTGCCCGCTGCGCACGCCGCCCGCGGCACCGGCGGTGAGCACCAGGCCTTGGCGCAGCCGTGGTTTTGGCTTGAAGCGCATCTGCAGGAAGTAGTCACGCAGCGGCGGTACCCGCCCGATCAGCGAGAATGCACCACTGATCAATCGCGCCCGCAGCACGGTAGCGGGCGCCATCACCACCCCGAGGTTCAGCGCGAGCTTGATCAATGCCCACGCGTGATCGCGGCGTTCGCTTTCGTAGGTGAGCAAAACGGCCGGGGCCATTTTCCCGGTCAGTACGCCGATCAGTTTCCAGGCCAGGTTATGGGCATCGCGCACGCCGCTGTTCATGCCTTGTCCGGCATAGGGCGGCGTGAGGTGTGCCGCGTCACCGGCGAGCAACACACGGTTGACTTGCCAGCGTTCGGCGATGCGGGCGTGAAAGGTGTACACGGTTTTACGCACGATGGAGAGCGGTGCATCGCCCTTGAACGGGCGTAGCAAAGCTTGCAATCGCGCTTGGCTGAGCATCTGCGCGTCGCTTTCGCCGTCCTTGAGCATGAACTCGAAGCGCCGCGTGCGATGCGGGCCGGGGACCTCGACGATCGGGCGGCGCGCATCGCAGTACACGCGGGTTTGCCAGAACGGGTCATCGTCCTGATCGGTGTCCACCACCAGCCAGCGCGAGGCGAAGCTGGAGCCGACCATATTGATCCCAAGCTGTTTACGCACCGGGCTGCGCCCACCATCACAGGCGATCAGGTAGTCGGCCTGCACTTCCAGCAGTTCCTTGTTGGCGTCCACGACCAGCGCGCGCACGCCGTGCTCGTCCTGGGTGAACTCCAGCAGTTCGTGGCTGAAGCGTGCAGTCAGGCAAGCGAAACGCTGCAGGCCGGCCCTCAACGTGCTTTCGAACAGCGGTTGGCGGAACGCATTGCGCTTGGGAAAACCGTATAGCTTGCCGCTGGGTTCGACCTTGCCGAAGCACCGCCCGCCAGGGCGCGTAAAGTAATGCACGCCATAGCCGGCCACCACGTCCGCCAGCACCGCCTGGCTCAAGCCCATGGCCTGCATGGTGCGCAACGACTCATCATCGATCGAGACCGCGCGAGGCTCGGTGACGGTGCCCGGTTTGCTGTCGATAATCCAGGCATCCACGCCGGCCTGGCCCAGCAGGTTGGCCAGGGTCAGCCCGGTAGGGCCGGCACCGACGATCAGGACACGGGTATTGATACTGTTCAGGGTTGTCATTGTTGTTCCCCTACGACTGCATCAGTCCAATGGCTTGGAGGATGGGTTGGCGCTGTGGGTCAGCGCGAGCATGTGCCGCGAGAGGGTGTGGGCCAGCGCGACCATCTGCTCACCCTGTTCCTGCTCCAGCGCCTTGTGCCGCTCGGCTGCCGGGCGCACGCAACTGAGGCTGCCCACCACCTTGCCGTCGCCGTCGAATATCGGTGCGGCCAGGCCGTACACGCCGGGGTCGACTTCGCCTGCACTGGCCACATAGCCCTGGCGCCGCAAGCGTTGCAGCGAGCGGCGGAAGTCTTCCCAGGTGGCACCCAGGTTGCTGGCGCGCACCTCGTCAGGGTGCTCGAGAAACAGCTGGCTGTGCTGGCGGGCGTTCATGTGCGCAAGGATGGCTTTTGAGGTCGCGCCCATGAACAACGGCCGTGGCGAACCACGGGAATAGCTGACGGTGCTGGCCAATTCACCGCACTGGTGAACACACACCACTTGGTCCTTGAACAACCGGCAGATCAGCCAGACTTGTTGCTCACTCCAGCCTGGCAGGTTGGCCTCCAGTTGCTGAGCGGCGCGTACCAGCGGGTCGCTGAGCCGCAGTTGACGGTCCCAGGTAATGATCCTGGCTCCCAGTGCATAGCGCCCGGCCTCGACCTGGAACAACAGATTGGTCTCGGCCAGTTCACGCACGTAGCGGTAGGCGGTGGAGCGGGTAAACCCCAGCGCGCTGACCATGTCGTCGACCGCCCAGATCGGCTGCGCCTCGGTAAACAGATCCAGCACGCGCAGCATGCGCTCCAGGCTGGAACCCTTGGTGTCGCGCTCTGGTGATTGGGATGATTCATCGATCAGGGTCATGGTTTATTGCTCGTCGACGATGGTGTTACGCAGGGTGCCGATGCGCGAGATCTCCACTTCCACCACATCACCGGGATGCATCCACACCGGCGGCTCGCGGAAGGCTCCAACCCCGCCGGTGGTGCCGCTGACAATCACGTCACCGGGGGCGAGTTCGGTAAAGGTGGAGCAGTATTCGATCAGTGCGCCGACGTCGAAGATCATGTCGCGCGTGGACGTGTGCTGCATGACCTCGCCGTTGAGCCGGGTGGTCAATTCGAGGTTCTGCGGGTCGCTGATTTCGTCACGGGTTACCAGCCACGGGCCAAACCCGCCGGTGCTCGGGAAGTTCTTGCCGGGGACGAATTGAAGGGTGTGCTTTTGCCAATCGCGCACGCTGCCATCGTTGTAGCAGGCGTAGCCGGCGACGTAATCGAGGGCGTCGGCTTTGCGGATGTGGCGCGCGGTCTTGCCAATGATGATGGCGAGTTCGCCCTCGAAATCCAGCTTGTGCGAGACCGTCGGCCGCACGATGGGTTGCAGGTGAGCGGTCTGGCTGTCGGCAAATCGCGTGAAAATCATTGGGTAAACCGGCATGTCACGCCCGGTTTCGCGCACGTGGGTCGCGTAGTTGATGCCGATGCACAGCACCTTGCCGGGGTTTGGAATGACCGGCAGCAGCGTCACGCCGGCCAGTGCCCGGCGCGGCAGGCTCGACACCTGCTCATCGCTCACCGACCCCAGGCGCCCGAGGGCAAGCGCCTGCTTGAGATCCGCGCCGAGGGTATTTTTCATCGATTCCAGATCAGCCACCTGGTCGCCTTCGACGATGCCATAGGTGGGACGGCCTTCAACGGTGAAGCTTGCAAGTTTCATTCGATAGTCCTTGTTGGCGAGGGAAGCGTGGACAGAATTTCACTCTATTCGCGCTTAAAAATCCTGTAAAGCGGGATTTTTCTTAAATCCCAAATTGCAGGAAAAATGTATATTTTTTGCCTTCGCGCAGCCGCGTGCCTGCCTTCGGGAGCAGGCCATTCGGTGTGCTGGCGGTCGGGTCTAGCCCAGGGTTATCCCTGTGCCCAGCAGCCGTGCAGGGACATGCGCATCCGTAACGGAACCTTGATCCGCGCAATGGGCCCGCTGGCCATGTCTCGCGAATCCAGGATCACCAGTTCGCTGCGCGCCTGGTCCAGCACATTCAGCAGTGCGACCACGTAACCGTCGGCCTCTTCGGCATCCGCGGAACGAGGGATGAATATGGGCTCCTGGAAGCAACTGTTGTCCCCTGGGAACCAGGCGTCGGTGCTGCCCGTCTTGAGGTTCAGATGGGCCAACTGGTTGAAAAACTGAAAGGGCATGGGTCCGTTTGCGGGGTTGTAGGGCAGTGTCGGATCAAAAGCGAGCACAAAGCCGTGTTCGTACGGGCGACCCAGATAGCGCTCATCGCAGCGGGGAAACTCACACATGTAGTCGGTCAACGGTTGCGGCTCGACGTCATCCCGCGCGTCGTTCAGATCAAACGTCCAGCGCATCAGGCTCGAAGGCAGGTCCTCGGGGGCGGGCACCGCACCGTCCGCCTGGGGGAAGAAATAAAACACGTTGCCGCCAGTAACCGGCATGTCCACGTACACTTTGCCGTCTTGATCGAAGGCATTGAGGGTGTGGCCTTGAAAGCTGTCCTTGGGTCCTTTGAACCAGCGGATAGCCTGCGCGTTGCCATTGCGCGGCAGCACGGCAAACAACTGCGGCAGATCAGGTTGCCACTGAAAATGCGGCCCGCCGTTTTTCATGCGTTCTACATCGACGGTCAGCGGAATCAGTGGGAACACGACGTAGTGCTCGGTGACCGCAAAGTCATGCACCATCGCCGCATAAGGTGCCTGGAACCAGATCTCTTTGAGCAGATTGCCGTCGGGCGAGAGTTCGAAATACGCCATATCCGGCGTGCCGTCACCTTTGGCTTCATAACTGAAGGCCAGCAGGTTGCCGGTGACGGGGTCGATCTTGGGGTGGGCGGTAAAGGTCGCCGACTTGATTTGCCCGGCAAAATCCCATTCGCCCAGGGTTTCCAGGGTTTGCAGGTCCATGGCCCAGGGCAGGGCGTCCTCCTTGAGTGCGAGCAGCCTGCCGTTGTGAGGGATCACCGACGTATTGGCGGTGGTGTTGTTTTTGGCCGCCAGTGGGTCATTGGTGTACGCGTTTCGATAGACGCCATTGAGGGAGCGGCCTTCACGGCGCTGCGCGAGCAAGCGATCGGTCTTCACGTAGCGTCGCCGCAGGGACACCTTGCCGTCAGCAAAATAGAAACCGCTGACTATCCCGTCACCGTTGAAAAACATATCGCTGCCCAGCATGGGCGGGTATTGCGGGTCGGGGGCCACCTGATAGAAGACGCCTAGGATGGACGTGGGAAGGGTGCCTTCGACCTCAAGGTCCAGCACCTCGGCTTCGACACGACTGGGGCTATACAGCGCCCCGGAAAATTCAGGGGTTTGCGGGAATCGGGTACTCATGGCTACGACCTCATGTGCGCAGTATTTATTTATCGAGCAGGCCGGCGGGCAGCGCAGGCGCGTCGGGTGTTGAAGGGCCGGACGCGCGGCGAAAACGGGCAACCATCCAGCAGGAGATGACCAGTGCGACGATATACGCCGAGGCCGCCAGCCAGCCGACCGCACGGAAGTGTCCGTCACCGACGACCAGGGCCGCGCCAAACGGGCCGAGGCCCTGGCCCACGAAGATCGCAGCATTGCCCAGGCCTGCGAGTCGGCCGCTCGCGTCCAACTCGGCCGCCATCGAGAGCAGGTAGGGAAGGCTGAAGAACCAGACCATATGGATCAGGCATGCCGTGGTGGCGAACGCCATGGGGCTGTCGCCGTAGACCATGATCAGCGTGGACATCACCGCCGTGCCGAACCCCAGCAACTGCGGAAACAGCAGCCCCAGGCGTCGCCCGATAAGGCCCGCCAGCGCAGCACCGAGTGCCCCGGCAAGAATACTGCCACCCAGGATGGCGCCGATCTGCTGGGGCTCCAGGCCGATACTTTTGCCGATGCGCTCCTGATACACCCACAGCGCAGAATGGCCAAAAAACAACAGCGCAAACAGCCCGATCAACAAGAGTGACGTCAGGCCGAACGGCTGGGCCAGCCGCGCCGGCGCACCGTCGGCGGGGGTGTACTGCGCAGGCACGCGCCCGCAGCCGAGCAGGGCCAAGGCACTGGCGCCGGCCAGCAGGTAAAACGCGCCGTTGACGCCAAAGGCCATGAGCACCGCTGGCATCGAGGTCACCAGCAACATGCCCCAGAACAGATTGCCGATATTGATCACCGCGAACGTCGCGTCCTTGGCTGTGCGCAGTGCCGCCGAGGCATACACTACCGCCATCACCGCGCCGCCGCTGGCGCCAGAGACGATGCGGCACAGCAGCAGCGATGTTTCGCTGTGGAACCGGGTACTCGCCAGATTGGCGCAGACCAGCACCAGCAAGGCGAGCTGCGCCACCCAGCGGCGATTGACGCGGGTCATCAACAGGGCAAACACCCCGCAGGTGAGCGCCATGGCAATCAGTTCGCCTGCGAAAATCCTACCGATGGCATTAAGCGGGATACCGAGCTGATCGATAAAAGCCCCGCCCAGAATCGGTTGAATCTGCAAGGTGCCAAGGGACGTGACCATCATCAGGCAAATAGCCGCCAGGGATGTTTTGCTGTCGATGCCAGCGGATGCATTCATGAATGCAGTACCTCTATAGGGTGAGCGAGCGCTTGTCGGTCAGAAGGTGTGGGCGTAACGAACCTGCACGGCATAGTCCTGCCGGGAGCGGTTCTCGACACCGGTTTCCTTGTAAGTGTTGAGCCAGAAGCCTTGGCCTTCACTGATTTTCCAGAACATGCCGGGGCCTATGCCCAGCACTTTTTCCCGCGAGTCGCTCAGCCGGTCGCCGTTGATCTGGTCGTCGGTGATCTGCCGGAAGTAATAGCCGTTGATCCCCACCGACACGTTGGGGATGACTTCATAGGACGCCGTGAAGTTGGCCCAGGCCGACTGCCCGGCGCGGCTGTCGCTCACCGGTTTGCCCTCGAAGGAATCCTGCGAACTGCTGGCCGGGTCGCGGTTCTTGAAGTTGTACAGGTAATGCAGGCGCCAACTGACTTCCCAGCGCGGTGCCGGCATCCAGGTTGCGGCCCAGTAGGGGTTCAGGGAGTAATAGTTCGACCCTGGGTTGAGGTCTTTGTGTTTGTCGTATTTACCGGTCGGCAGGATCGTGTCAAAGGCCACCCGCTGCACAAACACCGGGCGCCCGTGCGCATCGACGATAGGATCGAATTGGATCTGCGGCCCGACGGTGACATCGCCAAGCCCCGTGGCGTTGTCTTGCAGCGCCGGCCCATTACTGCCAAAGGTGGCATCCAGTGACACGACGGGCACCAGCAAGCTCCAGCCCAGGTGCGCGCCGCCGCCAATGGTGTCGGGCGAGTAGTAGCTGAGCTGGTTGATCAGCGTGATCACGTTGATTTTGGGATTGTCGAAGGCGCCGTTGGCCTTGCCGCTGTTGGTCCTGAGACTGCTGGCGGTGCTGAACTTCAAGTAGGTGAGATGGGACAGGCCGGGCGGCCCGGCAAAACCATCGTAGAAACTGGTGCCGCCGAGGTTGATGCCACTGGGCTCGGTCACCGAGGGCGCTGGCGGCCCATCGGCGGCGAATACAATTGACGAGGCGAAGCTGAGCACCAGGCACGCTGGCAAGTATTTGAGTGGGCTCATTGACGTGGCTCTATTATTGGAATTGTGAGCAGAGGGAACTCCCTCGCACAATCACCCTAAGCCAAACCCCGCCGGCGTACTTGCGCGGTACCGCCAGAGTTGACTGATAGCGCCACGGGGCTCGTTTTAACGCCGGCGCTGTCAACCCTCGTAGCGAAACCCACCCGACAACTTGCCCTTCAAATACCCCACCAACGCACTCACCGACTTCGGCACATGGGGCGAATATGGCCGAATCAGGTAGATCTCATCGGCAAACGCGCCCTTGAGTGTCCAGCTCTTGAGCACCTGTACCAGCTTGCCGCTGGCCAGCGCAGCGTGGGCGCTGAAGTCCGGGAGCAGGGCGATGCCCAAGTGGTTGAGCGCCGAATCACGCAGGGCTTCGCTGTTGTTGGTGGCGAAGCTGCCGGCGATGGGCACGGTGAGGCGTTCGACCTTTTTGCTGCCACGCTCGAAGGTCCAGGCGGGCTGGTCGGTGCCGCGCGGGTAGAACAGGCAGTTGTGCGCCGACAGGTCGCCGGGTTCGCGGGGTTCGCCATGGCGTTGCAGGTAATCGCGGGTGGCGACCAGCACCGAACCGGTGTCGCACAGCTTCCAGGCCACATGGGTTTCCGGCACCTGGAAGCCGTGGCGCACGGCGAGGTCGTAGCCTTCGGCCGCCAGGGAGCTCAGGGCATCCGAGACATCCAGCTGGATACGCACCTGCGGGTACTGCTGCAGGAATTCCGCCAAGTGCGGCACCAGCTGTTGCCGGGCGAATGCCACGGGGGCGGTCAAGCGCACCAGGCCACGAATCTCCCCGGCGGAATCGCGCACCGACGAGAAGCTGCGCGCGATTTGCTCATAGGCACCGCGCACTTCACGGGTCAGCGACAATCCGGCATCGGTCAAGCGCACGCTGCGCGTGGTGCGGGTCACCAGCCGTGTGCCGGTGGCTTTCTCGAGGTCGGAAATGCGCTGGCTGACCGCGGATTTACTCACCCCCAGGCGCGCAGCGGCGGCGGTGTAGGTGCCGTGTTCCTCCAGCACTGAGAGCCAGTGAATGTGGGTCCACAGCCCTTCGATCTCGGATTTTTCCATGGGTTTATTGTTCGCTTGTGAGGACAATCAGTTCTTGATTCTGCTCTGGTTTGGAACAAACCGAAAGCCTATCGTGTGTCCCAACGCAACCCACCTGGATCGACTGCCATGACTACAACCATCGAGCACTACATCAACGACCAGCGCGTCAGCCGCGATGATCGCTATCAGGACGTCTACAACCCGGCCACCGGCGAAGTGACCGGCCGCGTTGCCCTGGCCAGCAGCCAGACCGTGTCCGAAGCCGTCGCCGCTGCCCAGGCCGCTTTTGCCGGTTGGGCCGACACCCCGCCTATCCGTCGCGCCCGCGTGCTGTTCGAATACCTGCACCTGCTGCGTGAGCGCAAGGACGACCTGGCGCGCATCATCGTCGCCGAACACGGCAAGGTCTTCACCGATGCCCAGGGCGAAGTCGACCGTGGCATCGACATTCTCGAATTCGCCTGCGGCATCCCCAACCTGCTCAAGGGCGAGCATTCCGACCAGGTCTCCCGTGGCATGGACAACTGGACGATGCGCCAGCCGCTGGGTGTGGTGGCCGGCGTCACGCCGTTCAACTTCCCGGTGATGGTGCCGATGTGGATGTACCCGATCGCCATTGCGGCGGGCAACACCTTCATCCTCAAGCCAAGCCCGACCGATCCAAGTGCTTCGCTGTTCATGGCTGAACTGCTGCGTGAAGCCGGCCTGCCCAAAGGCGTATTCAACGTGGTGCAGGGCGACAAGGAATCGGTGGACGCGCTGATCGCGCACCCGGACGTCAAGGCTGTGAGCTTTGTCGGCTCCACGCCGATTGCCCAGTACATCTACGAAACCGGTGCGCGCAACGGCAAGCGTGTGCAAGGCCTGGGCGGCGCGAAGAACCATATGGTGGTGATGCCGGACGCGGATATCGAAAAAACCGTCGATGCCTTGATGGGCGCCGCCTACGGCAGTGCCGGCGAACGCTGCATGGCCATTTCCGTAGCGGTGCTGGTCGGCGATGTCGGTGACAAGGTCATCGCCGCCCTGACCGAACGCGCCAGGCACCTGCGCATCACCGACGGCCGCGACCTCAAGGCCGAGATGGGCCCGATTGTGTCCCGCGCCGCACTGGAGCGCATCAGCGGCTACATCGAACAAGGCGTGCAGGCCGGCGCGCAATTGCTGCTCGACGGACGTGACTATGTACCCACCGAGGCTGGCCTGGAAAACGGCTTCTGGCTCGGCGCGACCCTGTTCGACCACGTGACCCAGGAGATGAGCATCTACCGCGAAGAAATTTTCGGCCCGGTACTGGCCTGCGTGCGCGTGAATGACTTCGCCGAGGCGGTGAAGCTGGTCAACGACCACGAATTCGGCAACGGCGTCAGCTGCTTTACCCGCGACGGCAACATTGCCCGCGAATTTGCCCGGCGTATCGAAGTAGGCATGGTCGGCATCAATGTGCCGATCCCGGTGCCGATGGCCTGGCACGGGTTTGGTGGCTGGAAGAAGAGCCTGTTCGGCGACATGCATGCCTACGGCACTGAGGGTGTGCGCTTCTACACCAAGCAGAAATCGATCATGCAGCGCTGGTCGGAGAGCATCGAGCAGGGCGCGGAGTTTGCGATGCCGGTGTCCAAATAACGCTTGGCACCGCAGGGCAAAGGTGGGAGGGGGCAGGCTCCCTCCCACTTTTGGTTGTTTTTCACTTGAGGGTTGACGGCCAGGCGAATGACGAATACTGTACATAAACACAGTGTTTAAGCGCTGATCAACCAGGATGGCAACATCAGCCACGCCAAACACTGTGTGCAAGTTAATGGATTAACTTAATGCGCAGGCTCGTTATACCGAGCCGTTTTTATTGATAGAGAGGGAACTCATGTCCTATCCAGAAAGCAAACTCACCGGCTTAACCGGTTTCGCCCTCGCGGCAAAAGTCACCGGTGGCTGGTCCGGCCCTGTGGTCAGCATTACTACCCTGGATCAACTCAAGGCCAATATCGGCGACACCACGCCTCGGGTATTGGTGATCAACAGTAATATCTCGGCGTCGGGCCTGACCAAAGTCAACTTGGGCGCCAACAAGACCCTGATCGGTTCCTTCCAGAACCGCACGTTGGAGAATATTCACCTGCGTGCAACCGCGCAGTCGCAGAACATCATCCTGCAGAATATTATCTTCAAGCATTCGGCGAGCATTAAGGCCAATGACGATATTCAGGTCTACCTGAACTACGGCAGCAAGTACTGGATTGACCATTGCTCGTTTGTCGGGCACAGCTGGTCCACCACTGACGGCAGTGAAGATAAACTGCTGTATATCGGTGAAAAAGCCGATTATGCCACCATCAGCAACTGCTTCTTTGGCAGCCACAAGTACGGGCTGATCTTCGGTCACCCGGCGGATGATAATAAGGCAGAGTTCAACGGTTATCCGCGCCTGACGTTGTGTCATAACCGCTTCGACAATATGGAAGTGCGCGCACCCGGCTTGATGCGCTACGGTTACTTCCATGTGTACAACAACTACATCAATAACTTCCACCTCGGTTTTACCCTGGCGCAGAACGCCAATATCCTGTCTGAAAGTAACTATTTTGGCGAAGGCAGCCAGAATAAAGGCATGTTGGATGACAAAGGCACCGGGACGTTCACTGATATAAACAGTGTGCCGCCGATCACCAACCAGAAGTCGCCCAAAGCACAATGGACGGCCAGTTCCAACTACGCCTATACCTTGAAGACCGCGACGCAAGCCAAGGACTTCACCCAGAAGAATGCCGGTGCCCAGGCTGCGGCGCTGGTATTCGGTAGTTGAGTAGCTAGCTTTCTATTGAGCTGTCATTTATTGCAAGTGCCACTGTATTTATATCAAGGATATAAATACAGTGATGGCCTTTGTAATCTAAATAATTCTTCATGTTGCGATAAGCAAGTGCCCATGTTAAACCTTGGGGCGCACTTGCAGGGCCAACTATCTCTTGCTCTTTCAGTCAGTATTAAGTTGCTGGCTGCCAGGTGCTATTTAATCTTCGCTTGTCACTTAAGCGTCAGCAAAAGGACATCATCATGAAACATGCGAATCACACACCCACTCGCTGGACACGGGCCGATGCGCTGAAAGTTAATGAAAATGACCCGACGACGACACAGCCGTTAGTGAGTCCTGACTTTCCTGTCATGAGTGACACGGTCTTTATCTGGGACACCATGCCCTTGCGTGAACTGGATGGCACGGTGGTATCGGTGGATGGCTGGTCGGTGATCTTCACCCTGACCGCCGATCGTCGCCCCCATGATCCACAATTCATCAATGCCGATGGCCGCTACGACATCAAGCGCGATTGGGAAGACCGTCATGGTCATGCGCGGATCTGCTACTGGTATTCGCGCACCGGCAAGGACTGGATCTTCGGCGGCCGGGTCATGGCCGAAGGGGTTTCGCCGACCACCCGTGAATGGGCGGGTACGCCGATCCTGCTGAACAACAACGGCGATATCGACCTGTACTACACCTGCGTCACGCCGGGTGCCACGATTGCCAAAGTCCGGGGCCAGGTCATTACGTCCGACACCGGTGTCACCCTCCAGGGCTTTGATCAGGTCAAGTCGTTGTTCGACGCCGACGGCACCTATTATCAAACCGAAGCGCAGAATGCGACCTGGAACTTTCGCGATCCCAGCCCCTTTATCGATCCCGTCGATGGCAAGTTGTACATGGTGTTCGAAGGCAATGTCGCCGGTGAGCGCGGCACTCACGAAGTGGGCCCGAACGAGCTGGGCCTGGTGCCGCCGGGGCACGAGGACGTGGGCGGTGCCCGTTACCAGGTGGGCTGCATCGGCATCGCCGTGGCCAAGGACCTCAACGGTGACGAGTGGGAAATCCTGCCGCCACTGGTCACGGCCGTCGGCGTGAACGACCAGACCGAACGGCCGCACTATGTGTTCCAGGACAACAAGTACTACCTGTTCACCATCAGCCACAAGTTCACCTATGCCGATGGCGTGACGGGGCCGGATGGCGTCTATGGGTTTGTCAGCGATCATCTGTTCGGGCCCTATACGCCGATGAACGCGTCCGGGCTGGTCCTCGGCAATCCGCCGTCGCAACCGTTCCAGACGTATTCCCACTGCGTGATGCCCAACGGCCTGGTGACGTCGTTTATCGACAGCGTGCCCACCACCGGCGATGACTATCGCATCGGCGGCACCGAAGCGCCGACGGTCAGGATCGTGTTGAAGGGCGCACGTTCGTTTGTGCAGGAGGCTTATGACTATGGCTATATTCCGGCGATGCGGGATGTGGTGTTGAGCCAGTGACCGCAGTGCAAAACCCAGCCTGATTTCATCAGGTAGGTGGGAGGGGGCTTGCCACCTCCCACTTTTTTTTGACCGCATTTCAGCCTGCCTTCAAGGCTCAAGTCCTCGCCCACCTGGCCGATACAGGCACTAGCAGCACGAGTGATCCCGAACTCGTAGGTGCACGCCTGGTCGTCGCTCAGGTCAACGAATAAAAATCAAAAGGGGTGGCCATGACCATATTGCAGCGTGTGATCGGCGGGTTTGCGGTGTTGGTGCTGTTACTGCTAGTCATGGCGGGGATCAGTTATCAGAACACCCAGTCCATCAGCAGTCGCTTGAACATTATCACCGGCGAGTCGGCACCCTTGAGCCGGGCCGCCAGTGAGCTATACGTGCACATCCTGCGCGCCAACCAGGCGTTGCTGGCCCTTCAGATCAGCACCGACCCCAAGCAGATCGAGGACGGCAAGCGACCGTTCACCGAGAGCATCGCCCAGTTCAATCAATTGCTCGACAGCACCGTTGCCTATACGGGCGAGCATGAGGCGCTGCGGGCGAACCTGGCGCAGCAGCGCCAACAGGTCGCGGCCTACGCCGAACAGGCGCAGGCGCTGATGGCGTCCCACGTGCAACACGTGCAGCAATTGGCGCTGACCCGGCAACTGCAAGGCTACAGCAGTGCACAGGCGATACAGCTGACCAGCTATCTGCGCGATTACATTGCCCATGCACGCAGTGTCGGCGAACCGCAACAGGTGGCCGCAGCGGAAAAGCTGCTGTTGGAAGTCAACAAATCCTACGATGGCTTCGCGGCTCATACCGTCACGCCGGCCATTGATAAATTACAGCGTGTGCTCAATCTCCAGGACGAAGTGATCAGCACCCGGGCCCAGGCCCTGGCGGCGATTGACCCCAGGGTCGGGCGGATTGCCGGCGTCATGGTCAATCGCCTGCTGACTGACCTGACCGCCCCTGACGGCCTGTTCCAGGCTTATCAGGTGGAGGCAAAACTGGCCACGCAGGTGCAGCAGCAACGCAGTGCGGTTGACGCGGCGCTGAAAGCCACCCTGGACAGGATTGGTGAGTTCGGCAGCCAGTCCCTGGAGGTCGCCAACCAGGCCAGCCAGTCGGCCAATGCCACCATCGGCACCAGCCGCAGCTTGCTGTTGATCGCGTGTGTGCTGGCGGTGCTGGCGGCGGTGGCGATTGGTACCTGGGTCGCCTTCAGCCTGCGGCGTCCGCTGGCGGCGTTTCGCGAAGTCCTCAAGACGCTCACGGCGGGAGACATGCGGGTCAGTTTCGATGTCAGCCGTAAAGACGAGTTCGGAGAGTTGGGCGGTTACCTGAACGAACTGACCACGGCCCTGCGCAAAACCTTCCGTGAATTGATCGGCTCTGCCGATGCGCTGGCCGTTACCGCGGGCAGCAACGCCCTGAACAGCGAGCAGACCACCCGGGTGGTGGATGAACAGAAGGACCGCTTGCAATCGGCGGCTTCGGCCATGACGCAGATGGAAAGCACGGTCGAAGAGGTGGCCCGGCGTGCGCAGGACACCCGCCAGGCCGTGGACGACACGAGTGAGCTCACGCACAAGGTGCAGGCGCGTGTGGCCGAGACCATCGTCAATATCCGCCAGCAGGCCGACCAGGTGAACAAGGCCACGCAGGTGACCGATGAGTTGCAGAAGTACGGACAGAATATCGAGGGCATTGTTGTCGCCATTCGCACCATTGCCGAACAGACCAACCTGCTCGCCCTGAATGCGGCGATCGAAGCGGCCCGTGCCGGCGAGCAGGGACGCGGTTTTGCGGTGGTGGCCGATGAAGTGCGCTCCCTGGCCAGCCGTACCCAGACCTCGACCAGCGAAATCCAGGACATGATCGGGCTCATGCAGGAAAAGATTCACTCGGTGGTGCACGTGATGAACGAAAGCCAGGCGCAGTCCACCCAATGCGTGTCCCTGGCCTCGGGCGCGGGTGACTTGCTGCTGTCGATGAGCGACTCGGTCGACAGTATCCGCGACATGAATATCCAGATCGCCGCCGCCACCGAGGAGCAGAGCGCCACGGTGCAGGAAACCAGTCGGATGGTCATCCAGATCAACGATTCGGCCCAGCAGACGGCAGACGGCGCCGAGCAGTCCGCCATCAGCAGCCACGAGCTGGCGGACATGGCCAAGGTGCAGCGCGAGCTGCTCCATCATTTCAGCGTTTGAGCCGCGGGAGTCAGAACATGAAAGCATGGTTAATCCTCGCCTTGGGGGCGACGCTGTTCATTCCGGGCCCGGCCCAGGCCGCCACGCCCTTGCTGGGTGTGGGCATGGCAAAGTACGACGATAACTTCCAGACCCTGCTGCGCAACGGGGTGCAGCAACAGGCCAGCGTCATGAACGCCGACATCTTTATGGAGAACGGGCAGGACAGCGTCGATCTGCAGATGCGCCAATTCCGCAACCTGGTCAATTCCAAGGTGGATGCGATCATCGTCGCGATGGTCGACGGCAAAAGTGCGGCGCAGATGATGCAGCTGGCCGCGGATGCAAAGATCCCGCTGGTGTTCGTCAACCGCAACCCGAACCCGCAAACGTGGCCGGCGCAGACCGCGTTTGTCGGCTCCAACGAGCTGGAGTCGGGGACGTTGCAGATGGAAGAGCTGGCGCGCCGCGCCGGTTACAAGGGCAACGTGGTGATTCTGGTGGGCGACCCCGCCAACGCGTCCTCCTTGATGCGCACCGAGGACGTGGAGAAAGTCGTCGCCAAATACCCCGGTATGAAAGTCGTACAGAAAAAAGTCGGCAACTGGGAGCGTAGCCAGGCCGCCACGATTGTCATTGACTGGGTCAAGCAGGGCGTCGATTTCTCGATCATTGCGGCCAATAACGATGAAATGGCGATCGGCGCGATCATGGGCCTGGAAAAGGCCGGCAAGCAGGCCAAGGACTACTGGGTCGGCGGCATCGACGGCACACCGGACGGCTTGAAGTTGATGGCTGAGGGCAAGATGGCGGTCAGCGTGTTCCAGGATGCCGCCGGCCAGGCCGGCGGCGCAGTGGACACCGCACTGCGCCTGGTACGCGGCGAGGTGCTGGAGTCGGCGGTGGTCTGGGTGCCGTTCAAGTTGATCACGCCTGAGAATCGCCAGGCGTTTGAATAGCACTGGGCACCTCGATCCAACCTTGGAGTGCAGTCAAATGTGCTCAGGCAGGGGGTTTGGTGAGCTTGGCATGCTACTGACCGATCATGCGAACCACCCGCCTGGCAATCAGAACACCCACCACAGGCGCCAGTGCAAACACCCCAAACAACCACACCGCCGCGCTCGCGGTGCCTTCGACACCGCCGGGCTCAGTGAGGCCGGCGACGTTCGCGACCATCCCCGCCAGTGCCGCGCCAAACGCGGTGGCGAACAGTTGCACGGTAGTAATCGAGGCGCTGGCGAGGTCCTGCTCACCGGCCGGCGCCACCTGGAACACCCGCGTCAGCAAGTGCGGCCAAGCCAGCCCCACGCCCAACCCAATCAGGATAAGCGCCAGGCAGATCGGTGTGAGCGTCTGCCCGCTGCCGTTGCTTTCGACGGGCATCAAGATGGCCAGCGCCACCATGCCCACCACGCCCAGGATCGGCCCGGCCAGGATCGCCCGTCGAATGTTGCTGCCCGTCACACCCGCGCTGGCGATTGACCCCAGCGTCCAGCCTGCCGCCATCAGTGCCGCCAGATAACCGGCCACCAGCGGCGACTGGTGGTGCAGGACTTGAAGAAACAACGGCACGAAGATTTCGCCACTGGTCACGGCCACCGCCAGCAGTGACATCGTGGCGTACAGCGCGCCGAGTGCCGTGGTGATCCGAAACGCGCCGGCGGGCAACAGTCGATGGCGGGCGCGGCTTTCCGTGACGATCAGCAGCGCGGTAAACACCGCCGCCACGGCCAGCCCCAGCAGGTTCAGGGGCAGGGTGGACGAGACACTGCCGGCCGACACCGCCAGTACCGCCGCCGTCAGCAGCACCAGTTGGGCGAGTGGCAACGGGGTCGGCGCAGCGCTCTCGGTGCTGCGCCTGGGCAGGACCGCCGCCGCCAGCACCGCGAATAACCCGGCCACCGGAATCAACGACCAGAACGCCGCGCGCCATATGCCCAGCTCGGCAAACACTCCGCCCACCGCTGGCCCGACCAGCGTCGCCACGCCCCACATCCCCGACACCAACGCCATCGCGCGCGGCCACAGGCTTTCATCGAACACCAAGCGGATCATCGCGTAGGACAGCGCGAACAAGAACCCACCGCCCAGCCCCTGCACCAACCGCCCAACGAGCATCACCGGCATGGACGGCGCAAACGCACAGGCCAAGGCCCCGCCGGCAAACACCAGGCTGGCGGCCAGGTACGCCGCACGCGGCCCGAGGCTGCCGAGCAGGCGCGCCGACAACGCCGAGCCGAGGATCGAGGCGGCGACAAATAACGTGGTGTTCCATGCGTAGTAGTCGATGCCGCCGATGTCCTGGACCACCGACGGCAGAATCGTGGTGGCGATGTACACGTTGATCGCATGCAGCACCACGCCGCCGGCCAGTGCGAGCGAACGTACGCCGTTGGTACCGGACAACAGCGCGGCCCAGTTGGAGGGGGAGGGTTGAGGTGTGTCCATGCAGGCTCCGATTCAAAGGGCTGAAGGCTTGCCAAGGCAAGCCGACACCCTTTATAAAACCTCATGTTTAGATGAGGTCAAGAGCTGGATGGAAGCGAAAATCGATGTGCGCATCCCCCTCGGCGTGGGCGAACTGGCCCGCCGCAGCGGCGTGACCGTGGCCACGGTGCATTTCTACGAAGCCAAGGGGTTGATTCACGCACAACGCAGCGCGGGCAATCAGCGTCGTTATCAGCGTGACGTACTGCGCCGGATCGCGGTGATCAAGGTCGCGCAGCGCGCGGGCATTCCCTTGGCGGCCATCAAGGACGCGTTGGACGAACTGCCTTCAGGACGGCCGTTGACGGCCAAGGACTGGACCCAACTCTCCACACACTGGCGCGACCTGTTGAGTGAGCGCATCAACAGCCTCACTCAACTGCGCGACCAACTCGATGGCTGTATCGGCTGTGGATGCCTGTCCCTGGATGATTGCCCGTTGCGCAATCCGGGGGATCAGTTGGGACGGCTGGGGGATGGGGCCGTATTGCTCGGAAAGTGAGGCAGTCAGCGCCGACCCGTGCGCGTACTCACATCCACCCACACCGCCAATACCAGGATGCTGCCCTTCACAATCATCTGCCAGTAACTGTCCACGTCCAGCATCGACATGCCGTTATCCAGGCTGGTAATCACCAATGCCCCGAGCAACGCGCCATACACCGTGCCCGAGCCGCCGCGCATCGACGTCCCCCCAATAAAGCACGCAGCGATGGCATCCAACTCGCCCATATTGCCCGCCGACGGTGATCCCGCCGCCAGGCGCGCGGTATTGACCAGGCCGGCGAGGGCGCACATCACGCCCATGATCCCGAAGATCCACAGTTTCACCGCCTGCACGTTGATGCCCGACAGCCGCGTGGCTTCCATGTTGCTGCCCACCGCGTAGACGCGGCGGCCGAACACGGTCTGGCTGGTGACGTAGCTGAACACGCCGAGCAGCACCAGCAACAGCAGCACCGGTACGGGGATGCCGTCGTAGCTGTTGAGGGTAGTAACGAACCCGGCGAGCACCGCGCCGATCACCCCCACGCGCAGCACATCGCGCATCAGGGCGTGCGGCGCCAAGCCATGCAGCGCGCGGTTGCGCCGTTGTCTCCAGGTCAAAAACAGGGTCAGGGCAAACAGCAAGACCCCAAGGCCAACCCCCACCGAATGCGGCAAATACCCCTGGCCCACATACACCAGCGACGGCGACACCGGCGCGATGGTGGTGCCGCCGGTGATCCCCAGCAGAATTCCGCGAAACGCGAGCATGCCGCCGAGGCCAACGATAAACGACGGAATGCGCAGGTAAGCGGTCATGTAGCCGTTGGCCAAGCCGATCATCAGGCCGCACAACGCCACCAGGCTGAGGTTGGCCAGCAGCGGAATGTGATAGACCACATCCAGGATCGCTGCGAGCCCGCCCAACAGTCCCAGCAACGAACCCACCGACAAATCGATCTCGCCGCTGATGATCACCAGCACCATGCCGCACGCCAATATCCCGGTGATCGACATCTGCCGCAGCAGGTTGGACAGGTTGCGCGGGGTGAGGAAGCCGCCCTCGGTCTGCCAGCTGAAAAACAGCCAGATAAACGCCACGGCGATCACCAGGGCGAGCATTTTGTAGCGAGTGAACAGCTGTTTGACCTGATTCATCTACGCGGTTTTCCGATTGTTATTGTTTTGGCTGAGCGCGGCGGCGAGCACCTGTTCCTGGGTGAGCCCCTCGTTGATGAAGTCGCCACGCAACTGGCCGTCGCCGATCACCAGCACGCGGTTGGACACGCCGAGCACTTCGGCCAGCTCCGAGGAAACCATGATGATCGACACGCCTTCGGCCGCCAGTGCACCCATCAGTTTGTAGATCTCATACTTGGCGCCCACATCCACCCCGCGCGTGGGCTCGTCGAGGATCAGCACCTTGGGCTTGGTCATCAGCATTTTCGCCAGCACGGCCTTTTGCTGGTTGCCGCCGGACAGGCTGGTGATCGGCAGGAACGGGCTGGCGGTCTTGAGGTGCATGCGCGCGATCTGCTGGTCGATGCTGCCCAGTTCGGCCTCGGCGTCGATGCGGGTCAGGTGGGCATAGGTGTCGAGCACCGCCAGGGTGATGTTCTGGCCCACGCCCAGGTCAGGGATGATGCCCTGGCGCTTGCGGTCCTCGGGCACCATGCACAGTCCGGCGCGGATCGATTTCAGCGGCGTGCGCGTGTCGATCACCTGGCCGTCGAGCCACACCTCGGCGCTGTAGCGGCCGGGGTAGGCGCCGAACAACGCCGACACCAGCTCCGTGCGCCCGGCGCCCACCAGCCCGGCTATGCCGAGGATTTCGCCGCGCTTGAGCACGAAGGAAATATCGTCGACGCGCTTGCGCCTGGGGTTGTCGACGTCATAGCAGGTGACGTTGCGCGCTTCGAAAATCACCTCGCCGATGGCATGGGGCTCGGTGGGGTAGAGGTTGCTCATTTCGCGGCCGACCATCTGCGTGATGATCTGCGGGATGTCCATGTCGGCCATGGCCGTGGTCGCGATGTGCTTGCCATCGCGGATCACCGTGATGGTGTCGCACACGGCCGCCACTTCATCGAGCTTATGGGAGATGTACACGCAGGCCACGCCCTTGGCCTTGAGGCCGCGGATGATGTCCAGCAGCACTTCGATTTCCGAGCGGGTCAGGGCCGAGGAAGGCTCGTCAAGGATCAGCAGGCGCGCCTGTTTGTTCAGGGCCTTGGCGATTTCCACCAGTTGCTGGTAGCCGCCGCCGTACTGCGACACCGGCAGCGCCACGTTCATGTCCGGCACCTTGAGCTCGCGCATCAACGCTTCGGCGCGGTGCAGCATCGCCGGGTAGTTCATACGCCCGCCGGGCAACGTCAGCTCGTGGCCCATGAAGATGTTCTCGGCTACCGACAGGTCAGGCACCAGGGTCAGTTCCTGGTGAATGATGACGATGCCGGCGGCCTCGGTTTCGCTGATGGACTGGGCCCTGAGCGGTTGCCCGTCCCAGAGGATTTCCCCCTCCCAGGTGCCATGGGGGTAGACCGCCGACAGCACCTTCATCAGGGTGGATTTACCGGCGCCGTTCTCGCCGCACAGGCCGACGCATTCCCCCGGCCGCACCTTGATGTCGATGCCGTTCAGCGCGTGGACACCGCCAAAGGTTTTGACGATGCCGTTCATTTGCAGCAGGTAGTCGGCCATGGCGATCACTGCCCGCCGATCTGCTCTTTGGTATAGAACCCGTCCTTCTCCAACAGGTCGATATTGGCCTTGGTCAGCGGGGTCGGGGTGAGCAGGATGGTGTCGACTTTCTTGCTGCCATTGTCGTACTGCGAGCTGTAGGTGGGCTTCTCGTTACGCGCCAGTTGCACCGAGAGCTTGGCGGCTTCGGTGGCGATCAGCTTGAGTGGCTTGTACACGGTCATGGTCTGGGTACCGTCGATCACGCGCTTGACGGCGGCCAGGTCGGCGTCCTGGCCGGAGATCGGCACCTTGCCTGCCAGTTTCTGCGCGGCCAGGGCCTGGATCGCACCGCCGGCGGTGGCGTCGTTGGAGGCGACGATGGCGTCGATCTTGTTGCTGTTGCGGGTCAGGGCGTTCTCGACGATGCTCAGGGCTTCGGTGGGGTTCCATTCCTTGACCCACTGTTGGCCGACAATCTTGATGTCGCCCTTGTCGATGGCCGGTTGCAGCACCTTCATCTGGCCTTCGCGCAGCACCTTGGCGTTGTTGTCGGTGGGTGCGCCGCCGAGCAGGAAGTAATTGCCCTTGGGCGCCGCCTGCAGCACGCCGCTGGCCTGCATCTCGCCGACTTTTTCGTTATCGAAGGAAATGTACGCATCGATGTCCGCGTTGAGAATCAGGCGGTCATAGGACACCACCTTGATCCCGGCTTTCTTGGCTTCGGCGACCGCGTTGGTCAGCACCGTGGCGTTGAACGGCACGATCACGATCACATCGACACCCCGGGAGATCAGGTTTTCGATCTGCGAAATCTGCTTCTGCTCGTTGGCATCGGCGGACTGCACAAAGACCTTGGCATCGAGTTTTTCCGCAGCGGCGACGAAGTAGTCACGATCCCGGGACCAGCGTTCCAGGCGCAGGTCGTCGATGGAAAAACCGATTTTCGGGTGGGCGGAGTCGGCCATCACCGGCAGTGCGAACAGGGCCAGGGCGGTGGCGAGCAGGGTACGTTTGAATGACTTCATGGTGGTGCGTCCTTTTATTGTTGTTGGAAAGACACTGGGTGAAGACTCTAGGCGAACACTGTAGGTGTGGCTAACCGGCGTGTTGTGGCAAGCCGGGCTTTTGTGGTGAACAGGACTTTTGTGGTGAATGGGCTTGTCTTGGTGAATGGGTTTAGTGTGGTGAGCGGGCTTATTGTGGTGAATGGGTTTGGTGTGGTGAGCAGGCTTGTTGTGGTGAGCGGGCTTGCCCCGCGCTGGGCTGCGAAGCAGCCCCAAACCCAGGCACCTCGGTGTGTCAGCTAAAAACACATCGCCTGCAATGGGGCCGCTTCGCGCCCCAGCGCGGGGCAAGCCCGCTCACCACAATAAGCCCCCTCACCACAATAAGCCCCTCACCACACCAACCCCGCTCACCACAACAAACCCGCTCGCCACACTGTCACCGATAAATAAACCGGTTGACCACCCCCTCCAGCATCTCCTGCCGACCACTCACGGCCTGCGGGTTCAGTTGGTGGGTAAACGCGTGTTCGGCCAGTGACTCCAGGCTGAACTCACCGGCCAGCACGGCCTGGCCCAGCGGCTGCTGCCAGCCGGCATAGCGCTGGTCCTTGAACTGCTGCAGCCGGTCGTTCTGCACCATGGCCGCCGCACGTTCCAGCGCCAGGGCGAGTACATCCATGGCGGCGACATGGCCGTGGAACAGGTCGACCTCGTCCAGGCTCTGGCGGCGTACCTTGGAGTCGAAATTGTAGCCGCCATTCTTGAAGCCACCGGCCTTGAGGATTTCATAGGTGGCGAGGGTCATCTCCTCGACGCTGTTGGGGAATTGGTCGGTGTCCCAGCCGTTCTGCGGGTCGCCCCGGTTGGCGTCGATGCTGCCGAAGATGCCCAGGGACACGGCGGTGGCGATCTCGTGATGGAAACTGTGCCCGGCCAGGGTGGCGTGGTTGGCCTCGATATTCACCTTGATTTCATGCTCCAGGCCGTACTCATGCAAAAAGCCGAACACCGTGGCGCTGTCGTAATCGTACTGGTGCTTGGTCGGCTCCTGGGGCTTGGGCTCGATCAGCAGGTCGCCCTTGAAGCCGATCTTGTGCTTGTGCTCCACCACCATGCGCATAAAGCGCCCGAGCTGTTCGCGCTCGCGCTTGAGGTCGGTGTTGAGCAGGGTTTCATAACCTTCACGGCCGCCCCACAGCACATAGTTGGCGCCCTTGAGTCGCAGCGTGGCGTTCATCGCGCTGAACACCTGGGCAGCGGCGTAGGCAAACACCTCCGGGTCCGGGTTACTGGCGGCACCGGCGGCAAAACGCGGGTTGCTGAAGCAGTTGGCGGTGCCCCACAGCAACTTGATGCCGGTCTGTTCCTGATGGCGCTCCAGATGGTCGACCATCTGCGCAAAGTGGTTGCGGTACTCCTTGAGCGAACTGCCTTCCGGCGCCACATCGGTGTCGTGAAAACTGTAGTAGTCGATGCCCAGCTTGGAGAAAAACTCGAAGGCCGCCTCTGCCTTGCCGATGGCCACGTCCATCGGCTCGCCGCTGCGCTGCCATGGGCGCTTGAAGGTGCCCATGCCGAACATATCGGCGCCGGGCCACACGAAGGTGTGCCAGTAACACGCGGCCATGCGCAGGTGCTCGCGCATCGGTTTGCCGAGGATCAGCTTGTTGGCGTCGTAATGGCGAAAGGCGAGGGGGGCATCGCTGCTGGGACCTTCGAAGCGAACCTTGTCGACACCGGGGAAGTACGGCATGGCGTTTTCCTTATTGTTCTTGGCGGTGTCTGGATACTAGCAACGGCACCGGGCCCGCTGATTATGAAAATCACCAAGGGGTGGTGCGATTTTGACCGGCGAGGGCTAGTCTGTTGCCACAGGCCCGAGGACAAAAACAATGAAAACCCTACCGCCCGTGCACCGTATCGCCTTGCTTTTCAACGGCAGCAAAATCTATGACCGCGGCATCATCGCCGGTATTGGCAATTACTTGAGCAGCACCCGCGCGTCTTGGGACTTGTTCCTGGAAGAGGACTTTCTATGCCGGCTCAAAGGCATCGAGCGCTGGCAGGGCGACGGCATCATTGCCGACTTCGACGACCCGCTGATCGGCGAAGCGTTGGCCGACAGCACGTTGCCGGTGGTGGCGGTGGGTGGCTCCTATGAAGACGCGCGCGCCTATCCCAAGGGCATTCCCTATGTGGCGACCGATAACCACGCATTGATGAAGTTGGCTTACGAACACTTGATCGAAGCTGGCCTGACTCGATTCGCCTGTTTCAGCCTGCCCGAGGCCCAGGCCAATCGCTGGGCCCAGGAGCGTGAAAAAGCCTTTCGCCGCCTGCTGCAACGGGATGGTTTGCACGTCGAGGTGTATCGCGGCCTGGGCACCAGCGCGCCGTTGTGGGACAGCGCGGTGGAACAGCAGATTGCCTGGCTGCACAGCCTGCCCAAGCCCATCGGCATCATCGCCGTCACCGATGCCCGCGCCCGGCAACTGCTGCAAGCCTGCCTGACTGCCGGCATCGCCGTGCCGGAGCAAGTGGCGTTGATCGGCATCGACAACGACCCCCTGACCCGCACCCTCACGCGGGTGCCGCTGAGTTCGGTGATCCAGGGCACGGAAACCATGGGGCGCACGGCCGCCGCCTTGCTGCACCAGATGCTGCACGGCAAACCGTGCCTGGGCACGCAGGTCCTGGTGCCGCCGGAGGCGATCAACGTTCAGGCCTCCAGCCTGCATCAACCCTTGGGTAATCCGTACGTGATGCAGGCGCTGCTGTTTATCCGCCAGTACGCCTGCCAGGGCATCAAGACCGCGCAGGTGGCGGCCTATGTCGGCGTGTCGCGTTCATCCCTGGAAGCGCACTTTCGCAAGGTACGCGGCTGCAGCGTGCATGACGAGATCCTGCGCTTCAAACTCGCCGCCGCCGCCAAGGGCCTGGAAAGCCACGAACTGGCGATTGCCGATATTGCCGCCAAGTGCGGGTTCAAATCGGCGCAGTACCTGCATACGGTGTTTCGGCGAGAGTTTGGCTGCACGCCGCGGGAGTATCAGCAGGGCGCGGGGGGGACGATGCCTGCGTCGCACTCATCCACAACGTTCAACCACAGTGTCATTTAGCTCGCTAGGCTGCTGTCCGTGTGCAAGTGCAACCTGTTCGCTTGCTCTGCGTAGCGGAACTTGGCACGCTCAAACGGTGAGTGAGTACGCCAGGATGATCAATAAGGAAGCATTACATTGAGTTGGGGAAACGTTGGAAAATTTCTGTTGGCCCTAGTGACGGGTCTGGGATCAATTACCGGGATATACGTGGCTTTCAAGGATGACACTAAGCTCGAGGCTGATCTGTCCTACCGGTATGAAAGTGCACCCCGTCAATTCTCTGAGCGTTTAGGCAGTACTGCTGAAAAGCTCAAGTACGCCGATTTGTATGACAGCATCAAGCGCATTGGCGACGGTGCGCTCAGCCATGAACAGATCGATAAAATGGTCAACCTGAGCCAGGCGCCTTACCTCGCGCTACTCGATGCGCCGTTCGAAAAAGGGCCGGACAATTACCCCATAAGCCTGTTGATTACGCTGAGGAACAGCGGCAGCAAGGTCATCAAGGATGTACACATCAAGCTGCCTGCAAAGGGACTGGTCCAGATCAGGGATGATTCGCGCTCTGATACGGTGATGCCTGATCCGGTCAGCAGTGTTGTCATTCCTTCGATTGTGCAAAACGGTGTGTACACGCTCTGGATTCATTTTCAGGGTGATTTAAAAACGCTAAAAGAGCAGGACGTGTACATCGGTTACAGTGACGGCGTTGCGCAAGTTCGGGTGTATGAGGATTTCATAGGGTTTGAAGCGAGCATGGCCCGATATGGCATTTTGGTGTTGGGTGCTCTGGTGATGCTTGCGTACTGTTTCCTGGTAGCTGTTTATCTTTTGATAACGACCGATAGAAACAATGATGCGAATACGGTCCAGAGGTGACCGCCTGCACTTGAACGCGAGCATTGCTTGCTCGAAGAGCGATCCAGTCCAGACAGCGCGGTACCGGGGCACCGCGCCAGGAGGGGTTATGGCAGGGCGTAGGCGATCACGTAGTCGCCACGGTCGGTGGACTGGCGCGCACCGCCGGCGGTGATCACGATGTACTGCTTGCCGGTTTTCGGCGACACGTAGGTCATTGGGCCACCCTGGCTGCCGACGGGCAGGCGGGCCTTCCAGATTTCATCGCCGTTGCCGCTGTTGAAAGCGCGCAGGTAGAAGTCCTGGGTGCCGGCGATAAAGATCAGGCCGCCCTGGGTCGACAGCGTGCCGCCGAGGGTCGGCAGGCCGATCTTGATCGGCAGGTGCATGCGGATGCCCAGGGGGCCGGTGTCTTCAACCGTGCCGACCGGTACTTGCCATGCGACTTTCTGGGTCTTCATGTCGATGGCGGTGAGGGTGCCGAACGGCGGCGCCTGGCACGGAATGCCGGCCACCGACAGGAAGCGGTTTTTGTTCACCGCATACGGCGTGCCCTTGAGCGGGACCGCGCCCATGCCGGTGTTCAGCGCTTCGCCACCGGACGAAGACTGGGCCTTGTTCTGCGACGGCAGCATCTGGATCCACAGGCCCAGGCGCATGTCGTTGACAAAGATAAAGCCATGCACCGGGTCGGTGGAAATGCTGCCCCAGTTCATGCCACCCAGGGAACCCGGGAAGCTCAGGGATTTATCCGTACCCGGCGCAGTGTACAGGCCGTCGTAGCGCATGCCCTTGAAGTCGATGCGGCACAGCAACTGGTCGTACGGGGTGGCGCCCCACATGTCCGACTCGCTCAGGGTCTGCGCGCCGATCTGCGGCATGCCCACAGACTTGGGCTGGGTCGGCGAATAAGGCTCGTTTGGAATGTTGGCGGCCTTGACCGGTACTTCCTTGACCTCGGTCAGCGGCGTGCCGGTGGCGCGGTCGAGTACATAGATCTGCCCGGCCTTGGTGCCAATCACCACCGCCGGTACCGCCTTGTCGCTGCCCGGTGGGGTGAAGTCGATCAGGCTCGGCTGCATCGGCAGGTCGAAGTCCCACAGGTCATTGTGGACGGTCTGGTACACCCACTTTTCAGCCCCGGTCGAGGCATCCAGCGCCAGCACGGACGCGCCGTATTTATGGTTGAGCGGGGTGCGTTCCACGCCGTAGATGTCGGTGGACGAGCTGCCCATCGGCAGGAAGACCGTGTTCATCAACGGGTCGTAGGACATCGGCGCCCAGCTGTTTGGGGTGCTGCGCACGTAGGTCTTGTCGCCGGTCGGGGCCTGTTTGTCTTCCGGGTTGCCCGGGTCGAAGGCCCAGCGCATTTGCCCGCTGATCACATCGAAGCCACGGATCACACCGCCGGGCATATCGGTCTGGACGTTATCCGCGACGCGGCCGCCCACCACCACGGTAGTCCCGGCGATCAACGGCGCGGAAGACAGCTGGTAGTAGCTGTCCGGCACATTGCCCAGGCCGGCTTTCAGGTCCACCTGGCCGTGGGTACCGAAGTCTTCGCAGAATTTGCCGGTGTCGGCATCCACGGCGATCAGGCGCGCGTCGATGGTGTTGGTCAGCAAGCGGCGTTGGCACTGCGCACCGGCGGGAACGCTGGCGGCGATGATCGGCGAGCTGTTGGGCTGGGTCGGCTGGGCAATCGGCGCGGTGGCGTCGAAATACGCCATGCCCCGGCAACGCTGCCACACCGCCGACTTGGCGTTGACTTCGTTCTTCCACAGCTCTTTGCCGGTGTCGGCGTCGAGGGCGATCAGGTTGTTGTGGGGCGTGCAGATAAACACCTTGTTGCCGATCTGCAGGGGCGTGAGCTGGTCTTCGGCGCCGTTGCCGTCGCTGAGGGCCACGTCACCGGTGTGATACGTCCAGGCCACCTTGAGCTTGTCGACAGTGTCGCGGTTGATCTGGTCCAGCGCGGCGAAGCGGCTGCCCCCTTCGGTGTTGCCGTAGTGGGCCCAGTCCTTCTGCGCGTCGGCCGCGGCCACGGGCGTGATGCCTGGGCCTGCACCGGTCGGGGCGACGCTGGGGTGGGCGACAAACATATTGCCCGCCGCCACCGCCACGCCCACCGCCAATACGGCGGCAACGCCATAGGCACCGCGCGCGGGCCGGCCGGCCAGCAGCGGATACACCAGCGCCACCACCAGGCCGATGACCGCGAACATGAACAGCCGCGAGAACAGCGGCCAGAACACCAGGCCCACATCCGCCACCGCCCAGATGGCCGTGCCGATCAGGAAAGCCGCGAACAGCCATGCACCTGCGGTTTTTTGCCGGGCAATCAGCAGGCCGGAAACCGCCATGGCCACGCCGCCGACCAGGAAGTACCAGGAACCACCGAGGCTCACCAGTTTGGCGCCGCCAACGGCCAGCGCGAGGCCGAGCAGGGCGATGATTACGCCCAGGCCCAAGAGTAGGAATCTAGAGACGCCAGTGGCGCGCGATGCTCGTTTCATGTCGAAAGGACTCGAGTGAGAGAGGGCAAAGACGCGATTTTAGCAAGATAATTAACTGGTTAGTACATTAGAGTCCTGCAATAGACTATTACAGGTGCTGCGATGATGGGCTGGGGCTAAATGTCGCGCGTGTCACTGAAGTGTAGGCACGCCTTGGGCAATATGTGGCAGCGCGTAAGCGGGTTGCCACATACGGGGTGGGTTTGGTTTTACGCCTCGGCTGGTTTTTTGCCGCGAGGTTTTTTCTGCGCAGTTTCCCCATCCTCCAGTGCGTCGCCCCCCAGGCTGCGCGTCAACTCGACGGCGGCCTGCTGGAACAGGGGGTGCAATGTCTGCGCCTGCTCGGCGGTCAGGCGACTGGCCGGGCCGGACAGCACCAGGGCACCGATCAGGTTTTCCCCTGGGCCGAAGATCGGCAATGCCATCGACGCGGCGTGGGGGTCGGTGGCGCCATGGGAAAACAACGGCTTGATCATCTTCGCCGCCAGCGAATACGGCGTGCGTAACGCTTCGGCACCGGCTGCACCGTCCATGGGGCGGGTGTCGCCCGGTTGCAGGTGCAAGCGCAGGTGATGCGGGGAGTTGACCCGGTAGAGGCACATTCGGTAGGCGCCGTGGCGCACATAGAATGAAGCTGTTTCGCCGGTTTCCTGGGTCAGGCGATGCAGCAGCGGGGTGATATGGCGCTCAAGGTCGAGGCCGTCCTGGTACACCGTGTTCAAGCGCATGATCTCGGTCGCCAACTGGTAGCGACCGTCCGCCAGGCGAGTGATCAGGCCGTGGTCTTCCAGTGACACCATCAGGCGCATGATGGTGCTCTTGATCAGCCCGGTGCGCGCGGCCAGCTCGGCCAGTTCCAGGGCCGTGTCCCCCATCTTGAAGGCGGTGAGCACGGTCAGCACCCGATCAGCCGAAGCAACTCCGGTGACGGCGGGGCGTGGGCGTGTTTTTACCATGGGGGGCTCCTTGAAGGGGGGGGCGGGTACGCTGCAAAATACTGGCATTGCCCGCAGGGAGCAATGCCAAGCGATTGAGCGTACAGCGATTTCAGCGCGTTACCGGGCGATCAGTTCGCCTGTGCCGCTCAAATCCCGCATCTGCCTGCGCCCCATCAGCAGCACCATCACGGCACCGGCGGCACACAGCGCCGCCAGCGGCAACAGGGCCAGGGCGTAACTGCCGGTGGCGTGGTGAATGGTGCCGTACACATTCACCATGATGCCGCCACCAATCAGATTGGCCATCGCGCCCACGGCGGCCAGACCGGCGGCGGCAGTGGAGGACGAGAGCCAGGTCGACACCAGCGCCCAGAACGGCCCCTTCATTGAGTACGCCCCGATCAACACCATGGACAGCATGAACACCGTCGCCACCAGCGAGGAGGTGACCAGTGCGAGCAGCAAACCGGCGGTGATCAGCAGCAAGGTCATCGCGGTGTGCCAGCGGCGTTCACCGCTCTTGTCGGAGCTGCGTCCCCACAGAATCATCAGCACCGAAGCCAGTCCGTAGGGAATGGCATTGACCAGGCCGATTTCCAGGTTGTTCAGGTCAAACGTCTTGAGCAATTGCGGCGCCCACACGCTCATGGTGCTGCCGGCCGCCGACGCCCCGGAGTAGATCAGTGCCAGTACCCAAATGTGCTTGTGGCGCAGCAGTTTCCACAGCGAGATATGCCCGATGGCGGTCTTGCGGCTGCGCTCTTCGTCCAGGCGGCCGGTGAGCCAGCTGCGTTGTTCGTTGCTCAGCCACTTGGCCTGTTCGGGGCGGTCGGTGAGTACGAACAGGCAGGCGATGCCCAGCAGTACGGCGGGGATGCCCTCGATGATGAACAGCCAGTGCCAGCCGCGCATGCCGAACCAGCCGTCCAGGCTCAGCAACAGGCCGGACAGCGGCGAACCAATGAAGTTGGCGCCGGGAATGGCGACCATGAAGATAGCGACCATGCGTCCACGGTATGCCGCTGGCAGCCAGTAGGTGAGGTACAGCAGCACACCCGGGAAGAAGCCGGCTTCGGCCGCACCCAGCAAAAAGCGCATCACGTACAGCGAATTGGCTCCGGTCACAAACGCGGTGCCGGCGGAAATCAGTCCCCAGGTGATCATGATCCGCGCAATCCACACCCGTGCGCCGAAACGTTGCAGCGCCAGGTTGCTTGGCACTTCCACCAGGAAATACGACACGAAGAACAGGCTGCTGGCAAAGCCGAAGATCGCCGGTGTAAGGCCCAGGTCCTGGTTCATCTGCAGGGATGCCATGCCGATATTGCCGCGATCAATGATCGCCAGCAGGTAGCAAAGGATCAGGAACGGCAGGAGTCGCCACGCCACCTTGCGCATGGTTGAGCGCTCGATCGCGCTGATGTCGGTAGAACTGATAGGCATGACTCTCTCCCATTTTGTTTTTTTTGGAGAAGCGTAATGAGCTCGACCTTCCTTGGGTGAAGGCCGGGCGATGGGCGTTCAATCAGTGTGCGAACAGGTGGCGGTTGACCACCGAACGCGGCTCCGGTGCGCAGCCGTCCCAGAAGTCGATGATCTGTTGCACGGCCAGCAGGCCCACGCGATCGCGCGCCTCGGCAGTGTTGGCGCCTACGTGGGGGGTGGCGACCAGGGTCGGCAGGCCCCACAGCGCTGAGTCGGTGGGTGGCGGTTCGGGGTTGAAGGTGTCGAGGCCGGCGCCGGCGATCTGGCCGGTGCTCAGCGCCTGCACCAGCGCTTCGGTATCGATCAGTTCGCCGCGTGCGGTGTTGATCAACAGGCTGCCTGGGCGCATGCGCTTGAACTGCGCCGCGCCGAAAAGGTTGCGGTTCTGCTCGGTCAGCGGGCAATGCAGGCTGATGATATCGCAGCTCGCCAGCAAGGCATCGAAGTCCTCGGCGCGCTCGACATTCGGCAGGTCGGGCAGGTTGCTCAAGTAGGGATCAAATACCTTGATGGTCATGCGCAGCGGCGTTACCAGTTCCATCAGGATTCGCCCGATAGCGCCCAGGCCCACCAGGCCCAGGGTCTTGCCGGACAGCTCGATGCCCACGGCGGTCGCTTTGTCCCAATGGCCGTCACGCATGCGCGCATCGAGCAGGGCAGTCTGGCGCGCGACGCTGAACATCAGCGCCAGGGCATGCTCAGCCACCGATTGCGCATTGGCGCCCAGGGCGATGGTGACGGGGATGCCGCGTTCAGCGGCGGCGGCGATGTCGATGGTGTCGTAGCCCACGCCGTGCTTGGCGATGATCTTCAGCGCGGGCGATGCATTGATCATGTCCCGGGTCAGTTTGCCCTGGCGCACGATGATTGCGTCCGGCTGTTCGCGGGCAATGATCGCGGTGAGTTCGTCGGCCGGGGCATACGGGGTGGTAGGGATTACGCGCACGCCATGGGCGGCGGCGTGGGCCATGGCTTCGGCAGTTAATTGCGGGCCGGTCAGCAGGAGAGTTCGGGTCATTTGGCGCACCTTGGTTTTCTTATCTGTGTGCAGTTGGCGGTTCGTGATGTCGCTCAACAGTGCTCGAAACCTAACATAATGAAATGGCGTTGCAATAAATAATTTTTGTTGATTTGCGCGAAACGGTTGAGTGCATGCGTGCAACCCCGTGTTATTCAACGAATTAAGGGTTTTATTCAGCCTTAAACCGTTTTTCATGTGCCGAAGCCGCTGTGGGTGAGTCTTGTCAGTTTTAAATTGCAGTGTTAATTTCGAAATGCCATTTCATTTTATGAATTTTCACCCTTAATAAAAACCACAAGAGGAATGCCCCATGTCCATCGGATTCAGAGTGCTCAAGCAGCAACGTAAAGTCGCTGCCGAGTGGGTCGAGCGGTACCGGACAATGCCCGTCGCCAATATCAGCGATTCGATGAACCGCATGACCGCCGGTGGCGCCGCCCTGCAACCGATGCACCACAAGGGCGTGCTGGTGGGGCCGGCGCTGACCGTCAAAGCGCGGCCTGGGGACAACCTGATGCTGCATTACGCCCTGGATATCGCCCAGCCTGGCGACGTGATTGTGGTCGACGCCGGCGGCGACTTGAGCAACGCACTGATCGGCGAAATGATGGTGGCGTACGCGATCAAGAAAGGCGTGGCCGGCATTGTGATCAATGGCGCCATTCGCGATGCTGCGAGTATCGGTGCCGGTGACTTCCCGGTGTTTGCCGCCGGCATCACCCATCGCGGCCCGTACAAGGACGGCCCGGGCGAGGTGAACGTACCGATTGCCTTGGCGGGCATGGTGATCGAACCGGGAGATCTGGTGATGGGTGACGAAGATGGCTTGATCTGCGTGCCCTTCGATCAGGTCGGCGAGGTGTATGATCGCGCCTACGCCAAGCATGCCGCTGAACAGAAGCAGCTTGAACAGATCGCGCTGGGCGAGAACGACCGCACCTGGGTCCTGAAATCGCTCACACAAAAGGGCTGCGAGTTTATTTGAATCCTGCTTCCCACTCCCGTTGGCCGGCGCCTGTGCGCGCGCTGCGCCATCGAAATTTCCAGATCTACTTTGTCGGCCAGGGCCTTTCCACCCTGGGCAAGTGGGTGCAACAGGTCGCGCTGTCCTGGCTCGCCTATCACTTGACGGGCTCGGCCGTGCTGCTGGGGGCGATTGCGTTTCTGACGCTGTTGCCTCAGCTGCTGGTGGGACCGCTGGCGGGAGCCTGGTCCGACCGCCATGACAAACGCCGCCTGTTGATGGCGGTGCAGGCCGCCCTGGCCCTGCAATCGTTGGCCCTGGCCGTGCTGACCTGGCAGCAGTGGATGGGCCGTGAAGTGATCATCGCCATGGCGCTTCTGCTGGGTTTGCTCAACGCCCTGGAAACGCCGCTGCGCCAAGCCTTGATCGCGAGCTTTGTCGATGAGCCCAAAGACCTGCCCAACGCCCTTGTGCTCAACGCGATGCTGATCAATGCCGCACGCTTTATCGGCCCGCCGTTGGCCGGCTTGCTGATCAACTGGAGCGGCGAGGCCGGTTGCTTTGTGCTCACTTCCATCGCGTTCGGTATGTTGCTGATCGGCCTGGGCAGGGTGCAAAGCCGAGCGCAGGCCAGGGCCCAAGGGTCTACCGGGGAGATTTTCCGCGAAGGTCTGCGCTACCTGTGGACCACCCTGGCGATTCGGCGGCTGCTGGTCAGTGTGGTGATGGTCAACCTGTTGGCGTCCTGCTACACCGTACTGCTGCCGATCCTGGCCAAGCATGCGTTCAGCGGCGATGCGCAAACCCTCGGCTGGCTGTGGGGCGCAGCCGGTGCCGGTGCGTTTGTGGCCACGATCTTCCTGGCGTTTGCCGGCAGTGCTTCGAACCTGGGCCGCATTATCGTGCTCGGCACGCTGGTCTGTGCGGTGTCGCTGTGCGCGGTGGCGGCCAACCCGCCGCTGTGGTTCACCCTGGCGGCGCTTGCCGGGCTGGGCTTCGGCATCACGGTGAGCAATGTCAGCAGCAATATGACCCTGCAAAGCGCGGCGCCGGAAGCGTTGCGCGGCCGGGTGATTGCGTTCTATATCGCCATGCGTTTCGGCTTTGAAGCCATCGGCGGATTGTTGGCCGGCCTGCTGGCGGCAGCGCTGAGCGTGCAATGGACATTGCTGCTGGCGGGGCTGTTGCTGGGGGTTTATCAGGGTGTCAGTGGGTACATCAGCCGCAGGCGTGGTTGACAGCAACCACGCCTGCGCCGCGTGTCTCTCAACGAAACGCCGGCACCACCTGCTCGATAAACAACGCCAACGACTTCTTCTTCTCGGCATGGGGCAGGCTGTTGTCGCACCAGAAGCTGAACTCATCCACGCCCAGCTCCTGGTAGTAACGGATGCGCGGGATGATTTCTTCGGCGGTGCCGATCATCGCGGTCTTGTGCAGGCTGTCCAGTTCGAACTCCGGGCGGGCGGCGAATTTTTCTTCCGGGCTCGGTGCCAGGAAGCCATTCACCGGTACCTCTTTATTACCGAACCAGGCATCGAAGGTGCGATAGAACTTCGAGATCGCCTTGGCCCCGATTTTCCAGCCGTCCGGATCATCGGCGGCATGCACGTGGGTGTGGCGCAGCACCATCAGTTGCGGGCGCGGTACGCCGGGGTTGTTGTCGAGGGCTGCCTGGAATTTGTTTTTCAGGTCGAGGACTTCCTCGTCGCCCTTCATCAGCGGCGTGACCATCACGTTGCAGCCGTTGGCCACCGCAAAGTTGTGCGAGTCCGGGTCGCGGGCGGCAATCCACATCGGCGGATTAGGCTGCTGGATCGGCTTGGGCACGCTGGTGGAGGTGGGGAATTTCCAGATGTCGCCGTCGTGGGCGTAGTCGCCTTTCCACAACGCACGCACCACCGGCACCATCTCGCGCAGCGCCTGGCCGCCGCTGGAGGCGGGCATGCCGCCGGCCATGCGGTCGAACTCTACCTGGTAAGCGCCACGGGCCAGGCCGACTTCCATGCGCCCGTTGCTGATCACATCGAGCAGGGCGCATTCACCGGCGACTCGCAACGGGTGCCAGAACGGCGCGATGATGGTGCCGGCACCCAGGTGAATGGTGGTGGTCTTGGCCGCGAGGTAAGCCAGCAGCGGCATCGGGCTTGGCGAGATGGTGTATTCCATGGCGTGGTGTTCGCCAATCCATACGGTGCTGAAACCGCCAGCCTCCGCCATCAAGGTCAGTTCAGTCAGGTCTTCGAACAACTGACGGTGGCTGACACTTTCGTCCCAACGTTCCATGTGTACGAACAGGGAAAACTTCATGACGCTTACCTCGGATCTATTGTGATCGGCCTGTCGACTGCGGGCCCTTAAGTGCTCTCGCCAATGTGAAGCCTGCCAGTGATGACGGCGGTTCGGCGGATTGATTGTTGGTATACCATAATACGGAATGTCCGCAAAATTTTTCTCTCAACCGGTTACCGGGCTGACACCCGCAATCAAACTGTGGGAGGGGCTCAGGCCGGCAGCGGCAGGGCGCCCATCTTGCCGTGGCAATACACCAGTGGCCCGGCGTTGTGCCGGGGCACAATCAGGTTCTTCACCGCGCCGACCATGATCGCGTGATCGCCGCCTTCGTATTCGCGCCACAACTCGCACTCGATCACCGCCGTGGCATTCGCCAGGATCGGGTTGCCCAACTCACTGAGGGTCCATTCAATGCCCTGAGCCTTGTCCTTGCCCTTGCGCGCAAAGGCATAGGCTTCTGTTTGCTGCCCCCCGGAAAGCACATGAATGGCAAAGCGTTTGTTCTTGATCAACACCGGGTACGAGTCGGAGCTGTAGTTGGGGCAGAACAGCACCAGGGCCGGGTCCATGGACAACGAGCTGAAGGCACTGGCGGTCAACCCGACGATTTGCCCGTCGTCATCCAGCGTGGTGATCACGGTGACCCCGGACGGAAACGAACCCATCACTTGTTTGTAGATAGCGGCATCGATCATGGGACGGTCCTCTGCGGGTAAAGCGGTTTTTATGGGTTTGTAGGTCTGATGGTATACCGTAATACAATCGATGCAACCGCTTTTTCAGTCGCCCGATGAACGTCAAGGCTGGGTCTAATAGCCAATAAATACGGGCGCCATGGCAGGAAAAAACAGGTTGCGCTGTGGCACACTTGCGGATCAGATGGGCGCTGAAACTACGGATCAGTCTTGTGAAAATGTTGGAATACCATAATATGGTGTTCATCTGAGGGGCGGCCAGAGAGCTCCCCCGGTGTGGCGTCAAACAACTATAAGATCAGACAAACGCGAGTTCATTTCCATGCCCCAGATGTCCCGGCAAGACCCCCTGATCGAGCATCACACGGTCGATTACGTCCCCCTCGCAGAGCGCCATGGAAAGGCCCGCGACCTGTTCACCTTATGGTTCAGCACCAACATCGCACCGCTGCCGATTGTCACCGGTGCCATGGTGGCCCAGGTGTTCCATCTCAATCTGGCGTGGGGGCTGCTGGCGATTGCCCTCGGGCATCTGCTCGGCGGCATCGTGATTGCCCTCGCATCGGCCCAGGGCCCGCGCATGGGCATCCCGCAGATGGTGCAGAGCCGTGGCCAGTTCGGCCGTTACGGCGCGCTGCTGATCGTGTTCTTTGCCGCGCTGATCTACATCGGCTTTTTCATCTCCAATATCGTCCTGGCCGGCAAGTCCATCGTCGGCATCGTGCCGTCGGTGCCGGTGCCGGCGAGCATCCTGATCGGCGCCCTCAGCGCCACCGCGATCGGCGTGATCGGCTACCGCTTTATCCATAGCCTTAACCGCATCGGCACCTGGGTGATGGGCAGCGCGTTGCTGGCCGGTTTTATCTACATCTTCGCCCATGACCTGCCGGCAGATTTCCTGACCCGTGGCGGCTTCAACGCCGCTGGCTGGTTGGCCACCGTGTCGCTGGGGGTGATCTGGCAGATCAGTTTTTCGCCCTACACCAGCGACTACTCGCGCTACCTGCCGGCGGATATCGGCATCACCCGGCCGTTCATTGCGACCTACCTGGGCGCCACCCTCGGCACCATCCTGTCCTTCGCCTTTGGCCTGGTAGCCGCACTGGCCACGCCCGAAGGCACCGAAGCCATGGTCGCGGTCAAGCAAGCCACCGGCTGGCTGGGGCCGATCCTGATGGTGCTGTTCCTGCTCAATATCATCAGCCACAACGCCCTGAATCTGTACGGCGCGGTGCTGTCGATCATCACCTCGGTGCAGACCTTCGCCAGCCACTGGACCCCGAGCATCAAGGTGCGCGTGCTGCTGTCGGGCGTGGTCCTGGCCGGTTGCTGCGTGGTGGCGTTGGGCGCGTCGGCGGACTTCATCTCGCAATTCATCGGCCTGATCCTCGCGCTGTTGCTGGTGCTGGTGCCGTGGGCGTCGATCAACCTGATCGACTTCTACATCATCAAGCGCGGGGTCTATGACATTGCCTCGATCTTCCGGGCGGATGGCGGGGTGTATGGGCGTTTCAACCTGCATGCGATCGTGGCGTACTTCATCGGCATCATCGTGCAACTGCCGTTTGCCAATACGTCGCTGTATGTGGGGCCGTGGGCCAACCTGGTGGAAGGCGCGGACCTGTCGTGGCTGATGGGACTGGTGGTGACGTGCCCGTTGTATTACTGCCTGGCGACACGTCAACACACCCGGAAGATCAGGGCGGTGCGGTTGGGCTACACCGACTGAGCCACTCCGCCGAACTCCTCCAACGCATCCCGCAACGCGCCCTCGAAGTATTCCTTCGAGGCGCGATCCCAGAGGATATGAAACGCCGGCAGCTCCACACTCCCTGTGTGGATGACAATCGCATTGACCCGCGCCACTGACGTCTGCGCCACCATCCCGGGCTTGAACGCCGGGTCGCTCAAGTCAACCCCGCACAGCTTGGCCATCACCTGCGCAATCACGCCCCCGCTGAGTCGCACACAGGCATGGCTGTCCTGGCGCGGCAGCAGGTAATTGGCGCGGTGGTCCAGTTCCCAACGCGCTTCTTCATCGGCAATCCGTTGCCCCTGATCCTGCGGACTGCCCAGCACCAGGTATTCGTTCTGCGACAGGCGCGCCACCCAGCTGCCGTCCGCTTGTGCGCTGGCTTGGTTGGGCGCGCCCGGCAACGTGAAGCCGCGCGCGGTAAGGTACTCGGCGCTTTGTGCGCCGCGAAAGCCGACCCGGGGCAGGTCGGTCTGGTCCTGCAGTTGGCAGGGCGGCGTGAACAATTCGTGGGCTTTCAGACTGGTCATGGCTTAACCCTCCTGGCGTTGGTTAGTGGGGTCGAAGAACGGCAGTTGCACCACCTCGGCCTGGACGACGATGCCGCCCTCGACGCGAATCGGAATGCGCTGCCCCGGTGTGCTCTGGTCGATCCCGGCGTAGGCCAGGCCGATGATGCGGCCCAGGCTGGCGGAATATTCACAGGAGGTGACGTTGCCGCTGATGTCCGCGCCGTTGAGCACCAGGTGGCCTTCCAGCGGTTGCACGCTGCCCTTGGGCAGGCTGAAGCCCACCAGTTTGCGTTTCAGCGGCTGGGCTTCGAGGATGTCCACCGAGCGGCGGCCGACGAAGAACGGCTTGTTGCGGCTGACCGCCCAGCCCATGTCGATTTCTGCCGGGTGAGTCATGCCGTCGGTGTCCTGGCTGATGATCACATGGCCTTTTTCCAGGCGCAGCAGGCGTTGGGTTTCGACGCCGAAGGGGCGAATGTCAAAGGCCTTGCCGGCCGTCATCAACGCGTCCCACAACGCCAGGCCGTGGCGTGCCGGTACGTGGATTTCATAGCCCAGTTCGCCGACGAACCCGACCCGCAGCAAGCGGGCCTTGATCCCGGCCACCGTGCCCTGGCGCACGCCCAGGTAGGGGAAACCTTCGGCACTCAGGTCGAGGTCGTTGCACACCTGCTCCAGCACCTTGCGCGAATCCGGCCCGGCGAGGTTCACCGCACAAATCGCTGCCGTGACGTTGGTCACGTCCACGTCCAGGCGCCACTGTGCGTTCCACTTGAGCATCTGCTGGTAGATGCGGTCGACGCCGCTGGTGGTGGCGGTGACGTAGAAATGCTTGTCGGCCAGCCGTGCGCACACGCCGTCGTCGATCACCACACCGTGTTCGTTGGTCATCAGTGCATAACGCGAACGGCCCACCGGCTGCTTGAGGAACGCGAAGGTGTACATGCGGTTGAGCAATTCGGCGGCGTCCGGGCCGCGCACGTCCAGGCCACCGAGGGTGGACACATCGATCAGCCCGACCTTGTTGCGCACGTGCAGCGCTTCGGCCTGCATGCACGCTTCGCGGTCCTGGGACTTGCCGTAATAGGCCGGGCGCTGCCAGATACCGGCGGGCATCATTTTCGCCCCGGCTTGCACATGGCGCGCGTGCATCGGCGTTTGCCGGTAGGGGTCGAAGGCGCGTCCAGCGACATGGGCGAGTTTCTCCGCCACGAACGGCGGCCGTGCGGTGGTGACCCCGGTTTCGCTGATCGTGCGCTGGGTCGCCCAGGCCACCAGCCGTGCGGTCGGCAGCGCCGAGTGACGTCCCTGGGACGGACCCATGCCGACCGTGGAGTAACGCTTGACCAACTGCACATCGCGGTAGCCGATACGGGTGGCGTTGACGATGTCCGCCACTTGCAGGTCTTCGTCGAAGTCGACGAAATCCTTGCCCTTGGGGTGCGGGAAGATCGGCCAGTGGAAGTTGACCTGGGCTTCGCTGCGCAGCGCTGCAGGCAGGCTCGGGCTGTTCAAACCGAGGGCGCGCAGGCTGTCGGCGGCGGCGTTGGTCCCATCCGCCAGCACATTGTCCAGTTGATGCCGACCGTGTACGGAACCGGCCACGCCCAGGTTGCGCGGCAGGCCACTGAGGCTGAACTCCGCCCGCGAGTCGTCATAGGCCAGCTTGCCACCGGCCTGGCATAGCAGCTGATAGACCGGCATATAACCGGCCGACATGCACAGCAGGTCGCAGTCGATCACTTGCCCGCTGGTGCTGACCTGGCCCTGGCCGGTGATCTGGCGCACATCGACGCCTTTCACATGGCGCAGGCCTTTTTCATGCAGGGCCTCGAACACGGTGCTGTTGCTCAGGCATAGGATCTTGCGCTGGGCCAGGGCACCCGGCAGGGCTTTGTCCGCCGGGGCGTGACGCAGGTCGATCACGGCGGCCACCTCCACGCCCTGGTCATGCAGGTCGAGGGCGGCGAGGTAGCCGTCATCGTTGCCGGTGAGCACTACCGCGCGCTTGCCGGGCTTGACTGCATACAGCTTCATCAGGCGTTGCGCGGCGCTGGTGAGCATCACCCCCGGCAGGTCGTTATTGCGGAAGACCACCGGTTGGTCGAACGAACCGCTGCACACCAGGCACTGCTGCGCGCGCACTTTGTACAGGCGCTTGCCCTGGATCACCGGCAGGTAGTTGTCGGTGAACCAGGCATTGCAGGTGGCGTCGGTGAGCACCTGGATATTCGCGTGTTGCTGCACCGCGCCGAGCAACTCGCGGCGCAGGGTGTCGGCACGGGTGCCGGCAATATCGAAGCGCGCGTAGGTCAGCGACCCGCCGAGAATCGGCTGCTGCTCGATCAGCAGCACCTTGGCGCCGGCATTCGCAGCGGTCAGCGCGGCCTGCAAGCCGGCGGGACCGGCGCCGATCACGGCGAGGTCGGTGAACAGGTAGGCCTTGTCGTAGTACTCGGGCTGGAAGGTCAAGTCGAGCACGCCCAGGCCGGCCTTTTTGCGGATGATCGGTTCCCAGACTTTCCACATGCCCTTGGGCTTGTAGAACGAACGGTAGTAGAAACCCACCGGCATGAACCTGGAGAACTTGCCCAGGTAGGCGTCCTTGTCGTTATCCAGCGAGCCGTTGACGTTCTGCGCCGTCACCGCCAGGCCGGCGGACAGCGCGTGGGCATCGGCCAATACGTTGGGTTCGCGGGGCAGTTGCACCAGGCTGTTGGCGTCATGGCCGGCCATGGTCAATGGGCCGCGTGGGCGGTGGTACTTGAACGACCGCGACATCAGGAAGCGCCCGTTGGCGAGCAGCGCGCTGGCGATGCTGTCGCCCTGTAAACCCTGGTAGGGCAGGCCGTCGAAACTGAAATCGAGTGGCTGGTCACGCTGGATCAGCAGGCCCATGGGGGCGGGGAGGCGGTTCATCCGGCGATCTCCTTGGCGGTGGTGAAGTCGACGCGGGTAGTGAACACTTCGCGCGGATCGAAGGTGCGCACGATCTCGTCGGTGACCGTGTGGCGCTCGGCGAGGAACCAGTAACTGGACGGCGTGTGCATCCACCATTCGCGCACCACACCGGCGAGGTTATCGGTGTTGAACACGTAGTCGGCCCATTCGGCATCGCTGCAGGTCACCGGATCGGGCATCGGTTTGAATTCACCGCCGTAGGTGAACTCGCTGATATTGCGCGGCCCGTTGAGCGGGCAAATCATGATTTTCATCGTCTGCTCTCCGTCAGTGGCTGGCCGCTGTGGCGCCCATTTCGTTGACTTGCTGGAAGGTCGAGAAACGTTCGAGGCCGAAGGGCTTGATCAAGTCCGGGACCTTGCCGCCGCTGGCGACCAGCTCGGCCATGGTCTTGCCGCAGATCGGCGTGGCCTTGAAGCCCCAGGTGCCCCAGCCGGCGTCGAGGTAGTAATTCTTCAGCGGCGACAGGCCCATGATCGGGCTGTAGTCGGGGGTCATGTCGGTGATCCCGGCCCATTGGCGCATCAACTTGGCGTTGGCCAGGAAAGGGAACATTTCGATGGCATGGGCCAACAGGCTTTCCTTGAGGTCCAGGGTCGAGCGGGTGTTGAACAGCGGGTACGGGTCGGAGCCGCCACCGAACACCACTTCGCCACGGCTGGTTTGCTGCACGTAGCAGTGCAGGGCCGAGGAACTCACCAACGGGTCGAGGAACGGCTTGAACGGCTGGGTGACCATGGCCTGCAACGGGAAGGTCTGGATCGGCGAACGGATACCGGCCTTGGCCATCAGCAGCGAGCTGTGCCCGGCAATCGCCTGCACCGCGCAGCCGCACCGGATGGTGCCGCGATTGGTTTTCACCGCGGTGATGGCGCCGTTTTCGATGATCAGGTCCTGCACTTCGGTGAGCTGATGGATTTCCACGCCGCGCTTGGCTGCCTGCTTGGCGTAGCCCCAGGCCACAGCATCGTGACGCGCGGTGGCGCCGTCGATATGCCAGAGCCCGGCGATTACCGGCAAGTGGCCGGGGTCGAGGTTGAGGCTGGGCACCAGCTCGCGGATCTGTTGGCGGTCGATCATCTCGGTACGCCCGCCGAAGTGCTTGTTGACCTCGGCGCGCTGGCGGAACGAACGCACGGTGGCGTCGGTGTGGGCCAGGGTCAGTTGGCCGCGCTCGGAGTACATGATGTTGAAATCGAATTCGTTGGACAGCGACTGGAACATCTTCACCGACTCGGCGTAGAAACGAACGCCTTCGCTGGTGAGGTAGTTGGAGCGGATCACCGCTGTATTGCGCGCGGTATTGCCGCCGCCCAGGTAAGCCTTTTCCAGCACCGCGATATTGGTGATGCCGTGGTACTTGGCCAGGTAGTAGGCCGTCGCCAGGCCATGGCCACCGGCGCCGATGATCACCACGTCGTAACTCGACTTGAGTTCCTTGGGCGGTGGCAGGTCCACCTCCACCGGGTACTCCGAACTCAGCCCGTATTTCAATAGATTGAATGGCATACGGCCTCCGATTGGCTGCGTAGGGCGTGGTGTTGCGCCAGGGCGGCGGCCACGGTGTTTTTCATCAGGAAGGCAATGGTCATCGGCCCGACACCGCCGGGCACCGGGGTGATGGCGGCGACATGGGGCAGGGCGCTGTCGAAGTCGACATCACCCACCAGGCGGCTGCGGCCGTCGTCGTCGATGCGGTTGATGCCGACATCGATCACCACCGCGCCGGGCTTCAACCAGCTCGCGTCAATCAAGCGGGCGCGGCCCACGGCGGCGATCACGATATCGGCCTGGCGACACAGGGCCTGGGCGTCGTGGCTGCGCGAATGCAGCACGGTCACCGAGCAATCCGCCTTGAGCAGCAGCGCGGCCATGGGCTTGCCGACGATGTTCGAACGGCCGATCACCACCGCGTGTTTGCCACGCAGGTCGCCGCAGGTTTGCTCCAACAGATACAGGCAACCGCTCGGGGTGCACGGCGTGAGCACTGTGCGGCCCTGGCTGAGGCCGCCGACGTTCTGGCTGTGAAACCCGTCGACGTCCTTGTCCGGCGCGATGGCCTCCAGGGCGCGCAGTTCGTCCATCTGCGCCGGCAACGGCAATTGCAGGAGGATGCCGTGGATCGCCGGGTCGGCGTTCAATTGGCCGATCAGGATCAACAATTGTTCGGTGCTGGTATCGCCGGGCAGGCGATGCTCCACGGAGCGGATGCCCACCTCTTCGGCGCGTAGGATCTTGTTGCGCACATAGACCTGGCTGGCCGGGTCGCTGCCCACCAGGATCACCGCCAGCGCCGGTTGAATAGCCTGCCCATGCAGACGCGCCACGTCCTCGCGCACTTGCAGCAGCACGCGCGCCGCGGCGGCTTTGCCGTCGATCAGTTTATGCGCGCTCACCGGAACACCACCGTTCTGTCCTGATTGAGGAAGACCCGGTGCTCCAGGTGGTACTTGACCGCCTTGGACAAGGCTACGGTTTCGGTGTCGCGGCCGATGGCGACCAGGTCGTCAGGCTTGTACACGTGGTCGACGCGCTGCACTTCCTGCTCGATGATCGGGCCCTCATCCAGGTCGCTGGTCACATAGTGCGCGGTGGCACCGATCAACTTCACACCGCGTTGATACGCCTGGTGATAGGGCTTGGCCCCCTTGAAACCGGGCAGGAACGAATGGTGGATATTGATCGCCCGTCCCGACAGTTGCCGGCACAGGTCGTCGGAGAGGATCTGCATGTAGCGCGCCAACACCACCAGCTCGGTGCGGGTGTCATCGACGATCTTCATCAGCTCGGCTTCCTGCGCGGCCTTGTTGTCCTTGGACACCGGCAGGTAGATAAAGCGAATGCCCTCGCGCTCGGCCATCGGCCGCAGGTCGAGGTGGTTGGAGACGATGGCGGTGATGGTCATGTCCATCTCGCCCTTGTGGTAGCGGTAGAGCAGGTCGGTGAGGCAGTGGTCGAACTTGCTCACCATCAGCATCACGCGCATCGGCTCGCGGGTGTCGTACAGCTCCCACTGCATGTCGAAGGCCTGGGCGACATCGGCGAAACCGTCTCTGATCGCTTGCAGGTCGCCTGTGTGGCCATCGTTGAAACGGAACACCGCACGCATGAAAAAGCGGCCGCTGAAGTCATCGTCGAACTGCGCCATTTCCCCGATGTAGCACGCCTTGTCCGCCAGGTAAGTGGTGACGGCAGCGACAATGCCGGACACGGCGGGGCACGTCACCTTGATGATGAAATGGTTTTTTTCGTGTTGCATGACACGTCCTCGGGATGATGGCGGCAGCTCATCGCATAGCGAAAAAATGTCTGAGGACAGCAGGCTCATTCCTTGAGCGCGTTTTCTTGTGGGGAATAAAATATTCCTGAAGTGGCTTTATAGGGGAATGGGGGCAGGGCGTCTAGAGGGTTTGGGAAAGTTTTTTAACTGAGGGGAATTTTTACACAGGCCCAACGGCATCGAACGCTGTTAAAAATGTGGGAGGGGGCTTGCCCCCGATGAGGGGGGGGCAGTGAAAGATGCATTCACTGACACTCCCTCATCGGGGGCAAGCCCCCTCCCACAATTGGATCTCTGTGCTTCAGGTGTATCGAGTCCGGATTACTCTTTGTCGTTGCCGTAATTCATGATCGACAGCAGGCGAATCGGCACCCGCACCAACTCTTCCGGCCCATGGGGAATCTCGCCCTCAAACGTCAAGCTGTCCCCGGCCTCCATCCGATACAGCTGGTTGCCATGCCGGTAAATCAACTCCCCCTCCAGCAAATGCAGAAACTCCGTCCCCGGATGAGCAAAGGTCGGGAACTCCTCGCTGGCGTCATCCATGCTGACCATGTACGCCTCGAAGCTCTTCTTCGGACCGCGCGTGTGGTTGAGCAGGTGATAGGTATGCCCCTTCTCCGTCCCACGGCGCACCACTTCCATGCCCTGGTCGGCCTTGACCAGCAAGGCGCTGCCATCCTGCTGGTCGTATTCGCTGAATAACTTCGACAGCGGCAGCCCGAGTACATCGCACAGGCGGCTCAAGGTATCGAGGCTGGTGGAGACCTGGGCGTTCTCGATCTTGCTCAACATGCCCTGGCTGATATCGGCAATCTTCGCCACGTCGGACAGCTTCAGGTCCTGGGCCTGGCGCTGGCGTTTGATCTGCAGCCCCAGGTATTGCTCGAGCTTGAGGCGCGGGGCGGTTTCGGTGGACATGATCATCGGCTCCTGCACGGTTTCCGTTCAGTAATATTATTTTCGCACTGGGAAAGTGCAAGGTCTGGCACTTGAAGGCCACCCCGCTGTGCGTATTCCTGCGGGGAAAAGAATTTTCCCATATATACAGCACAAAAGCGCAGCTCCACCCACTTCGATGTGTCGATCGCGATTCTGGCAAGGGTATTGCATTCCTGTAAGGAAACTAACTTTCTTTTTAGGAATAAAAAGACAGCCTAGGCCCACCCACACGGTTTTGCCTTTCGCGAGGAGTGACACGCAATGTTGCCAGCAGAAACCCAGCGCATCATCGACAAGCACGGGATCAAATACGTGCTTGCGCAGTTTGTGGATATACACGGTGCGGCCAAGACCAAGTCGGTGCCCATCTGCGGGCTCAAGACCGTGGCCGAAGAGGGCGCGGGGTTTGCCGGGTTTGCCATCAGCGGCATGGGCATGGAACCCCATGGCCCGGACTTCATGGCGCGCGGCGATCTGTCGACCTTGACCCCGGTGCCCTGGCAGCCGGGTTATGGGCGCGTGGTGTGCGTCGGGCATGTCGACGGCAAGCCCCATCCCTACGACAGCCGCTACGTGTTGCAGCAACAAGTGCAGCGCCTGCAGGACAAGGGCTGGACGCTGAACACCGGCCTGGAGCCCGAGTTCAACCTGATGCGCCGCGACGAGCAGGGCAAGCTGCAACTGGTAGACCCCAGCGACAACCTCGACAAGCCTTGCTACGACTACAAGGGCCTGTCGCGTTCGCGGGTGTTCCTCGAGCGCCTGACCGAAGCCTTGCAGGCGGTGGATTTCGAGGTCTATCAAATCGACCACGAGGACGCCAACGGCCAGTTCGAGATCAATTACACCTACAGCGATGCCTTGACCTCCGCCGACCGCTTCACCTTCTTCCGCATGGCCGCCGGCGAGATCGCCAATGACCTGGGCATGATCTGCTCCTTCATGCCCAAGCCCGACCCGAAACGCGCCGGCAACGGCATGCACTTTCACCTGTCGATCAGCAGCGCCGAGAACAAAAACCTGTTCCATGACGCCAGCGACCCGAGCGGCATGGGCCTGTCGACACTGGCCTATCACTTCGCCGCCGGCTTGCTCGCCCATGGCCCGGCGCTGTGTGCGTTCGCCGCGCCCACGGTCAACTCCTACAAGCGCCTGGTGGTCGGCAACTCGTTGTCCGGCGCCACCTGGGCCCCGGCCTTTATTGCGTTTGGCGCCAACAACCGCTCGGCCATGGTCCGCGTGCCGTATGGCCGCCTGGAGTTCCGCCTGCCGGATGCCGGCTGCAACCCCTACCTGGTCAGCGCTGCGATCATCGCCGCGGGCCTGGACGGTATCGATCGCCAGCTGGAAATCGACCACGTCTGCAACGAAAACCTCTACAGCCTGAGCCTCGAGCAGATCGCCGAGCGCGGCATCAAGACCCTGCCGCAATCCCTCAAGGAAGCCTGCGACGCGCTGGAAGCCGACGCGCTGTTCGCCGAAGTGCTCGGCCCGCAGATCGTGGGCGAGTTCATCAAGCTCAAGCGCATGGAGTGGGTGGAGTACAGCCGCCATGTGAGCGACTGGGAAATCCAGCGCTATACCGAATTTTTCTGACACCGTGTGACGGAGACTTGTTATGTGTGGAATCGTAGGCCTGTACCTGAAGAATCCGCAGCTGGAACCCCAGCTCGGCCAGCTGTTTGAACCCATGCTGCAAGCCATGACCGACCGTGGCCCGGACAGCGCCGGTTTTGCCATCTACGGCGATGAAGTCGCCGATGGCTGGGTCAAGCTGACCCTGCAAGCCACCACCGAAGCCTTCGACTGGAAAGGCTTGATGGGCGAGCTGGAAGGGCGCCTCGGCTGTTCCCTGGACTGGTTCCAGAACGCCAGCGCCGCCGTATTGAAGATCCACGCCGACGAAACCCCGGTGCGCCTGGCCCTGGCCGAACTGGCGCCGAGCGTGCGCATCATGAGCGCCGGGCAGAGCATCGAGATCCTCAAGGGCATGGGCCTGCCCCAGGAAATTTCCCAACGCTTCGGCCTGGCAAACATGCAGGGCAGCCACATCATCGGCCACACGCGCATGGCCACCGAAAGCGCGGTGACCATGGAAGGCAGCCACCCGTTCTCCACCGGCGCCGACCTGTGCCTGGTGCACAACGGCTCGCTTTCCAATCACTTCCGCCTGCGCCAGGAACTCAAGCGCGAAGGCATCCACTTCGAAACCGACAACGACACTGAAGTCGCCGCCGGCTACCTGACCTGGCGCCTGCAACAGGGCGATTCGCTCAAAGAGGCGCTGGACCACTCCCTGGAAGACCTCGACGGCTTCTTCACCTTCGCCATCGGCACGCGCAACGGCTTTGCGGTGATCCGCGACCCGATTGCGTGCAAGCCGGCGATCTTGGCCGAGACCGACGACTACGTCGCCATGGCCTCCGAGTACCAGGCGCTGTCGAGCCTGCCGGGCATCGAGAACGCGCGGATCTGGGAGCCGGCACCGGCCACGTTGTACATCTGGGAACGCCCGTCAGCTTAAGGAGCGCACACATGAAAACCATCGATCTTTCCACCGCCACCGTGCGTGACCTCAACCAGGCGCTGCACGCCCAGGCCATCGACAACGAGTGGCGCGTGACCCATTCCAACGGCAAGCACAACCTTGCGGTAGGGGTGAACCAGGCCGTGTCCATCGATATCGAGGGCCACGCCGGCTACTACTGCGCGGGCATGAACCAGCAGGCCTCGATTACCGTGCACGGCAATGTCGGCGTGGGCTGCGCCGAGAACATGATGTCCGGCTCGGTGCGCGTCAAAGGCAGCGCGTCCCAGGCGGCCGGGGCCACCGCCCATGGCGGCTTGCTGGTGATCGAGGGCGATGCGGGCGCGCGTTGCGGGATTTCCATGAAGGGCATCGACATCGTCGTCGGCGGCAGCATTGGCCATATGAGCTGCTTCATGGGCCAGGCCGGGCGCCTGGTGGTGTGCGGCGACGCCGGCGATGCGCTGGGGGATTCGCTCTACGAAACTCATATCTACGTGAAAGGCACGGTGGAGTCCCTGGGCTCGGACTGCGTCGAAAAAGAGATGCGCAGCGAGCACCTGCAAGAGTTGCAGGAACTGCTCGACCGCGCCGGTTTCGCCCACCAGGCGGCGGATTTCAAGCGCTACGGCTCGGCCCGTCAACTCTACAACTTCAAAGTCGATAACGCCTCCGCGTACTGATCAGGAGCTTCACCATGACTGAACAAACCCCTCCGGTCCTGCGCGAGTCGGCCACCTTCGACCGCCTGACCATCCAGGAAATCCAGCGCGCCGCCGAAACCGGCATCTACGACATTCGCGGTGGCGGCACCAAGCGCAAGCTGCCGCACTTCGATGACTTGCTGCTGCTCGGCGCCAGCGTGTCGCGCTATCCGCTGGAAGGCTATCGCGAGAAGTGCGGCACCGATGTGATCCTCGGCAACCGCTTCGCCAAGAAGCCGATCCACCTGAAGATCCCGGTGACCATCGCCGGCATGAGTTTCGGTGCGTTGTCGGCGAATGCCAAGGAAGCCCTGGGCCGTGGCGCGACCATCGCCGGTACCAGCACCACCACCGGTGACGGCGGCATGACCCCGGAAGAGCGCGGCCAGTCCCAGCACCTGGTGTATCAGTACCTGCCATCACGCTACGGCATGAACCCGGATGATTTGCGCAAGGCCGACGCCATCGAAATCGTCCTCGGCCAGGGCGCCAAGCCCGGCGGCGGCGGCATGTTGCTCGGCATGAAAGTCACCGAGCGTGTGGCCGGCATGCGCACCTTGCCCATCGGCGTGGACCAGCGCAGCGCCTGCCGCCACCCGGACTGGACCGGCCCCGACGACCTGGCGATCAAGATTGCCGAGCTGCGCGAAATCACCGATTGGGAAAAACCGATCTACGTGAAAATCGGTGCGAGCCGGCCGTATTACGACGTGAAGCTGGCGGTCAAGGCCGGTGCCGATGTGATCGTGCTCGACGGCATGCAAGGCGGGACTGCCGCGACCCAGGAAGTGTTTATCGAGCATGTGGGCATCCCGATTTTGTCGGCCATCCCGCAAGCGGTACAGGCTTTGCAAGAGATGGGCATGCACCGCAAGGTCCAGTTGATCGTCTCGGGCGGGATTCGCAACGGTGCCGATGTGGCCAAGGCCATGGCGATGGGCGCGGATGCGGTCGCCATCGGCACGGCGGCGCTGATTGCCCTGGGCGACAACCACCCACGGCTGGACGCGGAACTGAAAAAGATCGGCTCGGCCGCCGGCTTCTATGACGACTGGCAGAACGGCCGCGACCCGGCCGGCATCACCACCCAGGACCCGGAGCTGTCCAAGCGCCTCGACCCGGTGGAAGGCGGGCGGCGGTTGGCCAACTACCTGCGGGTGATGGTGCTGGAAGCGCAGACCATGGCCCGTGCGTGCGGCAAATCGCACCTGCACAACCTCGACCCTGAGGACCTGGTGGCGCTGACGGTGGAATCGGCCGCCATGGCCCGGGTGCCGCTGGCGGGGACCAGTTGGGTGCCGGGTTCCGGTTACTAGCGGGCCCCTGTAGTGAGCGGGCTTGCCCCGCGCCGGGTGGCGAAGCCACCCCAATAAAGCCGCCGCATTCATTGAGGTAGAAATGCGGCGGTTGGTTTACGGGCGGCTTCGCCACCCAGCGCGGGGCAAGCCCGCTCACTCCACCCAGGCACTTCCCATTTCTTTTGCAGGAGCTTTGAACATGGTCAATCGTCTTCTCGGCAAATCCCTCTTCGGTTTATTGCTGGCCAGTGCCTTTGCACCCTTGGCCCAGGCCGCCGACGCCCCCACCTTGAACACCGGCAGCACCGCTTGGATGGTCACCGCCGCCGTGCTGGTGCTGTTCATGTGCTTGCCGGGGCTTGCGTTGTTCTACGGTGGCCTGGTCCGTGCGAAAAACATGCTCTCGTTGTTCACCCAGTGCTTCGGCATCGCTGGCCTGGTGGGCGTGCTGTGGGTGATCTACGGCTACAGCATGGTGGTCGACACCACCGGCATGGTCGAAGGGCAGGTGACCTTCAACAGTTTTGTCGGTGGCCTGAGCCGCGCCTTCCTGGCGGGCATGACCCCGGAGAGCCTGGTGGGGGATATTCCGGAAGGGGTGTTCGTGACCTTCCAGATGACCTTCGCCATCATCACCCCGGCCCTGATCGCCGGCGCCTTTGCCGAACGCATGAAGTTCTCGGCGGCGCTGCTGTTCATGGCCATCTGGTTCACCCTGGTCTATGCCCCGGTGGCGCATATGGTCTGGGGCGGTTCGGGGGCCTTGATGCATAACTGGGGCGTGCTCGACTTTGCCGGCGGCACCGCCGTGCACATCAATGCCGGTGTGGCTGCGCTCGCTGCGTGCCTGATCCTCGGCAAGCGCAAGGGCTACCAGAACACGCCGATGCCGGCGCATAACCTCAGCCTGACCATGGCCGGTGCGGCGATGCTCTGGGTCGGCTGGTTCGGCTTCAATATCGGCTCCGGTGGCGGCCTCAGCGGCACCTCGGGCATCGTCATGCTCAACACTCAGTTGGGCGCCTGCGCCGGGATCCTGGGCTGGATGTTCACCGAGTGGTTCAAGGTCGGCAAGCCCAGTGCCCTCGGCCTGGCCAGCGGCGCGTTGGCCGGCCTGGTGGGGATCACCCCGGCGTGTGCCTATGTGGGCGTCGGCGGTGCGTTGGCCATTGGTTTGCTGTGCGGGGTGTTCTGCTACTTGAGCGTGACGGTGTTGAAGCGCCGTTTCGGCTACGACGACAGCCTTGACGTGTTCGGCCTGCACGGCATTGGCGGCATGATTGGCGCGGTGTTGACTGGCGTGTTCTGTGTACCGTCCATGGGTGGCCTGGTGGAAGGTGTGACCATGGGCGGGCAGGTGGTTGCCCAGCTCAAGGGGGTGCTGCTGACTACGGTGTACTGCTTTGTGATCAGTTGGATCATCCTCAAGGGGGTCAATGCCCTGGTCGGCTTGCGTGCCCATGAGTCGGTGGAGGAGATGGGGCTGGACCTGGCCGAGCATAATGAACGGGCCTACAACCACTGATCATTCCCCCTGAGTAAACGCAGCTCAAAATGTGGGAGGGGCGGTGCGACGATTCGACTTGCCCCGTGGCGGCTCGGGAGCCGACGACTCTCTAACGGGTGCCCCGGGACTGAAATGTGGGAGGGGGCTTGCCCCCGATGGCGGCCTGACAGCCGACCAGGATGTTGGATCGGATCGAGTACATATCCGTTGCTGCGGTAAAGGCGGCTATTGGTTCCGCCCTTACGGCGGCTCACTTTGGAAAAGCCCCAAAGTAAGCAAAGGGCTCTTGCCCCACCACTCGGCACCTCGCCCAGGCTCGGTGTGCCCGTAATCCGACAGTGATGTGGGGGGCCGCCGCCACGCGCCATCCATGGCGCGGGGCGGCTAAACCGGCATCCCTGCCGGTTTACCCCCCACATCACTATCGGATTCCGGCCAGCGTGGTTAACGGGGCGCCTGAGATCAAGATCAAGATCTACAGCAAGAGCAAGAGCAAGAGCAAGAGCAAGAGCGGCTCGCTTCGCATCGTGGTTACCGTTGTGGATACCTATGCGCCGACAGCGGTCAGTCAGTCAGCTTGGTTGTAGCTGAGCCACGGCCATCGGGGGCAAGTTCCCTCCCGCATTTGCCTTGCTGCGTTGCAGCTGGCTCGCCACCAGGGTGTTCTTCAGCAGGTAGGCAATCGTCATCGGCCCCACACCGCCGGGCACCGGCGTGATCGCGCTGGCTACGGTGCGTGCGCTGGCATAGTCCACATCCCCCACCAACCGTGTGCCGGTCTCGGTGGTGATGCGGTTGATCCCCACATCAATGACCACTGCGCCGGGCTTGAGCCAACTGGCATCGATCAACTGCGGCCGGCCTACGGCGGCGACGACGATGTCGGCCAAACGGCACAGCGCCGGTGCATCGACGCTGCGCGAGTGCACCACGCTGACCGAGCAGTTGGCCTGCAGCAGCAGGGTTGCCATGGGTTTGCCGACAATGTTCGAACGCCCGATCACCACCGCGTGCAAGCCGCTCAAGTCGCCGCAGGTTTCGTGCAGCAGGCGCATGCAGCCGCTGGGCGTGCAGGGCGTGAGCACTTCGATGCCTTGCACCAGGCCGCCGACGTTTTCGCGGTGGAAGCCATCCACGTCCTTGATCGGGTCGATCGCGTGGATCACCGCCGCCTCGTCGATATGCGCCGGCAGCGGTAACTGCACCAGAATGCCGTTGACCGTTGCATCGGCGTTCAAGCGGGCAAGCAGGTCGAGCACCTGCGTCTGGCTGGCATCTTCCGGCAGCCGGTATTCCAGGGAGCGAATCCCGACTTCCTTGGCCCGCAGCAGCTTATTACGCACGTAGACGTGGCTGGCCGGGTCATCGCCCACCAGCAATACCGCCAGGGCCGGGTAGATTTGCTGCGAGGCTAGCAGCAGGACCTCTTCGCGAACCTCGTCGAGCACCTGGGCAGAGATGGCCTTGCCGTCGATATCGCGGGCAGGCGTGGGGAGAGAGCTGGTCAAAAGCGTCACCGTTGTCTGGGGAAATAAGGCGCTGAGGGATAAGAATCCCTCAGCCATAGGCAGGCCAGAAGGCTCAGGCTACCAGTTGATGGCAGGCATACACCACCAGCACACCGGCGACCAGCGTGGCATAGGGCAGCCAGCCGGCGCGGCGCTGGCCGTCATCGGCCTGGATATACAGGTCGGTGAGCATGGCGGCGGGGAAGTGGCCCTTGTCCTGCACATAGTGGCGGTAGCAGAACACCGGCAGGATCAGCAGCGCCAACAGCAGGCCGGTGACCAGCGTGCCTGCGCCCCAGATGTCCGCGCCCAGGCCCATGCAGGCCAGGTTGACGAAGCTCAGCACGCCGCCGGCCGCCAGCAGTACGGTGGGGGCTTTGTACGGACGCACCCAGTCGGGGCGGTCCAGGCGGTGGATCCAGCCGGCATTGAGGTTGAGGAAGTTGAAGATGATATAGCTGACGTTGGACGCCGCAAGTACGAACACGTAGTCCGACATCAGCAACAGCAGCAGGTTGAACGACAGGTCGGTCCACATCGCAGCTGTCGGCGCGCCATGTTCGTTGGTGCGCCCCAGGTACTTGGGCAGCCAGCCATCCACCGAGGCCTGGTACAGGGTGCGCGACGAACCGGACATCGAGGTCATGATCGCCAGCAACGTCGCCAGCACCAGCATGATCAATACGATATTGGCCACCACCTTGCCGCCGCCGATGCTGTCGGCCATCACCTGGCCAACGCCCATGCCGCTGTAGATCGCGGGCGAGAGCAGGCCGCTGTACACCGCGGGCGTCACGATCGCGCCACTGGCGTCGAGCACCGCCGGCGTCACCAGTTGGCCCAGCCCGAGGCTGCCTTGAAACGCCAGCGGCACCAGGGTGAACACCAGGATGCACAGCAGGCCGGCGTAGAAGATCGCCTTGAAGGTGTCACGCTTGGGGTCCTTGAACTCACGGGTGTAGCACACCGCCGTTTCAAAGCCGTAGGTGGACCACGCCGCCATGAACAGCCCACCGGCCATCAGTGACCAGCCGGACATATCCCACGGCCCATCGATGACTTGCCCGGCCGCGTCATGGGCCAGGGGGTACAGCGGCAGGAAGTTGGCCTGGGTCGCGTCCCCGGTGAACAACGGCACCACGCCCACCAGCAGCAGCGGAATCAACGAGGTGACGCCGAGCACCAGGGTCAGGCGCGCCGACCGCAGGATGCCGCCGTGCTGCACGGCAAACACCGTGAGCAAAATCAACAAACCAATGGCGAACGTCGCGTTGATGCGCAACGACAGGCCGCTCTTGACCCAGCCCAGGTCCAGCAGGGTCAGTTGCCAGGTGTTGATCAACGCATCGGCGGGAAACAGCGCCGTGAGGATATACCCCGCCGCCAGCCCCGAACCGATGGACAGCACCGGCGACCAGGCCAGCCAGTTGCACCACACCGACACCGGTGCGATCAGCTTGCTGTAGCGCACCCAGGCCACCGCGCCGTACACCGAGGCGCCGCCGGATTTGTGCGGGAACAGCCCGGCGATCTCGGCATAGGTGAAGGCCTGGATAAACCCGAACAGGATCGACACGATCCACACGATCCATGCCGGTTTGCCCACCGTGGCGGCAATCGCACCGATGGAGAACAACACCAGCGCGGGCACGCCACTGGCGACCCAGAAGGCCCCGCGCCAGTCGATCTTGCGGTGCAGGCTGCCCGCCGAGCCGGCAGCCTGCGGTACAGCCTCGAACGTCGTCGCTTCCATCTTCGTATTCCCATGTCTGAATAGCGGTTAGGTTGGGGCAGTCAAAATGGGGTGGCACACACGTTTCGGGACGATCAGCTACGCACCCGGCTTTTGTCCGGGTCGTAGAAAATCGCTGCGCTGACCGTGGCGCTGATGCGCTTCTGCAGGCCATCGACTTTGCCAATCTCAAGTTCAGTGCCGGGCTCGGCGCAGCTCACGTCGACCCGGCACAACGCGATATTGCTGGCCAGTAGCGGTGACCGGCAGGCACTGGTGATCACCCCGACCTGGGCCCGGCCCTGGTACACCGGGTCGCCATGGTGGGCGGCCTCGTTGCCGCTCAGGTGCAGGCCAACGAGCTTGTGGCTGGGATGGGCACTGCGCCGCAGCAGGGCGTCACGCCCGATAAAGTCGTCGGTCTTGCTCTTGAGCGGCACGCTGAAACCGATACCGGCCTCGAACGGATCGGTCTGATCGCTGAACTCGTAGCCGGCGAAAATCAGCCCGGCTTCGATGCGCAGCAGGTCCAGGGCTTCCAGGCCCAGGGGCACCAGGCCCAAGGGTTGGCCGAGTTGCCAGATGCGGTCCCAGACCCGTTCGGCGTCTTCGGGCTGGCACCACACCTCAAAGCCCAGTTCGCCGGTGTAGCCGGTGCGCGAAATCATCAACGGGCAGCCGTCGAAACCGTCCAGCCGACCCACCAGGAAGCGAAACCAGCCGAGGGTCTCCACGCTTGGTTGCGTGGGCGGAGTCCAGACCATCTGCTTGAGCAGTTCGCGACTCAACGGCCCCTGCACCGCCAGGTTGTGAATCTGCTCGCTGGCGGACTTGACCCACACCTTCATGCCCAGTTTCTGTGCCTGCTCGCGCAACCACACGCCGGCGTAGTCTTCGCCGCAGATCCAGCGGAAGTTGTCCGGGCCCAGGCGCAGCAGGGTACCGTCGTCGAGCATGCCGCCGTGGGCGTGGCACATCGCCGAATACACCACCTGGCCCACCGCCAGGCGCCGTATGTCGCGGGTCAGGCAGTACTGCAACAGGGCTTCGGCGTCGGGGCCGATGATTTCGAATTTGCGCAGGGCGGTCAGGTCCATCACCGCCACCCGTTCGCGGCAGCCGAGGTATTCCTCGGTGACGCCGTAACCGTCGTAGCGCAGCGGCAGCCACCAATTGCGGTAGTCGGTGAAGCTGCCGGTGAGGGCGCGGGTACGTGAGTGAAACGCGGACTCACGGGTGAGGATCGGGTCGGCATCCGCCGTGGTTCGAGTGCTCATGGCGATGGAAAAACGCTCCTTCTCGCTGTAGATGCGGACATGGATGTCGGTCGGGTTCCAGCCATTGGCCGGGTCAATGTCATCCGGGCACGAGGTACTGCCACACAGCAGGTCGGTCATGGCCCGCAGCAGCACGTAATCGCCGGGCCGTGACCAGGGTTCATCCAGGGTCATCTGCTGGTGCGCATCGATACCGGTGTTGAAGAAGAAATTGATCGCCGGCCAGCCGTTGCGCGCCTGCACGCCATGGGGGGCGAGGACGCGGCTGAGGTTGTCGCTGCAGTTGTCGTGCCCGAAATAGCCATGGGTTTCGTAGTAGCGTGCCGCGCAGGCCAGGGCGAATGAATCGTGGCGCCCGACCGTGTCTTGCACCACCTCCAGCATCGGTTGCATATGGCGGTCGAAAAACTTCGAAAACAGCCCCGGTGCCGGGTAGGCGCTGCCGTTCAGGGTGCGCGTGACGGTCTGGTCCAGCTCCAGCTCGACGCCGCGATCCAGGGCGCGCCGGTCGAGGGCGACGAAGTCCGAACACTGGCGGCCCGCGACGTCCAGCACCTGGATGTACTGCCCTTTGGCGACGGTGTAGCCGTGGGCGGTGCCCGCGCGCAGGGTGAATTCGTCGAGTACTTCGCCCAACGGCTCGGGCAGAGCCGGCAGCAGCAGCGGCGACGGATTGGCCCGCGTCACTATCAGACGCAGCTCGCTGGGCCGGTATTGTCGGTCGACGGCGGTGGCCTCGGCGGGTGCGGCGACGATCACCAGCAGCGCGTCCTCGGCGACAAACTGTCGGCTGTGGCCGGGCGGGCTGTCGGCGTCCCATAGCGAGGCCGCCAGCGGCAAGGCCTGTGCATCGATGCCGCGCCGCTGGAGCGCCTGGCCGATACGCCCAGGCACGCTGCACGCCGTTGACCCGCTCAGGCCCCAGCTCGCCAGGGCGCTGCGGCCGCCGGCGTCGAGGGCCAGCAGTGCGCAGGTTTGCCGGCCTTCGACGTCGATCACTTGCAGGCCGTCGCCGGGCTGCAAGTCGACCAGGGTCACGCCGCCGGCGGCCACGCGGTAGCGTTCCAGGTTCGGCGCGCGGGCAAACAGCCCGGGTTCGCGGGGATGGGAAACACGTGGTGCATTCATCATCAGCCGACCGACTTGATGGGTGTCGTGGGCTCGCCCAGGTACGCCGCCATCGAGTCATCCAGGGCCTGCAACCACGGTGTGTGGTGCGGCGGCGACTGGGTGCCGGTCATCAGCGAGCGATAGGACTTGTCGCGATAGCCCATGATGTTTTCCGCCTTGTCGTGCTTCCAGTGCAGGAAGGTTTCGTTGACGGCGGCGATGTCGAAATTCGGGTAGTCGGTGGCGTCCACCAGTTGCTGGATATAGGCGCCCTGGTACTCGAACATCTGCTGGTTGGTTTCCAGGGCCTGTTCCCGTGCGTGCCACGCTTGGCTGTCGGCGACCATGTCGGCGTGGCCGGGCAACTGAATGCGCCCGAGGATCACGTCGCGGGCATACCAGGCCTGGGCGTCGAACATGTTGAAGGAGTACCACTGGTCCTGCATGCCGAGGTAGACCAGGCGGGGGTTGGGTTCCCAGAACACGCCCTTGTAGAGGTTCATCGGCCACAGGCGGTTGTCGGTCTTGAGGCTCAGTGCATCGGGCAGGAACGGGAAGTGGTGCTTGTAGCCGGTGCACAGGATCACCGCGTCGATGTGCTTGCTGCTGCCATCGACAAAGTACGCGCGGTTGTTTTCCAGGCGCTGGAGCAGCGGTTTTTCTTCCCAGTTATCCGGCCAGGCATAGCCCATGGGCGCGCTGCGGTAGCAACTGGTGATGCTGCGCGCGCCGTATTTGTAGCATTGCGAGCCGATGTCCTCGGCCGAATAGCTGCTGCCGACGATCAGCAGGTCCTTGTCCTTGAACTCCAGCGCCTCGCGGAAATCGTGGGCATGCAGGATGCGCCCGGCGAACTGTTCGAAGCCTTCGAAGTACGGCACCTTGGGCGTGGAGAAGTGGCCGCAGGCGTTGATCACGTAGTCGAATGTTTCGCAGGTCAAGGTGTCGCTGGTGTAGTCGTGGGCGTAGAGGGTGAAGCGCTGGCTCTGTTCGTCGAAGGTGACTTGGCGCACCACATTGTTGAAGCGGATGTAGTCGCGCACGCCGGCCTTTTCCACGCGGCCCTTGATGTAGTCCCACAGCACTTCACGCGGCGGGTAGGAACCGATGGGTCGGCCGAAATGCTCTTCGAAGGTGTAGTCGGCGAACTCCAGGCATTCCTTGGGGCCGTTGGACCACAGGTAGCGGTACATGCTGCCGTGCACCGGCTCGCCGTTCTCGTCGAGGCCGGTGCGCCAGGTGTAGTTCCACATGCCGCCCCAGTCCTGCTGTTTTTCAAAGCACACCAGCTCAGGGATGGCGGCGCCTTTGTCACGGGCCGACTGGAACGCGCGAAGTTGCGCCAGGCCGCATGGGCCGGCGCCGATGATTGCAACACGTAGGGTCATGAGCGTGCCTCCTGAAGGTTTCAGCGAAAGATCACTGTCTTGTCCTGGTTGATGAACACCCGGTGTTCCAGGTGGTATTTCAGGGCTTTGGAAAGGGCCACGGTTTCGGTGTCACGGCCGATAGCGACCAGCGAGTCGGGCAGGTGGGTATGATCGACGCGCTGGATTTCCTGCTCGATGATCGGGCCCTCATCCAGGTCGCTGGTGACGTAGTGGGCGGTGGCGCCGATCAGCTTGACGCCACGGTCATAGGCCTGGTGGTAGGGCTTGGCGCCCTTGAACCCTGGGAGGAACGAGTGATGGATATTGATCGCCCGGCCCGACAGTTGCTGGCACAGGCCGTCGGACAGGATCTGCATGTAGCGCGCGAGCACCACCAGGTCGGTCTGGGTGTCTTCGACGATGCGCATCAGCTCGGCTTCCTGGCCGGCCTTGGTGTCCTGGGTGATCGGCAGGTAGATGAAGCGGATGCCTTCGCGCTCGGCCATCGCCCGCAGGTCCAGGTGGTTGGAGACCACGGCGGTGATGTGCATGTCCATCTCGCCCTTGCGGTGGCGGTAGAGCAGGTCGGTGAGGCAGTGGTCGAACTTGCTGACCATCAGCAGTACGCGGGTCGGTTGGCGCGAGCTGAACAACTGCCAGTGCATGTCGAAGCCACCGGCCAGGTCGCCGAGGCCTTTGCGCAGGGCGCCGATGTCGCCGGTCACGCCGGTGTTGAAACGGAACACCGCGCGCATGAAAAACTGCCCGGTGAACTCATCGTCGAACTGCGCCAGCTCGCTGATGTAGCACTGCTGTTGGGCCAGGCACGCGCTGATCGCGGCGACAATCCCGGACGCCGCCGGGCAGGTGATCTTGAGGATGTAATGTTCGCGGGAGGCGTCCATCGAAAGCTCCTGAGTTCAGTGAAGGAAGGCTCAGCCCTTGGCCGTGCGCTTGGTTTTTTGCGGGTCGTCGAAGGGCAGGGCGTGGGTGCTGGCGCTGGCCTCAAGGCTGCCGCGAACCTGCAAGGCAATACCGGGTTCGGAACAGGCGACGCTCATGCGCGCGATGGCCATCGAGCGTTTGCTCAGGCGCGAATACATGCCGCAGGTGATCACGCCGACTTGCTGGTTGCCCTGCCACACGGTGTCGCCGGCCTCGGCGGCGCGGACGCCCTCAAGCAGCACGCCGGTGATCTTGAAGCGCTCCTGGCCGCGCAGGCGCAGGTGTTCTTCGGCGCCACGGAAGGCGTTCTTGCCAGGTGAAACAGTGAAGTCCAGGCCCATTTCCCAGAGGGTGTCGCCGGCCTTCTGGTCGGCGAAGGGGTACATCTGCGAGTTGTCGTAGGGGAAAAACATCAGCGAGCTTTCCACCCGCAACCAGTCCAGGGCAGTGAAGGCGCAGGGGATGATCCCCTGGCTCGCGCCTTGTTCGAGGATGCTGTCCCACAGGAACGGCGCATCGGCGGCCTTGCAGAAAATCTCATAGCCACGTTCGCCGGTGTAGCCGGTGCGCGAGATCATCACCGGGCGGTCGAACAGGCGGGTTTGCAGGTGGTGGAAGTACGCCAGCTGGCGGATGCCGGGCACGTGTTCGGCGAGGAAATCCACCGCCAGCGGACCTTGCAGCGACAGGTCGTGCAGGTCGTCATCGAACAGCACCGCCACTTGCCGGCCCTGGGCCGAGCGCACGAGCATTTCATGCCCGGTGCCGGCGCCATGCACCACCATGAACGCGTTGGGGCCGGTGCGATAGACGATGCAGTCATCGACGAACTTACCGTCCTCGTCGAGCATCGAGGCGTACACCGATTTGCCCGGGTAGAGCTTGGCGATGTCGCGGGTGGTGGCCCACTGCAACAGGCTCTCGGCGTGGGGGCCCACGTAATGGACTTTTTTCAGGCCGGATACGTCCATCAGGCCGGCGCGGGTGCGGATCGCCTGGTGGTGGTCGGCGAGGTCACTGCTGTAGGTCCAGGCAGTGCCCATGCCGTTCCAGTCTTCGAGGTGGGAGCCGAGGGCGCGGTGCCGGTCGGCCAATGCAGAAATACGCCATGAGTGGGTCATGTGAGGTTCCTTGTCGTAGAAGAAGGGGCGTCAGGCCTGTGGGTCGAACTGGCTCAGCCACTCGACCAGCGTATGGCGGTAGCGGGTCATGCCCTTGTAGTCGGCGATGGGGTCGGGCAGGTCGCGCAGCACGCGGTGCAGGCGACAGCCCCAGCCGGGTTGGGTGACCAGCTCGTTCAGGCTGATCAGGTAGGTGCGGATGCTGAACATCACCGCGTGGCTGCGCGGCAGGCGCGCCATCACTTGCAGCTCGACCCGCAGGTGCACCTGCTGGCCGACATTCTGCGCAGTGATCCGGCCGCGATCGGCGCCCCACTCATGGAAGGTTTCCGGCGACGAATCCAGGCGCGGGTTGATGGTCAGGGTCCAGTTCAAGCGCCGTACCGGCTGGCCGACCTGCAGGTTGAGCAGGTACTTCAGCGCCCGTTCGAACACGCCCATCTGATGGGCCATGGGCACCGGTGCGTGCCATTGCTTGAAACTCATGCCGGCGTCGAACGCCAGCGACCAGTCGGCCGGGCTGGTGACCAGGCCGGCGTCCATGTACAGGTCGCCGTCGCGCTGGTCGAGCAGGGCGAAATCCCCCTGCACCTGGCGGCCGATGTACTCCAGCGGCGCGCAGGGCAGGCTGCTGGCATCGCCGAAGATGAAGGCCTGGTCGATGTCCAGCAGGTGGTTGCGCCACTGCCAGCGCTCGCCGTTTTGCGTCAGGCTGAACGCCTGCGGGTAGTCGGCGGCCAGGTGCTCCATGATCATCTGCAGCGCATCCCAGGCCGCCACTTGCATGTGCGGCATCACCAGGTAGCGGCGCGGGTCCTTGTCCAGCACCAGGGCGCGCTCGGCCATTTCCGAGCGGTAGTGCTCGTCGATGTCGAAGGCGTGCTCATAGATCGAGCCGGGGTCGCGGGAGATGGCCGGTTCGATGTTTACCGAGTACAGGTAGCTGTCCTCGATAAAGGGAAAGGGGAAACGCCGGATCGCGGCCGGGCTGTTGCGAAAGCTGAAATCGTCGCGATAGCTCAGCACGGGGCTCGTTTGCAGGGGCATGGCACTCACTCCTATAGGTCCAGCGAAACGCAGGGGCCGCTGCCGCGCGAGACGCAGGGCATCAGAAAGTCGGCCTGCTCGGCCGGGCTGAGGAAGCTGTCGCGGTGTTCGATGGCGCCGCCCTGGTGGCGTGTGATGCACTGGCCGCAGACCCCGCCACGGCACAGGTTGGGCACCTGTAGTCCGGCGTGTTCCAGGGCTTCGAGCAGGCTTTGCTCGGCCTCGACCCGCAGGCGCCGGCCGCTGCGCAGCAGCTGCAGGTCGAATGGCTGGCCGGGTTGTGCGCCCTTGAAGGCTTCCGAATGCACACGTCTGCTCGGCCAACCGAGGCGTGCAGCGTGTTGCTCAACCGCCTCGAGCAAGGGCTGCGGACCGCAGGTGTAGACGTGGCTGCCCAGCGGCCGGTTGCCGAGGATTGGGTTAAGGTCCGGGCGCCGGTCGTAGGTGTGCAGGCGCGGGCCGAGGCGCTGTTGCAGCTCGTCGAGATAGGCGTCGCTGAGGCCCCGGCGGAACAGGTAATGCAGTTCGAAGTCGGCCTGCTGTTGTTCCATCGCGGCGATATAGGCCATGAACGGCGTGATCCCGATCCCGGCGGCGATGAGGATATGCAGGCGCGCGGTGCCATGGGGTGCGAACAGATTGGCCGGTGGTGAAATCTGCAAGGTGTCGCCGACCTGCACCTGCCTGTGCAGGTACTGCGAGCCACCGCGCGAGGCGTCTTGCAGGCGCACGGCGATGCGGTAGTGCTGGGGCTGCGCCGGGTCGCTGGTGAGTGAATAGGCGTTGCGCACCGTGCCTTCGGCCAGCGGCAGGTGCACCTGCACATGGCTGCCGGGCGAGAAGCCGGGCAGGCTGCCCGTGGCGGGCCTCAGGGTGAATTCGCGCACCACCGGCGTGAGCATGCGTGCGGCGCTGACCTGGACCTTGAGGGCCGCGCTCATGGCTGGAACCCCGCGTAGGGCTGGTCGGGGTTGATGCACACGCCGAGATACGCCCCCAGGCGCCGGGAAAAATGCGTGCGGACCTCCAGCCCGACGTGGCAGCCGATGCAGTTCAACAGCGGCTCCGGCCCGGCCGCCTGGGTCAGGCCGCAGTGCGCGCAATACACCTGGCGCAGGCCGGGGATGCAGGTCATGTCGATCTCGTCGTCTTCCATACCCGCCGCACGGGCCTCGCCGTGCACACGCCAGATAAAGGCTTCGTCGCCCAGCAGGTAGAGCCGGCAGCCCACGGTGGCGCTGGCCAGTGCCTGTTGCAGGCGCCGCGCAAAGTCGGGGCGTTCGCCGTTCAACAGCAGGGGGCTGTCCAGTTCGCTGATGAACGCTGCGCTGGCGGCGGCTGATTGCATCACCACGATGGGGCGGCTGCGGGTGTGGGTCATGGGGGCTCTCCACGGTGGGTTTTGTTTCCTGTTGGGAGAGATACTTTCCTATGGGGAAAATCTTCTCAATCTGGAAAAAGGGCTATGCCTTTGGAGATAAGCCTTGCGCGCCGGCCATTCGGGGCATGGAAGTTGCTGGGCCTTTCGACCACGCAGCGCAACCGGACGGGGAGTTATCGAAGAGTGCTGACACGACCAAAAGGCTGGCCGCTCTGGTTGGGGCCTGTACGCCCCGAACAGGCGCGCAGCGTGCGCAGGTTATTGGCCGGGTTGCCCCTGCACGCTGACGGTGCCTTGTCGGGTTTCCTGGACCGTTTCGACGCACTGCTGCCGCCTGCCAGGCTCAACCTGATCCTCGGCGGCGAAGACCTGGGCCCGACGCGACGAGGGTGGGTCGATGGCTGCCAGGCGGTCGCGCGTTGCCCCTGGCGCGACGCCAGCGTGACGGACGCCCCCCAAGCCTGCGGACCGTGCCGGCAACGGGGCGTGCACCGTCTGGTGTGCGCCTTGCCCGAGGGTGAAAAGGGCGCATTGCTGCTCGACACTCCCCGGCGCGCCGGTGGCAGTTGGCGCCAGCTACTGGAAGAGGCGGCGCAGGCGGTAGGTGTGAGCGTGCGCCTGCGCAGTCAAACCCGTGAACAGCAGCGCAAACAGGCGACCTCCCGCCACGGTGCGCTGGCCCGTGAACTGCACGATTCGGTGGCGCAGCAGTTGGGTTACCTGTCGTTCCAGGCCCATGGCTTGCAGTCGCAACTGGGCGAGCCGGCACTGCAGGACCTGTGCACCGGCCTGAGCCAACTGCAACGCCAGGTGCGCGAGCTGATCACCAGTGCGCGCCTGACCATGGACGGGCGCTCGCTGCGCCAGGCCCTGGCCGATTCGGTCGCGGAGTTCTCGCGGCGCTGCATCATCGTCTTCGAACTCGACAACCGCCTGGCCGACGACGCCCTGAGCCCGGAAACCGAATTGCAGATCCTGCAGATCATTCGCGAGGCCCTGGCCAATGCGGTGCGGCATTCCCACGCGCGCCACGTGCGCATCGAACTGCGCCAGACCCAGGACGGCGACGCCTCGGTGTCGGTGGAAGACGATGGCATCGGCTTGATCCCGGCCTGCGACGAGCACAACCATTTCGGCCTGGCGATTATCCGCGAGCGCGCCGCCAGCATCGGCGCGCGGCTGAGCATAGAAGCGATCCGCCCGCACGGGGTGCGCGTGCACCTTGGCCTGCGCCGCCACCACGATCTGCCACAGGGGAGTCTCGATGGGCTGCACGACCTTATTACTGATCGATGATCACCCGTTGTTTCGCAAGGGCCTGGCGCAGTTGTTCGATGCCAGCGGCGACTTCGAAGTGGTGGGGCAGGCGGCCAGCGGCCGCGAGGGCATCAACCTGGCCGTGAGCCTGACGCCGCAACAGGTGCTGCTGGATTTGCACATGCCTGGCCTCAGCGGTTTGCAGGTGCTGGATGAACTGCGCCAGTTGCATCTGGATTGCCAGGTGGTGGTGCTCACCGCCTCCATGGACCGCGCCGAGTTGCTCACGGCCTTGCGCCTGGGCGCCAGCGGTTATGTGCTCAAGGAAACCGAGCCGGATGCGTTGCTGGCGTATATGCGCAACTGCCACAAGGGCGCGATCGTACTGGACTCGAGCCTGATTGCCTTGCTCGCCGACCAGGCCGAGCCCACGCAAGCGTGTGAGGCTGCGGGCAGCGAAAACCTTACCGAGCGCGAAGGCCAGACCCTGGCGCTGATCGCCGCCGGCATGAGTAACAAACAGATCGGCAGGGAACTGGGGATCAGCGACGGCACGGTGAAAATCTACGTGCGCAGCCTGTTGCAGAAGCTCGGCCTGCATTCGCGCCTGGAGCTGGCGGCCTGGGTGCACAGCGGTGCCTTGATGAAACACGAGGAGCGCCACTAGATGAGGGACAGCCCCGAAGCGTTTGCGCCGCCGCCGATTGACCTGATGGATTGCTTTCCCGCCGCCTTATTGCAACTGCGCGACAACGGTCAGATCGCCCACTTCAACCTGGCCTGGGCCGAGTTGATGGGCGCGCCGGGCGCGGAGCGCAACCTGATGGACTACGTGCACCAGGAAGACCGCCCGCTATGGCGCCAGGCCCTGAATGAACTGCGTCGCCGCCCCGACACCTCATTCAACCAGCGCCTGCGCTTTGTGCACCCCAGTGGCGAACTGCGCTGGTTCGAGATCAGCCTCAAGCGCGGCCCCCAAGGCTTCTACCTGGTGGCCGGGGACGTTACTGCCCACAAGCGCCGCGAAATCGCCTGGCAGGCCAGCCAGCGCAGCAGCATGAGCTTGCTCGACAGCATGCCGGGCCTGATCTATCGCGGCCGCAACAACCGCGACTGGACCATGGAATTCGTCAGCGCCGGCTGCCTGGAGTTGACCGGTTACCCCGCTGAGCGACTGGTGGACAACCATGAGTTCACCTACAACAGCCTGATCCTGGCGCAGGACGCCGACTATGTGTGGCGCGAGGTGCAATATGCGTTGTCACGGCAGGAGCCGTTCGAGCTCAATTACCGGATTCGCTGCGCCGACCGCTCGATCAAGCACGTGTGGGAGAAGGGCGTGGGGATCTATGCCGATACCCGTGAGGTGTTGGGGATCGAGGGGGCGATTTTCGAGCGCAAGAGTTGACGGATAAACGCGATTCAAATGTGGGAGGGGCTTGCCCCCGATGAGGGCGTGTCAGTGAATGCATCTTTAACTGACACAACGCTATCGGGGGCAAGCCCCCTCCCACATGGGATTCAATGCGCGCCTGCGGCCTTGTTCAGATCACTCTCCGCCCACTGCGTATACACGCACGCATCCGCCGTCGCCCAGCGCACACGCACCGGGTCGCCGGCCTTGAGGGGCATGCCCGCGGCGGACAGCGCCTTGACCGTCATCGATGTGCCGCCGAGGGTTTTCACTGTGCAGGTCTGGCTTTCGCCGAGGAACAGCACCTCACCCACAATCGCCGACACTTCATTCCAGCCCGCCGCCAACGGTTGTTCAGCGGCCTGTTCGACACTCAGCGCCAGGGCTTTTTCCGGGCGTACCATCAGCAGCACCTCCTGCTCGGTGTGCAACCCGCTGGTCAGGCGGATCGACACGGATTGGCCTTCGAACGCCGCCACGGCATTGCCCTGGGCCTTGAGCTTGAGGAAGTTGGAGTTGCCGAGGAACGACGCTACGAACGCGTTCGGCGGGTTCTGGTACAGGTCGAAGCCGCTGCCCAGGCCGACGATCTTGCCGTGGCTGAAAATCGCGATGCGCTGGGACAGGCGCATGGCTTCTTCCTGGTCGTGGGTCACGTAGACGATGGTGATGCCCAGGCGCCGGTGCAGTTGACGCAGTTCGTCCTGCAGGTCTTCGCGCAACTTCTTGTCGAGGGCGCCGAGGGGTTCGTCCATCAGCAGGATGCGTGGTTCGTACACCAGCGCGCGGGCGATGGCGACCCGTTGCTGTTGGCCGCCGGACAATTGCGAAGGGCGGCGATGGGCGAACTGTTCCAACTGCACCAGCTTGAGCATGGCGTCGACGCGCTTGTCGCGTTCGGCGCTGGCCAGTTTGCGAATCGCCAGGGGGAAGGCGATGTTGTCGCGCACCGACAAATGCGGGAACAGTGAGTAACGCTGGAACACCATGCCGATGTCGCGCTTGTGCGGCGGTACGTTGACCAGCGATTGGCCGCTGACCAGGATCTCGCCGCTGCTTGGCGTTTCGAAGCCGGCAAGCATCGACAGCGTGGTGCTTTTGCCCGAGCCGCTGGAGCCGAGGAAGGTGAGGAATTCGCCGTCCCGGATGTCCAGCGAGATGTTGTCCACGGCAGCGAATTCGCCGTAGTGCTTGTTCAGGTTGCGCAGGCTGACCAGGGGTTGGCCATGGCTCTGCGCGACATCGTTGATCACTGCACTCATGTTCTTCTCCTCGGCGCTCAAGCGCGGGTTTCGGTACGCCGGCGAACGGCGGCGGCAATCACCATGACCAGCACCGAGAGGCCGATCAGCAGCGTCGACGCGACGGCGATCACAGGCGTCAGGTCCTGGCGCAGGGTGGTCCACATTTTTACGGGAAGGGTTTGCAGGGTCGGGCTGGCCATCATCACGCTGAGCACCACTTCGTCCCATGAGACCAGGAAGGCGAACAGCGCACCGGCGACCATCCCCGGACGAATCGCCGGAAAGGTCACCTTGAACACTGCCTGCAACCGCGAGGCGCCGCAGATCACCGCCGCGTCTTCGATCGACTGGTCGAACAGCTTCAGCGAGTTGATGATCGAGATGATGGTGAACGGCAGCGCCACGATCACATGGCTGACCACAAAGGCGAACATCGTGCCGGTGTAGCCCAGCTTCAGGAACAGCGCGTACACCGCCACGGCGATGATCACCAGCGGCACGATCATTGGCAGGGTGAACAGGCCGTAGAGCAATTCACGGCCGGGGAAGCGCCCGCGCACCAGGGCAAAGGCGGTGGGCAGGCCGAGGGCGACGGCGAATACGGTGGTCAGCACGGCCACCTTGAGGCTGGCCATGGCCGCGTTCATCCAGTCGGCGTTGGAGAAGAACTGGCCGTACCATTTCAGCGTCCAGCCCGGCGGCGGGAACACCAGCCATTGCGACGAGCCGAACGACAGCAGCACGATAAACACGATCGGCAGCAGCAGGAACAGGCCGATCAACCCGGTGGTGGTGTAGAGGCCCAAGCGCATCCTGCGGCTCATGGCATTGGGAGTCAGGAGCATGACGGCTTACCTCGCGTTGCTGGCGCCAACCGGGGATTCCGGCTGAAGCTTCAGGTAGAAGTAGAACAGCACCAGGGTGATGAAGATCAGCAACGCGGCGCCGGCACTGGCCAGGCCCCAATTGAGGAACGATTGCACCTGCTGGATGATGAACTCGGGCAGCATCATGTTCTGCGCACCGCCGAGCAGCGCCGGGGTGACGTAGTAACCGAGGGACATCACGAACACCATCAGGCCGCCGGAGAACAACCCCGGCCGGCACAGCGGCAGGAACACGCGCAAGAAGTTGGTCCACGGGCTCGCGCCGCAGATCGAGCCGGCCTGCAGGATCATCGGGTCGATGGCCTGCATGGTCGCCTGCAATGGCAGCACGATGAACGGGATCATGATGTAGCTCATGCCGATCACCACGCCGGTGAGGTTATGCACCATCTCCAGGGGCACATCGATGATGCCCATGGCCATCAGCGCCTTGTTGATCACCCCGGAGGCCTGCAGCAAGACCAGCCACGAGTAAGTGCGGGCGAGCAGGCTGGTCCACATCGACAGCAGCACAATATTCAGGATCCAGCGCCCCCAGCCGCGCGGCACCAGGGTGATCGCCCAGGCCAGCGGAAAGCCCAGCAGCAGGCTGAACAGGGTCACCAGGCCCGCCACCGAAAAGGTGTTGAGCAGCACCCGTGCATAGGCTGAGTTGGCGAACAGCTGTTCGTAGTTGCCCAGGCCCGGCGTGGGTTCCAGTACGCCGCGCAGCAACAGGCCGATCAGCGGCGCCAGGAAGAACAGGCCGAGGAACAGCAGGGCCGGGATCAGGTTGCTCGAGCCCCGCCAGCGCTGTACCAGGGACGGCGCCCCGGCCTTGGGCGAAACCGCGCCGGCAGCGCCGAGGGCGCTCCCGGTCGGTGTGGTTGCCGTCATTTTCATTTGACTAGCCATTCATTCCACCGTGTCGCAATGGCCGGACCGTTCTTGGCCCAGTAGGCGAAATCGAGGGTGATCTGGTCCTTGACGTAGGCGGTCGGCAGGTTCGGCGCGAGCACCGAATCCAGGCGCTGCACGCTGTCGATGTTCACCGGTGCATAGGCGGTCAGGTTGGAGAAATCCGCCTGACCCTTGGCGCTGCTGGCGTTGGCCAGGAATTTCATCGCCGCCGCTTTGTTTTTCGAACCTTTAGGCACGACGAGGATATCGGCCATGACCAGGTTCTGCTTCCAGCTCACGCCCACGGACGCGCCGTCTTCCTGCAGGGCGTGGATGCGACCGTTCCAGAACTGGCCCATGCTGACTTCGCCTGACGCCAGCAACTGTTGCGACTGCGCACCGCCGCCCCACCAGACGATGTCTTTCTTGATGGTGTCGAGTTTCTTGAAGGCGCGGTCCAGGTCCAGGGGGTAGAGCTTGTCGGTTGGGACGCCGTCGGCCAGCAGCGCCAGTTCGAGCACGCCGGGGCTTGGCCATTTGTAGAGGGCGCGTTTGCCGGGGTAGGTCTTGGTGTCGAACAGCGCGGTCCAGTCCTGGGGCTTGCCGGCGCCGAGCTTGCCTTCGTTGTAGCCGAGCACGAAGGAGAAGAAGAACGAGCCCACGCCATGGTCGGAGACGAAGCGCGGGTCGATCTTGTCGCGCTGGATCACCGAGAAGTCGAGGGGTTCGAGCAGGCCTTCGGCGGCGGCGCGCAAGGCGAAGTCGGCCTCGACATCCACCACGTCCCACTGCACGTTGCCGCTTTCGACCATGGCCTTGAGTTTGCCGTAGTCGGTGGGGCCATCCTGGACCACGGTAATGCCGCTGGCCTTGCTGAACGGGTCGGCCCAGGCCTGCTTCTGCGCATCCTGGGTGCTACCGCCCCAGCTCACGAAGTTGACGCTTTCGGCCGCCATGGCCGCGTGAGTGGCCGTGGCCAATAAACCCGCGAACAGCACCGCGGTTGCACGTTTGTTCAACACCATTTTCACGCCCTCATTTGTTTTGTTATTGAGCGGGCTTGGTAATGCCCGCCTATCGGGAGCAGTAGGTCCATCGGGGGCCTCTAATCGAGACCCCGAAAGGCGACCGTGCCAAGGGCTGTTATTGGTGCTCTCCCTGGCGGGCGCACTTGGCGGAAGCGTTCGGTCTATGGAATATCATATTATGGTATTCCAAACTTTGTGCAAGCATTTTGCCTTACCGGTTATCCGTCATTCGGTGAAGGGAATGCTCTCGACCACCTCCAGGTCGTAGCCGGTCAGCCCGGCGTATTTGAGGGGCGGGCCGAGGTGACGCAGCTTGCCGACGCCGAGGTCCTGCAAGATCTGCGCCCCGGTGCCCACTTCGGAATAGATGCGCGACTGCGAGCGGTTGAACTGGCGCGGTGCCTGGGTCAGTTGCGGCACGCGTTCCAGCAGCGCCTGGGACGACTCATGGTTGGCCAGCACCACCACCACGCCGCTGCCTTCAGCCGCGACACGTTGCAAGGCCGCCCACAGCGTCCAGTTGGACGGGCCGCTGTAGTCGGCACCGACCAGGTCGCGCAGCGGGTCGATCACATGCACGCGCACCAGCGCCGGGGTATCGCGGCGCAACTGGCCCATCACCATTGCCATGTGCACGCCGCCGTCGATGCGGTCTTCAAAGGTGATCAGGCGGAACGTGCCGTGCACCGTGGGCAGGTCGCGTTCACCGATGCGCACCACGGTGCGTTCGGTGCTGAGGCGGTAGTGGATCAGGTCGGCGATGGTGCCGATCTTGATGCCGTGCTTGCGCGCGAAGATTTCCAGGTCGGGGCGGCGGGCCATGGTGCCGTCATCGTTCATCACTTCGACGATCACCGATGCGGGGGTGTGCCCGGCCAGGCGCGCCAGGTCGCAGCCGGCTTCAGTGTGGCCGGCGCGGGTCAACACGCCGCCGTCCTTGGCGCGCAACGGGAAGATATGCCCCGGCTGCACGATGTCGGCCGGTCCGGCATTGCTGTCGACAGCCGCTGCCACGGTGCGCGCGCGGTCGGCGGCGGAGATGCCGGTGGTCACGCCGCTGGCGGCTTCGATGGACACGGTAAACGCGGTGCTGAACACGCTGCCGTTGCTCGGCACCATCTGTTCCAGGCCAAGGCGCTGGCAGTGTTCGTCGGTAAGGGTCAGGCAGATCAGGCCACGGGCTTCGCGGGCCATGAAACTGATAGTCTCGGCGGTGCAGCAGGCCGCAGGCAGTAACAGGTCGCCTTCGTTTTCCCGGTCTTCGTCGTCCACCAGGAGCACCATCTTGCCTTGGCGGTAGTCTTCGATGATGTCTGCGATGCTGTTGAAGGGCATGGAGAGTGCTCGATTTGTTGGTTGTATGTATTATGGTATACCAAAAAACTCAACAAGAGGATGTCACGATGAAGGCCTACTGGATTGCCCATGTGGATGTGTCCGATGCCGAGCAATACACGCAGTACACCCAGCGCGCGCCGGCGGCGTTTGCAAAGTTTGGCGGCCGGTTCCTGGCCAGGGGCGGGCGCAGCGAGGCAATGGAAGGCGGGCCGGCACGGCAGCGTAATGTGGTGATTGAGTTTGAGAGCTATGAGCAGGCGGTGGCGTGTTATGAGTCCGCTGAATATCAGGAGGCGAAGGCGCACCGTGAAGGGGTGGGGCTGGCGCAGATCATCATCGTGGAAGGGCTGGCGCCCTAGGTCATCAGGCCGAACATGGGCCAAATGTGGGAGGGGGCTTGCTCCCGATAGAGGTCTGTCAGCTACAAGGATGCTGACTGATACACCGCTATCGGGAGCAAGCCCCCTCCCACATGTTGATCCGTGTTTGGCCGTGCGGTCAGCGGATGAAGTGAATCTTGCCGCTGTCATCATTGCCGATGTAAATGCCATACACCCCAGCCTGGCGTTCCTCGATATACCGTTCGAGAATCTGCCGGATCGCCGGGTAGTAGATGCTCTCCCAGGGAATCTCCTCGGGCGCGAAGAACTTGTAGTCGAGGGTTTCCGGGCCGAACTGGCCGGTGATCTCCAGCGCGATGGCGCGGAAGATGATGTACACCTCGCTGATTTTCGGCACGCTGAAGATCGAGTAGGGCGATACGATCTCGGCGCGTACGCCGCTTTCTTCCCAGACTTCACGCAACGCCGCCTGCTCGGTGGTTTCGCCACCTTCCATAAAGCCGGCAGGCAAGGTCCAGGTGCCCGGGCGGGGCGGGATCGCCCGTTGGCACAGCAGGTATTTGCCGTCCTGCTCGATGATGCAGCCGGCGATGATCTTGGGATTGATGTAGTGGATATAGCCGCAGCCCCGGCACATCAGGCGCTCATGGGTATCGCCCGGTGGCAGCTGGTGACCGAGGTCACTGCCGCCGCATGTCGGGCAAAAGCTGGGGCTGGCCAAGGTCAGTGACCTATGCGCGGTTCTTTCAGCGCGATGGGCAGGGTGATTTCCGGAATCTTGCCGGTTTCTTCCTGTTTGCGCTTGAGGTAGTCCAGGGCCACGGCGGCCGCCGCACGCACGTGATCGACGCAGGCCTGGTGGGCCGCCAGCGGGTCGCCGCTCTTGATCGCCTGGACCATGCGTTCCATTTCCTGGTTACTGGTGCCGCGACGGTTTTCCTGGGACACCGAGGTGGCGCGCAGGTAGCTGATGCGCGCTTGCAGCTGGCGCAACTGGGTGGCCGCCACATGGTTGCCCGAACCTTCGAGCAGCACGTCGTAGAAGCCCTGGACCGAGTCGATGACCTGTTGCAGCTCACCGTCCTTGAGGGCCTTGCGGTTTTCTTCCAGGGCTTTTTCCAGGGCCTTGATGTCCTTGGCCTTGGCGCGCAGGGTGAACAATTGCACGATCAAGCCTTCGAGCACGCAGCGCAGTTCATAGATGTCGACGGCGTCGGCCAGGGTGATGATCGCCACCTGCGGGCCCTTGGCATCGGCGAATTCCACCAGGCCTTCGGACTCCAGGTGACGCAAGGCTTCGCGTACCGAGGTGCGGCTGACGCCGAGGCGGTCGCACAGGTCGCGCTCCACCAGGCGGTCACCGGGCAGCAGTTGGAAGTTCATGATGGCGCTGCGCAGTTTTTCCAGCACGATTTCGCGCAGGGTGACCGGGTTGTGATTGACCTTGAAGCTGTCGTCGAGGGGCGCGCGTTTCATGGGGTCTGCTCTGAATTTGGCGGTTAACTGGAGGCCTCGGCCGGCCGGGGCCGATTGAGGGCCGAAAATCGTGCCCAAGTTTATCATGCTGCGTTCCTTAAGCGACAAACCCTCACGGCCCCCGCGCGCCTCAGGCCAGGGCCGGCAGCGGGCCCAGCTTGCCCTTGTGGTAGATCATCGGCGTGACCGGTTCCTTGGGCAGGATCAGGTTCTTCACCGCGCCGACGATGATCGCGTGATCGCCGCCGTCGTATTCGCGCCACAGTTCGCACTCGATGATCGCCGTGGCCTTGGCCAGCAGCGGGTTGCCCAACTCGCTCAGGTGCCACTCGATACCCTTGGCCTTTTCCTTGCCTTTGCTGGCGAAAGCATAGGCCTCGGCGGTCTGGTCGGCGGACAACAAGTGGATCGCGAAGCGCTTGCTGTCGCGCAGGATCGGGTAGGTGTCCGACCCATAGTTGGGGCAGAACAGCACCAGCGCCGGGTCGATCGACAGCGCGCTGAACGCACTGGCGGTAATGCCGACGATGCCGCCGTCCGGGTCGAGGGTGGTGACCACCGTGACGCCCGAAGGGAATGAGCTCATGACGTCTTTGTAAATGCCGGGTTCGATCATGGTCGGGGTCTCTTAACGCATCACAAAAGGATCAGGCATGGGCGCCTGGGAGAGGTTGATCCACACCGTCTTCAGCTCGGTGTAGGCGAGCACCGAATCGATGCCGCTTTCGCGTCCGTAGCCGCTGTTCTTGAAGCCGCCGATAGGCGCCATGGCCGACACGGCGCGGTAGGTGTTGACCCAGATGATCCCCGAGCGCACGTCCCGCGCCAGGCGGTGGGCGCGGCCGAGATCGCGGGTCCAGATGCCGGCGGCGAGGCCGAACTGCGAGTCGTTGGCGATGGCCAGCGCTTCGGCTTCGTCGTTGAAACGGATGACCGAGGCCACCGGGCCGAACACTTCTTCCTGCATGATCTTCATCGAGTTGCTGTCGCACTCGAACAAGGTCGGCTCATAGAACCAGCCCTCACCGAGGTTCTGCGGGCGTTTGCCGCCGGTGCGCAGGCGCGCGCCTTCGGCGATGGCATCGGCGACCAAGCCCTCGACCACGGCCAGTTGCTGCGCGGTGGCCATGGGCCCCATTTCGCTGGCGTCGTCCTGGGGGTTGCCGATGCGGATGCGCTCGGCGCGCGCCACCAGGCGCTCGACGAATTCGTCGTAGATTTCATCCTGCACCAGCAGGCGCGAGCCGGACACGCAGCTCTGCCCGGACGCCGCATAGATCCCGGCAATCGCACCGTTGATGGCGCTGTCGAGGTCGGCGTCGGCAAAGATGATATTCGGCGACTTGCCGCCCAGCTCCAGGGACAGTTTGGCGAAGTTCTCCGCGCTGCTGCGCACCACATGGCGGGCCGTGGCCGCGCCGCCGGTGAAGGCGATCTTGCGCACCAGTGGGTGGCGGGTGAGGGCGGCGCCGGTGCTGGGGCCGTAGCCGGTGACCACGTTGACCACGCCCGCTGGGATCCCGGCTTCAAGGGCCAGGCGCGCGAGTTCGAGGATGGTCGCCGAGGCGTGTTCCGACGGTTTGATCACGATGGTATTGCCCGCCGCCAGGGCCGGCGCGAGTTTGATCGCGGTCAGGTACAGCGGGCTGTTCCACGGAATGATCGCGGCGACCACGCCCATGGCTTCGTGCACGGTGTAGGCGAACAGGTCGGGCTTGTCCAGCGGCAGGGTGCCGCCTTCGAGCTTGTCGGCCAGGCCGGCGGTGTAGTGGAAGAACTCCGGCAGGTAGCTGACCTGGCCACGGGTTTCGCGGATCAACTTGCCGTTGTCGCGGCTTTCCAGCTGGGCCAGTTGCTCCTTGTTCTCGGCGATCAGGTCACCCAGGCGGCGCAGCAATTTGCCCCGTGCGGTGGCGGTGAGGCCGCGCCAGGCCGGGCTGTCGAAGGCGCTTTGTGCGGCCTGCACGGCGCGCTCCACATCGGCTTCATCGGCGTCGGGCAGTTGCGCCCAGGGTTCGGCCAGGGCCGGGTTGAGGCTGTCGAAAGTCTTGCCGGACAGGGCATCGACCCATTCACCGCCGATGCACATCTGGAAGCGTGCGAGTGTCATGCAACGATCCCCTTGATTGGATTGTTTTGGGCGTACACCGTGTCGAGGAAGCCCAGCATCAGCTGGTTGACCAGGCGTGGCGATTCTACCGGCATCATATGCCGTTGCTCGGCCAGCACCGCAACGGTGGCGCCGGGAATACGATCGGCCAGTTGCCGGGCCATTTCCGGGGTTGAGCCGGGGTCGAGTTCGCCGGTGGCGACCAGGGTCGGTACGCGCAAGCCCTTGAGGTCGTCGGCGCGGTACATGTCCTGGGTCGCAAACAGTTCGTAGGTGGTCAGGTAGCCCTGGGGGTCATTGCCCGCCAGGGTTTCACGCAGGGCGGCGATCTGCGCCGGGTTGGCCGCCTGGTATTCACGGCTGAACCAGCGCGACAGCGCAGCTTCGGCATTCGCATCCGGGCCGTGTTCGGCGGCCTGGGCGGTGCGTGCGATCACGCCGGCACGCTGTTCGGGGCTGCGATTGAACACACTGTTGAGCACTACCAGGGATGTGAGGCGCTCGGGGTAGTGCAGGGCAAACGCCCGGGCGACCAGGCCGCCCATGGAAAAACCGATCACCGTGGCCTGGGGCAATTGCAGGTGGTCGAGCAGCTCCAGCAACTGGTCGGCATACCCCAGCAGCGGCGTGCCGGCGGCCGGGCGCGGGCTGGCGCCATGGCCGAGCATGTCATAGGTGATCACGCGGTAATTCGTGGCCAGGCCAACGACTTGCCCGCCCCACATTTCTTTATTCAGGCCCACGCCGTGGATCAAAACCACAGGCTGGCCTTGGCCGGTCGCCAGATAACTGGTGCCAGCCGGGGTGCGTTCAGCGGTGAGCCGAATCATGGAGCGCTCCTGCATGCTTTTTGTTTTGGCCGGTCTTGCTTACTGGGCTTTTTCAGCGGCCAGCTCTTCCAGGTCGATATAGCGGTTGCCGATACGAGGGTGCAGGCGGCCGCCATCGGCGCAGCCCAATACCACGACGATTTCATCGGCGCGCGGCGAATCCTCGATGTGCATTTCCAGGGTGATGTAGTGCGAACGCAGGCCTTCGTCGTCCTTGTGCATCATCGGGATCTGGATCGAGGTGCCCGGCCCGCCGCGCTTGTTGGTGAAGCTCAGGTAGCTCTTGGCCTTGACCGCTTCACGGTAGTGATTGCCGAAGCGCAGGGTATGGATGATCGCGCTCGCGTGTTCGATCTCGCCATCGGCCCCGACCACGGCAGCCTTGCCATACGCCTCGATGTTTTCGGCGCCGCCAATGATGCCCACGAGGCGCTCGACCATCAGCGCGCCGAGGTCGGAGCAATTGGCCCGGATCTCGGGCTTCAAGTCTTCGACGAAGCCACGACCCAGCCATGGGTTCTTCAGCACCACGGCGAGGCCGACCATTTTCACCGGGGTGTCCGCGGCCTTGCCGCCTTCGATAAAGGTTTCTTCTACGTAGCTGACGATCTTGCGGATTTCGAAACTCATGAGCGGCTCCATCAGGTGTGGGGGAGTGGATTGCGTATGATGGTATACCATAATACGCAAAGCACAAGGGTCGCAAATGAGTTTGCGTGGGGGACGGCGATAAAGGGGGGGTGAAACTCTTCTTGGGGTGATGTTAAAAAATGTTAGATTGAAAAAATACTTCACATAATCTGTTCATTGGTGGATGATCGATCCCAATTCCAACGCGGCTCGCCGGTGTGGTGTCAGCCGCCGTTTACCCCTGGAGTACCCCATGAATAATAAGAATGTCGGTGTGATCGGTCTGGGCGCGATGGGGCTGGGCATTGCCCGCTCGCTGTTGCGCGCAGGCTTTAATGTGCATGCCTGTGATGTGCGCGACGCGGTGACCCAGCAGTTCGCCAGCGAAGGCGGGGTGGCGTGCGCGTCACCGGCGCAGATGGCCGAGGCCTGTGATGTGATCATCACCGTGGTGGTCAACGCCGAGCAGACCGAGACCGTGCTGTTCGGTGAGGGCGGTGCCGTGGCGGCGCTGCGTCCCGCCAGCCTGGTGATCGGCTGTGCCACCGTGGCCCCGACCTACGCCGTGGACCTCGGCCGGCGCCTGGGCGAACACGGCCTGCTGTACCTGGATGCGCCGATTTCCGGCGGTGCGGCCAAGGCTGCCGCCGGTGAGATGACCATGATGACCTCCGGCCCGCAGGCCGCCTATGCCAAGGCCGATGCAGTGCTGGCGGGCATGGCCGGCAAGGTGTATCGCCTGGGCGACGTCCATGGCTTGGGCTCCAAGGTCAAGATCATCAACCAGTTGCTCGCCGGCGTGCATATCGCCGCCTCCGCCGAAGCCATGGCCCTGGGCCTGCGCGAAGGGGTGGACGCCGATGCCTTGTACGAGGTGATCACCCACAGCGCCGGCAATTCCTGGATGTTCGAAAACCGCGTGCCGCACATTCTCAAGGCCGACTACACGCCACTGTCGGCGGTGGATATTTTCGTCAAGGACCTCGGCCTGGTGCTGGATACCGCGCGTGCGAGCAAGTTTCCGCTGCCGTTGTCGGCCACTGCGCACCAGATGTTCATGCAGGCTTCCAGCGCCGGTTTTGGCCGCGAGGACGACTCGGCGGTGATCAAGATTTTCCCCGGCATCGACCTGCCGACCGCCAAGCCCGAGCCGGTGTAAGGAACGCTTTATGACTAATCACACCACGCGCCCGTTGCTGGGCTGCATCGCCGACGATTTCACCGGCGCCACCGACCTGGCCAACATGCTGGTGCGCGGCGGTATGCGCACGGTGCAGAGCATTGGCATCCCCAGCCGCGAAGTCGCGGACGGGCTGGATGCGGACGCCATCGTCATCGCCCTCAAGTCGCGTACCACGCCGGTCGCAGAGGCTGTCGAGGAATCCCTGGCCGCGCTGGACTGGCTGCGCGAGCAGGGCTGCGAACAGATTTTTTTCAAGTATTGCTCCACCTTTGACTCCACTGCCGCCGGCAATATCGGCCAGGTCAGCGAGGCCTTGCTCAAGGCGCTGGGCAGTGATTTTACCCTGGCCTGCCCGGCGTTCCCGGAAAACGGCCGGACGATTTTCCGTGGCCACCTGTTTGTGCAGGACCAGCTGCTCAATGAGTCGGGCATGCAACATCACCCGCTGACGCCCATGGGCGACGCGAATCTGGTGCGCGTGCTGCAGAGCCAGACGCAACTGCCGGTCGGGCTGCTGCGGTACGACAGCATCGCCGCGGGCGTCGAGGCGACCCGTAAAAAAATCGCCGAACTGCGCGAGCAAGGCGTGGGCATTGCCATCGCCGATGCGCTGTCCGATCAAGACCTCTACACCCTCGGCAGCGCCTGCGCCGACTTGCCTTTGCTCACGGGTGGCTCGGGCCTGGCCTTGGGTTTGCCAGGCAATTTCCGCCGTGCCGGTAAGCTGCGCGACTTCGATGCGGCGACGCTGCCGACTATCAGCGGTGGCGAGGTGGTGCTCGCCGGCAGTGCTTCGGTGGCGACCCTCGGCCAGGTTGCGGCCTGGTTAGAGGCGGGTCGCCCGGCGTTGCGCATTGATCCGTTGGCCCTGGCTGCCGGTGAGCCGGTGGTGGCGCAGGCCCTGGCGTTTGCCCGCGACAGTGCACACACCGTATTGATCTACGCCACCAGCACCCCGGCTGAGGTCAAGGCGGTGCAGCAACAGCTGGGTGTCGAACGCGCTGGCGCCCTGGTGGAGAACGCCTTGGGCGAGATCGCCTCGGGCTTGCGCGAGCAAGGCGTGCGGCGTTTCGTGATCGCCGGCGGCGAAACCTCTGGCGCGGTGGTCAAGGCCCTCGGCGTCAACCTATTGCAGATTGGTGCGCAGATCGACCCTGGTGTGCCGGCCACCGTCAGCAGTTCCGCCGAGCCCCTGGCACTGGCGCTCAAATCCGGCAACTTCGGTGGCCGTGAGTTCTTCGCCAAAGCCCTCGCGCAGTTGGCCGGAGGTGCCCAGTGACTGGCATCGACGAACAGGCCCTGCGCGAAGAAATCTGCGATGTCGGCCACAGCCTGTATCAACGTGGCTACACCGTCGGCAGCGCCGGCAATATCAGTGCGCGCCTCGACGATGGCTGGCTGATCACCCCCACCGATGCCTGCCTCGGGCGCCTCGTGCCAGGTGCTATTGCCAAGGTCAACCTGAAAGGCGAGTGGGTGTCCGGGGACAAACCTTCGAAGACCTTGGCCCTGCATCGCCAGGTGTATGACCGCAACCCCTCGGTGGGCGGTGTGGTGCACACCCACTCCACCCACCTGGTTGCGCTGACCCTGGCAGGCGTGTGGAGTGCGGAGGATATCTTGCCGCCGCTCACGCCTTACCAGGTGATGAAGGTCGGTCACATTCCCTTGATCGGCTATCAGCGTCCGGGTTCGCCCAACGTCGCCGAGCAAGTCGCGCAACTGGCCAACCGCGTGCGTGGGGTGATGCTTGAACGCCTCGGTCCGGTGGTCTGGGAAAGCTCGGTGGCCAAGGCCAGCTACGCGCTGGAAGAGTTGGAAGAAACCGCACGGCTGTGGTTGATGAGCAACCCTCGGCCGGCGCCGCTGGATCAGGCGGCACTGGATGAATTGCGCGAGACCTTCGGCGCGCACTGGTAACCCGCAAGACGACACGGCAAGTGCTGCCCGAGTGCCTGGTTTGACGCTCGACGGACCCGGCTTGCCTGAAAAACAATAACAACAGGACATTCTTGAATGAGCCCACTGATTTTGATGTTGACCGCTGGCGCGGGTATCGCGCTGCTGCTGTTTCTGGTCCTCAGGTACAAATTCCAGCCGTTTGTCGCGTTGATGCTGGTGAGTATCGTGGTGGCGCTGGTGGCCGGGGTGAAACCGGCTGACCTGGTGGCGACGATCGAGGGCGGCATGGGCAAGACCCTTGGCCATATCGCGATCATCATTGCCCTGGGCGCGATGATCGGGCGGATCATCGAGCTGTCCGGCGGTGCCGAGGCCCTGGCCAAGTCGCTGATCGAGCGCTTCGGCAACAGCCGTACGCCGCTGGCGCTGACCATCGCCGGGTTCATCATCGGCGTGCCGGTGTTCTTTGAAGTCGGGGTGATCATCCTGATGCCGTTGGCCTATGGCGTGGCACGCCGGGCGCGCAAGCCGCTGCTGGTGTTCGCCTTGCCGATGTGTGCGGCGCTGCTCACCGTGCATGCCTTCCTGCCGCCCCATCCAGGCGCCGTGGCCGCCGCCAGCCAACTGGGCGCCGACCTGGGCCGGGTGCTGATGTTCGGCCTGCCGATCACCGCGTTGCTGTGCTACATCGGTTACCGCGTGGCGGGGCGCATGACCCGACGCTTCTATCCGATGACCGACGATATCCGTGCCGAAGTCTATGGCCCTCACGTGACCAATGAAGACCTGCGGGCCTGGACCAACGGCAATCACCAGGCGGTGCAACAGAGCGCTGTGGCCGAGTCCCCTATGGGCCTGGAAGAGTCCACCAGCGCCATCGCCGCCAAGCTGCCGGCGGCGCCTGCGCCCGGTTTTGGCCTGATTGTCAGCCTGATCCTGCTGCCGATTGTGCTGATTTTGCTGGGCACCCTGGCCACGTCGCTGCTGCCGGTCGACTCGACCCTGCGTGGGGTGATGACCGTACTCGGCGCGCCGCTGGTGGCGCTGCTGATCGACACCTTGCTGTGTGCCTGGCTGCTCGGCTCGCGCCGTGGCTGGAGCCGCAGCCAGGTCTCTGACGTGATCGGCTCGGCGTTGCCGGGCGTGGCGATGGTGATCCTGATCGCCGGCGCCGGTGGTGTGTTCGGCAAGGTGCTGGTGGACACCGGCATCGGCGCGGTAGTCTCCGACATGCTGCGCACCACCGGCCTGCCGGTACTGGCCCTGGGCTTTTTGTTGACCATGCTGCTGCGCGCGGTGCAGGGTTCGACCACCGTGGCCCTGGTGACCACGGCGGGGATCATCAGCCCGCTGATCGTGACCCTCAACCTTACGCCCAACCACCTGGCGCTGCTGTGCCTGGCCATGGGCGGTGGCGGGCTGGCGATGTCGCATATCAACGACGCCGGCTACTGGATCTTCACCAAGCTCGCCGGGCTCAACGTGGCCGACGGTCTGCGCACGTGGACGGTGATCACCACCTTGCTCGGCACCTTGGGTTTCTTGATTACCCTGCTGATCTGGCCTTTTGTCTGACTCTTGGGAGCTTTTATGCCTCGTTTTGCTGCCAACCTGAGCATGCTGTACCCGCAACATGATTTTCTCGAGCGCTTCGCGGCGGCGAAGGCCGATGGTTTCGACGCGGTGGAATACCTGTTCCCCTACGACTACAGCGCCGAGGCACTCAAGCAACGCCTGAGTGACAACGGCCTGGTCCAGGCCCTGTTCAATGCACCACCGGGCGATTGGGCGGCGGGGGAGCGCGGCATCGCCACGCTGCCGGGGCGTGAGGCGGAGTTTCGCAGTGGCTTCGACCGCGCGTTGGAATACGCCGCCGTGCTCGGCAACGACCGCGTGCACGTCATGGCCGGCCTGCTGCCCTCGGAAAGCCTGCGCCAGCGCCACCAGGCCGTGTACCTGGAAAACCTCGCCTACGCCAGCGCGGCGGCGGCCAAGGTCGGCGTCACCGTGTTGCTGGAACCGATCAACACCCGCGACATGCCGGGGTTTTTCCTCAATCGCCAGGCCCAGGCCCAGGCCATCTGCCGGGAGGTCGGCGCGCGCAACCTCAAGGTGCAGTTCGACTGCTACCACTGCCAGATCGTCGAAGGCGACTTGGCCACCAAACTGCGCCGCGACTTCGATGGCATTGGCCATATCCAGATTGCCGGGGTACCGGACCGTCACGAGCCAGACCTGGGCGAGCTGAACTATGGGTTCCTGTTCGAACTGATGGACCAGTTGGGCTACGACGGCTGGATCGGCTGCGAATACCGGCCAAAGGCCGATACCTCGGCCGGCCTGCAGTGGTTGCGCGACTGGAAAGCGGCTCGGTAGTCGACGAGCCTCTGTGTTGGTTAGGTTCAAATGTGGGAGGGGCGGTGCGACGATTCGACTTGCCCCCGATAGCGGTGTGTCAGCCAACACAACTACCAACCATGCCGCCGCCATCGAAGCCTCGCTAAAGCTCGACATCTCCCACAGGGGACCAGCGGTGACCAACTTCCCACCTGCCAACCTCAATCAAATGTGGGAGGGGCGGTGCGACGATTCGACTTGCCCCCGATAGCTGTGTGTCAGCCAACACATCTGCCAACCCTGCCGCCGCTATCGAAGCCTAGCTAAAGCTCGACATCACCCACAAAGGAAGGGGATCAGGCCGGCAACGGATCACCCGGCAGCATCAATTCAATCCCGCGCTTGCGGATGCCATCTGCCGCTGCCGGGGCCAGGGCGTCGTCGCTGATGATCACGTCGAACGGTTCCAGCCCGGCGATGCGGTACATGCTGAAGGTGCCGTATTTGGAGCTGCTCGCCACCAACACCACCTGGGACGCCGATTGCATCGCCACTTGCTTGACCTCGACTTTCAGCGCCGAGGGGGTGGTGATGCCTCGGTGCAGATCCCAGGAGCTGGTGGAGACAAAGGCGATGTCCGTGACCACCTGGCGCAGGGTCGCCACGGCCAGCCCGCCGACGGAAGAATGGTTGTCATGGTCCAGTTGGCCGCCGGTGTGGATCACCGTGACCTGCGTCGCATCCATCAGGGCCTGCACGATCCCGAAGTCGTTGGTGACCACCGTCATCCCCGACAGCGCCTTGATATACGGGACGATCTCCAGGGTGCTGGTGCCGGCATCCAGGTACACCGTCATGTCCGCGTGCAGCAACCGTGCGGCCAGTCGTGCCATGGCCTGCTTTTGCGGCAACTCCACCACGGCTTTGGATTGATGGCTGGGTTCGCTGTGCATCTGGCTGGCGATCCTGACCCCACCGGTGACGGAGTACGCGCGGCCTTCCTGCTCCAGCAGGGCGATATCGCGGCGCACGGTCATGTGCGAGCAGTCGAACATCTCCATCAACTGGTGCACGCTCATCACCTGATGCTTGCGCAACTGTCGCAGGATCTGTTCGCGACGCTGCTCGGGAATCATCGGGGTGCTGCTGTCGGTGGCCGTGTCCTTCGGGTTGGGCATTAAGGCTCCGCAGTGGTTGGGTAAGAGGCGGGGAGTGCGTGGCTATAGTAGCCAATACACGCCCCCGCCGGCGACCCCGGTGTGACAGCGGTCAGAACTTGAACCGCCCCACCAACCCCTTGAGCTGACCGGAAATATCCGTCAACCGCCCCGATCCGGTCTGCGCCGAGTGGGCAAAGCCTTCGACCAGTTGCGCATCGGCATGGATCTGCGCGATGTGCCGGTTGATCTCTTCGGCCACCTGGTGCTGTTCTTCGGCCGCGGTGGCGATCTGGGTGTTCTGGTCGCGGATCGAGTCCACCGAGCCTTGGATCTTGTCGAAGCTGTCGCGGGCCTGCTGGATGCGTTCCACGCTGGTGTGGGACACCAGCAGGCTGCCCTGCATCTGCTGGGTGACTTCCTGGGTGCGGCGGGCGAGGTTGCCCAGCAGGCTGTCGATTTCACCGGTGGAGTCGGCTGTGCGGCGTGCCAGGGCGCGGACTTCGTCGGCGACCACGGCAAAACCGCGGCCCTGGTCACCGGCGCGCGCGGCTTCAATCGCGGCGTTGAGCGCCAGCAGGTTGGTCTGTTCGGCGATCGAGCGGATGGTGTCGAGGATGGTGTTGATGTTCTGGCTGTCCTGCTCCAGCAACTGCATGGTCTGGGTCGACTTTTGCAGGTCTTCGCTGAGCTTGAGCACGCTGCCGGTGGCTTCGCCGATGTGCTGCTGGCCATTGTGCACGTCGCGGTAGCCTTCGTCGGCACTCGCGGCGGCGGCGCTGCAGGAACGCGCGACTTCGTTGGCGGTGGCCACCATTTCGTTGAACGCGGTGCTTACCAGCTCCACGGCTTCACGTTGGCGGCCGGCGGCCTGGTTCATGTTGTTGGCGACTTCGCTGGTGTCGGCGGCGGCGGTTTGCAGGTCGGAAGAGGCGTTGCCGATGCGCTGCACCAGTTGCGCGATCATGCTCAGGAACTGGTTGAACCAGCCCGCCAGGCTGGCGGTTTCGTCCTTGCCTTGCACCTTGAGTTGGCGCGTCAGGTCGCCTTCGCCTTCGGCAATCTCCTGCAGGCCGTCGGCCACCCCGCGAATCGGGCGCACGATCATGCTCGCAAAACTGGCGCCGACAATCGCGAACACTACGGCCAGGGCGGCGGCAATCGCGGCGATCAACCACGTGAGGCTGGTGGCGCCGGCCATGACTTCATCGCGTTTGATCAGGCCGATAAAGCGCCAGCCCAGATCCTTGGAGCTGACCACGTTGGCCATGTAGGCCACGCCGTTGATGTCGACCTGGGTCACGCCGTCGCCGCGCTTGGCCAGTTCGGCGTAGTTGGGGCCCAGGTCGGCCATCGGCTTGAAGTTATGCTTGGCGTCGCTGGGGTCCACCAGCACGTTGCCGTTGGCTTCCACCAGCATCAGGTAGCCGCTGTCGCCCAGCTTGATGTTGCGCACCAGCTCGGTGAGCTGCTTGAGCGACACGTCCAGGCCGACCACGCCAAGGATATTGCCGGTGGCGTCGGCGACGGTGTGCACGGTGCCGATCAGCACCACGTCGTCCGGTGCCCAGTAATAGGCGCCGGTGCGCACGGTGGCGCCTGGGGCGGCGATGGCGGCCTTGTACCAGGGGCGTACGCGTGGGTCGTAGTTGTTCAGTTTGGTGTCGTCAGGCCAGCTGGCATAACCGCCGTCGGCGAGGCCCAAGGACAAGTAGGCGGTGCTCGGGTGGCTCTTGGCGAACTGATCGAAAATCGCCAGCAGGTCTTTGTTGGTCTGGGTCAGGGGGATTTGCGCGGCGTCGGCGCCGGCGTAGCTCTTGAGGTCCTTGGCCGCGACAACGCGCGGGTCCTTGGCGACGAAGTCGACGTTCTGGCTGATGCCATCGAAAAACTGCTTCATGCCGTTGTCGATCTGACGGATCTCGCGACCGCTGCTGTCGAGGAAATTGGCCAGGGCCCCCTCGCGCAAGTTCAGCACAACCATAACGGCCACCAGGATGACTGGCAGGCACGCGATAGCGGCAAACGCCCAGGTCAACTTTTGCTTGATATTCATGACTTCACCCGCGGGTATTTATATTTTTGGCAAGGAGAAAACAGTGGCGTCGAGCGTCGCATGTGTTGTTTTGAGGGGATGTGGCCCATGCGTACTCCCTTTGTATCGACTGCGGGAGCACGCACTTTAGGCCGAAGGGCGTGTTTATCCGATGCGCTCGCCACCCAGCGCATCACGCTGCATCGATTGCAGGTTTTTCTCGATGGTTTCGCAGATGGCTTCCATCTGGATCTGGTGTTCGCTGGAGCGGAACGGGCTTTGCAGGTCGGTGCCGATGCGTTCGATGGCCAGCAGCATAAAGCCCACCACGGTGGACGCCAGCGGGGTGAACCAGCCCAGGGATTCCACCAGGCCCACGGGCACGATCAGGCAGAACAGCGAGATAAACAGGCGTGGGAAATACACGTAGGGGTAGGGCAGTGGCGTGTTGGCGATCCGCTCCATGCCGCCCTGGGCATTGGACAAATCCACCAGGGTCGATTCCAGCCGTGCCAGGCGAATGCTGTCCAGGTGCCCGGTCTTGTATTCCCTGGCCAGCAACGCCGCCGAGCCGGTGAGGATGTCATTGGCGAAATTATTGGTGGCGCCGTTGCGGGCGAATTCCTCGGCGGGGATAAAGGCGCGTACTTCATCAGGGCACGGCTCGCCCTTGAGGTGCGCAGCCAGGCAATTCACGTAGGCCACGTGGCGGCGCAGCAGGGTGGCCTTGACCGGGTTCACTTCGCCGTCGGGGTCGTCCAGCAGGGTCAATACCTGCCGCGCGAAGCTGCGTGAATTGTTGACCATCGCGCCCCACAGCGTACGGGCCTCCCACCAGCGGTTATAGGCGCTGCTGTTACGAAAGCTGATGAGCACGATCAGTGCCGAGCCCAGCAGGGTGAGGGGCATCAGCGGCAAATTGATCTTGGCGGTGAGGAACAGCATGAAGTCCACGGTGACGGCGACGTCCCACAGCAACAGCCAGAACAGTGACCAGCCCACATAGCCCATGGTCTTGATGATCAGGCGGTACTTTTTGATGATGGCGGCTTTCAAACGACAACCTCGCGGCGAACGGTAGGCAACAGTGCCTTAGCTCGGACGCCGGCTTGCGGGGAAGGTTCGCCGCGGCGACTGAAACGGTTAAGCCGCCTGGGTTTTTTGGAACAATTTTGGTAACGACGATGTCCCCTGAGCTAATCACGCTAGATTGCGCTCAAGGCAAAACGCCATTACCGGTGCTGCAATTGAGATCAGTGAATCCAAGTTGTTTGATCAGGGCTCTTTCTCATGTGCAGTGGTTCGTTGAAGCTGGCGATTGAACAGTCGGCGCGGGCGTTTGAGCGCCATATGGATTTTGACGGGTGTATTCGTACCCATTATTCGGCTCTGCTGGAGTGCTATTCAAAAAGACCGTTTTTCTACAAGACGGCGCTGAAATTCAGTCGCTTGATGGTGTCCTTTACGTTATTGAGCACGTATTTCACCAAGCCGGTCCCCTTGCTGTCCGAGGTGAAAGCGTTTTGTGTGGCGCGCGGGTTCTGTTCGCGAAACAGCCTGGAATCGATCTTCCTGCTGTTCAGGGCACTGGGGTTCATGACGGTGTCGAGGCATCCGGACGACAGCCGTCTGCGGCTGTTCAGCCCATCGTCCCAAGCCTGCGCGGAGATCCGGCCGATGCTCACGTCCATGGTCGAGCCGCTGGGCGTGATGTGCCCCGAACCCGCGGTGTGCGCCTCAATGGCCGGGTTGGATGATCGCGCCTATCTGGCCCGGTATTTCAAAGGGTTTTCGGTGCTTCTCTGCCGTAACCTGAGCATTGACCTGTTGATACCGGATTGTTATTGGCTGGTAAAACGCGATGCCGGGCATATGTTGATGCTGGCGATCTATAACGATGCGTGTACGCGGGATAACCAGGGCGCAAGTTTCAGGTCATCGTCCTACCTTTCCATCGCTGAGCAACTTTCGGTGTCCAAGACCCACGTCATTCGTCTGGTGCAAGAGGGGGCCGAGCGGGGCTATTTCAAGATTCATTCCAAGACGCAACTTGAGGTCCTGCCACCTTTTGTCGTGCTGGTAAGACGGTTCATGGCCTATTCGTTTGCGATCTGCCTGCACAGTCTTCAACTGAGTCATGCCGATGACACACCGGCCACCCATGCACAGGGAGTGACGGGATGCCGGCAAATGTGAAACTCAGGCCTCGGATGCAGAGGCTGTTGTCGCCCGCCATCGCCCAGGCCGAACTGATCGGGATTTTCGCCTGGCTGGCGGTGTTGCTGGTGGATCGTGGGGGGATGTTCGGCTGGCCGGTGGTGCTGGTCACGCTGGGGCTGTGCGTGGTGTATGGGGTTCACCGGGTGGTGACGCATTATGTGCTGTGGCGGGCGCTGGGCGGGTTCTACATGGTGCTGCTGTCCGCAGGTTTTGCCTATGTGGTGCACACCCGCCCCGCGTTGCAGGTGTTCGCCTTGCCGCTGGCCGTGACCTTGGTGATGAGCAGCGCAATCCTGTTTATCGTGGTCCAGGATTTTCTGGTCTGCGCCGCCCTGGTCTGGTTACTGACGTGGCCCAACATTCAGCTGAGCCTTTATGACGGGGTCGACACCTATGTGTTTATTTTTTGTGCGGCGTCGGTGTCGATCGGCTTTATCTTGAATGTCTACTACCTGAAAAACCTGCGCTCCGTGTTACTGGTCGAGAGTGAGTTTCGGGAATTGGCCGAGACGGATTACTTGACCTCCATCCTGAACCGGCGCGCCTTTATGGAGGGCTTCGCCAAACTGATTGCGGCCGGTGATACCGGTTACTTCATGATGTTGGATATCGACAGTTTCAAATTGAAGAATGACCAGTTCGGCCATGATGTCGGCGACCGGATTCTCTGCGCCATGGCCGCGTGCCTGAAATCCACCCCCGGCAGCCACAGTTTCGGCAGGATTGGCGGCGAGGAGTTCGGCGTGCTGCTGCTGGTCGATGACCCCGATCTCGCCACCGATTACGCGCTGCGCCTGCTGCAAGCGATCCGCTGCAGTGTCGCGCCGCCCCATCACTACACCTGCAGTGCGGGCATGACGCGCTTTACGACCGGGGCCGATATGTCGGCGGTCCTCAAGCGTGCCGACCGCAATCTCTACGCCTCCAAGGGCAATGGCAAAGACCGCGTATATTTGGATGGCGCGCCGGTGTTTCACCGTTCGATGTCCACCCCGGAGGCCCTATGAAAGTTGGCGTGATTTCCGACACCCACGGCCTGCTGCGCCCTGAGGCTGTCGCTGCCTTGCAGGGATGCGGGCAGATCATCCATGCCGGTGATATCGGCAGCCCTGAGATTCTTCAGCAATTGGCACAGATCGCGCCCCTGCACGTGGTGCGTGGCAACAATGACCAGGACGCGCCGTGGGCAGAGCAGGTGCCCGATCATCTGATGCTGGAGGTGGACGGATGGCGGACGCTGGTGGTGCATGATATCGCCGACGTACCCGCCTTACTCGACACGTCTACTCGGCTGGTGATCACTGGCCATTCGCACAAGCCCCTGATCGAATGGCGGGGCGCAACACTGTACGTAAACCCCGGCAGTGCAGGGCGGCGGCGCTTCAAGTTGCCGGTGACGTTGGCGGTGCTGGACGTGCGGGACATGACGATCGAGTCGCGGCTGATCGCGCTGCTGGACTGATCCGGCTTTTATCGTTGCGTCAGGATGCTCTGCAACAATCCCGGAAACCGTTCCTCAAGCACCTCGCCGCGCAATGAATTCATATGGGTGGTGCCCACGCTGCGGGTGTGGACCAGGCCGGCATCGCGCAGGACCCGGAAGTGGTGGGACATGCTGGACTTGGGGCGCCCGCCGTCCAGTTCGCCGCAGCTGGCCTCGGGCACGCCGGCCAGGCAGCGGACAATCTCCAGGCGCACCGGATCACTCAGCGCGTACAACAGGCGCTCGAGGGTCAGGTCTTCCGGGGTGGGGTGTTTAAAGGCTCGCATGAAACGAATCATAACAGGGGGCTATCATCGAATACCATAGTTCGATTACCATCGAACTATCGAATCATCCACTCGCTCCCGGAGTTCTCAATGCCCGCTTTGTTCGAACCGTTCACACTCAAAGACGTCACCCTGCGCAATCGCATCGCCATCCCGCCGATGTGCCAATACATGGCCGATGACGGCATCGTCAACGACTGGCACCTCGTGCACCTGGCCAGCATGGCCCGTGGCGGCGCCGGTTTGCTGGTGGTCGAGGCCACCGCGGTAGCGCCTGAGGGGCGTATCACCCCAGGCTGCGCCGGTATCTGGAGCGACGCCCACGCCCAGGCGTTCGTGCCCATGGTCAAGGCCATCAAGGCCGCCGGCTCGGTGCCAGGCATCCAGATCGGCCACGCCGGTCGCAAAGCCAGCGCCAACCGCCCGTGGGAAGGGGACGACCATATGCCTGCCTCCGATGCACGCAGTTGGGAAACCATCGCGCCGTCGGCCATCGCCTTCGGTGCCAACCTGCCGCAAGTGCCACGCGCCATGACCCTGGACGACATCGCTCGGGTCAAGCAGGACTTCGTCGACGCCGCCCGCCGTGCCCGTGACGCCGGCTTCGAATGGATCGAACTGCACTTCGCCCATGGCTACCTGGGCCAGAGCTTCTTCTCCGAGCATTCCAACCAGCGCACCGACGCCTACGGTGGCAGCTTCGACAACCGCAGCCGTTTCCTCCTGGAAACCCTCGCTGCCGTGCGCGAGGTCTGGCCGGAAAACCTGCCGCTGACCGCGCGTTTTGGTGTAATCGAATACGACGGCCGTGACGAACAGACCCTGACCGAATCCATCGAACTGGCCCGCAACTTCAAGGCCGGCGGCCTGGACCTGCTGAGCGTCAGCGTCGGTTTCACCATCCCCGACACCAATATCCCGTGGGGCCCGGCCTTCATGGGCCCGATCGCCGAGCGCGTGCGCCGCGAAGCCGGCATCCCGGTGACCTCAGCCTGGGGCTTTGGCACGCCGCAACTGGCGGAAGGTGCGTTGCAGGCGGGGCACCTGGACCTGGTCTCGGTCGGTCGTGCGCACCTGGCTGACCCGCATTGGGCGTACTTTGCGGCCAAGGAGCTGGGCGTGGAAAAATCCTCCTGGACCTTGCCGGCGCCTTACGCCCATTGGCTGGAGCGCTATCGCTGATCGGATCCATTTCTAAAGTTGTATAAAAATCCAAATGTGGGAGGGGGCTTGCCCCCGATAGCGGTAGACCAGTCGATGTTGCTGTGACTGATACACCGATATCGGGGGCAAGCCCCCTCCCACGTTTGGCTCGCGTCCAATTTCCTACAGATCGATACAAAGCTGTTACCTGAAAAATAGTGAATGAGAATAGATGTCAAACGCGAATGGATTGATATACCATTCCCGCGTTTTTTGGCAGGTTTGCCGCCCCATCTGGCTCATTCACTAGGTTCAACATCCATGCGTCGTACCCTGATTTCCCTCTGCGTGCTTCAGGCGTTTTCCCCGTTTACCTGGGCCGAGGTTGTCCCTGCCGACAAGGTCAGTCTTGAGCTGCAAGCCACCAATGTCACTGGCGAGGCGGACTACGAGACGGCGCAAGGGCCGGTCAAGGGCTACCACGCCACACGTTCGGCGAGTGCGACGCGCACCGACACCTCGATTCATGAAACCCCGCAGTCCATCAGCGTCGTGTCCAAGGATGTGGTCGAAGACATCGGCGCCACCCGTTTGCAGGATGCCCTGGACTACGCCGGTGGCGTCGGTCGTGCCAACAACTTCGGCGGCCAGGGGCTCACCACCTTCACCGTACGTGGCTTCACCACCGGCGAGTTCTACCGCAACGGTTTCCCGATCAACCGCGGCTACCCGAACATGCCCGACGCCAACACCATCGAACGCCTCGAAGTGCTGCGCGGCCCGGCAACCATGCTGTATGGCCGTGGCGATCCCGGCGGCACCTTCAACGTGGTGTCCAAGCAACCGCTGGCCGAGCCGACCGTGACCCTCGGCAGCCAACTGGATGACCAGGGCATGCAGCGCGCCACCCTCGACGCTTCCGGCCCGCTGGACGAACAAGGTCGCCTGGCCTATCGCCTGAACGTGGTGGGCGAGGGCGGTGACACCTTCCGTGACCATGTCGAAACCGAACGCTATGGCGTGACCCCGGTGATCACCTGGCAGGCCAGCGATGACACCAAGGTGATCTTCGAAGGCGACTTCATGCGCAACAACCACCCGCTGGACCGTGGCCTGACGCGCTACCCCAATCAAAAAGGCACCGCCTCGCGTGACACTTTCTGGGGTGAAAAAGACGCCGGCAAACTGCACAACGACAACAGCATGGCCCAGCTGCGTTTCGAGCACCTGCTCAATGACAGCTGGACCCTGGGCGGTGGTTTCCAATGGCTGGACGGCACCTTGCAAGGCAATGCCATTGAAGCCAACGGCCTGGCCGCCGACGGTCGCACCCTGGGCCGCAACTTCAACTACCGCAAACTGGAGTGGACCGACAAGGACACTCAGCTCAACCTCACCGGGCATTTCTCCACCGGTGGTTTCGACCACACCTTGCTCACCGGCGTCGAATTCGAAGACTACGACTACAAGTCGATCATCCAGCGCTCCAGCGGCGCAGTGGGTGCTTATGCAATCGATATCTTCAACCCGGTCTACGGCCAGGCGCGCCCGAACCTCACGCGTACGCCGACCCACGACAAGGAAAACCTCAAGACCTACGCGGCCTTCGTGCAGGATCAGGTGGCCCTGACCGAGCGCCTTAAAGTGCTCGCCGGCGCACGCTTCGAGCGTTTTGAACACGACTACCACACCTACGTGCCGGGCGGTAAAAGCTGGGAAGCCAGCGACAACGCGGTCACCCCACGCGTGGGCGTGATCTACGACCTCACCGACACCGTCGCGGTCTACGCCGACGCCGCGCGTTCGTTCAAGCCCAACACCGGCGCCAGTCGCCAGGGCGGTGGTTTTGAGCCGGAGAAAGGCAAATCCTACGAGATGGGCATCAAGTGGGAAGCCCTGGACCGTCAACTCAGCGTCGACGCCGCGATCTACCAGATCGAGAAGAAAAACGTGCTCACCACCGACCCTCTCGACTCCACCTTCAGCGTCGCCGCCGGCCAGGTGCGCAGCCGTGGTTTCGACCTGAACGTGGCGGGCAATATCACCCCCGAGTGGCGTGTGATCGGTGGCTATGCCTACGTGGACGCCGAAGTGACCAAGGACAACACCCTGCGCAGCGGCACGCGCTTGCTGAACATCCCGCGCAACAGCTTCAGCCTGCTCAACGTCTACGAGTTCCAGGACGGCGCCCTCAAGGGCCTGGGCCTCGGCGCGGGTAGCAAGTATGTGGATGAACGGGCCGGGCAGACCGCCAACAACGCCTTCTCGATGGACGCCTACACCGTGGTCGACCTGCTCAGCTACTACAAGGTCAACGACAAGGTGCGGCTGAACCTGGACGTGAAAAACCTGTTCAATCGCGAGTATGAAGAAGGTGCGTTCGGCAACGTGTACGCCTACCCCGGCGAACCGCGCACGGTGCAGGTAGGCATTGCCTATACCCTGTAACGCCGCCTGATTGGCTTGCAATGGCCCAGGTGATTGCAAGCCACGTCACAGCCCCGGCAGAAAAGGCACTAAGATCTACCCGATAGATGGGAGTCAAATGTGGGGGGCAAGTCAGATCCTCGCACCGCCCCTCCCACATGTTCTTTCACCTGATTTCAGGGCAGGGGCGGCGCGTTTCACCAGGCGCCGTCGAATCTTCTATCCCGCGTCTGTTATCAATTCTGCCAGCACTGCGCATAGCGCTCACACACGCTATAACGTTTGTCCAATTCGGCCATGTGTGCCCAGTTGTCGGCCATTGCTTCCTTTTCCAGCACTTCATTGAGCCTGCGGTAGAACTGCAGCATCGCACCGTTGACAGCCAATGCCTGAGTGATGTCGGTGGCCGGGGTATCGGGCACCAGGGTTCTTAATGTGGGCGTGTCCAGTCGTGAGAGGCGCGCACGGTACTCAACCTTGTACTGCTCAAGTGCCTTGGCCTTTACGCCCTGAGCCTGGACCAGGTAGTTCACGACGTTCTGACGATACTGCGCCCAATAGGCATCCGGCAGATCAAGGTTCATCTGGGCCTTGCGCTTGTTGACCACCAGATCAGTTGCGTGACCGCGCGCGCTGTCGTCCAGCGGGCTGGCCTGGGGTTTCATTTCCGCGATGATGCTCGGGGCGATAATCTGCTCGGCCAAGGCATCACGCTCCGGGGTGGCGGGGAGGCCTTTCGGCGGCGCGGGGAACAGCGCATTGGCACCTACGCAGCTGGGCAGTCCTTTATTGATCACCGGGACCGGTGAGCGCACCACCTGGCCTTTTACTGAATGCAGACGTTTGAGTGTCGTCACACACTGGCTGCCTGCGCCAGTGAACGTCACCTCGTATTCCGCGCCGTTTTGCGGAGTGAGGGTGAAAGCCATGCCGCACACCGAACCTGTGCCTTGGGTATTCAAGTGCAGGAACAGTTCTTTGTTGGCGGGCAAGCGGATTTCCAGGTAGGGCGTTTTTTCGGAGACCGGCGGCATCGACATGTCCGCCCGCCTGCGGGTGTTGGCCAGGAACAGATTGTTAAGGATGCCGGTGGTCTGTCCATCGCAATGTTGCGCATCTATTACACTCAGCGTGGCACTGCTCATGTCGCTGACAAATCGTAGCTTGGCAGCATCCGGTCCGGTGGCATCGGGGTACGTACCCGACACGCTGCAGCCGCTCAATATCAACGCGAAAAATGTTGCGCCGAGCGCACGGCCTGCAAATAAATTACTCATGGAAGGGAGGTCATCCTTAACGCCGATGTTGAGAAGTGCCGCATGATACTGGCAAAGTTGAACTTTTTTCGATGGACCGAGGATTGAATGCGCAAAATAAGTCAGTTGTTTGTGATCGGAACCGTGGCCTTGATGAGTGCCTGCTCGGCATTGCCACCTGAAATGGCATTGGATTCGAAAGTCTATTCCGCCGAAAACGCAGGTCTTGTCCTGGGCGCACTGATCGAGGGTGGGCCCTACGGAACCTGGATGAGCTTTCACAATGTGGACACCGGAAAAGACTATGGCTGGGGCCCCAAGGACTACTACTCGGCATGGTTGCCTGGAGGCACCTATGAAGTCAGTGACCTTGGCTCGCGTCGTGGCGTGATGGGGCCCTACTCGAAGCCGCTGCGCTTTACCGTCACCAATGGACAAATCAATTACGTGGGCGAAATGACCTATGGTTGCCCGCTCGCGGCTCGCCCGGCCGCGATCTATGGCGTGAAAAACTGCGGACTCCTTGCGTTGGGGACCTGCACCGTTGATTACCCCAGCATTGGCATCTGTGTGGTGGATCGACAGGAGCAGTCCGTTCGCACCTTCGTCAAGCAGCACCCGCAATATTCCGAGCTACCGGTCAAGTCGGCCGTGATGTCGACGCGTTGACCCTTGCGCCGAGTTGAGCGTGGAGGCTCAATCGGGTTATAGCGGCGTCAGCACATTCATCACCGTATCCAACGCCACCCGCGTGTCATCCAGCTGCACCAGCGACGCATGCCGCGCGCCGAGGGCGTCGCGGTTCTGGATCGCGGTGAGGATCGCCTTGTGCCGGGGCAGGCTCAGGCCCTGGATGTCCGGGCGGCGGTTGGTGATGTTGATCGACTCGCGCAGCGGCAACGACAGCATGTTGCACATATAGGCGAGCAGGTCGTTACGGGTGGCATCGGCAATGGCGCGGTGGAAGTCCAGGTCGGCCTGCAACAGCTGTTCGTGGGTCTGCGCGGTTTCCATGCCCTGGTAGGCTTTTTCGATGGTGGCGATGTCTTCATCGGTGGCGGTGGTCGCGGCCATGGCGGCGATCTCCGGCTCGAGGATGCGCCGTACACCGGCCAGGGTATTGAAGAATTCACTGTGGGGCGTGGACTGCATCAACCAGGACAATACGTCCGGGTCGAGCAGGTGCCATTTCAAGCGCGGCCGCACTACTGCACCCACCCGTGGCTTGGAATACACCAGGCCCTTGGCGCTGAGCACCCGGGTCGCCTCGCGCAATACCGAACGGCTGACCTTGTACTCCTCGCACAGCGTGGCCTCCATGGGCAGCCGTTCTTCGGGCTTGAAGCGACCTGAAACGATGTGCATGCCCAAGTCCTGAACGATCTGGGCATGCATGCTCTTGCGCGGCTTGGACGGCTGGTGATCCATAACGACAGGGATGCTCCGACTTAAATTCGCGGCATCATAGCATCCCAATTAGTGGGAATGCCGGGGGACTTCAGCCCCACGGCAACCCACCAGGAAGTCAAAGTCGCAACCCTGGTCGGCCTGCAGCACATGGTCGATATACAGCTGGCGGTAGCCGCCGACGATCAGGTTCTGCGGCGGTTTCAGGTCGGCCATGCGCGCCGCCAGCTCTGCGTCGGGGATGTCCAGGTGCAGGCGACCGTTGGCGCAGTCGAGTTCGATCCAGTCACCTTCCTTCACCGTGGCCAACGGTCCGCCGGCCGCGGCTTCCGGCGCCACATGCAAGACCACGGTGCCGTAGGCAGTACCGCTCATGCGCGCATCGGAGATCCGCACCATATCGGTCACGCCCTGGGCCAGCAGCTTGGCCGGCAAGCCCATGTTGCCGACTTCCGCCATGCCTGGGTAACCCTTGGGCCCGCAGTTTTTCATGACCAGGATCGAGTTGGCGTCCACGTCCAGTTCCGGATCGTTGATGCGCGCCTTGTACATGTCGAAGTTTTCGAACACCACCGCACGCCCGCGATGCTGCATCAGCTCGGCGCTGGCGGCCGACGGCTTGAGCACCGCGCCGAGTGGCGCCAGGTTGCCGCGCAACACGCAAATGCCACCGTCGGCGCGGATCGGGTTGTCGAGGGTGCGGATCACTTCGTCCTGGCCGTAGATCGGCGAATCCTTGGTGTTCTCGCCGAGGGTCTTGCCGTTGACGGTCAAGGCGTTCGGGTGCGGAATCAGGTTGGCTTCACCAAGACGACGCAGCACGGCGGGCAGGCCACCGGCATAGTAGAACTCTTCCATCAGGAAGCGCCCGGACGGTTGCAGGTCGACGATGGTCGGCATGCCGCGACCGATGCGGGTCCAGTCGTCCAGGTCGAGCTCGACACCGATGCGCCCGGCGATGGCTTTCAAATGGATCACGGCGTTGGTCGAACCACCGATGGCGGCGTTCACGCGGATGGCGTTTTCAAACGCTTCCTTGGTGAGGATCTTCGACAGCTTCAAGTCTTCGCGCACCATCTCCACCGCACGCATGCCGGACATATGGGCCAACACATAACGCCGCGCATCCACCGCCGGGATCGCCGCGTTGTGGGGCAGGGACGTGCCCAGTGCCTCGGCCATGCAGGCCATGGTCGACGCAGTACCCATGGTGTTGCAGGTGCCCGCCGAACGCGACATGCCGCCTTCGGCCGCGAGGAAATCATCCAGGGTAATGGTGCCGGCCTTGACCTGTTCGCTGAGCTGCCACACCACGGTACCCGAGCCGATGTCCTGGCCCTTGTGCTTGCCGTTGAGCATCGGCCCACCGGTGACCACGATGGCCGGCACGTCGCAACTGGCGGCGCCCATCAGCAGGGCCGGGGTGGTCTTGTCGCAGCCGGTCAGCAGCACCACACCGTCAATCGGGTTGCCGCGAATGGCTTCCTCCACGTCCATGCTCGCCAGGTTGCGGGTGAGCATGGCGGTGGGGCGCAGGTTGGATTCGCCGTTGGAGAACACCGGGAATTCCACCGGGAAGCCACCGGCCTCGATCACGCCACGTTTGACGTGCTCGGCGATCTGGCGGAAATGCGCGTTGCACGGGGTCAGCTCCGACCAGGTATTGCAGATGCCGATGATCGGCTTGCCATGGAACTGATGGTCGGCGATGCCCTGGTTCTTCATCCAGCTGCGGTACATGAAGCCGTTTTTGTCGGCGGTACCAAACCACTGGGCGGAGCGTAGGCCGGGCTTTTTATCAGACATGATCGATTCTCTTATTGTATGACTATATGTTCTATGCGTGCTTAAACATAAGCGCAAAATCGATGCTTTGGAAGAGTTGTTTTGCAAATAGTCCTACTATATAGTCTGACTTAACTGAGGTATGACCCTGGCGGATTTCCGCGAGAGGCGTCCCCCGAGCTTCTATAAAAACAACAATCGGAGATCGACCCCATGAGCCAGGAACTGCGGCTTATTCGGCGCATCACGCTGAAACTGATTCCCTTCCTGATCCTGCTGTACCTGATCGCCTACGTGGACCGTTCCGCCGTGGGTTTTGCCAAGCTGCACATGGGCGCCGACGTCGGTATCGGCGATGCGGCCTATGGCCTGGGCGCGGGGTTGTTCTTTATTGGCTACTTCCTCTTCGAGATCCCCAGCAACCTGATGCTCGACCGCTTCGGCGCACGGCGCTGGTTTGCGCGGATCATGATCACCTGGGGCGCGATCACCATCGGCATGGCCTTCGTGCAAGGGCCGCACAGCTTCTATGTGATGCGCTTCCTGCTCGGCGCGGCCGAAGCCGGATTCTTTCCCGGCGTCCTGTACTACATCACCCAATGGTTCCCGGTGCGCCATCGCGGCAAGATCCTCGGGCTGTTCATCCTCTCCCAACCGATTGCGATGATGATCACCGGCCCGGTGTCCGGCGGCCTGCTGGGCATGGATGGCATCCTCGGCCTGCATGGCTGGCAGTGGCTGTTCATCGTGATCGGCACCCCGGCGATCCTGCTGACCTGGCCGGTGCTGCGCTACCTGCCGGATGGCCCCAGGCAGGTCAAATGGATGAGCGACGACGAAAAGGCCTGGCTCACCGGTGAGCTGGACAAAGACCTGCAAGCCTACGGCCAGACCCGCCACGGCAACCCGCTGCATGCCCTCAAGGACAAACGCGTGTTGCTGCTGGCGCTGTTCTACCTGCCGGTGACCCTGAGCATCTATGGCCTGGGCCTATGGCTGCCGACCCTGATCAAACAGTTCGGCGGCACCGACCTGGTCACCGGCTTTATCTCCGCCGTGCCGTACATCTTCGGCATCATCGGCCTGCTGATCATCCCGCGCAGTTCGGACCGCCTGAATGATCGCTACGGTCACCTGGCGGTGCTGTATGTGCTCGGCGCCATCGGCCTGTTCTGCAGTGCCTGGCTGAGTGTGCCGGTGCTGCAAATGGCCGCGCTGTGCCTGGCGGCGTTTGCGCTGTTTTCCTGCACCGCAGTGTTCTGGACCTTGCCGGGGCGCTTCTTTGCCGGCGCCAGTGCGGCGGCGGGCATTGCCTTGATCAACTCGGTGGGCAACCTCGGCGGCTATATCGGTCCGTTCGTGATCGGTGCGCTCAAGGAATACACCGGCAACCTCGCCTCGGGCTTGTACTTCCTGTCCGCGGTCATGGTATTCGGGCTGGTCTTGACCGGCGTGGTCTACCGCGTGCTGGAGCGCAAGCACGTACTGCCCGCCGATCAATTCGCCGCCAGCGCCCGTGGCGCCACACGTACTTAATCTGGGAGAAGTCTGATGCGTTTAGTTCAGTTCGAGTCAAGCAACGGTGAACGCCGGGTCGGCGTTGTAGAAGGCGCCACAGTGCGCGAAGTGCGTACCGCGCGCAGCGTGCGCGAACTGGCGCTGGCCGCCATCGAGGCGGGCGTCAAGTTGCAGCAGCAGGTCGAGAGCCTGGGCCTGGGCGACAGCCATGACTACGCCGCACTGTTGGCCGACCTGAAGATTTTGCCGCCGCTGGACCACCCGGACCCGGCCCATATGCTCATCAGCGGCACCGGCCTGACCCACCTGGGCAGTGCCTCGGCGCGGGACAAAATGCACCAGCAGGCCGGCGATGAGAGCGCCTTGACCGACACCATGCGCATCTTCAAATGGGGCGTCGAGGGCGGCAAGCCCGCTGCCGGCCAGGCTGGCGTGCAACCGGAATGGTTCTACAAGGGCGACGGCAGCATCGTCGTGCGCCCAGGCGAAGCCTTCCCGGTGCCACCGTTTGCCGAAGACGCCGGTGAAGAACCGGAAATCGGCGGCCTGTATGTGATCGGCCCGGACAGCCAGCCCTATCGCCTGGGTTTTGCAGTGGGCAACGAGTTCTCCGACCACATCATGGAGCGCAAGAACTACCTGTACCTGGCCCATTCCAAGCTGCGCAGTTGCAGCTACGGCCCCGAACTGCGCGTGGGCGAGTTGCCCCAGCACCTGGCCGGCACCAGCCGCATCCTGCGTAACGGCGAGGAAATCTGGCGGAACGAATTCCTCAGTGGCGAGGCCAATATGTGCCACAGCCTGGAAAACCTCGAGTACCACCACTTCAAATACCGCCAGTTCCTCAAGCCGGGCGATGTGCACATTCACTTCTTCGGCACCGCCACGCTGTCATTCGCCGATGGTATACGTACCCAACCGGGCGATGTGTTCGAGATCAGCCAGGCCGAGTTCGGCGCGCCGTTGGTCAATGGCGTCGGTAGCAGCGAGGCGGCCTTTGAACCCGGCCAAGTCACCCCCCTTTAAGGAGATCAACATGACCCAGTTCCTCGGCCACAACTACATCGGCGGCCAGCGCAGCGCCAGCGGCAGCATCAAGCTGCACAGCGTCGATGCCAGCACGGGCGAAACCTTGCCGCAGGATTTCTACCAGGCCACGCCGGAAGAAGTCGACGCCGCCGCCAAGGCTGCCGCCGCGGCGTATCCCGCGTACCGTGCGTTGAGTGCCGCGCGCCGTGCGCAGTTCCTGGACGCGATCGCCGACGAGCTGGATGCCCTGAGCGATCACTTCATCGAGCTGGTCTGCCGCGAAACCGCGCTGCCCGCCGCGCGTATCAAAGGCGAGCGTGGGCGTACCAGTGGCCAGATGCGCCTGTTCGCCACGGTGCTGCGTCGCGGTGATTTCTACGGCGCACGCATCGACAAGGCGTTACCCGATCGCCAGCCACTGCCACGCCCGGACCTGCGCCAATACCGCATCGGCCTGGGCCCGGTGGCCGTGTTTGGCGCGAGTAACTTCCCCCTGGCGTTTTCCACCGCCGGCGGCGATACCGCAGCGGCGCTGGCGGCCGGTTGCCCGGTGGTGTTCAAGGCCCACAGCGGGCATATGGCTACGGCCGAGTGCGTGGCCGATGCGATCATTCGCGCGGCCGAGCTGACTGAAATGCCGGCGGGTGTATTCAACATGATCTTCGGCGGCGGCGTCGGCGAGGCGCTGGTCAAGCACCCGGCGATCCAGGCAGTGGGCTTTACCGGCTCGCTCAAGGGCGGTCGCGCCTTGTGCGATATGGCCGCGGCGCGCCCGCAGCCGATTCCGGTGTTTGCCGAGATGTCGAGCATCAACCCGGTGATCGTGCTGCCCCAGGCCCTGCAAGCGCGGGCGGAAGCGGTCGCACGGGATCTGACCGCATCGGTGGTGCAAGGCTGCGGCCAGTTCTGCACCAACCCTGGCCTGGTGATCGGTATCGCCTCGCCGCAGTTCACTGCGTTTACCCAACAGGTCGCCCAATTGATCGGTGAGCAACCGGCGCAAACCATGCTCAATGCCGGCACCCTGAGCAGCTACGGCAAAGGCCTGGAAAAACTCCTGGCGCATCCTGGCATTCAGCATGTGGCCGGTAGCACCCAGGCGGGCAATCAGGCGCAACCGCAGCTGTTCAAGGCCGATGTGCGCTTGCTGATCGATGGCGATGAAGTGCTGCAGGAAGAAGTCTTCGGTCCTACCACGGTGTTTGTCGAGGTCGCTGATCAAGCCCAGCTCAGCGCCGCCTTGCACGGCCTGCACGGCCAGCTCACGGCGACGATCATTGGCGAACCGGCAGACTTTCAACAGTTCGCCGAACTCACGCCGCTGCTGGAACAGAAGGTCGGGCGCATCCTGCTCAACGGCTACCCGACCGGCGTCGAAGTCTGCGATTCGATGGTGCATGGCGGCCCGTACCCGGCTACCTCCGATGCCCGTGGCACCTCGGTCGGCACCTTGGCCATCGACCGTTTCCTGCGCCCGGTGTGCTTCCAGAACTACCCGGATAGCCTGCTGCCCGACGCGTTGAAAAACGCCAACCCCCTGCGCATCCAGCGCCTGGTGGATGGCACGCCATCCCGCGACTCGCTGTAAATAATCAGGAGGCAACATGTCGTGCATCGCCGTTACTCCGCACCGTGCTCAGTTGGGCGAAGGTCCGTTCTGGGACGCGCCCACCCAGGCACTGTATTGGGTGAATATCGCCGGCAAACAGGCCCTGCGCCTGATGGGCGGGCAGTTGCAGATCTGGCAGTTGCCCGAGCACGTTTCGGCGTTTATCCCGTGTGAACGCGGTGATGCGCTGGTGACCCTGAGCAGCGGTGTCTACCGCCTGGACCTGGCCACCGAAGCCCTGACCCTGCTGTGCGTGGCCGACCCACAACCGGGCAACCGTGGCAATGAAGCGCGCTGCGATGCCCAGGGCCGCCTGTGGCTGGGCACCATGCAGAACAACATCGGCGAACACGGCGAAGACCTGCCGATCACGCGGCGCTCCGGCGGCCTGTTTCGCATCGATGCGGATGCCCAGGTCACGCCGTTGCTCCACGGCCTGGGCATTCCCAACACCTTGCTGTGGAGCGAGGACGGCCGCCAGGTGCATTTCGGCGACAGCCTGGACGCCACGCTCTACCAGTATTCGATCCAGGCCGACGGCCAACTCGAGCCCGCAACGCCGTGGTTCGGGCCGCACTTGCGCGGCGGGCCGGATGGCTCGGCCATGGACAGTCAAGGCTACATCTGGAACGCCCGTTGGGACGGCAGTTGCTTGCTGCGCCTGACGCCCGAGGGGGAGGTGGACCGCATTATCGAGTTGCCCGTGAGTCGCCCCACCAGTTGCGTATTCGGTGGCCCCAACCTCACCACTTTGTATATCACCAGCGCCGCCAGCCCATTGGATCACCCTCTGGACGGCGCGGTGCTGGCCATCGAAGTCGATGTACCCGGCATGCCTTGCCATCGCTTTGCCGGTTAACCCCAAGACTTAAAAACAACAACAAGGAGTCACCCGTATGAATCATCGTCGTCGTGGTATCCGTTCCCTGTGCTGCGCCGCTGTGGCGGTCTCGGCCATGAGCTTGAGCGGGCTGTTGCTGGCCGCTGAAGAAGTGAAGATCGGTTTCCTGGTCAAGCAGGCCGAGGAACCGTGGTTCCAGACCGAATGGGCCTTTGCCGAAAAAGCCGGCAAGGAACATGGCTTTACCGTGATCAAGATCGCCGTGCCCGATGGCG